>Ga0302347_1000031_pt1 | contig 355338 bp, 321 predicted proteins | sample PhyWR1_FD_202178 | JGI IMG/M metagenome (GOLD analysis project Ga0302347, IMG submission 202178) | Leaf surface microbial communities from wheat plants in UC Gill Tract Community Farm, Albany, California, United States - DLSL W.R1 (v2)... | ecosystem: Host-associated > Plants > Phyllosphere >... | reverse complement strand
CACCATCGCTGAGCTTGCTGCCTGACAGTTCCAGGGTAACCGCCGCCAGGCTGGCAATCGAGGCGATGCACACGGTGATTAACACCATACTGGCGTTTTCATCTTCCACTTCGGCTGTGCTTTTCACGTCACAGGCTTTGGCGCGGATCACCAGCCAGAGCGTCATTGCCAGGTACAGCCAGACCCCGGCATTCCAGCCCAGCAGGAACTTGGTGGTCAGTGTGGAGGCGGGTGCGAAAATGCCGACCGCCACCCCGAGCAGGGTGGCGACGGTGAGGCGAGGATGGGTGCGGGCAAGGTGCGACATAAACAATCCCTGTTACCAAGTAATACTGCACCTTAGCACGCACCGTGCTGGCTTAACGCTGGCGAGGCTTGCTTCTAGTCAGTTTCATGACGACCACGAAGAACACTGGCACAAACACCACTGCCAGGGTGGCGACGATCATGCCGCCGATCACACCGGTACCGATGGCCTGCTGGCTGGCCGAGCTGGCCCCCGTAGCAATGGCCAATGGCACTACGCCGAGGATAAATGCCAGCGATGTCATGACAATCGGGCGCAAACGCAGGCGGGCAGCCTGGACGGTAGCGTCCACCAGATCATGGCCTTCGTCGTACAACGTTTTGGCAAACTCGATGATCAGGATGGCATTTTTCGCCGACAAGCCAATGATCGTAATCAGGCCTACTTTGAAGAATACGTCATTGGGCATCCCGCGCAGCGTTACCGCCAGCACGGCACCGAGTACGCCCAGTGGCACTACGAGCAAAACCGCAGTCGGTATCGACCAGCTTTCGTATAGCGCTGCCAGGCACAGAAATACGATTAGCAGCGACAAGGCCAGCAGAACCGGTGCCTGCGCGCCGGAAACCTGCTCCTGCAACGACAGACCTGTCCATTCCAGGCCCATGCCTGCAGGCAACTGGTCGACCAGACGCTGTACCTCTACCATCGCCTCGCCGGTACTGTGACCGGCAGCCGATTCACCGGAGATGCTGATGGCCGGGTAGCCGTTATAGCGCGTCAACTGCGATGGTCCCTGGATCCAGCGGGCTTCGACAAAGGCCGAGAGCGGTACCATCTTGCCCTGGTCGTTGCGCACATTCATTTTCAGCAAGTCTTCGACCTGGCTGCGCTGGTCGCCTTCAGCCTGGACCACAACCCGCTGCATGCGCCCCTGGTTCGGGAAGTCATTGATGTAGGCCGAACCCACGGCCGTCGACAGCACGGCACCAATGTCGGCAAAGGAAATCCCCAGTGCATTGGCGCGCTTGCGATCGACTTCAAGTTGCACTTGCGGGCTCTCTGCCAGCGCTTCTTCGCGGACATTGGCCAGTACCGGGCTTTTTTCCGCCAGTGCCAGCAGTTCGCTGCGGGCTTGCATCAATGCGTCATAACCAACCCCGCCGCGGTCTTGCAGGCGGAACTCAAAACCACTGGACGTACCCAGGCCGCTGACCGGGGGCGGCAAGATGGCAAAGGCAATCGCGTCCTTGAGTTCACTGAAGGCCGCGTTGGCCCGATCGGCAATCGCCGCTGCCGAATCTTTGGCACCGCGCTGCGACCAGTCCTTCAATGTGGTGAAGGCCAGTGCCGCGTTTTGCCCGCTCCCCGAAAAACTGAAACCCAGAATCATCGTGGTATTGCCCACGCCGGGCTCGCTGGCGTTGTGGGCCTCGATCTGCTCGACCACGTTGATTGTGCGGTTCTGGCTGGCACCCGGCGGCAGTTGAATATCGGTGATGATGTAACCCTGGTCCTCGACCGGCAAGAAAGAGGAGGGCAGGCGTGCGAAGCACACCACCAGAATCACCAGCAAAGCGCCGTACAGCAGCAGATAGCGGCCGCTGCGCTTGATCAGATGCACCACCCAGTTTTCATAGCCTGCGCTCAGGTGCTCGAACTTGCGGTTGAACCAGCCAAAAAAACCGCCCTTGGTGTGATGCTCGCCCTTGGCGATCGGCTTAAGCAGGGTTGCGCACAACGCCGGGGTCAATGACAGGGCCAAAAATGCCGAGAACAGAATCGAGGTCGCCATCGACAGCGAGAATTGCTGGTAAATCACCCCCACCGAGCCCGGCATAAATGCCATGGGAATAAACACCGCCACCAGCACCAGGGTGATGCCGACAATCGCGCCGCTGATCTGGGTCATAGCCTTGCGTGTGGCCTCGCGGGGGGACAGCCCCTCGCTGACCATGATCCGCTCGACGTTCTCTACCACCACAATGGCATCGTCCACCAGAATGCCGATGGCCAGCACCATGCCGAACATGGTCAGTACGTTGATCGAGAATCCCAGTACCAGCATCGTGGCGAACGTGCCCATCAGTGCCACCGGCACTACCAGGGTCGGGATCAGGGTGTAGCGAATGTTCTGCAAAAACAGGTACATCACCAGAAACACCAGCACCATGGCCTCGACCAGGGTGTAGATGACCTTGGTAATCGAGACTTTGACAAAGGGCGTGGTGTCATAGGGGATGGTGTACTCGACACCGGCCGGGAAATAGCGGCTGAGTTCGTCCATCTTGGCGCGTATCAGGTTGCCGGTGTTCAGCGCATTGGCCTCCGGGGCCAGCTTGACGCTGAAGGCGCTGGCGGACTTGCCGTTCAGGCGCGTGCCGTACTGGTATTCCTGGCTGCCGATTTCCACTCGGGCCACATCGCTGACGCGCACGGTTGAGCCGTCCGGGTTGGCGCGCAGCACAATGTCGGCAAACTCTTGCGGCGTTGAGAGCTGGCCCTTGACCAGAACCGTAGCGGTGATCTCCTGGGTGGAGCGCCCCGGCAAGTCACCGATGCTGCCTGCCGATACCTGGGCGTTCTGGCTGGCAATGGCCTGGTTGACATCAGCCGGGGTCAGGTTGAAACCGATCAGCTTCTGCGGGTCGATCCAGATGCGCATGGCCCGTTCGGCACCATACAACTGGGCCTTGCCGACGCCGTCGATACGCTTGACCTCGTTCATCACGTTGCGCGCCAGGTAATCGCTGAGCGCGACCTCGTCCAGCGTGCTGGTGCTGTCTGCGGTCAGGGTCACCAGCATCAAAAAGCCCGAGGAGATTTTCTCCACCTGCAAGCCTTGCTGGATAACCGCCTGGGGCAGGCGCGACTCCACCGCTTTTAGGCGGTTCTGGACATCCACCTGGGCCATTTCCGGGTCAGTGCCGGGTTTGAACGTCGCGGTAATGCTGGCACTGCCCAGGCTGCTTTGGGATTCGAAATACAGCAGGCCGTCGGTGCCGTTGAGCTCCTGCTCAATCAGGCTGACCACGCTTTCGTCCAGGGTTTGCGCCGAGGCACCCGGGTAAATCGCGTACACCTCTACTTGCGGCGGTGCCACGTCGGGGTATTTGGCGACAGGCAGCTGCGGGATGGCCAGGGCCCCCGCCAGCAGAATGAACAATGCAACGACCCAGGCGAAGACCGGGCGGTCGATAAAGAACTGCGGCATGCTCACCGATCCGTGGAGTGTGCGAGAGGGAGTGTCGGGTCATCGATTTGTACTTGCTCGCCCGGGCGGGCGTGTTGCAGGCCTTCAGTGACAATCCGGTCACCGGCCTTGAGCCCCGACGTGACGGCCCAGCGATCATTGTGCGCGCCGCCCAGTTGTACCGGCTGCAATTGCACACGGTTGTCGGCATCGATCAACAGCACCTGGGCGATGCCGGCGCTGTCACGCAGGATTGCCCGTTGCGGCACGCTGATGCCTTCCTTGTTGACTGCCTGCTCGAGGCGTACCCGCACAAAGCTGCCAGGTAGCAAGTCATAGTCGGGGTTGGGGAATTCGCTGCGCAGGATAATCTGCCCGGTACTCGGGTCAACCGTCACATCGGTAAACAGCAACTTGCCCGGCAACGGGTAAGCACTGCCGTTGTCACGAATCAGGGTGGCCCTGGCCTGTTGCTTGCCAACCTGTTGCAGTTCGCCAGCACGAAACGCTTCACGCAGGTTGTCCAGGTCACGGGTGGACTGAGTGAGGTCGACATGGATCGGGTTCAGTTGCTGGATGCGCGCCATCGGCGTGACCTCGCCCTGGCCGACCAGTGCACCTTCCGTTACCAGCGCCCGGCCAATGCGTCCGGAAATCGGCGCGGTCACGGTGGCATAACCCAGGTTCAGTTTTGCGCGCTGCACGGCGGCCTTGTTGGCGGCCACATCGGCGTTGGCTTGCTGCGCTGCCGCGCGTGCGTTGTCATGGTCCTGACGGCTGATGGCATTGATCCCGATCAGCTCGGCATAGCGCTGGTCCTGCAGTTTTGCCTGCAGGGCCACTGCCTCGGATTTGCGCAGTGCTGCCTGAGCGCTGTCCAGATCGGCCTGAAACGGTGCAGGATCGATCAGGAACAGGACATCGCCCTGTTTGACTTCACTGCCTTCAGTGTAAACGCGCTTGAGCACCACGCCCGCGACCCTGGCACTGACTTGCGCCACGCGCGGGGCGACGACGCGCCCGCTCAATTCGTTATTGACCGACAGCGGCGCCGTGGCGATGACTTCGCTACGCACTTTGGCCAGAGGCGGCCGGGTTTCAGCGACCGGGCTTTTGTCACAGGCGCTGATGGCCAGGGCCAGGGCCGTGAGAAATAGAGGGGCGAAGAGCTTTTTCAACGATCGTGCCTTCTGAAATATACGGGATGTTTCTGTTTGGCATGCTAAGCGCAGCACGCAAGGGGGGTTGTGAAGCTGTGTAGAGGGTGTGTGAAAAAGTGTGAAGGTTATGCGGCTATCCACGCCAGGTTGTATATCCTTCGGGTTTCCCCTGGTTGTAAGCAGTTATTATGCCCACTATTTTGCTGGTCGAAGACGATGCCGCACTTTCGGAGCTGATTGCCAGCTATCTGGAGCGCAATGGCTATCAAGTCAGCGTGATTGCCCGCGGCGATCAAGTCTGTGACAGGGCAAGAAGCACCCCCCCGGATCTGGTCATTCTTGACCTGATGTTGCCGGGCCTCGATGGCCTGCAAGTTTGCCGTTTGCTCCGTAGCGAGTCGGCAAGCCTGCCGATCCTGATGTTGACGGCCCGCGACGATAGCCATGATCAGGTGCTGGGGCTAGAGATGGGGGCTGATGATTATGTGACAAAACCTTGCGAGCCCCGGGTCTTGCTGGCCCGCGTGCGCACTCTTTTGCGCCGCAGCTGCCTGGCCGAGCCGCAAGTGGCCAGTGACCGCATCGTTATCGGAAACCTGTGCATCGACCTGTCGGAGCGCACCGTCAACTGGCGCGGGCAGACCGTCGAGCTGTCCAGCGGCGAGTACAATTTGTTGGTGGTGCTGGCCCGGCATGCCGGTGAAGTGCTGAGCCGCGACCAGATTCTGCAGCGTCTGCGCGGCATTGAGTTCAACGGTACTGATCGCTCGGTCGATGTGGCCATCTCCAAGCTGCGGCGCAAGTTCGACGACTGCGCCGGTGAAGCCCGCAAGATCAAGACCGTGTGGGGCAAGGGCTACCTGTTCAGCCGCTCCGAGTGGGAATGCTGAGTCCATGTTCAAGATCCTGATACGCCTCTATCTGGTGACCATCGTGACGTTTGCCATGGCCAGTTATCTGGTGCCCGGGGTGATAGTGTCGCTGTTTCATGAGCGCTTCATGAACTACAACATCGACATGTCGCGGGGCATGCAGGCCCTGCTGGTCAAGCAGTTTCATCACTTGCCGCCTGAACAATGGCCCGCTCTGGCCCGGGAAATCGACACGCAGTTCCAGCCGATAAGAGTCAACCTGCTGCCCATTACCGATGCCAAGTTCACTGCCGACGAGCAACAGCAGTTGAAGCAGGGGCAGGGGGTGTTGCGCATTGGTGAGTGGGGCTGGCGTACGCTGGTGGTTTCACCGCTGGACGATCAGGTTGCAATCGAATGGGTCATGCCACCTGACCCGTTTGACATGAATGTGCTGTATTGGAGCATTAACGTGCTGATCGGTGCCGCCATGCTCGGTGGCTTGCTGTTGTGGTTGCGGCCGCACTGGCGCGACCTGGAACGCCTCAAACTGACGGCGGCACGCATCGGCCAGGGGCAGTTGAGCGAACGCACGCAGATCTCCCAGCGTTCCAATATTCATGGTCTGGCCACTGTGTTTGATGCCATGGCCCAGGATGTCGAGCACCTGCTCAACCAGCAGCGTGATTTGCTCAATGCGGTGTCCCATGAGCTGCGCACCCCTCTGACGCGGCTGGACTTCGGTCTGGCCCTGGTCATGTGCGACGACTTGCCCGAAGCCAGTCGTGAGCGCCTGCAAGTGCTGGTGGGGCATATCCGCGAACTGGACGAACTGGTGCTTGAGCTGTTGTCTTTCAGCCGCCTGCAAAACCCGGCACTGCTTCCGGAGCGGGTCGACGTGTCCCTGGATGAGTTTATTGACAGCATCCTCGGCAGTTTCGATGAGGAGCTGGAGGCCCCCGATATCGTCCTCGATGTGTTGTTGCACGGTACACAGGAGCGCTTTGCCCTTGATCCGCGCCTGACCGCACGGGCGCTGCAAAACCTGCTGCGCAATGCCATGCGTTACTGCGACCGGCGCATACAGGTGGGGGTGAACGTCACTGCCCAGGGCTGCGAACTGTGGGTGGATGACGATGGTATCGGCATTCCCGAGCAGGAACGCGAGCGGATTTTTGAGCCGTTTTACCGTCTTGATCGCAGCCGTGACCGGGCGACCGGCGGCTTTGGCCTGGGCCTGGCGATCAGCCGTCGCGCACTGCAGGCGCAGGGCGGGACACTGAACGTCGAGCAATCACCCCTGGGCGGTGCCCGCTTCAAACTCTGGTTGCCGGTTTGAAGCGGGATGTTGCGGCCTAGATGGAGCGGCGCTGACGGCTCACGTGTTTCAAACCTTCAATGATCAGTACCACCACCGCCAGCCAGATCGGCCCGTAGGTCAGCCATTGTCCGTCCTGCAGGCTGTCGCCCAGCAGCAGGGCGACAGCGACCAGCAGTACCGGTTCGACATAGCTGAGCAGGCCAAACAGGCTGAAGGGCAGCAGGCGGCTGGCCAGGATGTACGAGAAGCCGGCGGCAGCACTGATGATGCCCATCAGTGGCACAAGCGCATACAGTGCCTGGCGTTGCTCGCCAATATCGATATGCGGCCCCGCCAGCACAAACCACAGTGACGCCGGAACCATCAGCAACATGTCCAGCCAGAGGCCACCCAGATTGTCGATGCCGATCTTCTTGCGCAGCACGAAGTACATCGGGTAGCCGATGGCGACCACCAGGGTCGTCCAGGAGAAGCCGCCGGTGCGATACAGCTCATTGGCCACACCGACCACGGCCAGCGCCGTGGCGATTTTCTGCAGGTGCGACAGGTGCTCGCCGTACACAATGCGGCCGGTGAGGATCATCGTCAGGGGCAACAGGAAGTAACCCAGGGACACATCCAGACCGTGTCCGTTGAGCGGTCCCCACATAAACATCCACAGCTGCAGACCAACCAGAAAACTGGTAAGCAGCACGCAAGGAATCAGTAGAGGTTTATCGCGTAAGCGTTTGAAAATTATAGGAACCCATTTCCAATCGCCAGAGAGGCAGATAAACAGGGTCATGAAGGGCAGCGAGATCAGTATTCGCCAGCCGAAGATTTCCTGGCCATCGAGGGGCCAGAGAAGGGAAGTGAACCAGTACAGGACGCCAAACAAGCAAGAAGCCAAAATCGATAGAACAATGCCTTTAGACACAACAACCTCAATGGATCTACAACGTTACTCATGTGAGTGGGCACATAGCTTGAGGCTGTTGGAGGTCATTGGCAAACGCCTTTTAAACCAACTACTTGGGACTGATTCTTGTTGAGAATGTTGAACTTGTAAAAGTCCAAGCAATTACTGGGCCAAAGTCGTTTTAAACGAGCGTTCGTGTTATGAAAAAAAACTGATTAACGGTGCGCTTTCCGGCTGTTTGTGGGAGCGGGCTTGCTCGCGATCGGAGCGACGGGGTGCATCAGGCAGACCCCATTGGCTGTATCGCGGGCAAGCCCGCTCCCACAAGGAGGTCGAGCCGCTACACAGAACGGCGCTGGCGTACCAGATGCTTGAAGCCTTCAAAAATCAACACCAGCACTGCCAGCCAGATCGGCAGGTAGGTCAGCCATTGCCCGGCGCTGATGCTTTCACCCAGCAGCAATGCGACCAGCACCAACAGCACCGGCTCCACGTAGCTGAGCAAACCGAACAGGCTGAAGGCCAGCATCCGGCTGGCGAGGATATAGCTGATCAGGGCCAGGGCGCTGATGCCTCCCAGAACCGGAATCAGCGCGTACAGCGCCGGGCGATGGCTGGCCACATCAAAGCCCTGCTCGCCGCTTTGCACAAACCACCAGGCCACGGGCATCAACAGCAACATGTCGACCCACAGGCCGCCGAGGTTGTCGGTGCCTGCGCGTTTGCGCAGCACGAAGTACAAGGGGTAACCGATGGCTACGACCAGGGTGGTCCAGGAGAACCCGCCCACGCGATAGACCTCATTGGCAACGCCCAGGGTGGCCAGAGCGGCAGCGATTTTTTGCAGGTGGGACAGTTGCTCGCCATACACCAGGCGCCCGGTGAGCAGCATGGTCAGCGGCAGCAGAAAGTAGCCCAGTGAGACGTCAAGGCTGTGACCATTGAGCGGGGCCCATAGAAACAGCCAGAGCTGAACGCCTACCAGAGCACTGGACGCCACCAGCACGGCGCAGAATTTCGGTTGTTGGCGCAGCCGCGAGAAAATCGCCGGCACCAGCCGCCAATCGCCGGAAAAGCACATGAACAGGGTCATGCAGGGCAGGGTCAGGAGCATCCGCCAGCCGAAGATCTCGGCGCCGCTCAAGGGCCAGAGCAGGGATGTGAAGTAATACATGACACCGAACAGGCTCGATGCCAGAACAGACAGAACAATACCTTTGGACACAACAGCCTCGTTGAAACACGCATTTTGATTATTAGAAGTGCGTAGCTTGAGGCTCTGCGAGCTGTAGGGCAAATCCTTGATTGATTGTGGGCGCCAGAGCACCTGTGGCAGCTGGCTTGCCCGCGATGCAGACGCCGCGGTCTGTTTGTCAGGCCGCGGTGTTCCCATCGCGGGCAAGCCCGGCTCCCACAGGTTGTGCTTGATTAAGGGTTTTTGATCCCGCGGGTCATGCGCAGGGCCAGCAGGCTGCCGCCCACAATCACCGCCGCCAGCAGGTACAACGCCACGTCAGTGGAGCCCGTAGCGTCTTTGACAAAACCCACCAGGTAAGGGCTGAGAAAACCGGCCATCTGCCCCATTGAGTTGATCAGTGCCAGCCCGCCCGCTGCCGCGCCTGCGCTGAGCATAGCCGTCGGCACCGGCCAGAACATTGGCAAGCCGGTCAGTGCCCCCATGGTGGCTATGGTCAGGCCCAGAATCGCAATGGCCGGCTGGGTGGCGAAATTCACTGCAATCACCAGCCCCAGCGCACCCATCAGCATCGGCACCACCAGGTGCCAGCGGCGTTCTTTGTGCAAGTCCGCCGAGCGCCCGACCAGCAGCATGAACACCGCTGCCAGCAGGTAGGGAATGGCGCTGATCCAGCCAATCACCAGGGTGTCGCTGAAGCCCAGGTTCTTGATGATCGACGGCAACCAGAAGTTGATCGCGTACACGCCGCTCTGAATGCAGAAGTAAATCAGGCCAAAGGCCCAGATCGCCGGGTTTTTGAACACGGCCAGCAGCGAGTCGGTGGAAGAGGCCGGTTTGCTGGTCGCATCCAGGCGATGGTCCGCTTCCAGTACCGCCCGCTCGTGGGCGCCCAGCCATTTGGCGTTGGCGAAACTGTCACTGAGCAGGTAGATCGCCAGGCCGCCCAGCACTACGGTAGGCACGCCTTGCAGCAGGAACATCCACTGCCAGCCGGCAAGACCGCCCTGGCCTGCAGCGAAATGGCTGAGGATCCAGCCGGAGAATGGCCCGCCAATCAGGCCTGAAACCGGAATGGCGCACATGAACAAGGCCATGATCCGGCCACGGCGAAACGTCGGGAACCACTGCGACAGATACAGCACCACGCCCGGAAAAAAGCCCGCTTCGGCCGCACCGGTGAGCAGGCGCAGGGTATAGAAGCCGGTCGGGGTGGTGACAAACATCAGGCAGGTCGACAGCGTGCCCCAGCTGATCATCATCACCGCAATCCAGCGCCTTGGGCCGAATCGGGTCAGCGCCAGGTTGCTCGGTACGCCACACAGCACGTAGCCGATAAAGAAGATCCCGGCACCAAGGCCGTACACTGTTTCGCTGAACTTGAGTGCGTCGAGCATCTGTAATTTGGCAAAGCCAACGTTTACCCGGTCCAGGTAATTGAACAGATAGCAGATGAAAATGAAGGGAATCAAACGCAGGGTGATGCGCTTGTAAATGGCGTTTTTATCGTCATCGCTGATCGGCGATGCGTTGGCGCTCTGTGACATCTTATGTCTCTCTTTATTATGTTTTTTCACGATCCAGGGGTAACGTTGACCGCAGCTTGAGTCTCGGTCACCACAACGCCGCTGTCTTTGTGCTGTCGCACAGCATTTTGCCGCGTCGCCTGTGCCCGTGAACAAATGTCTCCAAGGATAGTCACCCCATGTTTGAACTGGACCACGATTTGGCGCAGGACATCGTTGACCGCGCCATGGCCATCTTGCCTTACAACGTAAACGTTATGGACAGCCAGGGCTTGATCCTGGGCAGTGGTGAACCTGAGCGTATCAATACCCGGCACGAAGGGGCGCAATTGGTGCTGGCCAATGGACGGGTGGTGGAAATCGACGCCCAGACCGCCAAATGCCTCAAAGGCGTACAGCCGGGTATCAACTTACCGTTGCTGCTCGACCAGCGCCTGATCGGGGTCCTGGGCCTGACTGGCGAACCCGAGCTGCTGCGTACCTATGCCGAACTGGTGCGCATGACCGCCGAAATGCTGGTGGGCCAGCGCTTTCAACAGGCCGAGCAACAATGGCGACGTCAGCGCTGTGATGATTTGGTGGCGTTGCTGCTCGGCGAGGGCGGTGATTCCCCGCGGCTGATCGATGAAGCGCAGCAATTGGGGCTCAAGCCGCAGTTGTCGCGAATCCCCTATCTGTTTGAACTGGGCCAGGGGCAGAGTGCCGAGGCCTTGAGTGCCTGGCTGCAATCGCGTTACCCCGACAGCTGGTGTGTGTGCCCTGCAACCGGATCCCTGCTGTGGTGTCGGCCTGCTACCGCTGCACTGGATGATTTGCGTTTGCTGGAGAGGCTCGACGGACAAGGCTGGAAGGTGTTGCGCATTGCTGCAGGCGGGCAGGCCGATGCCCTGAAGGGCTTGCGCCGCTGCTACCGCCGTGTGGGTGACTTGTTGGCCTATGGCCGCGATGTGCTGCCGCAGACCCGCTTGCTGACCCTCAATCGCTATCGCTTGCCGGTGATGCTGTGGCGCCATCGTAATGACGACGCCCTCGAAGAGCTGCTCGGTCCGCTGTACAAAGTGATGGCCAAGGACGCCAATGGCCAGTTGATTGCCACGTTGCGCAGCTGGTGTGAGCACGACGGCCAGAGCCAGGCCTGCGCCGATGCGCTGGGGATTCACCGCAACAGCCTGCGTTATCGCATGGAACGCATCGCCGAGCTGAGCGGCGTTGACCCCTTGAGTCTCAACGGCATGCTGGCTTTGTATCTGGGGGTGCAGTTGCTGCCCCAGGGTTGAGCGTCTTGTCCAAATGAACAACAAAGCCTGTGATTGCTTGTGCGCCCGACTGGCGTGTTTTCGCCTGGTTGCTGGCAGCATGGAAGGCATAAGAACTGGAGATTCGCCCCATGAAAATCGTGATTGCCCCCGACTCGTTCAAAGACAGCCTGAGCGCCGAAAAAGTCGCCGATGCGATCGCCGCCGGCCTGGCTGATGTCATGCCCCACGCGCAGTTGGTTAAATGCCCGATGGCCGATGGTGGCGAAGGCACGGTCGAAGCGATTGTCGCCGCCGGTAATGGCCAGTTGCGCCGCAATCATGTGCAAGGCCCGCTGGGCGCACCGGTCGAAGCTCATTGGGGCTGGCTGCCGGACAGCCACACGGCAATCATCGAAATGGCCGAAGCCAGTGGCCTGCAGTTGCTCAAACCGGAACAGCGCAATGCCTGTATCACCAGCACCTTTGGCACTGGCGAGCTGATCAAGGCCGCGTTGGATGCCGGCGCCCGGCGGGTCATCCTGGCCATCGGCGGCAGTGCTACCAATGACGCCGGGGCCGGTGCATTGCAGGCTCTGGGGCTGGGCTTGTTCGACGCCCAGGGCAACAGCCTGCCGCGCGGCGGCCTGGCACTGGCCCATGTGGCGCGTATCGAGCTGTCGGGGCTGGACCCGCGCCTGGCCGAGGTACGCTTTGAAATTGCTGCCGACGTCAACAACCCGCTATGTGGCGAGCACGGTGCTTCGGCAATCTTCGGCCCGCAAAAGGGCGCATCGGCCGAACAAGTGCAGTTGCTGGATCAGGCGCTGGGGCATTTTGCCGATCACTGTGCAAACGTGCTGCCCAAGGATGTGCGCCACGAGCCGGGCTCGGGCGCTGCCGGCGGGCTGGGGTTTGCCGCCAAGGCATTCCTCGGCGCGCAGTTCCGCGCCGGGGTTGAAGTAGTGGCCGAGCTGGTGGGGCTGGCCGAAGCTGTAAAGGGGGCAGATCTGGTGATTACCGGTGAAGGCCGTTTCGATGCCCAGACCCTGCGCGGCAAAACCCCCTTTGGCGTGGCGAGCATCGCCCGTGCTGAAGGTGTCCCGGTAGTGGTATTGGCAGGCACGTTGGGCGAGGGGTATCAGGCGCTGTATGAGCACGGCATCAACGCGGCATTTGCAATTGCCAGCGGCCCGATGACCCTGCAGGACGCCTGCGCCCGGGCAGCGCCATTGCTCACCGACCGGGCGCGGGATATTGCGCGGTTGCTGATCCTGGCCCGGGGTTAAATACACCCCCCTGTGGGAGCGGGCTTGCTCGCGAAAGCATCGCTGCGGTTTGCCAGACAGACCGCGTCGCCTGCATCGCAGGCAAGCCAGCTCCCACAAGTTCAGCGGCGCCCTCAAGGCCTGATGCTGACCTGCATCTCTGTGGGAGCGAGCTTGCTCGCGATGGTATCAGCGCGGTGTAGCTGTTAAACCGCGTCGTCTGCATCGCAGGCAAGCCTGCTCCCACAAGTTCAGCGGCGCCCTCAAGGCCTGATGCTGATCTGCATCTCTGTGGGAGCGGGCTTGCTCGCGATGGCATCAGCGCGGTGCAGCTGTTAAACCGCGTCGCCTGCATCGCAAGCCAGCCAGTTCCCACATTGAGGCCACTTATCACAGAATCGTGTAAGCTTTGCGGCTCTTCGCATTCGACCCTTAGCGAGCCCTATGCCGTCGCTCTTCAAACGCTCCTTGCTGCCTAAACTGCGCAGCTTTCCGTTGTCCGCCGATGCGCTAAGCATCTTGCCCAGCCCTGCGGACTTTCGCCGCTGCCTGCTGGAGCAGATTGCAGGTGCACGCCATCGCATCACGCTGGTGGCCTTGTACCTGCAACAGGACGAAGCCGGGCAGGAAATCCTCGATGCCCTGCACGCGGCCAAGGCTGCACGCCCCGAGCTGGAAATTGCCGTGGTGGTTGACTGGCTGCGCGCCCAGCGCGGGCTGATCGGTGCCGGCAAACAGCCCGGCAACGCGGCCTGGTATCAGGCACAGACCGCAGCACACCCCACCCATGTGCCGATTTATGGTGTGCCGGTACAAACCCGCGAGCTGTTCGGGGTGTTGCACCTCAAGGGCTTCATTGTTGATGACTGTGTGATCTACAGCGGCGCCAGCCTGAACAACGTGTACCTGCACAAGCTCGACAAGTATCGTTTCGACCGTTACCACCTGCTGCACAACAAGCAGCTGGCCGACACCATGCAGCGCTTTGTCGAGCAAGACCTGATCGAGAGCAAGGCCGTGCATCGTCTCGACCTGCCCACATTGCCGACAACCCGAAGCCTGCGCAGCGCCATCGGGGATTTTCGCAGCCACCTGAAAAAAGCCAGCTACGACACCAGCGCCGGAACTGTCGGCCACTTTGGCTTGTCGGTCAGTCCGCTACTGGGGGTGGGTAAAAACAATCAACTGAGCCGGGTGATTTGCGAACTGATCGCCAGCAGCCAGCAACAGCTGACCATCTGCACCCCGTACTTCAACCTGCCATTGCCGGTGACTCGCGAAATCAACCGGGCTCTGGAACGTGGAGTGCGCATTGATATCGTGGTTGGCGACAAGACCGCCAACGACTTCTATATCCCGCCGAGCGAACCGTTTCGGGTGATCGCAGCGCTGCCGTATCTGTATGAGCTGAGCCTGCGCCGCTTTGCCAAGAGCCATCAGCGGATGATCGACAATGGCTTGTTGAACCTGCATCTGTGGCGCGAAGGTGACAACACCTACCACCTTAAAGGCATGTGGGTGGATGATCGCTACACCTTGCTGACCGGCAATAACCTCAATCCACGGGCGTTTCGTCTGGATCTGGAAAACGGCCTGCTGATCGACGACCCGCGCCGTGAATTGCTGGAACCGCGCCGCAAGGAGCTGGAAGCGATCTTCGCCCACACGCAGCGTATCGATAACTTCAAGAACCTGGAAACCCTGGCCGATTATCCGCCAGCGGTGGCCAAGTTCCTGCGTCGCGTAAGCCGGGTGCGGATCGAACGGCTCCTCTATCGGATTTTGTAACAATAGCTTCAAGCTACAAGCGCTCAGACTTGTAGCTTGAAGCTTGCAGCTAAAAGCTCCCGCCGAAGGCGGGGATATACACCACGCTGCCACCCTCACGCTGGTGCAATAACCGGTCGCCGTTGTCCGGCTGGCTGGTGAGGGTCTGGTGATCCACGCTCAAATAGCCAAGGGGCAGGGGATCGCCACTGCGATACTGGGCAAAGATCAGCGTGCGTTGCGGATTGAAGTGCTGGCCGCTGGTTTTGTCCAGCCAGGCCATCAAGCCGGCACTGTCGCCATCGCGGGGGTAATCCTGGCTCTGGTCGATATAGAAGAACGGCTCGCCCTGGTTCTGCACATACATGGGCAGTTTGTTGTCCACATCGATCATCACCATGCGCCATTGATCCCAGGGCGCCTGCTCGCTGGCCCGCGCCTTGACGTCCTGGCCAAACTGCACAACCCCGCCACCCCCGTTGGACCACGGGTAGAACACCCCCAGCACCAACAGCAGTAACGTCGCGCTCATGCCGAAACCGATGTTCCAGCGGCGCGGGGTGGTTTTGCCTTGCGCCATGCGCCGGGTCACCCACCAGGCCGCCAGCAGCTGGGCCAACGGTACCAGCGGCAACACATAATAACTGCGCCGGCTGCCGCTGGCGGTAAAGAACACAAACAGCAAACCCAGCCCCCACACCAGCCAGCGCGTATTGGGCTCGATCTGGCGCCATTGACGCAGGGCAACCCACAACCCGATCATCCAGAATGGCGCCCACGGCAAGGTATAGGCCGGCAGATAAATCAGGTAGGTGTAAATCGGTCCCATATGGTCAAAGGGGTTGAAGAAGCGCACCACGTTTTCACGCAGCACCAACCCCAGCCCGCTCTCGCCATAGGTGGGCGCGCCATACAGACGGGACAGCGCGAAGGGCAGCATGTACACGGCCCCGGCAATGACCAGGGCCAGCAACAGCCGCCCGTTGAGATGGCGCTTCCAGCGTTGTTCACTCAGCAGATGAGGCAACAGCACCAGCCCTGGCAGGATAAAACCTATCAGCCCCTTGAGCAGCGAGGTCAGGGACAGCAACAGGAAAAACACACAGTAGCGGCTCAGACGGGTGTCATCGGGGCCGCGCCAGTACCACCAGACGGCTGCCAGCAAGCCGAACAGGGTAAGGATGTCCGCCGTGGCCACCCGCGCCCAGAATATAAAGTAGAAGGTCGTGGCCAGCATCCAGCCAGCGATCAGCCCGGTACCCTTGCGAAACAACTGCTCGCCGAGCAGGTAAACAAGCCATACGCTCAGCCACGCGGCAATCACTGAAGACAAGCGCAGTGACCAATGCCCCAGGCCGCCCATCAGCCCGGCACTGGCCGTGATCAGCCAGTACGAGGGCAGGGGCTTGTCGTAGTAGGGGGAGCCCTTGAGATAAGGGTCCAGGTAATCACCGCTTTGCAGCATCTGCAGGGCGATATTGGCCCAGCGGGTTTCCGGCCCCCAGAGCTCCCGTGAACCCAGGCCCAGCAACAAGAGCAGGGCAGATACGGCCAACAACACCAGCAAGGCTTTTTGTTCGCTGTTCCAGCGTTTGATCAGAATCATTCAGGCTGAACCTTGGGGAAGATGAAAATCGCCAGATCACCGCGCTCGTAGCGCTTGCCACCCAGCGGCAGCAGCTCGACTTCGTGGGTTTCCAGCGCCGAATGAACGCGCATGACCACGCCCACCGAGCCGCGTAAACGTGCCTCCTTCATCCAGCGATCGATGTTATCCATCTCAACCTGACGCCCGGCTGAATCGGCATAACCCAAACCATATTTAAGCTCTCCGGTGCTGTTATAGAGCGTTATTTCAGGCCGACCCAGGCGCCAGGACAGGGCCGATGCCGCGCCCAGGTCATTGCTGAGCAGCGTGCGGGCCTGACTCAGCTCCTGCACATGCTCGGCAATAAACTGATCGGGCATTTTGCTGTTGACGATCACTCCCGGCATCGCAGCGGGCAACAGCGCCACCAGCACACCCATGCCCACCGCAGGTGCGGTCCACAGCAGCAGCGGGCGCAGGGCTTGCAGGGCGTTGCTCAGCAGCCAGCCCAGCAACACGATATAGGCCAGCGACAGGCTGAACACCTCGGTGTTGTCATACACCGGGCGACTGAATTGCAGGTAAGCCAGCCCCACCAGCCCGGCCACCGCCAGCAGCACATTCAACAGGCCGTTGATACGCAGGCTGCGGCCCTCTGCCTGCTCAATCCATGAAACCACGGCATGGCCCATCAGCAGCGCCAGAGGCAGCAGGCACGGCATGATGTAGGTGGGCAGCTTGCCCTTGCTCATGCTGAAGATGGCCAGTGGCAGCAGCATCCACATCAGCAGAAAGCCGATCGCGGGCTGGCGCTTTTGCTTCCAGGCATCCATCAGGGTTTTCGGCAGCAAGGCGGCCCAGGGCAGGCTCGCGGCCAACAGGATCGGCAGGTAGAACCACCAGGGTTGGGTGTGTTGCGCATCGGCCGCACTGAAACGGCGTATGTGTTCATTCCAGAAAAAAAACTGCCAGAAGTCCGGTTCCTGATGGTGGATAGCCAGCGCCCACGGCAGGCAGACAGCCACTGCGACAAGGATCGCCAACGGGCCATAGCTCAGCACTTCCTTGACGCGCCGCTGCCACAAGGCATAGGGCACGGCGATCAACAGGGGCAGTAACCAGGCCAGAAACCCCTTGGTCAAAAAGCCCATGCCACAGGCCAGGCCCAGCACGGCCCAGGCGCAGAGGCGCGCACGGCGAGTGGTGCTGTCAAAGGCATACCAGAGTGCCGTTATGCTGAGGTTGACCCAGAAGGTGAACTGCGGGTCGAGGTTGGCATACCCGGCTTGCCCGGCCACCAGCCCAAAGCTCATATACAGCAGGGCGCTGGCAAAACGCTTGCGCGGGTCACGCCACAGGCGCCCGGCAATCAGCCATGCCAGCCAGATACTCAGCCCGGTACTCAGTGCCGAGGCGATCCGCACGCCAAACAGGTTGTCACCGAATACGGCTTGCCCGATGGCGATCATCCAGTAACCGGCAACCGGCTTCTCGAAATAGCGCAAGCCCATAAAGTGCGGGGCCACCCAGTTGCCGCTCTGGAGCATTTCCTGGCTGATCTGGGCATAGCGGGTTTCGTCAGGTATCCATAATCCGTGGCTCATCAACGGCAACAGATAAAACACTACAAAAGCCAGGATCAAACCGGGGACTGCCCAGCGCTCGAGACCTTGAGTGCGGGTATTGCAAGGTACAACGCCAGCCATGCTTTCCATCTGCGCGCCTGTTATCGACGTAAGTTATGGCCGGCACGTTAATCGGGAGGAGGTGGCAGGGAGGTGAAGCCAATGTGAAAAAAATGCGGGTCAAGCGGGGGTTACCCGATACACGCAACGGCGACTGCCTGTGATCATGTGTTCTGTTCGCTCAACCTGTCCGCAGTCACCGATGGCCGCCAGGAACACTTGTAACTCTGCCCGGCAAAAACCCTGGCATTGCTGTGCAGCAACACAGATAGGGCAGTGATTTTCGATGATCAGCCAGTTGTCGCCTTCGGCTTCCATGCTCGCCATATACCCGGCGGTGTCGCGTATACCCACCAGTATTTGAACTTTCTCTTGCAGCGTTCGCCCTTGCTCACAGGCGGCAATATATTCGCGGGTATTGGCCAGTTCCATGCTCTCGACTACTTTGTCGATCCCTTCATTGCCGTAGATCAGCTTGATTGAGTCAATCAACTGCGCCGTGAGCTGTGCATGGGTGTTGGGGAATCTGGCTTGAGCGGCATCGGTCAAAACCCATTTTTGCGAAGGGCGCCCGGCCCCAACCGGCGGCATCAGGCAGCCAACGATCATGGCGCCGTCTACCAGCTTCTGGACCTGCTGGCGCGCAGCTTCCGGGGTGATATTGAGCATTGCCCCAAGATCCGCGGTTTTCAGCGGCCCGCGGGTTTTGAGCAGAAACAGGATGCGCTCGGCGGTGGCGCCGGTGTTGCGTGCAGCATCAGGGGAATCGATCACGGGCATAGAACAAAGCCATCAAGGTCATGGGGTTTATGGGCAGGGATCATACCGCCAGGATGATAAATTAATTACCAAAGACTTTCCTTTTATAATAGGCTGATTGCACCAAAATGGCACTCAAGGAAGGGACATGACAACGGCATCGGGATGGTCGGCATTGCTTTGGGGCAGCAACGGGTTGCGATCAGTTGCACTGGCGGGCGGGGTGGCGTTGCATGCCATCAACGTCTATCTGGTGACAACCATTTTGCCCTCGGTGGTCAAGGATATCGGCGGGCTGGACTATTACGCGTGGAACACCACGTTGTTTGTGGTGGCCTCGATCATCGGCTCGGTGTTATCGGCCAAATGCCTGTCGGCCCTTGGCCCCAGGCTCGCGTACAGCCTCGCCGGGCTGGTGTTTGCGTTGGGTTGCGGGGTGTGCAGCAGCGCCCCGGACATGGCCGTGCTGGTGTTGGGGCGAACCATACAAGGCTTGGGCGGCGGTCTGTTGTTTGCCCTGCCGTATTCAATGATTCGACTCGTGTTCGACGAAGGCCTGTGGCCAAGGGCAATGGCCCTGATTTCTGGTATGTGGGGCGCCGCTACCTTGATTGGTCCGGCAGTGGGTGGGGTATTTGCGCAGTACGATGCCTGGCGTGCAGCATTCTGGGTGCTGATCCCGGTGACACTGCTGTTTATGGTACTGGCCTGGGCCATGTTGCCCGGAAAGAGTGCCGAGGCACCAGGTCGTCTGGTTTTGCCATGGCTGCAACTGTTGCTGTTGACCGGTGTGGTGTTGGCAATTTCCCTGGGCAGCATCAAGCCATCGCCCCTGTATAACGCACTTGGCCTGGTGCTCGGGCTGGTGCTGCTGTATGCCGTGTACCGTGTCGAAGGCAGCGACAGGCATCGCATGTTGCCCAAACACAGCCTGACCCCTGGCAGTGCACTGTTGCCGATCTATCTGTCGATGAGCCTGATGGTCATTGGCATGACCAGCGAAGTGTTCGTACCCTACTTCTTGCAGGTCCTGCATCTGCAAACGCCTCTGGTGGCGGGCTATATTGCAGCGCTGATGGCCGCTGGCTGGACCCTTGGCGCGCTTTACAGCAGCGGACTGGTGCAGGCATCGGCGAATCGGGCCATCAGCTGCAGCCGTTCTTTGTCGTGTCGGGGCTGGCACTGGCGGCTGTCTGTGTGCCGCAAAGCGGCAGTTCATTGCTCAGCCTGACCGGGGTTTGCCTGGCAATGATGGCCGTCGGTACAGGTATCGGGCTGGCATGGCCGCATCTGCTCGCCCGAGTACTGGCCAATGTCCCAGAGAGCGAAAAGGACATTGCCGGTGCGTCCATTACCACCGTGCAACTGATCGCCACGGCGATTGGCGCGGCACTGGCGGGGATGATTGCCAATATGGCCGGGTTAACCACCCCCGGAGGCGTGACAGGGCCCGCCAATGCTGCCGCCTGGCTCTTCGGCCTGTATGCCGTGTTAGCTGCGCTGCTGTTTATGACGGTACGACAGGTGATTGCCCATAGCGCAAAGCGCTGAATTCGCCAGAAACCAGGCCTGTGTCGATTTGTCGCAGCCCTTGCTGCATCCCGCGGTTTTACGGGCTGTCGGCGTGGTAATGCACCATTGAGGGGCATGGCTGCCGTGCGACAGACCTGCGACAGTGGTAAATTCTGCGCCCATGCAACACGTCTACCCCACAGCAATCGTGCGCGCCGAGCCAGCCACTCCAGGCATCGGGCAGCGTACACACCTGCCTGAAAATGCGCAGGTTAAAGGCCTTTTTCGTTGGAAAAGGCCGCTTAAAGGAACCTGACATGAATGATTTACTGACTCGCCGCCGCGTAGTCACTGGCCTTGGCTTGCTTAGCCTGGGTTTGATCGCAGGTTGCGACCCCGGCAGCGGTTTGTCATACAAATACGGCAAAGACCTCAGCAATGAAATCCTCGGGCGCAAGTTCAAGCTCAGGGATGCCCAAGGCAACGAAATGATGCTGGGCAGCTTTCGCGGGATGATGCCGATGATTTTCTTCGGCTTTACCCAGTGCCCGGCCGTATGCCCGACAGCGCTGGCCCGTGCCGCCCAGGCGAAGAAAATGATGGGGCCCGACGGCGACCGCCTGCAAGTGGTGTTTATCACCCTGGACCCTGAGCGTGACAAACCGGCGATGCTCGATGCCTACGTCAAGGCCTTCGACCCGAGCTTTATTGCCTTGTCCGGCACCCTGGAAGAAACCGCGGCCACGGCTAAAGAGTTCAAGGTGTTTTACGAAAAGATCCCTACGGGTGATTCGTACACACTGTCGCACACAGCCACCAGCTTCGTTTTCGATTCCCGCGGTGTGTTGCGTCTTGGCCTGTCGCCTTCGCTGTCAGCCAAGCAGTGTGCCGAAGACCTGCTCACCGTGATGTCAGTCTGCTAATCCTGTGCACTTTGGAATGAGCCTTACCTATGAAGCCTGTTAAGTATCTACTGTTGTCACTGCTGGGCATGAGCCTGCACGTTTCTGCGCAAACCGTTGTTGATGATGCCTGGGTGCGCGCCACCGTGGCCGGTCAGCCTTCGACCGGTGCCTTTATGCACATTACCTCGAGCACAGACAGCAAGCTGGTTGAGGTTCGCTCTGCGGCAGCCAAGACCGTACAGATCCACGAATCGAAGATGCAAAACGACGTGATGAGCATGCAGCCAGTGACATCGGTAGCGTTACCGGCGGGCAAGAGCGTGGCTATCGAACCTGAGGGCTACCATGTGATGCTGATTGACCTGGTCAATCAGGTCAAAGCCGGTGATCAAGTGCCCTTGACCCTGATTGTTGAAGACAGCAAAGGGGTCAAGGAGCAAATAGAGGTCAAGGCCGAGGCGCGTGCACTGAACAGCATGCCGATGCACCATGATCATGGTTCGATGCACTGATTCGCAGTTAAATCCTGTAGATACTCTGTTGCAGGTCTAGCCCTATTGTGGGAGCGAGCCTGCTCGCGAACGACCTTCGCGAGCAGGCTCGCTCCCACAGTTGCAGTGTTTCTGCAGCTTGCGAAGGAACGAGGCTACGGTTGGTTTACCTAAAACCGCCCCGTCAGCGGATATTCGACCGCAAGGCGTATCTGGTCTGTATCCAGTTCGGCCTGTGCGGTGTTGCCGCGATGAACGTTGTGTCGCAATGACATGATGGTGCCCTTGGCAGCACCGCTCTGCACCACATAGCGCGCTTCCAGATCCCGCTCCCAGTGTTTCCCGCCTTTGCCATAGCCCAGATACGCATAGCCGCCCCGCGGGTCAACGTGGCTGCCATCGATCTGGCTGCCACGTACATAAGCGGCGCTGAATACCAGCCCCGGCATGCCCCAGGGAGTCATCGCCAGGTCGTAGCGCGCTTGCCATGATTGTTCGTTAGGGGCGTTGAAGTCAGATAGCTGCACCGCATTGGTAAGGAAAATCGCCCCTCGGGTCACATAGTCAAAAGGCGTATCGCCGTGGACTTTCTGATAACCCAGGCTGAAGCTGTGGGGGCCCTGGGCGTAGGTGCTCAACAGGCTCCAGGTGGTGTTGTCGATATTGCCCGACAGCGCCTTGCCTTCATCGGTGGTGCGGTACAGGTTGAGGTTCAGCGATAGCGAGCGGTTCTCATCAAGCGCGTGGCTGAAGACGGCGCCCAGGTAATGCTGGTTCCAGGTGTCTTCGTAGCGTGAACTATAGAGGCTGGCGCTGAAATTTTTGCCGGGGGTATACACCAGGCCTGCGAGGTCGAACGCATCCCCCTTGGGGCCGTTGGAATAATTGACCACAAACCCCTGGTCATGACTGCTGGCGTTGCGATCGGTGCTCCCGGTGAAATGCCCACCGACCATTTTCAGGGCAGTGAACTCGTTGCTGGTGAGGAACACGCCGGTGGCGGTTTCCGGCAGCAAGCGGCTGTCGGATGAGCTGAACACCGGGGTCTTGACCCGTTGTTCACCGTAGGACACCACCGTATTGGACATCCGCAGCTTGAGCGCCGCGCCGCCGCGCCCGTAGTTGTCCTTGGGATAGCCGTCGTTATCCAGGCCCAGCAGGCGAGCCTTGCCGGCACGACCGCCACCGCTGTCCAGTTTGAGGCCCATATAGGCGTGGGCATCCACCCCGACACCGATCAGGCCCTGGGTAAAACCTGACTGCAAGGTGCCCATCAGGCCGTAGGCCCATTCTTCGGCATAGCCATTGCGTTCAGTGCGTGGTTTGTAAGCATTGCGTGCGCCGCTGTTGCTGGCACCGTGGCGATACTCACGGCTGTCATAGACCGTACGGTTGACCAGGTTCCAGGTACTGTCTTCGATAAAGCCCCTGGCCTGCTCCTGGGCCGACTCCGCAAGCGCAAGGGGGCTGGCGAGGGCGATCAGGATCGCGGAGCGCGTGCGCACCGTAATCATTTCGCCACCTGCTGTGCTTGCAGGGTTGCAGCCAAGCGGTCAAGCGCGCGTTTGGGCAGCGTGGCGGGCAGCACCGGAAGATCGGCAGAAGGTTCGCCCACCTGGATCAGCATGACCATGCCCATGGCCAGGTGCGGAGTGCACTGGATGCCGTAGAGGCCAGGCACGCTGAAGCTTTGCTCAACCTCCTGATTGATCTTGCCCTTGAAGGGTTGTGCGCCTTCAGGCAGCAGCTCGGGCATTGTCGCGGCATTATGGCCGCTTTGTGTGGGGATGAACTTGACTGTGTCGCCGGGGGCGATCTGCAGGTAATCCGGTTCATAGACCATTCCGGCATTGGCGCTGCGGGTGAGCATTTTTACTTCGTGGGTCTGTGCCAGTGCCGAGGTGCAGAGCAGGGCGCAGGTCAGCAGCAGGGGCAAGGATGAAATACGCATGGTTGGCTCTCCATAAAAGGATTCAAAAGGAGCGCATTCGCAGGATCTGCGCGCCGTCAAAAGGGTCGGTCAGGTAGTGCGCCTGTACCCCGAATGTGGCCTGCAGCCGTTGCGGGGTCAGGACTTCAAGGGGTTTGCCAAGCGCAACCAAGCGACCGCGCTGAAGAATCGCCAGGCGATCACAGCTCAGGGCCTGGTTGAGATCGTGCATGGCAATCAGGGTGGTCACGGGCAGAGCCTGTACGGTTTTTAAAATGGCCAGCTGATGCTGGATATCCAGATGATTGGTGGGTTCATCCAGCAGCAGGATTTGCGGGCACTGCGCCAGGGCCCGGGCGATATGCACGCGTTGGCGCTCACCACCCGAGAGTCCGCGCCAGGTGCGGTTGCGCAGATGCGTGGCATCCACATCGGCCAGCGCCTGCTCGACAATGGCCGTGTCCCTGGCCGACCACGGGCTTAGCGCCGACAGCCAGGGTGTACGGCCCAGGGCAACAGCATCAAACACGCCAATGGCGTCATGGGTGTCGGCATGCTGTTCGACCACCGCCAGTGTTTGCGCAATAGTGCGCTGGCTGATTTTGCGCAGCGGTTGCCCGTGCAATAACACCTGGCCCTGGCCGGGCACCCGCAGGTTGGCCAGCAGCTTGAGCAATGTGGACTTGCCCGAGCCATTGGGCCCGACAATCCCCAGGGTCTCGCCGCACTGCACACTGAGGGTGATGCCGTGCAACAGTTGGGCATCGCCTATGCGGTAACTCAGGTCACTACAGCTCAGTACCGTCATCGTGCATGTCTCCTGCCGATCAGGATCAGTGCAAATACCGGCGCGCCCACCAGGGCGGTGACCACGCCGACAGGGATCACCTGGCCTTTTATCAGGGTGCGCGACAGTACATCGGCGGCGATCAGGAACAAGGCCCCGCCAAGGGCACTGGCAGGCAGCAGGCGGCCATGTCCGGTACCGGCCAACAAGCGCACGGCGTGGGGGATGACCAGCCCGACAAAACCGATGGAACCGACAATCGACACCATCACCGCCGTGACCAGCGCCGCACAGCTGATCAGCAATAACTGCACCCGGCGCACCGGGATGCCCAGGGAAGCCGCCGAGTCAGCGCCGAAGGTGAACGCATCCAGCGCCCGCCGGTGCCACAAGCATATAGCCAGCCCCAACACCGCCGCAGGCACTGCCAGCCATACCGCAGGCCAGCGCACGCCACTGAGGTTGCCGAGCAACCAGAACATGATCCCGCGGGCCTGCTCGGAGCTGGCCGATTTGGTGATCAGAAAGGCCGTGATTGCGTTGAACAACTGCGAGCCTGCGATGCCTGCCAGGATGATCTGGGCACTGGTGCCGGAGGGCCCGCTGGCCCGTGCCAGCAAAATGACCAGGGCGAAGGCACCAATAGCTCCGGCAAAGGCCCCGGCCGACAGTGACACTGCTCCCGCGCCCAACCCCAGCACCGCCACCAGCACGGCACCGGTCGAAGCACCGGCGGAAATCCCCAGCAGGTAGGGGTCGGCCAGCGGGTTGCGCAGCAACGACTGCAACACCACGCCGCAGGTGGCCAGCCCCGCACCGCAGGCCGCCGCTACCAGGGCACGGGTCAGGCGGTAGTTCCACACAATCCCTTCGTCGATCGGGTCCAGTACATGCCCGGCGGCCCACAGCTTGTTGGCCAGTACCTGCAGCACCACTGCGGGTGCGATCGGAGTTTCACCGATGGCAATTCCGGCGAGCACGGCCAGCAACAGTGCTGCACAGGCCGCGAACGCAAGTATCAACCGTGAAGTCATTTAGACAGGTCGTGATGGCTGATGGCTGTGGCGAGTGTTTCGATCCCGTCGAACAGGCGCAGGCTGGCCTGCATGGCATGGGCATCGAGCACGATGATGCGGTTGTTTCTTACAGCATCCATATTGCGGGTTACCGGGTCGGTGCGCAGGAACTCCAGCTTTTTCTCGACGTCATCCGCCGGGAAGCGTCGGCGATCCATGCGTGCGATCACCAAAAACGTCGGGTTGGCCTTGGCCAGGGTTTCCCAGCCGACGGTGGGCCATTCCTCATCGGACTCCACGACATTGCGTACGCCAAGGGTGTTGAGCATAAAGTCGGGGATGCCTTTGCGCCCGGCAACATAGGGGTCGATATCCATGTCCGCACTGGAGAACCAGAACAACGCGCTGGTGGAACTCAGGTCCTTGCCCTTGAGCGAGGCGATGGATTTTTCCAGGCTGGCCTTGAGCTGATTGTTGAGTTGTTCGCCACGCTGCTGCACATCGAAGATCTCAGCCAGCTGGCTGATGCTCTTGTAGACGCTGTCAATGCTGAACGGCTGCATGCGTGTGCCGTCGGCCCCGACCAGGTTATCCTTGCCTTCGCAGTCCGAAGGCATCAGGTAGGTCGGGATGTTCAGTTCGTGAAACTGCTCACGGGTACCCACTACACCCTGCGGCCCCACCATCCACTCCAGTTGCACGGCCACCAGCTCCGGGCGCTTGCCTATGACGGCTTCGAAGCTCGGATCATTGTCGGCCAGGCGCTCAACCTTGTCGTTCTGTGCCTGGTATTGCACGGGGACATCGTTGAACCACAACGAAGTACCCACCAGCCTGTCACCCAGACCCAGGGCATAGAACATTTCGGTGCCGGCCTGGCCGATGGTTACCGCGCTTTTCGGGGCATGTTGAAATGTCAGCGGGCTGGCGCAGTTTTGCAGGGTCAGGGGGTATTGCGTGGGGGCCGCATGGGCCAGTGCCGGCAAGGCCAGGGTGGCCATGAGGGCAGCAACGCGGTGCAACAGCATGATGCAATCTCCATTTGATCGTACACGGGGCACAGGTGCACGGTCGGGAATGCATCATCGGGTACTGCTGCAGCAGTACAAAGCAGGATGCCTCCCCGGACACCCCGCCGGTTAGTGTGTGAACTTTGCCGGCAGGTCTCCTGACTGATGGGTCATCGCCTGGCTCCAGCCTTCCCGGGGGTTATCCCAGTGGCAAACACGGAGCAGGCTCGTCATCTACAGTTGCGGGGGCAGTTCCGTTGGGTGCTGTAAAAGCACTGCGGATTCCCTTTTAACCCCCCGCGAGGGGGGACCGGCGCCGGGATGATAATCGATCCTGTTTGTTAAAGGGGACCGCCGTCAGAATCAGAAATACTTGAGCCAGGTGATATCCCGGCGCCGGGCTTTCAAATTGGCGAACCAGCGCACGGGTAAATACAGCGAAATGGCCAGTAACACTGCGGTTAACCACACCGAGCCGATGCTGTCGAAACCGAAATAATCGCCTTGATTCAAACCAAACAGGGCAACGCTGGCCAGGTACAGCACTTTGAGTGCATACAAATGCAACAGATAGAAAAACATCGGCGCTGCGCCAAATACAGCCAGGGTGCTGATCCATGTGCGTTGCTGTACCCGCTCAAAAGCCAGTAGCAGCAACAGGCCCACGCCCAGGGTCAAGGCCAGAAACAGCAGGGAAGGCGGGTACTTGGTGATGTTGAAAAAGCTCATCAAGGTCTGTGTGGTATCGCCATGGCTGGCCCAGGGCGCCTCGCCGTAACCGTTGAACAAACGCAGCGCAACAAAACCGAGCAGGGCACCGCTGCCTGCGAGCCATAGAGAGCGCTGGCGCAAGGCCGCCGGAGCGGAGCGGGCAAACCAGGGCCCCAGGCAATAGCCCAGTGCGATGACGCCGATCCACGGCAACACCGGATAAGAGGTGCGCATGCGCAAGCTGTCACCCACTTCAATCCAGCCGCGATCATGCAAAATCGCCCAAGGCACATGCATCACTGACCCCGGAGCAAAATGCAGGGTATCGAGCAGGTTGTGTCCGGCGATTATCATCAGGCCGAGTACCAGCAGAACCGGGCGTGGCAGCCACACCAGGGCGGCAAGGGCGATCATGCTGACGCCAATGGCCCAGATCACCTGCATGTAAATCACCGACGGTGGCAACTGGAAGGTCCAGGCAAAGTTGACCAGGGTGAATTCCAGCACCACCAGAAACAGCCCGCGCTTGAACAGAAACGCCGAAACATCGCGTTTGCCCTGATATTTTTCGCCATACAGATAAGCCGACAGACCGGTCAGCAAGACAAACACCGGCGCACACAGGTGGGCCAGGGTACGGCTGAAAAAGAGTGCAGGGTCGGTGATCTCGATATTCATCGGGTCAGCCACTTGCCGGTGCAGGAAGAACGTCTCGCGCACATGGTCAAGCAGCATAAACAGGATAACCAGCCCGCGCAGGGCATCGATGGACAGCAGGCGCTGATTCAAGGGGGGAGTAGGGGCAGTCATTGATGGGTCACAGGCAAGGGAATGTTATAAAGTACTGCTACTGTATAACATTCCGTATTGTGCTGTCATCCTTCTGAGAAACATTCGCAATGCCTGGATATGCCTAGTGCCGTACTTTCACCCAGGCCATCAGCAGCGCCGAAGACAGCACCCCGGCGGTCATAAAGATATACGCTGCGCCCGGGTCGCCGGTGAGCCCGATCAGGTAACCCACTATCCAGGAACCGACAAAAGCTCCCAGGGCGCCGCAGGCATTGATCAGGCCAATGGCCCCGCCAAACACGTTCGAGGGGATGATCTCCGGGATCAGCGCAAAAAACGGCCCGTAAGGTGCGTAAAGCGCAGCACCGGCAATGCTCAGCAAAGCAAACGACAGCCAGAAGTGAGAAGACCCGAGCAGGAACGAACAAAAGAAGGCCAGCGCCCCAAGGGCCAGGAGCGGCCAGATGAAGCGTTTGCGCTGCTGGGTCTTGTCGGAGGCCCAGGACACCGCCAGCATGGCTGCCACCGCAGCCACATAAGGCACCGCGCTCAGCCAGCCAACGGTGACGATATCCGCCGCGGCCGCCTGTTTGATAATGCTCGGCAGCCACATGATAAAACCGTACACGCCGATGCTCCACAGCGCATGCACAGCACACAGCTGGATCACCACAGGGCTGGTGAACGCCTGACGGTAATTGCGCACTTGTTGCATGCCTTTTTGTTCATCGGCCAGGGTCGCGGCCAGTCGGGCTTTTTCCTGCGGGGTCAGCCAGTTCACCTGTTCGGGCTTGTCCCGCGCCATGCGCCACCAGACGAAGGCCCAGAGCACCGCCGGTGCGCCTTCAATAACAAACATCTCGCGCCAGCCCCAGGCCTGAATCAGGTAGCCGGAGACCACCGACATCCACAGCACGGTCACCGGGTTGCCCAGCACCAGAAAGGTATTGGCCCGCGAGCGTTCCTGGCGGGTGAACCAGTTGCTGATAAAGATCAGCATGGCCGGCATCACTGCCGCCTCGACAATCCCCAGCGACACACGGATAAACATCAACATCGGGATATTGGTCACCAGCCCCGTGGCCATGGCGCAAAAGCCCCACAGGATCAGGCTCCAGAACACCAGCTTGCGCACGCTGTACTTCTGCGCGTAGATCGCCCCCGGTACCTGGAAGAAAAAGTAGCCAAGAAAAAACAGCGCACCGATCAGCGAGGACATACCCTTGGTAATGCCCAGGTCCTGTTCGATGCCCGCCGCACTGGCAAAGCCGTAGTTGGCCCGGTCCAGGTAGGCGAGACTGTAGGTAATGAAAATCAGCGGTATCAGGTACAGCCAGCGTTTGGTCGCGAAGCCTCGGGGCTTTGCCTGCGCACTGGCGATCTCGGGCAGGGCAGGTTGTTCAAGCATGCTCATGGGGTGTTCCTTGTTATTGTTTTTCAGGTGCGGGTCAAACAACGCTGGTCAGGCCTCCGTCCACAAACAGGGTTTGACCGTTGATAAAGTCCGAAGCCGGCGACGCCAGAAACACCGCCGCGCCGCACAGTTCGTCAACCCGGCCCCAGCGACCTGCCGGAGTGCGCTTGCACAGCCACTCGGAAAACTCCTGATTGTCGACCAGAGCGCGGTTCATCTCGGTGGCAAAGTAGCCCGGGGCCAGGCCATTGGCCTGGATGCCATGCCGTGCCCACTCGGCGCACATACCTTGGGTGAGCATTTTCACTGCCCCTTTGGAGGCGGCATAAGGGGCGATGGTCGGGCGTGCCAGCTGGCTTTGCACCGAGCAGACATTGATGATCTTGCCGCGGCCGCGGGCGATCATGTGCCGGGCAACGGCCTGGGACACATGGAACACTCCATCCAGGTTGGTGCGCATCACGTCGTGCCAGTCGCTGGCGCTGAAGTCCTCGAGGGGCGCGCGGCGCTGAATCCCGGCGTTGTTGACCAGAATATCGATGGCGCCGACATCGGCCTCAAAGGAGTTGATCGCGGCAAGCAACTGCTCGCGGTCAGTCACATCGAATGCCACGGATTCAGCCTGCAGGCCTTCATCGCGCAATTGAGCGGCAACAGCGCGGGATTTTTCGATATTGCGAGTGTTGATCACCACGGTAGCCCCGGCAGCGCCCAGGCCGCGGGCCAGCTCCAGGCCGATACCCTGGCCCGATCCGGTGATCAGGGCCCGACGCCCCCCAAGCTGGAAGCTGTTAATACTGAATGACATGTTGTTCTCCACAAATGGCCGTTTATTATTTTGAGCGGCCCTGTGGTTACTTCACCTCAGGCTAAAGGTGCAGTCCAATCGTCATTGCTGATCTCGTGATCAATATTTTTGATTATTGCATTGGAACGTACTGCAGCGCGGGCTTGTCCATAAAGCCTGTACTCCCATACGTTGAGGTGAACATGCGCAGCTTGATTTCTGCATCGATAGTGGCTGGTTTTTTGTGTGCCCTGCCTTACGCAGCGCAGGCTGACGATGCCAAGCCAGGTGACTGCAAACCAGGGCAGATACTGGCCGAATCCATGGACCTGAGCAGTTGCTATGGCCACGGCGACAAGGCACCGGATCAATACACCCGGGACGACGTTGCGATCATGGACTGGAAATCCAAAGGGCTGCCCAAACCTGAAGAGCATGAGCAATGGGTGCAAATCAGCGGGCATTATGTGCTGGTCAATCGGGTGAATGCGGTGATCAAGGAGATCCGGACCAAAGACGCCAGGGTACTGGGTAAATAACTGCCGTATCCCGGGCAAGCCGGCTCCCACCGATTGCGCTGCTGGCAATCAGGGTGGGAGCGAGCTTGCCCGCGATGATGTCAACGCCGATTAGCTTTAACCCGCAGCGCGGCCATGGGCGGCCGTGGCCAGTTGCCCGGTGTCGACCCGTACAAAAATCGAATCGCCCACCGCCGTCAGCACATCCCCGGCATAGACCTCGCATATAATTCGCGTTTTGCGCCCCACGTCGCCTTCCACCCGGGCCCGCAGGGTCAGCGGCACGCCCATCGGCGTCGGCTTGATAAATTTGATTCCCAGGTTGCCCGTTACGCAATTGATCCGCGGCAGGCTGGCTGCATCGCGCTGTTCCATGCGGTAGTGATACGCCATGGCCGTCCAGTTCGAATGGCAGTCCACCAGCATGGCGATCATGCCGCCGTATACCAGTTCAGGCCAGCCGCAATACTTGGCATCGGGCAGGTGCTCGGCAATCACATGCACACCGTCTGCGTGCCAGAAGCTCTTGATATGCAGGCCGTGGGGGTTGTGGCTGCCGCAGCCGTAACAAACGCCTTGCGGCGCCGCTGAGTCTTGCAAGGAAGTAGTCAACTGAGACATGTCCGATCATCCATTAAAAATGCACCCTTTACGTTAACGTAAAGTAAGGGATGGTTGCAGCATTTGCGTTAGCAGCGAGCGCAGCAATACCCATGGACGATCGTGGCTCTACGGCCTGTCGACGGGCCGGCCTGTTTGGAGGAGGGATTGGCGAATGACATATTTTCTTTGTGGGAGCGAGCCTGCTCGCGATGGAAACACCGCAGTTGACCTGTCACACCCCAGGGTCTGCATCGCAGGCAAGCCAGCTCCCACAGGTTCATTGGCGCCCTCAAGGCCTGATGCTGACCTGATTCCCAGTGGGAGCGGGCTTGCTCGCGATGATATCAGCGCGGTGTAGCTGTTAAACCGCGTCGCCTGCATCGCAGGCAAGCCAGCTCCCACAAGTTCTGGCTCCCTCAGGGTTCAACCACCTCCCGGTGATGGGCCGTGCCGATAAACATATACATCGCCGGCACCATAAACAGTGTCAGCAGGGTGCCAATGGACAGCCCGGCAAAGATGACCAGCCCCATGTCATGGCGCCCTGCAGCGCCGGCACCTGAAGCCCAAACCAGCGGCACTACGCCCAGTACCATCGCAGCCGTGGTCATCAGGATCGGCCGCAGGCGCACGCCGGCGGCTTCCTCAATGGCCTCACGCTTGCTGCGGCCTGCGCGTTGCAGTTCATTGGCAAACTGCACGATCAGGATCCCGTGCTTGGTGATCAGGCCCAGCAACGTCACCAGGCCCACCTGGGTATAAACGTTGATCGAGGCAAAGCCCATGGTGATAAAAGCCAGCGCACCAAACAGCGCGGGCGGCACCGAGAACAGGATCACCACCGGATCGCGAAAGCTCTCGAACTGGAAGGCCAGCGCCAGGTAGACGATCAAAATCGAAAACAGCAGCAAGCCGACAAAACCACCGGACTCTTGGATGAACTGACGCGACTCGCCGGAAAAGTCCGAGGTGTAACCCGAGGGCGCTATGTCGCTCAGGATAGTGTTGAGCCTGGCCAGCAACTCGCCCTGGGACACGCCGCTGACGCCCGAGAGGGTCGCCGAGTTCAACTGCTGGAAGTGGTTGATCGACTCGGGTTGGGTCGAGGTCTCGATATGCGCCACGGTGCGCGCCGGGATCATCACACCGGCGGGCGTGCGGATGTAGTAATCGAGAATCTGCCCGGGGTTGAGCCGGTTGACCTGCAGCACTTGCGGGATGACCTTGTATGAACGCCCGGCGGTTGAGAAATAGTTCACATAGTTGCCCCCCAGAGCTGCGGACAGGGCGGCGCCGACATCAGCCTGGGTCATGCCCAGCGCGGCAATTTTTTCCCGGTCAACCACCAGCCTGGCCTGCGGCTTGTCCAGTTTCAGGTCCATATCGGCAAACCAGAACAGCTGTTGTTTCTGGGCCTCGGCCATCACGGCCTGAGCCACTTCATTGAGGTTTTCTACCGAGTCGGTGGTGGTGATCACAAACTGCACCGGCAAGCCCTGGGCGCCCGGCAACGAAGGCAATGGAAAGGCGGCGACGGTGGCACCCGGCACCTGATTCCATTTTTCCTGCAGGCCCATGATCAGCTCGGCCTGGGAGCGTGTGCGTTCGTTCCAGGGCTTGAGCAAGACCCCGCCCAGGCCCTGATTGAGGGCAGGCAGTCCGGTCAGCTGGAACATCTGCGCGTATTCAGGTTCTTTGTTGGCAATCTGGAATGCCTGGTCGGCAATGCGTTCCATCTGCTGGGGCGCAGCCGTCGGCGGGCCCTTGATCATCATGAACACCAGCCCCTGATCCTCAGTGGGTGACAGTTCGCTCTTGGCGGTCATGCCGCTGGCGGCAACCAGCACAAACAGGACAAAGCCAAATGTCACCAGTACCGGCCAGACGTCCAGGCCGGCGGACAGGACGCGATGGTAACGCCGGCGCAGCCAGTCAAAGTATTGATCGAGCCTGCGCGCGAAGCGACCTTCATCCTGCCCGGGTTTCAACAGCCGCGAAGTCATCATCGGCGACAGCGTCAAGGCCACCACTGCCGATACGGTTACCGCACCGGCCAGGGAAAAACAGAATTCCTTGAACAGTGCCCCCGTCAGGCCGCTGCGCAGCCCGATCGGCACGTAGGCGGCAATCAACACCACGGTCATTGCGATGATCGGGCCGCCCAGTTCCCGCGCCGCCTCCAGCGCGGCTTCAAATACGCCTTTGCCTTGCTCCTTGATATGCCGGTCAACGTTTTCCACCACGATAATCGCGTCGTCCACTACCAGGCCAATGGCCAGAACCAGTGCAAGCAAGGTCAGCAGGTTGATCGAATAACCCAGCAGGTACATGACAAAGAATGTGCCGACCAATGACAGCGGTATCGCCACCAGAGGCACGATCACCGCGCGAAATGAGCCGAGGAACAGGTAGATGACCACCGACACAATGAGCATCGCTTCCGCCAGGGTCTTGACCACCTCGACAATCGAAGTATTGATAAACGCCGTGGAGTCATAAACGATTTCGCCGCGCACGCCTGCGGGCAATTGCGCTTGCAGTTCGGGGAAGGCGTTGCGCACGCTGGTGGCGACGCTGAGGATGTTGGCATTGGGCGCTGCCTTGATACCGATAAACACCGAACGTTTGCCGGAAAACGCCACGCTGCTGTCGTAGCTTTCTGCGCCCAGGGTCACGGTCGCGACATCCTCCAGGTACACCAGGGCATCGTCGTTGTTCTTGATCACCAGCCGTTTGAATTCATCTACCCTGTGCAAGTCGGTGCCTGCCGTCAGGTCGACCGTGACCATCTGCCCGCGGGTCGAACCAACGGCAGACAGGTAGTTATTATTGGCCAGTGCCGTGGCCACGTCCTGGGCGGTGACATCATGGGCGGCCAGTTTGTCCGGGTCCAGCCAGGCGCGCAGGGCGAACTGGCGCCCGCCGAGGATTTCTGCGGTTTGCACGCCCTGGATCGAGTCGAGCTTGGGTTTGACCACCCGCACCAGGTAGTCGGTGATGTTATTGGTGGGCAGGGTGTCGCTGTAGAACCCCAGGTACATGGCATCCGTGGTTTGCCCGACCGCGACAGATAGCACCGGCTCCTGGGCCTGGGCCGGTAGCTGGTTCTTCACCGAGTTGACCTGGGTGTTGATCTCGGTCAGGGCCTTGCTGGCGTCGAAGTTCAGACGCAGCGTGGCGGTAATGGTCGAGACCCCGGTAATGCTCGACGACGACAGATAATCGATGCCCTGAGCCTGCGCGATCGCCGACTCCAGCGGCTGGGTGATAAAGCCGGCGACTGTGGCCGCATCGGCACCGTAGTAGGCGGTTGTAATGGTCACGACCGCATTTTCGGTGCGTGGCCATTGGTTGACGGGCAATTCAAAGATCGAACGCAGCCCCAGGATGAGAATAAACAGCGAAACCACCACAGCCCAGACCGGGCGCTGAATAAAGGTATCGGTGAGCTTCATGGGTCACCTTTAGTGTTCTTGAGGCGTTGGTGCCGCATCGTTGAGCGGGGCAGCACTGTTATCGATCTGCACCGGCGAGCCATTTTTGAGTTTCATCTGGCCACTGGTGATCAACAGGTCGCCTTCCTTCACGCCGGACAGGATGGCGACCTGATCGCCACGGGTCGGTCCGGTCTTGATAAAGGTCTGTTGCGCCGTGAGCACGTCTTCACCCTTGTCGTTCTTGCTCGACAACGCGATAAAAACGGTGGTGCCGTAGGGGTTATAGGTGACCGCTGTCTGTGGCACGGTCAGGTAGCGCAGCACCGCCCCCGAGTCGACAACCGCACGGGCAAACATGCCGGGCACCAGTTTTTTGCCGGGGTTGGCAATGCTGGCTTCGACCGTGACGTTGCGCGTGGTCGGGTCGAACCGGGTGTCGATGGTGCTGACGCGCCCCGTGAATGCCTGGTTGGAGAGGCCGTCGGCGCTCACCGAAACTTTTTGCCCGACGGCAATCGCTTCCAGTTGGGTCTGGGGCACGTTGAAGTCGATGTAAATGGGGTCGAAGGTCTGCAACGTGGCGATTTTGTCGCCCGGGTTGAGGTATTGCCCGGGGTTGACGGCGGTAATCCCGATACGCCCGGCAAAGGGGGCGCGAATGGTTTTTTTCGCCACCAGTGCGCGCTGCTGCTCTGCAGCGGCCAGCTTGGCTTTAAGGTCGGCGCTGTCGCTGTCCACCTGTGCCTGGGACACGGCGTTGACCGCCAGTTGCGCGCGGTCACGCTTGAGAACAATGGCAGCCAGATCCGCCGTGGCTTCCAGCGAGTGGAGCAGGGCGATGTCCGAGTCGGCATTCAATTGCACCAGCAGCGCCTGGGCTTGCACCTCCTGGCCCGGGGTAAAACCGACACTGCGCACAATACCCCCCACTTCGGTGGTCACATCCACCCCGCGCACGGCCTTCATCGAGCCGATAGCGGAGACCGTTGGCTGCCAGTCGTCGAACGGCACCGTCAGGGCCGTGACCACAGCGGCAGGCAAGGGCTGTTTCGACTGGGCAATCATTGCTGAAATCTGGGTGAACTTGACCCCGGCGATGATCGCCACGATGGCCAGCACCACCACGGCCATGATGATCATCGGCCGCCACAGCCGACGCTTGCGCGGACCGCCGGGTGCGGTGGGCTCGGGAGGCAGGGCAGAGGCAGTCTTGTCATCAGCCATGGGGGTACTCGCTGTATCAGTGAGCCGGTCAGTCGAACCGGGTGGGGGCGGCAGGCACGGTCTTGTTATGGGCCGGCATCAGTTCTTCCCGGGTTGGCAGGCCGAAGCGGTCAGGGCGACCCTGGGTGCCAGGGTCAACGTCGCGGCGGTTCCACCAGCCGCCGCCCAGCGCCTGGAACAGTGCTGCGCTATCGCTGTAGCGCACGGCCTGGGCCTGGACCCGGGTGAGCACGGTGTTCTGGTAGGTTTGCTGCGCCGTGAGCAGGTTGATATAAGCCACTGCACCCAGGCGGTACTGCGCCTGCACCAGCGCAAGGCTGGCCTGGGCTGATTGCTCTGCGGCCACTTGCTGCTTGAGCGCCTCGGCATCGGCCTCCAGCGCCCTGAGCGCGTTGGCCACATCCTGGAACGCGGCAATCACCGTACCGCGGTACTGCGCCGCCGACTGGTCATAAGCCGCCACCGCCGCCCGTTTGCGGTGTTCAAGCGCACCGGCATCGAACAGCGGTTGGGCGATGGCCCCGGCCAGGCTCCACACGCCCGAGCCTGCGGAAAACAGCTGGCTGCCGCTGGTCACCGTGGAACCCAATGACCCGGTGATGCTGAACTGTGGCAGCTGATTGGCCACCGCCACGCCAATATTGGCACTCGCCTCATGCAGTTGCGCCTCTGCGGAACGCACGTCCGGACGCTGGCCGACGAGTGCCGAGGGCAGGCTTAACGGCAACTCTTGCGGCAGATGCAGGGAGGCCAGGTTGAAACGCTCACCCTTGTCCTGATTGGGGAACCTGCCCAGATAGGCCATCAACTGGTTACGGGTTTGCGCCAAGCGCTTTTGCAACGGTGCCAGAGTCGCGCGGGTCTGCGCCAGGGCGGTTTGCTGGGTCAGCACATCGGTATCAGCAATGGCGCCGAGGCGCCGCTGCGCCTGAAGCAAATCGAGCTGGTCGCTCTGCAGCTGGATGATGTGCCCGGTCGCCGCGATCTGATCGCGCAGGGACGCCAGGTTCACCGCGGTATTGACCACATTGGCAGTTAGCGTGAGATAGGTGGCCTCCAGCGCAAAGCGCTGGTATTGGGCCTGCGCCGTGGACGATTCGATTTGCCGGCGCGTACCGCCGAAGACATCCGGCGCATAGGACACATTCAGTGATGCGGAGCTCAGGGTCAGAATCGGCGCAGACGCAGCGCCGGTACTGGCCCCGGTGACCTTCTCACGGGTTTTCGACAGGTTGGCGCCCACCGAGGGAAACAATGACGCCTGATCGGCATAGACCCGCTCATTGGCCTGACGCAAGGCTGCTTGTGCGGCGCTGACATTGGGGTTGGCGCGCAACGCTTCTTCAACCAGTGCGTTCAACTCCGGCGAGCGGAACAGTGTCCACCATTGCCCGGGGATATCCATGCCGGCGATCAGCCGTTGCGCGGCGCCCCCAGCAGCGATATCGGCCTGCGCGGTGGTGGTAAATGCCTGTTTTGCGTAGTCGGCATCCACAGCCAGTTCGGGCCGCACGAAATCCGGCCCCACGGTACAACCGGCAAGGGCAATCAACAACAGGCTCAGCGGCAGGCGCCGGGACATCCAGCAGCCCTCCTGAAAGGGCACGCAGTGACTGGCTTCAAGTCACGTTGGCAGGTGGATTGAACGTTAATCCAGACGCGTGATAACTGCCAATAGAAGAAATCTTGGCCCGCGCAGGTTAGGTGCGGCTCAAGGCTATCCCGGTTGCCTCGATTGCCCGGCCAGGACACAACGGCGGCCCAATCGTCCACATGGACGAGGCGCCCGGTGCAAGGACCGGGCTAGCTTTCGGTTCGGGCGTTGTGCAGGCCCTTGTTCAGTTGAGGAGGCATCCATGAGTTGTGCAATTTCTGCCGTCGAAGGCCTGTCGGCCCTGTTGTTTGAACAAAAAGCCGCGTTCAACGCCCAGGGCGCCGTCAGTGCCTCACTGCGTCGCGGGCGGATCCAGCGGGTGATCGATATGCTGGTGGATCATCACCCGGCGCTGGTCGAAGCAATGGATGCCGATTTCGGCGGTCGACCGCGCGGGTTCTCGTTGATGAATGACGTACTGGGTGCACTGGGTTCCCTCAAGCACGCCCGCGACCATCTTGAAGGCTGGATGCAGGATGAACCGCGGCAGGTTTTCAGCCCCTATGACCAGCTCGGCGCCCAGGCTTGGGTGATGTACCAGCCCAAGGGCACTGTGGGCATTCTGGGCACCTGGAATGCGCCGCTGTACACCTTGCTCAGCCCGCTGGCGTCGGCGCTGGCAGCCGGTAACCGGGCCATCCTCAAGCCCTCGGAAGTGGTGCCGCGCACGGCTGCGCTGGTGGCCAGGCTGGTGGGCGAACTGTTCGACCCGCTGGAGGTGGGGGTGGTCACTGGCGGTGCCGATCTGGCCCAGGCCTTTACCGCACAACCCTTCGACCATCTGGTATTTACCGGCAGTACCGAGGTGGCTCGCTCGGTGATGCGCAATGCGGCACAGAACCTGGTACCTGTGACCCTGGAGCTTGGCGGCAAATCGCCAGTGATCGTGGCCCGCAGCGCCGACCTGGAGACGGCGGCGTTTCGCATTGCCCTGTCCAAGACCACCAACAGCGGTCAGGTCTGTATCAATCCGGACCTGGTATACGTTCCGCGTGAGCAGCTGGAAGCCTTTATCGAGGCCTTTGCCGGCGCTTACCGCAGGTTTGTGCCCGAGGTCAGCGACAACCCGGATGTGGTCGCAGTGGTCAACCCCCGGCACCTGGCCCGGGTCGAAAACCTTGTCGGCCAGGCCCGCCAGGCAGGTGCCCGGGTGCTGAGCCTGCCCCATGCCCTGGCAGCAGATGGGCAAAACCGTCGGCGCCCGCTGCAACTGGTCATCGACCCGCCTCAAGACAGCCTGATCATGCACGAAGAAATCTTTGGCCCGGCCATGGTGGTACTGCCGTATGACGAGGTTGACCAGGTGATTGGGCAAATCAACGCGCGACCACGACCACTGGCCCTCTACTACTTTGGCAACGATGCCCTTGAGCAGCGTCATGTGCTGGAGCACACGCTGTCCGGTGGCGTCACGCTCAATGACGTGATGATGCACGCTGCCTTGCATGATGCCCCGTTCGGCGGTATCGGCGGCTCTGGCATGGGCCACTACCACGGGCGCGAAGGTTTCCTGCAGTTCAGCCACCTGCGCAGCGTACTCAAGGCACCTGATCACGACCCCCGCGGCGAATGGGGTTTGTTACCGCCCTACAGCGAGCACTTCGAGGCGGCGATGCTGGCGCAGATCACCCGGGATTGAGGCTGGCAGGCGGTTGTTTTGTTCGTCCATACAGACGAAGCGGCGAGGCTGCTTCAGCCCTAGAGTGAGCCGCACACAAGCAGCTTTTCTAACATCCGGAGGCGCGTCCCCATGTTTGTCGATCTCACCCCTGAACAGCATGCCCTGCGGCTCAAGGTCCGGGACTATTTCCAGAACCTGATGACCCCCGAGCTACGCCAGCAGATGCGCGGTACCGAAGGCGGCGAGCTGTTTCGCCGCACCATCGCGCAAATCGGTCGCGATGGCTGGCTGGCGGTTGGCTGGCCCAAGGCCTACGGCGGTCAGGGCTATGGCCCGACCGAGCAATTGATTTTCTTTGAAGAAGCCAATATCGCCGGTGCGCCACTGCCATTCGTGACCATCAGTACCGTAGGCCCGGCGCTGATGGCCCACGGCTCGGCGCTGCAAAAGGAAAAGTTCCTGCCGGGGATCGCCGCTGGGGACATCAACTTCGCCATCGGTTATTCCGAAGCCAGCGCCGGCAGCGATCTGGCAGTATTGAAAACCACCGCCCGTGAAGATGCCGAGGGTTTTGTGGTCAATGGCAGCAAGCTCTGGACATCGGGCGCCGATGCGGCCGACTTCATCTGGCTGGCGGCACGTACCGACCCCGAACAGGCGCGGCACAAGGGGATTTCGATCCTGATTCTCGACACGCTTGCCCAGGGTTTCTCCAACACGGTCATCCCGACGTCCGGCAACCCTACGGCGGCGACTTATTACGATAACGTGCGGGTGCCACGCAACATGCTGGTGGGCGAGCTGCACGGCGGCTGGAAACTGATCACTGCGCAGCTCAACCACGAACGCCTGGGCCTGGGAGCCTGGTCAGACAAAGTGGTCAGCCTGTTCAATCGCGTCTACCTCTGGGCACGCAGCGCCGATGAGCAGGGCCACCGCGCCACTGATCTGGCCTGGGTCAAGCGCGATCTGGCCGAGTGCTATGCGCGGCTCGAGGCCATGCGCCTGATCAACTTTCGCATTGCGGCCGACCTTGAACGTGACCGTGTGGACGTCGCCCTGGCGTCCACCACCAAGGTCTATGGCTCGGAGTCGGCGATCGAAATCCTGCGCAAGCTGTCAGCCATCCTCGGTGCCAGCGGCCTGACCAGGACAGGTTCGGCAGCGGCTTATCTGCTGGGTGAGCTGGAGTATGAAGTGCGGGCATCGGTGAACCTGACCTTCGGCGGCGGCACCAATGAAATCCAGCGCGAACTGATTGCCCAGTTCGGCCTGGGCATGCCCCGCACACAACGCTGAGTCACGCCGTGGCGCAAACATTGGAGATAAGGATGAACGATTTCAACAACGCAACCCTGCTGTCCAGTGCCGAGTGCGGGGTTGTGCCGCGGGAGCAGACGCAGGCAATTCTCGATCTGCGGGCCGCTGCCAGCGCCCGTATCAAACCGGCTGATCGCTACACCCTAGCCGATCGGCTCGAAGAGCAGGCCCTGCGCCACGGTGAACGGCCTTTTATCATTTATGGCGAGCAACGTCTGAGTTACGCCCGGATCAATGCCCGCGCCGACCGTTTGGCCCATGTCTTGTATGCCCGCGGCCTGCGCCCGGGTGATGTCTGCGCATTGGCCATGGAAAATCGCCCGGAGTTTTTCTGTTGCTGGTTCGCCCTGGCCAAGCTCGGTGTAGTGGTCGGTTTCGTCAATACCCAGGTCAGTGGCCGGCCATTGGTGCACGCACTGCAGGCGATTGATGCCAAGGCCATGCTGGTCGGCGAAGAGGTGCTGGGCAATGTGCTTGCCACTGAAGGGCTGCCGCCGGTGCCCTTGTGGCTGGTGGCGGATGCCGAGCAGCCATGGACCGCAGACATGCCGTCACAGGTCGATACCGGACTGGCTCAAGCCCTGGCCACAGCCCCCGATACACCCTGGCCGCGTGAGCTGCGTGCCGATCTGAGGGCCGAGAGCCCGTGCCTGCTGATTTTCACCTCGGGCACCACTGGCCTGCCGAAAGCCGCGCGCTATAGCCATATGCGCTGGATGTCGACCGGCGACATCATGGAAATCACCCTGCAGACCACAACCCATGACGTGTTCTATTGCTGCCTGCCGCTCTATCACGGAGCAGCGGCCACATCGGTGACCTCCACGGCGCTGAAAACCGGCGCCGCCATTGTGGTGCGGCGCAAGTTCAGTGTTCGCGAGTTCTGGGGCGACCTGCGCAAGCATCAGGTCAGCGTATTCCAGTACATCGGCGAAATCTGCCGTTACCTGCTCAACCAGCCCGAAGTGGCCGGTGAGCGCGAGCACAGCCTGCGCTGCATGCTCGGCGCCGGGTTGACCCGCGAGACCTGGCAGAACTGGCTGCAACGTTTCGGGCCGATTCAGGTGTTTGAAGGCTGGGGTTCCACCGAGTCCAACACCAATGTGGTCAACGTCGACAATTACCTCGGCGCTTGCGGCCGCGTGCCGTACTGGGAAAAGAGCAATCTGCGTCTGGTGCGCTACGACGTTGAAACCGACAGCCATCCACGGGACGAAAATGGTTTCTACCAGCTGTGCGAGACGGGCGAGGTGGGCGAAGCCCTGGGCTTTATCATCGATCATCCTGACATCGGCGGCGGGCGCTTCGAGGGGTACACCTGCGCGCAAGCGACTGCCGGCAAGATTCGCCGCAATGTGTTCCGTGAGGGGGATGCCTATTGGTGCTCCGGTGACCTGCTGCGTTTTGATAAGGACGGCTATCTGTACTTTATCGACCGCATTGGCGACACCTTCCGCTGGAAGAGTGAAAACGTTTCAACCCTTGAGGTAGCGGCTGCGCTGGGTGATTTCGAGGGCCTTGAGCTGATCAATATATATGGTGTGCAAGTACCCGGACAGGAGGGCCGCGCCGGCATGGCGGCGGTGTTGATGCAGCCGGCCCGGGACTTCGACCCGCAAGCCTTCTATGCCCTGACCGAGGCACGCTTGCCGCGTTACGCTGCACCGGTGTTTGTGCGGGTATCGGCGGCGGCGGACCTGACCAGTACCTTCAAATTGCGCAAGGTTGACCTGCAGCGCCAGGGTTATGCCCCCGCAGCATTCAGCGACCCGCTGTTTATCCGCGATGACAGCAGCCGCAGCTATGTGCCGTACAGCGCACAGGTGCTCGAGCGCATTGGCCTAGCCGCCTTTGTCGGTGATGCCGGCCAGTGACCGGACGGGCAAGCGGGGTAGGCCGTTTGGACGATGCCCCGCGGGCCATGTACAGCGACTATCGGTAAACCTCAGTCAACAGCGGTTGCGGCACGACATAACAATAAAAAACGGGCAGGGCCCAGGCTGTGTCCCGTGAGGAGAGGGCGATGGATAATAGCGGTTTGAGTGTTCAGACCCTGGCAGACATGGGCTTGAATCTGACCGAGTATGACAGCCTCATCGGCGAGTTTTACGATGGCTCGCTGGATCCCAAGCTGATGGCCAGGACCCTGCGCCATGTGCGCAGCCTGTACCAGGCCAACTATGTCATCCTGATCTTGCGGGTCCCCGATCAGCCGGACCTGGGCCTGATGATAGTGGTCGGTGACATCGAGCGCGAAGGTGAGGTGAGTTACTGGGCCTACCCGCAAGCGCTCACGCCTTTCAACAATCCGCCAATGGACCAGGTGTTCACGGTAGACGACCTGATGAGCGAGGAACAGTGGACCCGCTCGGCCTACTTCAAGACCTATGGCACCGTCCATGACACTTACCACATCATGGGCGCCGACATTTCCACGCCTGATGGCGGCAAGCTGCGTTTTCGCATCACCCGGCCAAAATCCGCCCCGGCCTTCAGCGCTTGCGAACGCACCCTGTGCGGCATGTTCATACCGCATCTGCGCCGAGCCATGCATGTGCACAACCTGATCGACCGCAGTGAGTCGATGAATGAACTGTACTCCCAGGCGATCAGTCGTCTGTCGGTGGCCACCATCGTGCTGGATCAACAGGGCAAGGTCCTGAGCCTGAACCCCATGGCCAGCGAGCTGCTGGAGCAGGCAGATGGTCTCAAGCTGGTCGGCGGGCACCTTGAGGCGACCTATCCCAGCGACAATCGCGAACTGCAGCGCCTGGTCCGCAACGCCTTTGCCGGTGACGGCAACAATCTACAGCAAGGCACGGTGGCTGAAGCCATGTCGGTCTCACGGCCCTCGGGGCAGATCAACCTGGGCGTGGTCGTCGAGGCCATTGCGACCCGGGACTGGGCCGAAGGCAAGGGTGCGCCAGGCGTAGTGGTGTATATCCGCGACGCGGTCGGGCGCTCCCTGGCCAGCGAAACCCTGACCAAACAACTGTTCAACCTGACGCGCGCCGAAACCGCACTGGCGATGGAGCTGGCCAATGGTCTGTCGCTGGAAGAAGCCGCCGAAGCCTTGAATGTGCGCCGTAACACGGCAAGGGCGCACCTGCGTTCGATTTTTTCGAAGACCGGCGTACGCCGCCAGACCGAGCTGGTGCGCATCATCCTCAACAGTGTGGTAGCCCTGGGCAAACCCGGGCTGGCGATAGTGCCCGGTGCCAGGGCCAGCAGGAAAAAAACCGGATTGACGCAAAACAGCGCCTGAAAGCAGGCTTTGTTAGTCCATGCGGAGGATGAGCACGGCAGCGGGTTCGGTGAAAATCCAGCGGGTACAGGACCGGGGATTTTCACACGAGGACAATAACAATGACCAAGCTCGCAGCAATCAACGTTGACAGTATTTTGGCCCCTCGCTTTGGTCGGGGATGGCATTGCCTGGGTGATGCCGCCGACTACCGTGATGGCCAGCTTCACACGCTGAATATTTTCGGCACACGCTTGCTGGCATTTGCCACGGCCAGCGGCCAGATCAGCGTTATCGATGCCCATTGCCCGCACATGGGCGCTGACCTGTCGCAAGGCACCCTGGTAAACGACCGGGTAGTGTGCCCGTTTCACCATTGGCAATACGACGCCAGTGGCAAGTGCGTCGAGATTCCGTATTGCAAGCGCATCCCGCCAAAGGCCAAGACCCGGAGCTGGCTGACCTGCGAAGAAAACAACCTGCTGTTCGTGTGGAACAACCCTGAGGGCAAGGCCCCGGCAGACAACGTGGTGATCCCCCATTTGCCGGAGCAGGACAGCGACGAATGGCTGCATGACTGGCACATGGACAAGCTGATCATCGAGACCAACCCACGGGAGCTGGTCGACAATCTCGCGGATGCCCAGCACTTCGGCCCGGTACATGGCACGCCGACCAAGTACTTTGCCAATATTTTTGAAGGCCACATTGCCCAGCAGATTTTTCACGGTGACTCAGACCGGCTGGGCGGTGACCTGGTTGCCGAGTCCGCGTATTACGGCCCGGCAACGCATTTCACGCGCATGCGCGCAGTATTCGAGGGCATGGAAATTCACTCGATCCTGCTCAATTGCCACGTACCGATCGACGCCAACAGTTTCGAGCTGCGTTTTGGCTGCATGGTGAAAAAGATCCCGGGCTGGAGCGAAGAACAGAACAGGGCGCTGGCCCAGGACTATGTGCTGCGCAACCGCGATGCCTTCTATCAGGACGTGGTGATCTGGCAGCACAAAATCCGCGTCGACAAACCGGTGCTGGCTGAAGGTGATGGTCCGGTCTATCAGCTGCGCGACTGGTACGCCCAGTTCTTCATGGACGAAGACAGCATGCCGGCATCGATTGCAGAGCGCAGCGAAATCATCACCGTCGACCATCGCTGATCAATCCCGGGCAGGAACGCGCAATGAACATGAGTGGCCGTAAAACCCTGGCGATCATGCTGGCTGCCAGTTTCGCCTCGACCATTGGCGGCTTGCCGTTCAATACATTGCCGATCCTGCTGGGCTCGATGGTCGACAGCCTGGGCTTCAGCGTCGAGCAGATAGGTTTGCTGGGCGCAGTCTGTTTTGCCGGTTACCTGCTGGGCACCCTGATGGCCGTGGTGCTGATCGACCGCCTGAACTGGCGCTGGCTGACTCTGGGATGCGCCACTGGCGCCGCTGCGGCGTACTGGATGTCGTCATGGCTGCCCGCCACGGCGCAGTTGCCGCTGTGGGCATTGATCGGTTTTTTTGCCGCACTCATGACGTGCCTGGGCATGCGCATCATGGGCGAAATGGCCAACAAGGAGCGCGCCCTGGGCTTGCGCCTGGGCATTGAACTAGGGGTAGTGGCAGCGGTGTTGTTTGCTTTGCCATCTCTGGTGATCGCGTATTTCCACTACACCGGTGCCGTCCTGATGCTGGCAGCGATTATCCTGCTGCTGAGCCTCAGTGCCCTGGCATTGCCCAGGCGAGAGGACTTTATCGACCAAGGCAGGCTGCCACAGGGTGGTTCAGTGCTGTCACGTTTTCAATTCCCGCCGGCGGCTTATGCGGCGCTGGGGTTTTTCTTCCTGTTTGGTGCCGGGCAAATCGGCCTGTGGGCATTCCTGGAGCGTCTGGGCCATGGCCTGGCGTTGCAACCGACCGAACTGGGTATCGTTTTTGCCGTATTGAAGCTGCTGGGTGGCGCGGCGGCGCTGATCCTGGCTGCGGTCGGTGACCGTCTGGGCGTACGTGCACCGCATATCATCGTCATGCTGGTGCTGGGCACGGGACTGTTATTGCTGGGCAATGCCGAGGGCTTTGTGATGTACGCCGCGGGCGCATGGATCTGGGAAGTGGGGTTTACCTGGGGCTGTGTGTATCAGACCGCTGCAATTGCGCGGCTGGATCCTAGTGGTCGCTCGATCATGTTGATCCCCGGGGCGTTTGCCTTGAGCTCCATGGCCGGGCCGGCACTGGCCGGGCAACTGGTAGGTCAGGGTTACACGATGCTGTTGTGGATAGCCGCTGCCTGTGCGGTGATCCCGGTACTGGCGTTCACCTGTTTGCTGGCCCGACGCTTGGGTGGGGAGGCTGTAGAAGTCGAGCGAGTGATGGCCGTGTGATAATTGGCCGTGTGATAATTGGCTGAGTGCTGGTTGGCGGCTTTGGCTGCAACGATGGTAAGCCTGTATTTGTCAGACCCGATAGCCAGCAATCAGGTTAGAGTGTTCATCCATTAATTAATCGTTATGTGAAGAATGAATCGTGCGCTGTTTGTTGCTCTGGATGGGCCCAAGGGATCTGGTAAAACCACACTGCTGGAAGCCGTCACCAAAGCACTGAGGGCAGACAACAAAAAGGTCATCCGCCTTTGCGAGAAAAAAAGCGATCCCTGGCGAGGTGAAACCATGGCCCTCGTGAACAAACTCGTCAGAAATCCCGACCGGGAATTAGAGTTGCGGGTTTGTGAGCGCCTTGCTGAAAGCCGTAGCTGGATTTCCCGACATGTATTGGCTAAACAGCCACCCGACAGCATCATCCTGATCGATCGCTGGTACCCGTCTGATGCCGCATTTCGCCGGATAGTCCCGTTTGCAGAGATTCTCCAGTTGAACATTGATCGCAACGTGCAAGTCCCGGACCTGCACGTCGGGGTTGTCACCGCCCCTGATATTTCATGGGCGAGGGCGGCGGCCCGATCCCGCGGGCTGAACAGTACGGTGATCCATAAGCTGGAAGAGCATGTCGATTGTACCCGGACGTTCGAGCGGGCGATTGCAGATCACGGCTGGGTTTTATGCCGTAATGAAGGAACCATCGAAGAAGCAACGATGCAGGTGGTTTCACAGATTTATCGAGTGCTTCGATGCCCCGTAAACACAGTTTGCCGCGCCGGTGTCGAGACGGTTGAGATAGCTGATGCGCGAAGATGAGTTGGCTCCCTTTGTGCAGTAGTATCACGGGCCGCACATTAGAAAGATGGACTTCGCTGTGAACAATACGATTGCCGACCTCATCGAAAGCTGGCTGGACTCGCCTGAAATTGCGCGCTGTTCGCTCCACGCAACGCTCCAGTTCGGCGATGTAGTCGAGCAAGCCTGCCAGGGCAGCCCGTTGAACGGGAAAGCCATTCGCGAGAAGTTGATTCCATTTGGGTACGGTATTGAGTCTGGCCACGATTACGAACTGAGAAAGCTGGCAAAGCTTTTGAAGGCTGATGCTACCTTTACGCTGGCAAACATGTACCTGTCCGGAAGCGATAATCAGGATATCTGCAGGGCTGCTATGTCTATCCCGGGCTGCAATCTGGACTTGCAACTTCGCGGCCGACTCTTGACCCAGGACATCGGGTTGTAACCCATCGTCCTTGGGCGGTTCGGCGGCCTGCAGTTTCGCTGTGGGTCTGCTGGAACTTGTTGGTGAAGTGATGACTCCGCTTCAACTACGTGTCAAAGCAGAGCCATTAGCAACCTCAATGACCCACTCGTCCAGTCTCTGGATCGCGGGCGGGTTGTTTATAGGATCAGGCTGCGCAAATGAGATTATGTCTCGATAAGAAGCCCGCAAAAAGACTTGCTATAGACCAGCTCTGGGATAGAATAAACGCACGGTGAGGCAATCGTCAGCCGCGGGAGGGGTTCAGGCCCGAAACAAAGTTTTTGCGGCCCCATAAAATGGGACGCGCAAGGAGATTTCGCAAATGCGAGTCGAAACAGTCAGTTTTTTAAAAAAATACGCCTCCGACCTGCCTCTTGATGAGCCAATGGTTGTCACTCAAAACGGTGTTCCAGCCTACGTTGTGGAGTCTTACGCTGAGCGTAAACGTCGCGACGAGGCAATTGCCTTGGTGAAACTACTCGCAATCAGCTCCCGCGATCATGCCCAAGGCAAGCACTGTTCTACTGATGAACTTAAAGCACGCTTGAGCAGGAGGTTTGCAGACACATAACAATACGAGAGCCGTACATGACGCTGCTATCCGACTGCTACTCTGTGATCTACACTCACACTGCAGAACTAAGTGTTGAAGACCAGATAGAACATCTGGCCATCCATCAAGGGATTGACTGTGCATTTAAACGCATGGTTTGTTCGCTTGACGGGATAGAGCAAAAGCTTGCAACCAATCCGAAGGGCTATAAAGTCAGCCCGCAAGCCAGCGAGTTAGGCGTTCTCCATTACCATGAACTCAACACAGACAAATTGCGGGTTTTCTACGAAATCATAGAAGGCGAGCTTCTTGTTGTCGTTCACTTGGTACTGGGTGAGAAGCAGAGTGTCGAAGATGCACTTATCCGTAACTGCCTGCTGTTACCACTGCGTACAGAGTAACTAACCCACACATAAAGCTGATGTTCACGTCAGGTCGCTGCACAAATCTATCTGCATGATCCGTACTCCTACACCAATGCTTAATGTAATACCGAACTTATCTAGGACGGGATCACGTTGCGAAATCTTGGTGAAGCGACCAGAGAATCAGTGAACGTATTCACTGCGCGGTTGGAATTAGCTCTCCATTATGTGCATCGCTAGATCCCAATCAAGGTCGTTGTCTCCCAATTGGTTCGCCATGCAGAGTAATGCCAATCCTTTTTTACGACACGCCTCCCAGCCTCCACGGAGATTGTTAGCCAGAGCTTGCCCTTCTTTGCGCAACAGGATGTCTTCATCAGAATTCTCAGACCATGAGTCGATGGCGTCGAAAATGTCATCTCCAGTGGGCTCGTCATCTATGATTTCTCTAAGCTCACTCATCTGGTCATAGGCTTCTCGGCACTCTTCACGAAGCGTCTCGCCGGTTATATGAAAGCCGTCGTTCGGATCCTCATCGACGTCATCATTATCACCATCTTCTTGCAGAAAAACCGGGATCTGGGCATAGCTTTTGAACCGTTTACCACCTTGATCGCGGCGGATGAGTGCATTGAGAAAGTCGTCCTCAGTGAACTGAATATGTTCACACAGCCATCCTGCTTGCACATTCAACCACTTTGCTTCAGAAACCTGCGCATTAAGCACTTTGAGGTATTGCCCAGGTGTAGTCCCTTTTAGCAGTAGACATTGCACGGCGTACATCGCTTCAAAAGCAGTTACTGATGCCTCATACGTTTTCGCGACGCGATCAGCCGCGAGCATACCGGCCATGAAGTGTTTGCGCTCGGCTTCGATGGCTGCTTCGTTTTGCGACTTGGACTTTGGGCGAGGAGGCTGGCTGGCATCAGCGACCCGCGCCAAGCCGATTACAACCCCGTACGAGGCATCGCCATGAGTGATCTGAGAGTCAGGGAATACATCGCGCACGCACTGTTCGATATAAGGTGCGCGCGAAGTGCCACCAGCCATCAAGATACGAGGTGATTGCTCAGGAAGTTGTTTACGGACTTCCACCAAGAAGTCGCGCAAGCTATCCGTCAGACGTGTCGTGCATGCTACAAGGCCTTCTCGAGTGGCCTCCATCAACAGGTCAGATTCGATGTAACTCAGTGGTTGCGCAGTAAAGACATCTTCGCTAAGGGCAATTTTCAACTGCTCTACATCATGATTTACCTTCACTGTCACGCCGGGTTGTTGCAGCGTTTTCAACCGCGAAAGATAGGGTGTACCCACCGTGGTCAACGGGTGTCTGATGAACTGCCTTTGTTCACCCAAGTCGCTGACATTGGTAGCGTTGCGATACACATACATAGGCAATGCCGGCTTATCTAACCAGCCAAATAAGGGCATGGCCGCGTACATCGACAAGGCCCGGTCAATATCCGTTCCGCCTTTACACCAACCCCATGCCTGGTGAATAACAGGTGTGCGAACCACACCCCCGACTCTGGCATAGGCCAAGTCGGTTGTACCACCCCCGATATCGATGATCAGCACATCGTGTTCTGGTTCTGTAGAGCGGTATCCATATGCAACCGCGCAAGGTTCAGCCAGGAATTGAATGTCAGTGAATCCCGAATTCAACGCGGCTGTCTTCAAAGCCTGCCGCGCGTGCTCTGAACTTTGCTCGGCCCCACCACGAAACTGGACAGGATGTCCCAAGGTCACATCGGTAATCTCAACTCCCAGCTGGCGGCTAGCAGTCGAACGAATATGCTTGAGGATTCCAGTGACTGAGCCAATGACCACATCTTCGGATTCAGCATCGAGCTTGAACCCGAGCATCGACTTTGGCGACTGAACAACTCTGCCAGGCTCCTGACTGTAAAGTGCATCGACTGCTTCCTCGCCAAACAGACCGCTGGCTTTGCGCAGGCTCAGGCGCTCTTGCGAAGTGGCGATGTCTTGCTGGGCACGCCAGTCACGCTTGATATTGACATAGGTGCGCTGACGGACTTCATCGTCTGTATGTTGTTTGGGTTTTGTCAGCAATTTCCGGCGTTGTGCTAGTTGTTCAGCAGGTTGGCTGAACAGTCCTTTTCGGGATCTTTCGATGTCTGAAAGACGGGCTCTATATAAAGCGTACTCTTCGCTGTAAAGACTGCGCGCCAATGCAACGGAGTTGTCGATTTTGCGCAAGTGTTCCGCGGTGAGGACGAAATCCGAGTCCGGAACGTGGCGGTCCGGGAAGAACACAGCTGTGCGAAACTGAAAGCTCTGGCCAAACCGGATGTGCTCGATAGTGCCGTTGATGGAAACCGCGGCGCTGCAAAAACTGGTACCAAAATCGACGCCGAGTCGCATGGGTAAAGCTCCTTGTATGACACAGCATGGCCTCCATGCAGCGTTGGTAAAGGTTGTCGGCGGTACGATGGTTTTCTTGAGCCGCGCAAGTGATAACCAAGCATTAGCAATGTTTAGGTTTCGGTATGAATATAAGCCGAGGTCGGGGGTATTAGTCGTGAAAGTCATCATGACCAGCGACTGCACACTACGCTTGCATGCGCGCACGCCTGCAGCTCAATACATACGCGGCATTGTGCAGAGGCGCCCGACCAGGGCCGGGCGCCATTTGATTCAGCCCGTGTGGTGACTCTTTGCAAGGCCGTAGACGGAGGTGTTCAGGCCTTCGAAGCGCGCTTTCAACTGCAGCGCCAGATACAGCGAATAATGCCGTGACTGATGCAGGTTGCCACCATGGAACCAGAGGTTTTCCTGCTGGGTCGGCTTCCACATGTTGCGCAGCTCACCTTCGTACGGGCCAGGGTCATTCGTGGTTCCAGAACCCAGGCCCCAGCAGCGGCCGACCTTGTCAGCGACTTCCCGAGAAATCAGCTTCGCCGCCCAGCCATTCATTGAGCCATAGCCCGTGGCGTAGACGATCAGATCTGCCGGTAGTCGGCTGCCATCATTAAGTACGACGGCATCTGCTTCGATATATTCGACACCAAGCCCAGGTGCGCTCTTGAGCTTGATCGTGCCGTTAGCGATCAGTTCGCTGGCTCCGACATCGATGTAGTAACCGGAACCACGGCGAACATACTTCATGAAAAGACCCGACTCGTCGTCACCGAAATCGAGCATAAAGCCAGCCTTGGCCAGGCGCTCGTAGAAGTCCTTGTCACGCTCCTTGATCGCGTCAAAGATGGGTTGATGGATGCTTGGCATCACCTTGTACGGGATCGAGGCGAACAGCATATCGGCCTTGTCCGTGGTCAAACCTGTCTCCAGGGCGTCTTCCGAGTAAAGCCCGCCGAAGACCAGATCCATCAAACTGTCGGAACGCACGATGTGGGTGCTGGAGCGCTGCACCATGGTCACATCGGCGCCGTTCTCCACCAGGTCGGCGCAGATGTCGTGAGCCGAATTGTTCGCACCGATGACCACCACACGCTTGCCGCTCCAGGCGTCGCCACCGCCATGGCGGCTGGAATGATACTGCTGACCATTGAAAATCCCGGCCCCCGGATAACTTGGCACATTGGGTACGCCAGACATGCCGGTGGCGAGAATCAACTGGGTCGGTTCTAACGTCACAGGTTCGCCATCACGCTGCACTTCAACCTTCCAGGTGCCACTTTGCTCGTCAAAGCTGGCGCTCACGCATTCTGTACGCGGCCAATAATTGAGCTCCATGACTTTGCTGTACATTTCCAGCCAGTCGCCAATCTGGTCTTTTGGGGTGAAGACCGGCCAGTGATCGGGGAAGGGCAGGTAAGGCATATGGTCGTACCAGACAGGGTCGTGCAGACACAGCGACTTGTAGCGACCGCGCCACTGATCGCCGGGCCGTTCAGCCTTGTCGACGATCAAGGTTGGCACGCCCATTCGCTTGAGCCGCGCAGCGAGGCCCAGCCCCCCTTGGCCGCCGCCCACGATCAGGCAATAGGGTTGAGTGGTGAAACCCAGCGCTGCTTCTTCATCCCGTCGACGCTCCAGCCAGTTGCGTTTGTCAGCGTGGCCGTGGCCATGACTGGCCCCCATCGGACGACGGCGGCCAGTGGGTTCTTCAAACCCTTTGAGCTCACGCATGGCCGTCAGCAGCGTCCAGCACAGGCCTTCCTTCAGACGCACATAGCCTTTGCCTCGAGCCGCTTGTGTGTCCAGGCTTATCCAGCCTTCGAGTACACCGTTATTCAGCGTTGCTTCACCTTCCACTTTCCACCGCTCAGGGCGAGTCTGTTCAAGGCGTGTTTCGAGCATGTCGCGGATGGCAGGTTTGCCTTCCAGGGTCACCAGGTTCCAGCTGAAAAGTAGCAGGTCACGCCAGTGACACTCGCTGCCAAACAATTCCAGCGTGCCGTCCAGATCACGATGGGCGAGACGCTGGTTGAGGCTTTCAACCCAGGCCGCAAGTTGAGCCGTTGGCGTATCCAGAGGTGTTTCGACAGTGATGTTCATGGGGGTTCTCCCGATCTTGTTGTTTTGGTAACAACCAGACCAGAGCAAGGCCCGGGCCATCTTTATCAAAGCCCCGTTGCAGAGCGGTGGCTGCAGTACTGCTCAAGCCCGGACGCGGCTCTCTGTCACTATTATGGAAAGGGTGGATGACAGAGTGTCACCCGGTACAAAAAGCGCTCGTTGCGATCTTTTCATATAAGCTGCAAACAGCCCCGTATCCTGACCGTAACGGAGAACAAGAATAATGAAACCGGCCTTGATCAACGCCCATGCACAACAAGTGCTACAAGCCGTGCAGGGCACTGTCGCCAGCCACAGCCCGAGTGCTGACCTGGCCATCACGCGATCCTGGCGCCGCTGCCTGGATAAGCATCAGCTCGATCCTGCCAGCCGCCGCGCACCCAACGTGGTTGAGCATCCACGCTTGCAGGATCACCGCGCGCCACTGGAACATATCATCGCCGTGGCGCATTGGCAGATGAGCAACTTGCACCAACAACTCGGACATGATGGCCACGTGGTGCTACTCACCGATGCTCGCGGCGTGGCAATCGACAGTGTGTTCAACGAATCCGAACGAGCGGAATTTCAGCGTGCCGGGCTGTGGCTCGGCTCGGTATGGAGTGAGGAATGTGAAGGCACCAATGGTGTAGGCACCTGCCTGGTCGAGCGACAGCAGGTCACCATCCGCCGTGATGAGCATTTCCGTGGCAAGCACGTGGGTCTTACCTGTTCGGCGAGCCCGATATTTGATCCAGGTGGAGAGTTGCTGGCCGTACTCAACCTCTCATCAGTGAGGGATGACCTCAGTGTTCAGCAACACTTCCAGGCCATGGCATTGACCAACCTGTCAGCCAGGTTGATCGAGAGCTGTTTTTTCCTGGGGCATGATCCGCAGCGATATTTACTGCGCTTGCACCCTGAAGCCGGCTTCGTAGGGCTGTTGGGTGAAGGGCTGCTCAGTTTCGACGAGAGTGCCCGTATCTGTTCGATCAATCAGGCTGCGCTGGATCTGCTGGGCCTCAGCCGTGACCAGGTGGTTGGGCAATCTCTGGGGATGCTGCTGGAAACACCTGTTGAACAGCTGATGAGTCAGGCCAGCGCCCAGTCGAATGTCTGTTGGCCTGTACGGCTGGTGGACGGACGCCTGTTCTACGCACAGTTGCGAGAGCCCGCGCAGCAAGCGCCTTTGGCAACACCCCCAACCCCCATGATCAACGACGTGCACGTATGCCTGGAAGACCCGCGCCTGCAGCGCGGTTTTACTCGCGCATTACGTGTTTTGGAGCGTGACGTTCCGGTGTTTTTACAGGGTGAAACCGGTACCGGCAAAGAAGCTTTTGCTGCAGCGCTGCATCGCGCCAGCGGCAGAGCGAACCAGCCGTTTGTGGCGATCAACTGCGCGGCCATTCCAGAAACCCTGATCGAGAGCGAGCTGTTCGGCTATCGCGGTGGCAGCTTTACCGGCGCACGCAAGGACGGAATGACAGGCAAGCTGGAGCAGGCCCATGGCGGCATTCTATTTCTCGATGAAATCGCCGATATGCCACTGGCGTTACAGACTCGCCTGCTGCGTGTACTGGAGGAACGTCAGGTGGTGCCGCTCGGTGGCGGGACGGCACGTCCTCTTGACCTGCGTATTATCAGTGCCAGTCACCAGGATCTGCATGCCTGTGTGGCCGAAGGGCGCTTTCGCGAAGATCTTTTTTATCGCATTGCGGGGTTCAACGTACAACTTCCGCCGTTGCGCGACCGATCAGACAAGGGCCGCTTGCTAGACCTTCTGCTGCTGAAAGAGATAAAAGGTACAAAAATTCGTCTGGAGGCGGGCGTCAGAGAGCGCTTGCTGAAACAACCCTGGCCGGGCAATGTCCGGCAGCTGCGTACGTGCCTGCGCACGCTGGTAGCCTTGTCGCTGGATGGACGTGTCACTCAAGACGACTTGACGGAGTTGCTGCCGGCAGAACCCGCGACAGTCCCGTTGGCCGAAGATCCACTTGGCGTATCCGAACGGCAGACCCTACTGGCATTGATCGAGGCAGAACATTGGCATATCGCCCATGTTGCAGCGCGCCTGGGGATTAGCCGCAATACCCTCTATCGCAAACTGCGACACCACGGTATTTCACGGCCTGGTTGAAAGCAGAGTGACCTTGCCGCCTTGCCAACCTCTGTGGATTTGGGCTGGGGGTAGATACGAAGAATACCCAGGGGCCTGCAGGCAGAGGATCACCTTGCCAAGGATTTTGCGTTTTTCGATCAGTGTTTTTAATTCGATCTATAGTCTCTGTTCCTGAAAATGCTTAGGGAACGCTCGATATGAGGCTTAAATCTGCCAGGGCCAATTCGCGTTTTACACCCTGTCACCCTGTTGAACTTGATGTTCATGACCTGTGCACCTGTAGCTCGCCGGACATACAGGATTTTCACGCGAGAATGATGCTCGATCTGTCTCGACGTGACGTCTATAGCGGTCTCAAACCCAAAGCTACGCAGCTTTCTGAAGTGCGCCCAGGGAGTGCTTCAGGACAGGGCACGAACGCTGAATCCAGCGCGAACACGCTGTTGCTCAAGAATCTTCGCTTATTCAACGGCAGCCTTGTGCTTGACGATAGCGTCTGCATCCTGATCAAGGATGGCGTGATCGACTCACTGCTACCCGCCAATACCGATGTCGAAGGCGCCGTGGTTATCGATTGCGGGCGAAGGGTGGTGATGCCGGGATTGATTGATGCCCATTGGCACACTACGTTAGCGGGCATCACCCAACTTGACGCGATGAGTGCAGACCCGGGCTATATCCATTTAATCGCCGCCCGCGAAGCAGAAAGTACCTTGATGCGCGGCTTTACGACGGTACGTGATCCTGGGGGGCCTTCGTTTGCCTTGAAGCGTGCAATTGATGAGGGCGTTATTGCAGGGCCTCGTATTTATCCTTCCGGCGCCATGATTTCACAGACCTCTGGCCACGGTGATTTCAGGATGCGATCCGAGATTCCCCGCAGCTCACTAAGACCACTGAGCGTGACTGAACAGCTGGGTGCTGCCGCCATCGCCGATGGCGATGCCGAAGTGCTCAGGCGGGCCAGGGAGCAGCTTATGCTCGGGGCCTCACAGCTAAAATTGATGGCCGGTGGCGGCGTTGCTTCTGCTTATGATCATCTCGATAGCACCCAGTTTCTGGAGTCAGAATTAAGAATGGCGGTTGAAGCCGCTGCCGATTGGGGCACCTATGTGATGGTGCATGCGTATACGCCCAGAAGTATCCAGCGTGCCATTCGAGCCGGGGTGAAATCGATCGAGCACGGCCAACTGGCTGATGAAGAAACCGTGCGCATGATGGCTGACAACGATATCTGGTGGAGTCTTCAGCCTTTTCTGCAAGATGAAGACGCCAATGTTTACCCTGATCCTGTACGGCGTGAGCGCCAGCGCGTGGTGGCTGAGGGCACCGCGAGAGCCTATGAGTTTGCTCAGCGCTTCAATATCAAAACGGCCTGGGGGACTGATGTTTTATTTAATCCGCAGAAAACATCCACTCAGGGAAGACAGCTTGCTAAGTTGACCCGGTTTTACGCCGCACACGACGTCGTGAACATGGCGACAAAGATGAATGGAGAACTGTTGGGGCTGTCGGGAGCCCGCAACCCATATCCCGGCAAAATTGGCCGGATAGAAGCAGGTGCATTGGCCGATCTGTTGGTTGTCGAGGGCGATCCCACGGTAAGCCTGGGGTTTCTGGAGACTCCGGATGCAACTATCAGCATGATCATGAAAGGCGGGAAAATATTTAAGAAGAGCTTCTAATCATCAGTAGCGGCATGCACAGACGGGCAATGGCTGCGTGACGCCGGCGCACAGGTGACTCAGGGTCCTTGAATCACGGCTCTGGTTGTTGCACGTTTTCAAAAAATCTGTGGTCGTACATAGTCAGACAGTGCAACCCGCCTAATCAGAGAGAGCCTTTATGATCACACTTCACCACCTCAACGCGTCCCGATCGCTGCGTATTCTTTGGCTACTTGAAGAAATGGGCGAGCCTTACACCCTGATTCGCTATCAGCGTGATCCTGTCACTCGTCTCGCACCGGCCTCACTGAAAAATATTCACCCCCTGGGCAAGTCACCGGTGATTGAGCTGGACGGACAGGTACTGGTTGAATCCGGTGCCATAGTCGAATACCTGATCCGCCGGTTTGCGCCCCGGCTGGAGCCCGCGTTCAGCTCACCGGATTATCTTCAGTACCTGCAATGGATTCACTTTGCGGAAAGCTCGGCGATGGTGCCGGTGCTACTCAAGCTGTTTACCCAGTTTGAGATCAATGCCGGGACTCAGCTCAAGTTCCTGGACGGCTACACCCGGACTGAGTTTGAAAAAGTCCTGGGGTTTCTGGACAGTGCGCTTGCGAACAGAACCTTTATTGTGGGGGACACATTGTCAGGAGCTGACTTTATGCTGGCCTTTGTTGCGATCACAGTGGTCGAGCAGATGAAGTGCGGGGCGCAGTACCCGCATCTGCAGGCTTACCTGCAACGTCTGGCGGCACTGGACAGCTGGAAGCGAGCCTTGAAGCTGGAGAGTGAACTCGACGAATAGTTGAGGTGCGGCTGGTCATGTGGGAGCTGGCTTGTCTGCGTTGCAGGCGACGCGGTCTGTCTGGCAAACCGCAGCGATGCATTCGCGAGCAAGCCCGCACCCACAGGGATCAGGTCAGCATCAGGCCTTGGGGGCGCCACTAAACCTGTGGGAGCTGGCTTGCCTGCGATGCAGGCGACGCGGTCTACCGGGCATATCGAGGTGATGCCATCGCGAGCAAGCCCGCTCCCACAGACACGCCAGCATTTGTGTTCAACATAAGAGCTGTGGGGACTGGCTTGCCAGGGATGCAGACGACGCGGTCTGCCAGGCGAGCAAGCCCGCTCCCACAGAGGCTGGAATCGAACTTATCTGTAGCGTTCAAGCCAGTGTGCGTAGGGCGCAGGGAGTGTCCAGGAGGCCTTTTCAACCCCCAGTTCCTTGGCTGCAAAGTACGGCCAGTGCGGATCCGCCAAGTGCGCCCGGCCCACGGACACCAGGTCCAGCTGGCGGGTTTCGATAGCGGCATTTGCCAGCTGCGGGGTACCAAAGCCCCATGCAGAAGTCACAGGCAGACCGGACTCACGACGCACTCGTTCGGCGATCGGGCCAAGAAAGGCGGGGCCCCACGGGATATTGGTTTGCGGGATGGTGAAACCTACACTGACGCTTAACAGGTCAAGCCCACCGTCTTTGAAGCGTCGCGCCAACTCGATCGATTCACTCAGGGTCTGCTCATCGCGCCCGTCGTACTCGATAACCCCGAAGCGCGCAGTGAGCGGCAGATTCTCCGGCCACACCTCACGTACAGCGGCCAGCGTCTCAAGCAAGAATCGGCTGCGGTTTTCAAAGCTGCCACCGTACTCATCGGTACGCTGGTTGGAGTGCTCGGAGAAGAAACTCTGGCCCAGGTAGCCGTGCGCAAAGTGCAGCTCGATCCATTCAAAACCGGCATCACGGGCCCGACGTGCCGCATCCACGAAATCCTGGCGCACGCGGGCAATGTCTTCAAGGGACATTTGCTTGGGGACTTTAGGCAGGTTGGCGCCAAACGCGACAGGCGAGGGCGCAATCGTCTGCCAACCCTCGGGGTTGCCTTCAGGAATGTGATCATCGCCTTCCCAGGGCCGGTTGGCGCTGGCCTTGCGACCGGCATGCGCGATCTGAATACCGGGCACAGAACCGGCATCCTTGATCGCCTTTACCATAGGTACAAAAGCCTGGGCATGGGCATCGCTCCAGATGCCTGCGCATCCGGGAGTGATACGTCCTTCCGGGGAAACGGCCGTCGCCTCGACCACAACCAGGCCAGCGCCGCCCCTTGCCAGACCGGCCAGGTGGACCAAATGCCAGTCATTGACCATGCCGTTTTCTGCCATGTACTGACACATCGGCGGAATGGCAATGCGGTTTCTCAAGGTGACGTCTTTTAAGCTGTAGGGTTCGAACAGGGCAGACATGGGCAGGCTCCGGTAGATTGATTCGCTTGTTCGATAGTAATCGAAATATGGCATTCATTAAAAGCCTTGGTTATCATCGACACATGCGTACCTTCAAACATCCCGTTCCATCTGACTTTATTCTCGAGCGTTTGCTTTACGCCCTGAGCGACCCTGTCCGTTTCGAGATTGTCCGCTACCTTGCGGGCGTCACTGAAGCCTCGTGCGGCGAGCTGGATGGTGGTCGACCCAAGTCCAGCATGTCCCATCACTTTCGGGTCTTGCGCGATTCAGGGCTTGTTCATACCCGAAATATCGGCACCACGCACATGAACTCACTGCGCACGCAGGAGCTCAATCAGCGCTTCCCGGGCTTGCTGGATTGCATCCTGTCCCAGGCCTGAGTGGCTGGCGACGCCTCTTCAACCCTGGGGCGTCGCAACCGCCACAACCAGCGCTCACGGGCATGTAACGCAGACACCCTGGTATCTGCGCACGTGATCCTGTGGTCTCGGCAATTTCCCTCTGTTACGCCAGGATCAACCCAGCGAGCGGTCTGACAATTGACCATCCACCAGGCGGTGTAGGCCCAGAGGGTTGGCGTTTTTCAATGGGTCAGGCAACAGCTTGTCAGGGTAGTTCTGGAAACACACCGGGCGCAGGAAACGATCGATCGCCAAGGTGCCCACTGAAGTGCCCCTGGCATCGGAGGTGGCGGGGTAGGGGCCGCCATGGACCATCGAGTCGCAGACTTCCACGCCGGTCGGGTAACCATTGAGCAGGATGCGTCCGACTTTCTGCTCCAGCAGCGCAGTCAATTCGCCGAACTGTTCAATGTCAGTCACTTCGCCGATCAAGGTGGCCGTCAGTTGGCCATGCAAGCTGTTTATCGCGGCACTGAGCTGAGCCTGATCCTCAACTTCAACCACCACGGTGCTTGGGCCGAAGACTTCTTCCTGCAACACCTCATCCCCTTCGAGCAATAGGCTGACATCAGCCTTGAACAGCTGCGGCCATGCCTGATTGCCCTGCTGCACCTGCCCGGCCAGGCGTTGGATAGCGTCATGGGCAAGCAGTTTGTCCAGGCCTTGGCCGTAGCTGCGCAAGGTGCCGGGGTTAAGCATGGTCTGCGCGGGTTGCTCGCTGATCTGCCCGGCCAACTGTTCAATGAAGGCCGTGAATGCAGCCGAGCGCAGGCCAATGACCAGCCCCGGATTGGTACAGAACTGCCCGCAACCCTGCACAACCGAGGCGCACAGTTCGCGGGCGATGCTGGCGCCGCGTACGACCAGGGCCTGGGGCAGGACGATCACCGGGTTGATGCTGGACATCTCGGCAAACACAGGGATTGGCCGGGGGCGTGCCGCCGCCATGTCACACAACTGGCGGCCGCCCTTGAGCGAGCCGGTAAAACCGACGGCATGAATCGCCGGATGCTTGACCAGCGCCTCACCAACGCCGGCGCCGTAGATCATATTAAAGACTCCGGCGGGCATGCCGGTGCGTTCGGCGGCACGCATCAAGGCATCGGCGACCCATTCTGCAGTAGCCATGTGCCCGCTATGGGCCTTGAACACGACCGGGCAGCCGGCTGCCAACGCCGAGGCAGTGTCACCGCCCGCTGTGGAGAACGCCAAAGGAAAGTTGCTGGCGCCGAACACCGCCACCGGCCCCAGGCCAATGCGGTACTGGCGCAAGTCGGGACGAGGCAGCGGCGTGCGATCCGGCAGTGCCTGATCGATGCGTGCAGCATAAAAATCACCACGGCGCAGCACCTTGGCGAACAAGCGCATTTGTCCGCTGGTGCGCCCACGCTCACCCAGAATACGACCCGCAGGCAATGCAGTTTCCCGGCAGACAACCGCCACGAAGTCATCACCCAGAGCATCCAGCTCATCGGCGATCGCGTCCAGAAACCTGGCCCGGCGTTCCGCACTCAACCCGCGGTAGGCCGGGTATGCCGAGGCGGCAGCTGTGGCTGCATGGTCAACTTCCTCGGGGGTGGCCTGGTGAAAGTCATAAGCGAGGGCCTCGCCGGTGCTGGCGTCGACACTCTTGACGATAACGCTGCCCAGGCCGCTGCGTTGGCCACCGATGTAGTTGTGACCGAGAATCTGAGTCATTGGGGGTCTCCTTTAAAGTGTGCCCATGCCGCCGGGCGCGAACACCCCATCGACCGGGGTGATACCGTTGATCAAAGGCGCGCCGAAATCGGCCTGGCTGATTTCGAAGCGATCACCCGGCTGTGTGCGAATGCCGTCGGCGAACGAGAGGGTCGCCGTGCCGAAAAAGTGGATATGCACATCCCCCGGACGCAGGAACTGGCGGTACTTGAAGTGATGATATTCAAGGTTTTCCAGGCTGTGGCACATGTTGGCTTCGCCACTCAAAAACTCGTTTTCCCACAGCACCTCGCCATCACGCAGGATCCGGCTGCGGCCCGACAAGTGCTGGGGCAATGCACCGACCCGCAGTTCCGGACCAAACGAGCAGCTGCGCAATTTGGAATGGGCCAGGTACAGGTAGTTTTTGCGTTCCATCACGTGATCGGAGAATTCATTACCTACGGCGAACCCCAGTCGATAGGGTTTTGCGTCATGGCCAATAACATACAGGCCGCCGATTTCCGGCTCCTCGCCTGCGTCTTCGGCAAAGGGTGGCAGTGGGAATGCAGCTCCAGGCCGTACGACGATGCTGCCATCGCCCTTGTAGAACCATTCCGGTTGCACCCCCGCCTGACCGGCGGCGGGCTTTCCGCCTTCCACTCCCCATTTGAAAATTTTCATGGTGTCAGTCAAGGCTGCTTCGTCACCGGCCTGCTGGTGCATTTTATCTCGCGCAGAAGCGCTGCCCAGGTGGGTCAGGCCCGTACCGCTAATCAGCATATGGGCCGGGTCCGGGTGATCCAGAGGGGGGAGAATGCGCAACTCGGCCAACAACGCCGGGTAGTCATGGGAAATGCCCAGGCCGTGCTGGTCGACCTGCTGTGCCAGGCTCACACCCGCTTCGATGGCGGCGAGAGCCAAATCACGCACGCTGTTGGCCCCCAGCACTTCACGTACCAGGTCACCGTCTACCAGACCGACGCGGCGCTCGCCGGTGTTGAGTTCAAATTGTACTAAACGCATAACGGGTGTCCTTTGATTAAAGATGAGTCGCCGCGCGGGCGCTGGCGGCAAATTCGCTCGACTGGAGCACGTGTTTACGCTCGAGGGTGCGATACACCACGAACGTCAGGAATAGCCCGAACAGCATCACCCCGGACAGGAAGTACAAGCCCGAGGCCAGGTTGCCGGTGTATTCCTTGAGCGCACCGATCACAAACGGTCCGATATAGCCACCCAGGTTGCCCACCGAGTTGATCAGGGCAATGCCGGCGGCGGCACTGGCACCGGCGAAGAAGCGTCCCGGCAATGTCCAGAAGATGGCGGTACAGGAAAACAACGAGAACGCCACCAGGCTCAAGGCCGCCAGTTGCAGCATCGGGACCGTCAGCCAGGCGCTGAAGAACAGGCCGATGGCGCCCAGCACATAGAGCACTGCCAAGTGGCCGTAGCGATCATTGAGGCGGTCGGAACTGCGAGGAATGATGAGCAAGCCGATAATGCCGAACACATAGGGCACCGAAGACACGAACCCGGTGCTCAAGTCACTGCCGCCAAACTGTTTTATCAAGGTTGGCAGCCACAGCCCCAGCCCGTAAATACTCAGGGTGACGGGCAGGTAGAACAGCGCAAGCAGCAACACGCGCTTGTCTTTCAACGCATGCAAGGGGTTGCCATGACGGGTCTGGCCGTAGGCTTGCAAGTCCTTTTCCAGCTCGCCTTGCAGCCAGTCCTTTTCACCCTGATCCATCCACTTGACCTGTTGTGGACCGTCCGGCAAGTAACGCAGTACGGGCCAGGTCAACAGAATGGCGGGCATGCCGATCACAATAAACAGCCATTGCCAGCCATGCAGGCCAAGGATGCCATCCATGCCCAGCAAGCCGCCGGACACGGGCCCGGTGATCATCATGGCGATAGGTTGCGACAGGATAAACAGGCCCAGGATCTTGCCGCGATGGCGGACCGGGAACCATTGGGTGATGTAGTACAGCACGCCAGGAAAGAACCCCGCTTCGGCGACCCCCAGCAGGAAACGCATGACATAGAAGCTGTGCGGTCCCTGCACAAAGGCCATGCCAATGGTGATGGCGCCCCAGGTGACCATGATCCGGGCAAACCAGCGCCGGGCGCCGAAACGCTCGAGCATCAGGTTGCTGGGGATTTCCATCAGGAAATAGCCAATGAAAAACAGCCCGGCGCCCAGACCATAGGCGGCATCGCCAATGCCGATATCAGCGCCCATGTGCAGCTTGGCAAAACCAACCGCCGAACGATCAACGTAAGCAATCAGGTACAGCAGGATCAGGAACGGAATGAGTTTAAGCGTAATGCGACGAATAAGCCGGAGTTCCTGGCTCATGAGACGGTCTCCCATTGTTTTTGTTATGGCACCTCTGGAGTGGCCTCAAGCGGGTTTTCGCCAGGATCAGCTCTCAGTGAAAACGACTATATAGTATTACTATTTAACCAACAACTCTTCCACAATGGCTTTTTTACGGCTAATTTAGCGGCACGGAAAACAATTAGTCATACAATAAGAGCCCGCCATCATGTCAGACAAATTTCCTCCCCTGCGTTCTGCCCAATGGTTTGGCAGCGCTGATAAAAACGGTTTCATGTACCGCAGCTGGATGAAGAACCAGGGCATTGCCGATCATCAGTTCCAGGGCAAACCCATCATCGGTATCTGCAATACCTGGTCGGAACTGACGCCTTGCAATGCTCACTTTCGGACCATCGCCGAGCACGTCAAACGCGGTGTCATCGAGGCCGGTGGCTTCCCGGTCGAGTTCCCGGTGTTTTCCAACGGTGAATCCAACCTGCGACCTACCGCCATGCTGACGCGCAATCTGGCGAGCATGGATGTGGAAGAAGCCATTCGCGGTAACCCGATCGATGGGGTGGTGCTGTTGACCGGCTGCGACAAAACGACCCCGGCGCTGTTGATGGGCGCGGCCAGCTGTGATGTCCCGGCCATTGTGGTCACCGGTGGGCCGATGCTGAACGGCAAGCACAAAGGCAAGGACATCGGCGCCGGCACCATCGTCTGGCAGATGCACGAGTCCTATAAAGCCGGCGCCATCAGCCTCGACGAATTCCTCTCGGCCGAGGCCGGCATGTCGCGCTCGGCGGGCACCTGCAACACCATGGGTACGGCCTCGACCATGGCCTGCATGGCTGAAGCCCTGGGCACCTCGCTGCCCCATAACGCGGCCATCCCGGCGGTGGATTCGCGCCGCTACGTGCTGGCCCATATGTCGGGCATGCGCGCCGTCGAGATGGTTCGCGAAGATTTGCGCCTGTCCAAGGTGTTGACCCGGGAAGCCTTTGAAAATGCGATCAGGGTCAATGCTGCCATTGGCGGTTCGACCAACGCCGTGATTCACCTCAAGGCCATCGCCGGGCGGATCGGTGTGGATCTGGAGCTGGATGATTGGACCCGCATAGGCCGGGGCACCCCGACCCTGGTGGACTTGCAGCCGTCGGGACGCTTCCTGATGGAAGAGTTCTACTATGCCGGAGGCCTGCCGGCCGTGCTGCGGCGCCTGGGTGAGAACGGCCTGATTCCGAATCCGCAAGCCTTGACCGTCAACGGCAAGAGTTTGTGGGAGAACGTTAAAAACTCACCGATCTATGGCGACGACGAAGTTATCCGGGCAATCGATAACCCGCTGGTCGCCGACGGCGGTATCTGCGTATTGCGCGGCAACCTGGCGCCTCTGGGCGCGGTACTCAAGCCTTCCGCTGCGACCCCGGCCCTGATGAAGCATCGCGGGCAGGCCGTGGTATTCGAGAACTTCGACATGTACAAGGCCCGCATCAATGACCCTGAGCTGGCTGTCACTGCCGACTCGATTCTGGTGATGAAGAACTGTGGTCCAAAGGGTTACCCGGGCATGGCCGAAGTGGGCAATATGGGCCTGCCCGCCAAGCTGCTGGCTCAGGGCGTGACCGATATGGTGCGCATTTCCGATGCCCGCATGAGTGGAACGGCGTACGGCACAGTGGTGCTGCACGTGGCACCGGAAGCCGCAGCCGGCGGGCCACTGGCGGCCGTGCAGGAAGGTGACTGGATTGAACTGGACTGTGCCAGCGGACGCCTGCACCTGGATATCTCCGAGGCGGAACTGAGCGCTCGCCTGGCCGATATCGAGCCGCCAAAAAACCTGTTGATTGGCGGCTACCGCCAACTCTACATCGACCATGTCATGCAGGCCGACCAAGGCTGCGATTTCGATTTCCTGGTGGGCTGCCGAGGATCGGAAGTACCCCGTCATTCCCACTGAGTGGCGCCACCGGCAAAGCGAGCCCGGCATGACAATCATGCAGGCGCGATTCAACCCGCGCCTGCTATGATCCGCGCTTTCAACCGAAAGGATCGACCTGCGCCCCATGGATTATCGTCAGCCCTCCGACCGCAAAAGCATGCACACGCGCATCGTTCAGGAACTCGGCCTGCAGATTGTCTCCGGGCGCTTCAAATCCGACGACAAACTGCCTGCCGAAGCATTGCTCTGCACAGAATATGCGGTCAGCCGCCCGGTATTGCGCGAAGCCACCCGGGTCCTGGTTGCCAAAGGCCTGGTGTACTCCAGGCCGCGGGTGGGTACCGTGGTCAAACCACGCCGCGAGTGGCACATGCTCGACCCTGATGTGTTGCACTGGTTGCTGCAGGCCTCGCCGCAAAATGAATTTTTTGGCTTGCTGACCACCGTGCGCAGCATTATTGAGCCCGCCGTGGCGGCGCTCGCAGCCCAGCATGCAACTGCAGAAGATGTGGCATCGATTCAAGAAGCCTACCAACGCATGGAAAGTGCCTCCAGCCCTGAAGAGCTACTGCAACCCGACCTGGACTTTCACAGCCGGATTGCCGACGCAACCCACAACGACTTGCTGGCCAACTTGTGCAATATGCTGTCATTGGCCTTGCGCGAAGCCATGAAGCACTCCAACCGTCGACCCAACCTGCACGAACTTGCCCTGCCACGGCACAAGGCAATCTTGACCGCGATCGAAAGCCGCGACGCCTTGGGCGCGCGCCAGGCCACCCTGGTACAGCTCGAAGACGCGCGCATGGCGCTGGATGTGGTGTTGAGCCAAGGGTGAGGGCGGTCGATACCGGCGAGCCCGATTCGACCTGGTACGGCGCAGACTGGCAGAGTTGAGTGTTTTTACCCTGGCAGCATTTGACCGAGGCGATAGAGGGCGAGCAGGGCGCTGATATTGTCTTTTCATGCGGTTTTCTGGGCGGGGATGGATCGTCCTGGTTCAAACCTGTGACTTCACAAAGCTTCACATTTGCACGGCGGGAAAGCGCGGGGATATGGGTTAGCATCGCGGCGCAGCCTTGGGGCGCAAGCGTGGTAACAACAACGGCTTCAAATGCCTGACAAGGGTTTGAAAGCCGTGATCCCGGTAAAAAGGTCTCTTTATTGTGTCTAATGGCAATTCAAACCGTTGGTTAGTCCTTATGTCGGTCATTCTGGCTTTTATGCCGATTGTCCTGGATTACACCATTCTGCATGTCGCGGTTCCGTCACTGACCCTTGCGTTGCAAGCAACGGGTACCGAGATTCTGTGGATCATCGACATCTACCCGTTGTTGATGGCCAGCCTGCTGATTCCCATGGGCACGCTGGCGGACAGGGTCGGCCATCGCCGAATGCTGCTGGCCGGGCTGGGTATCTTCTGCGCAGGTTCCGTATTGGCCGCCTTTTCTCCGAACGTTGGATCGTTGATCGGGGCCCGGGCGTTCATGGCATTCGGCGGAGCCATGGTCATGCCCAGTGTCCTTGCGATTATTCGACAAACCTTTGAAGATCAGAGCGATCAAGCAGTAGCGCTGGGTATCTGGGGTGCTATTGCCTCCACCGGAGCCGCCATCGGGCCCTTGGTGGGGGGCGCATTGCTGGAGCATTTCTGGTGGGGGTCGGTGTTCCTGATCAATGTGCCCGTGATGCTGCTGGTCATACCCTTGGTGATCGCCTACATACCGCGACGAAGTGTGGTCGGCGATGGAAACTGGACCATCGGCCAGTCCCTGATTCTGATCCTGGGTGTCATGGCGAGTGTTTACGCCCTTAAATCGGGCTTCAAAACCAACAGCTCTCTATTCGTAACCGGTGCCTGTTTTGTATTCGGAGCACTGATGCTTGTCTGGTTTGTACGCAAGCAACTTAATACCTCGACCCCGATGCTTGATCTGAGCCTTTTTTCCATTCCGGCGGTCAGCACCGGTATCGTCATGGCTCTGGTAACCATGGGGGCGCTTGCCGGGTTCGAATTGCTGCTGGCTCAAGAACTGCAGTTCGTGATGGGGCGTCCCCCCCTGGAGGCCGGTATCTTCATGATGCCGCTGATGATTGCGGCTGCAATCGGTGGGCCTCTTGCAGGCGTCATCCTTAGGGCGATTGGCCTGAGGTGGGTTGCCAGTTGCTCATTGCTGGTGTCTGCGGCAAGTCTGGTCGGGTTGGCCCAAATACACCTGGGCAGCGGCGGGGTGGCCGTTATTGTGATGCTGGTGGCTCTGGGGCTTTCCCTCAGCATTGGTTTAACCGCCTCGTCAGTGGCGATCATGAACAGTATTCCAATGGAGAAAGCGGGCTCTGCCGGAGCCCTTGAGGCCACGAGTTACGACCTTGGCACCGGATTGGGCATCACCGTTTTCGGTATTCTTCTGGTATCCACTTATGAAAAATCCATACAGCTGCCTGAGGGCATTCCCTCTGCCATGGCCGAGACAGCCGTGCGGTCTATTGGTGAAACGATGATTGCGGCAAAAACCCTTGGAGGCATTCAAGGCCAGCAGCTTGCAGCAGCAGGGCAAAAGGCTTTTAGTGCCTCCCACAGCATGGTTTTGCTGACGGCGGCTGCACTGGTCGGCGCATTGAGCCTGTTGGTCTGGTTTGTGTTGAAGCACCACAAAAGCAAATAGGGTCATGCCCGTGCAGGCAGTTGAAAAACGTGCCTGCACGGGAACAAAAGCTCTCCTGTTTACGCTTACTCCAGCACCTCTGCTATGGTGTAAAAGCCTTTAGTCGCTCATTTGGGCGATTTCCGTAAGCACGCTTTACGGCACCGTGATCACGGTCAGGTTCGCGAGTTAACGGGAAACGAATCAATGGACACCCCGCCTGTAGACCGTCCGCCCACCGAGCCCCTGTCCCGAGCAGAGAAGCTTGTCGAGTTTCGCCGACAGAAAACCCTGCTCAAGACCGGCGCCCTTCAAGACGCAATCTTCAACAGTGCCTACTTTTCCAGTATCGCTACCGATGAAAAAGGCGTCATCCAGATCTTCAATGTCGGCGCCGAACGCATGCTCGGTTATCAGTCCGAAGACGTGGTCAACCGGATCACTCCGGCAGATATCTCCGACCCTGCAGAATTGATTGCCCGCGCCGCCGCCTTGAGCCTCGAGCTCAATACGCCTATCACTCCTGGCTTCGAAGCGCTGGTATTCAAGGCCTCTCGCGGGATTGAAGATATTTATGAGCTGACCTATATCCGCAAGGATGGCAGCCGCCTCTCGGCAATGGTGTCGGTCACCTCATTGCGCGACAGCGCAGAAACCATCATCGGTTACTTGCTGATCGGCACCGACAATACGGCGCGCAAACAAGAAGAAGCGACCCAGGCCTTGCTTGATCAGCGTTTACGCGATCAGCAGTTTTATACGCGCTCGTTGATCGAGTCGAATATCGACGCCCTGATGATGACGGATCCGCAGGGCATCATTTCCGACGTCAATAAACAGATGATGGCGCTTACGGGGCGTACCCGGGACGAGTTGATTGGTGCGCCGTGCAAAAACTTTTTCACCGATCCGGCCCGCGCCGACGCTGCCATCAAGCGGGTGCTCAGTGAACACAAGGTCAGCGACTATGAACTGACGGTACGCGCTTATAACGGTACTGAAACCGTTGTGTCCTATAACGCGGCGACTTTTCACGACCGCGACCGCAAGTTGCAAGGCGTGTTCGCTGCTGCCCGTGACGTGACTGAGCGCAAGCGCTTCGAGCGCACCCTGGAAGAGAAGAACATCGAGCTCGAACACGCCAGCCACATGAAGTCCGAATTTCTCGCCACCATGTCCCATGAACTGCGCACGCCGCTGAACGCCGTCATCGGCTTTTCGGAGGCGCTCAAGGACGGCATGGTCGGTGACATGAGCGAGACCCAGCGCGAGTACATCACCGACATTTTCAACAGCGGCCAACATCTGCTGTCGCTGATCAATGACATCCTCGACCTGTCCAAAGTCGAAGCCGGGATGATGGCGCTGGAGCTGGAGCCCGTCGAACTGCAGAACTTGCTGAGCAACAGTTTATTGATCGTGCGCGAGAAAGCCGCACTGCAACGCATCCAGTTGAAACTCGACACCGATGCCGAGCTCGGCAGCTTTGAGCTCGACCTGCGCAAGACCAAGCAGATCGTCTACAACCTGCTGGCCAATGCCGTGAAATTCAGCGCACCAGGGGGCGTAGTGACATTGGCGGTACGCCAGGTTACCCGTGAACAGGTAGGGAAGATGGCGGGTGATTGGCCCGTGCATGGCTTCGAGGTTCAGGACAGCGATTACGATGTGTTCCTGGAGTTAAGTGTGAGTGACACCGGCATCGGTATCGCCCAGGGCAATATGGACAAGTTGTTCAAGGCCTTTAGCCAAATCGACAGCAGTCTGGCGCGTAAATTCGAGGGCACCGGCCTGGGCCTGGCCATGGTCAAACAGTTGACCGAACTGCATGGCGGCAGTGTCGCGGTGACCAGCAGGGAAGGGGCCGGTGCACGATTCGTGGTCTGGCTGCCGATCCGTCGTTTAACCCCTGTGGAGACGCCATGGCCGAAATCCTGATCGTCGAAGACAATGCCGCCAACATGCGGCTGGCCCGGTTGCTGCTGACCAGCGCCGGCCACAGCGTGATCTGTGCGGCAGATGCGGAAACCGGACTGAAGCTGGCGCGCGAACTGCAGCCTGCGCTGATTCTGATGGACATCCAGTTACCGGGAATGGATGGGCTCAAAGCCACCTCGTTGCTCAAGAGCGATGCACTGACCGCGGCCATCCCGGTGATCGCGCTCACTGCCATGGCCATGAAGGAAGACGAAGAAAAAACCCGGCTGGCGGGGTGTAACGCCTACATCATCAAACCTCTGCGCTACAAGGAGCTTTACCGGGTCATCGACACGTTGCTGCAAGGCAATCGGCCTCAGCAGCCCACTCATTGAGCACTTCCTATGCCCAACCCTGCCGCTACCCTATTGATTGTCGATGATGAACCCCATGTGCGAAAACTGCTGAAGATCCTGCTGGAGAATCAGGGGTATCAAACCCTGGCCGCCAGTTCGGGAGAAGAGGCCCTTGTCATGGTCGAGGAGCAGCCACCCGACTTGATCCTGCTCGACATCATGATGCCGGGCATGGACGGTTTCGACGTTGCCCGCCAGCTCAAGACGAACAAGGCCACGTCGAATATCCCGATCATCATGCTGTCCGCCCTTGGTGAGCACAGCGCGCGTATTTGCGGCCTGGAAGCGGGCGCCGAAGACTTCCTCAGCAAACCCGTGGAAAGTGCCGAGTTGTGGCTGCGGGTGCGCAACCTTTTGAGGCTCAAGGCGTTCGGCGATTATCTGAAAAGCCACAGCCTGATGCTGGAAGAGCAACTGCAACAACGCACCATTGACCTTGAGCGCTTTCGCTCGGCGATGGACGCTTCGGGCGATGCCATATTTCTGATCAATCGCAGCAACATGCGCTTGATCGAATTCAACCGACGCGCCTGCCAGGTACTGGGCTTTACCGCGCAAGAGCTGCTGGGTAAAACACCCGCCGACCTCAGCGATGACTCCATCGAGCACTTGGAAATCTTGTATGACCAGATCATCGCCGGCAAGGGCCCAAGCGAAGCCACGGAAACACAAATCCGCTGCAAGGACGGCAGTTTTCTCCCGGTAGAAGTCCACCGCCAGGCATACAAGACAGGCGATGACTGGATCATCGTCGGCATTGCCCATGACATCACCGAGCGCAAGGCCGCCGATCAACGCATGTTGAAAATGGCCCATTACGACACGTTGACCGGGCTGCCCAATCGCAAACTGTTTTTTACCGCTTTGCAAATGGGGCTGACTCAAGCGTCGCTCAGTCATTGGCAGTTGGCGGTGGTGACGGTTGATCTGGATGACTTCAGTCGCGTCAACGAAACCTGGGGCCATCAGTTGGGTGATCGCGTGTTGGCGCAGGTGGGTCAGCGACTGACCGACTGCCTTAATGTGAGCGACACAGTGGGGCGCATGGATGGTGACGAGTTTGCGCTGATCCTGATGATTCGCGAGGGCCAGGCAGATCCCCTGCAAACCGTGGAGCGCATACGCGAAACCTTGCGCGAGCCTTTTCAGTTGGATGATCAGTCCACTGCCATGACCGCCAGCATCGGCATTGCACTGTACCCGAGCGACGGGAATGAGGCGCATGGCCTGATCAGGCACGCGAACACCGCCATGCACCGTGCGAAGAAGATCGGCAGGGATAATTATCGTTTCTACACGACGCAAATGAATGAGGAGGCCTCAGCGCGCCAAGCGATTGAAATCGCCTTGCGCGATGCGGTGAAACAGCAGGCATTCGAGCTGTTTTACCAACCCAAGATCAGCGTGGTCGACGGCAGTGTCTGTGGGCTCGAAGCCCTGTTGCGCTGGCAACAACCGGGGCAGGGCAATGTCTCGCCAGCGGTATTCGTGCCGATACTGGAAAACCTGGGGCTGATTTCCCAGGTGGGCAATTGGGTGATCACCCGTGTGTGCCAACAAATCGCCGATTGGCAACGGGCAGGTGAGGAGGGCATTCAGGTGGCAGTCAACGTCTCCTGCCAGCAGATCATTGACGGTGATTTTATTGCCAGCATTCAGCAGGCGCTGATCGACCATCAGATAGATCCCCACTGGCTTGAGATCGAACTGACGGAAAGCTCGCTTATGGAAAACACTTCGCACACCATCGCCAGCTTGCAGACCCTGCAACAACTGGGCGTCAAGGTGTCCATAGATGATTTCGGCACAGGATATTCGAGCCTCGCGTATCTGCGCCGATTCCCTATCGACAAACTGAAGATCGACATCGCCTTTATCCGCGAGGTGACCACCAATCCCCAAGACGCAGCCATTGCCCGGACCATTATCGAGTTGGCCCATAGCCTCAACCTGCAAGTGATTGCCGAAGGTGTGGAAACCCCAGAGCAACTGGAATTTCTGAAGAAAAACGGCTGCGATCAGGTGCAAGGCTACCTTTTCAGCAAGCCACTGCCGGTTCTTGAACTAGAGGCTTATTTGCGCGAGCGGGGGTGTTTTACTTAGGTCACTAAAGTCGGCTCGGCTGGATCAACGACGACTCACCTTAAACGGGCTGTTCAAATACCCTGCGTATGCCGGGTGGAAACATCAATCCGGGGCACCTTAGGAAACAGACAGTGAGGCAGCTGTTGCAGGCAGAACAGTTGATCAACAATCTGTCCGATGGACGACACTATGGTGTTTCACGAAAATCCATAAAACATTGATTTATATTGAAATATTGAAGTGGCACGATTGCTGCTCCAGTCCTTGCGCAGGTGCCACGGTGGCCTCTGCCACCACGAGGACGTAGCCATGAGCCAGGACAACATCAAGTTTGCCTACTGGGTTCCCAACGTCAGCGGGGGACTTGTGATCAGCAAGATCGAACAACGCACCAGCTGGGACATCGATTACAACCGCAAGCTGGCGCAAATCGCCGAAAAGGCCGGGTTCGAGTACGCCTTGTCACAGATCCGCTTTACCGCCGGTTATGGCGCCGAAAACCAGCATGAATCGGTGACCATCAGCCACGCATTGTTGGCCGCCACCGAGAAGCTCAAAGTGATCGCTGCCATCCTGCCTGGGCCCTGGAGTCCGGTGCTGGCGGCCAAACAGCTGGCCACCATCGACCAGTTCACTAACGGTCGGGTTGCGGTCAATATCGTATCGGGCTGGTTCAAGGGCGAGTTTCGGGCCATTGGCGAGCCGTGGCTGGACCACGATGAGCGCTATCGTCGCTCGGAAGAATTCATCCAGGCGCTCAAGGGCATCTGGACCCAGGACAACTTCAGTTTTTATGGCGACTTCTACCGTTTCCATGACTTCACGCTCAAACCCAAACCACTGCAGCAACCGCACCCGGAAATCTTCCAGGGTGGTAGCTCGCGCGCTGCACGGGAGATGGCTTCGCGGGTTTCCGATTGGTACTTCACCAACGGCAACAGCGTCGAAGGCATCAAGGCCCAGATCGACGACATTCGGGCCAAGGCCGCGCTCAATGGTCATTCGGTGAAAATCGGGGTGAACGCTTTTATCATCGCCAGAGAAACCGAAGCTGAAGCTCAAGCGGTACTGGAGGAGATCATCGCGAAGGCCAATCCAGAGGCCGTCAACGGTTTCGGCAGCGAGGTGAAGAACGCCGGTGCCTCCAGTCCTGAAGGAGAAGGGAACTGGGCCAAGTCCACTTTTGAAGACCTGGTGCAGTACAACGACGGCTTTAAAACCAACCTGATCGGTACTGCGCAGCAGATTGCCGAACGCATCGTAGCCCTCAAGGCCGTGGGCGTGGACCTGATCCTCAGTGGCTTCCTGCACTTTCATGAAGAAGTGGAGTACTTCGGCCGAAAGGTGTTGCCGTTGGTGCGAGAGCTGGAGCGCGAGGCGGTCACGGCCAAGGCTGCGGCACTCGCTTAAAAGGCGGGATGGGCGTCTCGTGGTTGAGTCCCTGATCCGATATGCAATCCGGCCTCAGGACTCAACTGGAAAACCCCTCAAGAAGATTGGCGGGCAGGCATTTGATGGACGTGTCGGGGGTCGCGGAGCCATTGCTGCAATTCCGTTTCAGCTTGCTCCATGGCATTGCGGTTAAGCAACTTTCGCATCAATGCGATGCTGACCGCACGGGCTCTGAGATTGTAGGTATAGCTACCCAGATGGCCATCGGCCGGTTGATAGGCTCCGAGCTTTTCGTACAACTGCTGCAATCGATTTTGTACGCTGCGCAGGGAAAGACAGCGTCGACTGGCTATGGCACGGTCTGTAAGCCCCAGTGCGATGTCTTGCAACACTTCATACTCGGTGTCCGTCAGGCCAAGCACCTGGTCTTGGGACTTCTGCTGCACGCCACGTATCTCGCGATCTATGACGCATTGTTGCTCAATGAAAAGACTGCGCAGCGCCAGGCGCAAGCGCTCCTCCGAGGCGGTCTTGAGCACATAGCCGTAAGCAGCCCCCTCTGGAACAATACGTGAGATGCCTCGCACATAGGCTTCATCAGCATAATTAGACCAAAACAGAATCGATGTATCGGGCCGGTCTCGCCAGATCGTCTTGGCAGCCTCGACACCGGTGCGTCTGGGCATCTGCAAGTCCATGACCACCGCCGTGACCCCATACTCATGGGCCAGTCGCTCTCCTGCCAGCCCGTCCTCGGCCTCCAGCAACCGGGTGCACTCAGGAAGCGCCAGTTCTATAACTTCCTTGAGAAATGCGCGATGAACGGGGTCATCTTCAATCAACAAGACATCCATCAAAGGGTTTGCTCCGGTTCAATGTGAGGGACGGGCAGGGGCAGACTTATACAGACGTGTGTTCCCTTGCCTTGCTGAACGGTCTCGATCTGCAGTTGGGCGTCGAGCAAGCGAGCGCGGATCTTCATGTTCTGTATACCGCCGCAGTTCAGCAGATTATCCCGGTCAAGTCCCAGGCCATCATCGACGATGGAAAGCTGCAGGCGGTTTGCGGCCCGGCTGATCACGATGTCGATGGAGTCCGGATAAGCATGTTTGATAGCGTTGTTAACCGCTTCCTGGATGATGCGGAACAGGGCAATTTTCTGCGGCTCTGCAAGCTTGTTTGCTAACCCGCCTGTGGTGTCACGCAGGCGAGTGGCAATGCTCAGGCCACTGTTGCGCACACTGCGCAACAACAAATCCTCTACGCCTTCTTCCAGGCCGAAAAGCTGGAGCACAGTGGGTTTGACCGCATCAATGATAAGCCGCAGCTCCTGCATGCTCTCTTGCAACGCGTCACTGACGGGTTTCAGGTCGTTCCCCGACAGCGTATCCAAGGTCATCAGGCGGGCGATCCGGCGGTGCAGGCGCGTCATGTCGGCGAGCGTCTGGTCGTGTAAATCCATACCAATGCGCTGCCGTTCGTTTTCCAGCTCCTCGGTCAAGCGCAGGGCACCCAGGCGCAAGCCCTCTTCTCGGGCGCGGATCTGGGTTTCGGCGATCGCCAGCCTTTTCGCTTGATCGGTCTGGCGTAGTGCGTAGAGGTAGGACGCCAGCAGATCGGCGACATGCTGGGTATGGTGCACGTCTTCCAGGGTGTAGTAATCGGCTGCATGTTTGGAGCAGCTCAATGCACCGATAATTTCGCCTCGCGCCCGCAATGGCACGTGAAGTCTGCTGCGCAGTCCTGCATCGAAAATGGGCGTGTTGAACGCGCCGGCAAACTGATAGCGGGGGTCAGTCGTAGCGTCTTTGCTGAGGATGTAAGGTTCCTCTCCCAACAGCAGGGCACGGATCGGACTTTCCACGATCGGCAGCGGGTGATTGGCAAAGTTGCTCCATGCGGTGTGTAACCCCGTTTCATAAGCATGCAGATGGTTTTCTCCATCCAGCAACAACAAGCTGACGTCCAAGTGATCATGGGGCAGGATGATGCGAATTTCCTCGGAAATTGCGTCGATCATCGACTGGAAGTCCAACTGACCCGCGAGGGCCCTGGAGATGCCGAGAAAGTGATGGAGCACATCCTCGGCATGAATGCTGGGTCGTTTCACGGTCATGCACCTATTATTTTTGTAGCCCTACCATACCCGCTATCAATGATGGCGGGCATCCCTCTGCGCGGGCGATCAGGTGACCTGATTGAAGAATGGCGAATGCTCGCAGGCAAATTGCGTGATCCCGCATATTTGATGCGGTGTCGCGCCGCATATCTGCATTGATGTGCGCAGACGCTGGCAGTGAGACGGCGCAGACTGAAATCGAACTTGCGTAAAACGGTGAGCATCCCTCCATTGGGCCGCCTGAACCCCAAAAACAATAACAAAGGTCAATCCATGAAAATTCGCCCGTTGCGATGCCTGTTGCTATCAAGCGCGCTGTTGCTTTCTCCCTTCATGCAAGTGCAGGCCGATACGGCCGACAAGACCATCGCCTTGTCCAATAACTACGCGGGTAATTCCTGGCGCCAGAATATGCTTGGCAGCTGGAAGCAGACCACCGACGACGCTGTGAAAAAAGGCGTTATCGCTTCCGCAGACGCCTTCACAACCGGTGAAAATCAGGCCACCGAGCAAGCGGCACAAATCCAGAACCTCATCCTTCAGGGTTACAGCGCCATCGTCATCAACGCAGCGTCGCCGACCGCTTTAAATGGGGCCGTCAAGCAGGCCTGCGATGCGGGCATTATCGTCGTATCCTTCGATGGCATCGTCACCGAACCCTGTGCCTATCGCATCTCCATGGACTTTAAACAAAGCGGTCTTGACCAGATGGATTATCTGGCCAAACGCTTCCCAAATGGCGCAAACATACTGGAGATTCGTGGGCTGGCAGGCGTCTCGGTGGATGAGCAGATCCATTCAGGGATCGTTGCCGGCGCGCAAAAGTATCCCAACCTGAAAATCGTTGGTTCGGTCAATGGCAACTGGTCACAGACTGCCGCGCAGAAAGCGGTGGCGGGCATTTTACCTAGCCTGCCACCTGTAGATGCCTTGGTGACTCAAGGGGATGACGGTTACGGCGCGGCCCAGGCGTTCATCTCCGCTGGACGGCCGACGCCGACGATTATCTTCGGTAATCGCGAGGAAGAGTTGTCGTGGTGGAAGAAACAGAAAGACGCCAATGGCTACCAGAGCTTTTCGATTTCCAGCGCTCCGAGCATCTCCAGCCTGGCATTCTGGGTAGCCCAGCAATTGCTGGATGGCAAGAAAATGCCCCATGACTTGCTGTCGCCAGCAGTCAGCGTGACTCAGGACTCACTGGAGCCTGCACTCAAGGGCCTTGAGAAGGGCGGGATTGTCAGTCAGGTCTACAGCGTCGAGGACGTCGCCACGCTGACAAGCCCATCCGCTCATTGACCCGCGTGTGCCGCGCCTGAGTGCGCGGCAATGCCGAGGAGAATGTCATGTCTGACTTTCAACGAGCGCTGGTAACCTTCCAAGGTATCGGCAAATCGTTTGGCGCTGTTCGTGCTTTGTGTGACGTCAACCTGAGTGTTCAGGCCGGAGAGTGCCTGGGGTTGATCGGCCATAACGGCGCGGGTAAATCCACCCTGATGCAGGTCTTGGCCGGCACTCTTTCTGCCGACTGCGGTGCGTTGCTGGTCGGCGATCAGGAAGTACGCTCCAGCTATGGCGTGCAGGTGGCACGCCAGCACGGGATCCGCTGTGTGTTTCAGGAACTGTCGTTATGCCCAAACCTCAGCGTGGCCGAAAATACCCGGCTGATGTCACCGGCTATTCGTGGCTGGGGCTGGCGACGTAAAGCCAGGGCGTTGATCGAAGCCAGTCTTGATCAGATTTTTCCGGGCCATGATATTCGTGGCGACGACATCGTTGCCGATTTGCCGATCGGCAAACGCCAGATGGTCGAAATTGCCCGTGCATTCGTGCGTGTCGATGAGCACCTGGACTTGGTGATCCTCGATGAACCCACGTCTTCTCTGGATTCGCGGGTTGCCGAACAACTCCTGCAGTTTGTCCGGCGCTTTGTCGGCGCGGGCGGCAGCATCGTGCTGATTAGCCACATTCTTGGGGAGATGCTGGACACCTGTGACCGCATTACCGTGATGCGTGACGGGCGAGTGGTAGAGATTCGCCCCGCGACGAATTTTACCCACGCGTCCCTGGTGGAGTGCATGGGGAGTACCGCAAAGGCGGCTTGCGAACAGCACGTTTTTGTCTCGCGACGGGCCCATGGTTCTCCCGTGGTGGCTCAACGTCCGGCCCGTCAAGCCAATGCAATGACAGTCAATGCGCATCCTGGCGAAATTGTCGGTCTCACCGGGTTGGCAGGACATGGCCAAAGCCAGTTACTCATACAAATACTGCGTCACCGTATTGCCAGGGGGCAGGGCGCTGCGCTAGTGGCCGGGGATCGACAAAATGACGGTGTGTTTTCGATGTGGTCTATCGCCGAGAACATCACGATCAGTTCGTTGGCCCATCTGAAGCGCGGGGCCCTGATCGATCCGGACGCAGAGCATGCCATGGCTGAAGAATGGCAAAAACGCATGGGAATCCGCACCCCGGATATGGGAAACCCCATACTTTCACTGTCGGGCGGTAATCAACAAAAAGCACTGTTCGCCCGCGCATTGGCATCGCGCAGCGATCTGATCCTGATGGATGATCCCATGCGTGGCGTTGATGTCGGCACCAAGCGTGAGGTGTACTCGATCATCGCTCAGGAGGCGGCCCAAGGGCGCACCTTCATCTGGTACACCACAGAGCTGGAAGAGCTCGATTACTGTGACCACATCTATGTGTTTCGTGAGGGCCAGGCAGTCCTTGACCTGCCACGCAGCCAACTAAGCGAGGAGCAGATTCTTCGCTGCTCCTTTGTGGAGCAAACGGCATGAATGCATCTACCTCGCTACCGCTGAAAGGCGCTGCGGTCAAATCGCCCGGACTCAACTATGCACGCCTGTTGCGCAGTACGTTGCCCGGGGTTTCACTCGCGGTGCTGCTGATCACCATTTTCATCATGCAGCCCAGGGCCATGAGTTACATGGGCATGAACCTGATGCTTAATCTGGCGGTGCCGATCGCCTTGGCGACCGTCGCCCAGATGCTGATCATCACCGTCAACGATCTTGACCTGTCGCTGGGCAGTTTTATCAGCTTCGTCGCCTGCGTGGCGGCAACGTTGCTGGACCAGCACCCCGTACTTGGCTGCCTGGCGTTGCTCGGATGCATTGCGGTGTACGCGTTGCTGGGCGCGCTGATTCATATACGTAACTTGCCCTCCATCGTCGTAACTCTCGGCATGTCGTTCGTGTGGATGGGCGCTGCTGTGCTGTTGTTGCCTGCGCCGGGAGGCAGTGCGCCTGAATGGCTGCAGAGCCTGGTTCGTATCAAGACACCGTTGCTGCCTTTCGCGATCATTGTCTGTGTGGTGCTGGCGATTGCCGTACATGTGTTTTTGATGCGTTCGACGCTGGGTGTTGTGTTGCGGGGGGCGGGGGGAAATCCGCTGGCCATTGCGAAGGCAGGGTGGTCGCTGCTGCGCATCAAGATAACCATGTATGCGCTGGCCGGTACGTTCGGGGTCTTCGCCGGCCTGTTTTTAGTCGGCCTGACCACCTCTGCTGACGCAAGCATCGCGCTGCGTTACACCTTGTTGTCCATCGCGGGCGTGATCCTCGGTGGCGGTGAGTTTGTCGGCGGCCGCGTCTCGCCCACCGGCGCAGTGCTGGGAGCCCTGACACTGGTGCTGGCAGGCTCGCTGCTGTCCTTTATGCGCATTTCGCCAGACTGGCAGATGGGTGCCCAGGGCGCGATTCTGATTCTCGTCCTCGCCTTGCGTACGTCCGTCAACCGTCTTGAGGCTCGCCCACTATGAAGCGTGTTCCGTTACTCGCCACGGTCATGGGCAAGCCCTGGGTATGGTCGTTCCTCGCCGCCTTGCTGATTTGGATCGCGACCATTGCCTTCACCGGGGGCCAGGGTGCAGGTTCGCTGTTGTCAGGCTCACTGAGCTTCTCGGCGTTCTTCGTGATAGTCGGCATCGGCCAGATGTTTGTGATTACCACGGGCCCGGGCAACATAGATTTGTCGATTCCGGCCAATATCGCACTTAGCGGGGCCATTGGCATGAAGTTGATGGACGGCCAGCCAGGTCTGATCTGGTTGGGCGTTTTAGGTGTACTGGGGGCCGGTATGTTGATCGGTTGTGCCAACTACGCCTTGATCCGAGTGCTTCGCATACCGCCGATCATTGCCACGCTATCAGCCAGTTTCCTGTTGCAGTCAATGGCGATTGCCTACGGTCGAAGCATTCGGATCCAGCCACCGGAAATGTTTTACCAGTTCTGCACCGGCAACATCTTGGGCGTGCCGTACCTGGCGATCAGCGTCGTGCTGCTGGCAGTCGTCATGGGCTACGTGCTGACACGCAGCATCTATGGCCGCTGGACGATCGCCATTGGCCAGAACGCCCGCGCTGCGGAGCTCGCCGGTGGCCATGTCAACCTGATCCGCTTTGCGACTTACGTTCTCAGTGCGGTCTTTGCCAGTCTTTGCGGCCTTCTGCTGGCCGGTTTTTCCGGAGGGGCTTCGTTGAGCATGGGCGAGGAGTACCTGCTGGCCTCGATTGCAGTCGTGGTGATCGGCGGGACCTCAGTGGCGGGTGGATTTTCCAACGTGCCCGGCATCTGGGGAGCGGCGCTGTTTCTTTATCTGCTGGTAAGCATGCTCAACACCTTTGGCGCCAGTGCCGGGGTGCGCTTGATCCTTACCGGCCTGATCATCATTGCGGTCATCACCGCCGTCAGTGGCCGCAAGTCGGCACGCACTGCCTGAATAGAGGGTATTTCCATGTTTGAACCTCACTATGAATACATCGATGAACGCTTCCGCGCATTGACACTGCCCAACACTCAACTCGAGCAGCTCTATAACCAATGCCGCTGGGCCGAGGGGCCGGTCTGGTTTAACGACGGTGGTTACCTCTTGTGGAGTGACATTCCCAACCAGCGTATTTTGCGCTGGACGCCAGAGCAGGGCGTGTCGGTGTTTCGCCAAGACTCCAACTTCGCTAACGGTAATACCCGAGATCTTCAGGGCCGACTGGTCACCTGTGAACACGGTCCACGCCGCGTGACCCGCACTGAGCCGGACGGGTCGATCACGGTGATCGCGGATCGTTACCAGGGCAAACGCCTGAACTCACCGAACGACGTGGTGGTTCACCGTGACGGTGCCATCTGGTTTACTGACCCGACCTACGGAATCCTCACTGATTACGAAGGCTTCAAGGCCGAGCAGGAGCAGCAGGGCCAGAATGTCTATCGGGTCGATCCGATGACGGGTGAGGTCCAATGCGTGGCGGATGATTTCGTTCAGCCCAATGGCCTGGCGTTTTCGGCCGATGGCAATACTCTGTACATTGCCGACTCAGCTCGTACGCATGACCTCGCAGCCCCACATCACATTCGAGCGCTGGAGGTGATAAACCACTGTCGTTTAGGTCGTTCGCGGGTGTTCGCCGAGATCGAGCCCGGGATCCCCGACGGCTTGCGCGTCGATGTACAAGGGAACGTCTGGACGAGCGCGGGTGACGGGATTCAATGCTTTGCTCCTGACGGCACATTACTGGGCAAGATCCTGCTGCCGGAGAAAGTCGCCAACCTCACGTTCGGCGGTCCACGTCGCAACCGTTTGTTTATCACCGCCAATACGTCGCTCTACATGATCCATGTGGCGGTGGCGGGCGCACAGATGCCGTGAAGGTGATCGCTCCCAAACACGACACAAACTGAGTTGCATTGGTATGAAAAAACCGCCCGGAGGGGGGCGGTTTTCTTCGACATTCAGCTGATGAGACCTTCTCTAGATTCTCAGGTGACGAATGAGATTAATTTGACGACTCCCAGTTCGAATCTGAAAAGCCAATCAATAACGGGTTGTGCCAAATTACAATAGCTGTAGCTGCAGTTAAATTGCTGTATTACTGGCGTCAAGTGATAGTGAGTTTGCACGAATAAGGGAGTGACCAGCAAAGCAATAGCAACACCCGCCACTGCATAAACCCTTATCTTTAGCCAGCTACCACCAGCCAATCCAAATACTTCACCTATGAAAACCAAGATGCTTAAGATCAGACTGAAAATGGTCGTGGCCAACACAACAGGTACAACGACAGTATTATTTACTCTTCGCAAATCGTAGTGGGCAGTATCAAATTCCCTTACAAAGCCTTCATATATCCAGTTATCTTTGGGCAGCCCCCATGGTTGCTGCTTGACTTGCGCGTCAACAGCATCATTGAAGTACAGTGCCATAAGGTCTTTGCCTCTGGTCTTGTCCCCTGTCACGAAAAGGGGGTCCTCAACCAAATAAAACATATTGACACTGAATAGCTTCGACTCAATTGTGCGAATGTTATCGCCGGAATATTCAGGGATGAGTACGTTTTTATAGCCGTTATCGCGCCACGCAAGACGTTGCACATAATAGGTGGAAATAGCGCGCTTGGCGGCGGCGGGGTACTTCTCAACCAAAGAAGTGCCAATATGAGATACCACAGCATTCTGGACGCTCCCCAAAACAAATCCAGATATTATGGCGGTAGCGATTATTGAATACAGGGTCTTTTCCAAATTAAACTCTGATTTAGACGCTACATAGGCGGCAACCACAGCGCCAAGAATCGAAAAGGTAACAAAGCCACCCAAGTCTGATTTCTTGGACACTGACTGGCTCCAGTCAAACATCCTTAGACTGAGCAACTCCTCGACGCCAGAGACAGCAGAGTGATCGCTAAGTGTGTGGATCAAGTGCAAATTAATAAACATACCGAAAAGTGCAGCAACTGAAATTATAATTTTTGGCAGGGTTTTGATCATGCAATCTCAATCCTTAATGATCGACTTGATTAGCGTGCTTATGGGCTGAGTGATTCTAGCAAGAATTGGCAGGTTTAGATAAGTTTCTGTAAGGAGAGAGACAGTGGTGACTATTGAACTGTGGACGTAACAGTTCATCGGCACTTATAACACCCAATGCGCAGCGTCAAACGGGCAGCGTCGATCATGAGTTTGATCCCGTCTGCGCGACTCAGCGGGCAAGTGAGATTGCGGAGCTGCTGCCGCATCAATGGGTGCCCCGATAACCAGGCGAGGTGTTCGAGCAAATAGTAGTGAGCTAGAATACCGAATACATAGACCTCAAGGACGCGCGATGATATTGCAACACAGGCCAGTGAAGGCAGATGACATCAAAACTATCTGTAGCTTTCCCCTTAACGCTCAGGAACTGTTTTATATGTTCCCGAAAGCTCAATACCCTCTGACTGAAGCTCAGCTGTCTAACGCTATTACTCAACGATTCGACTCGACGATTGTCGAAGCCGGGAATAGCGTCGTCGGCTTTGCTAACTTTTATCGGGCTGAAACGGGTGGGGTTTGCTGTATCGGCAATGTCATCGTTGCCCAAGAGGCACGAGGTAAAGGTGTGGCGACCTTCATCGTGGAGACGATGACTGCTCTGGCATTCGACCGCTATGACGCCACAGAGGTGCAGATCTCGTGCTTCAATGAAAATACAGCAGGCTTGCTGCTTTATCCAAAACTAGGCTTCTTGCCCTTTGCTGTCGAAGAGAGAACTTCTCTGGATAGTCGTAGATCAGCACTCATCCATATGACCCGCAGCAGAGCAGCCCGACCATAACCTCACCTTGAAAGCCCGGTTAATGCAGGTGCTTTTAGGTATTCAGCTCCCAACATCCTCAATTGTGAGGCTCGGTGGTCTCTAGAGAATCCGCGGCTATTCAGTTCGAGCTCGGCAGCAGTAGACCCTGATTTGGGGCCGCGCTATCTTGCGGCCTCTGCCAGATGCCCGTGCCACACGCCGCCATGCAGATTTAACGCTCAGATTTTTTATTCCGATGATTGGCAATGAGGCTGTAGTGCAAAAAAGTAAAACTTGGAAGCAAGTCAACACTTACCAGCAATGCCCACAGTTGGGCGATTTGCTCAATGCATGGATCTCCGCGGTCGAGCGCTACACGAGTCAGTTTCCGGATAATCCTTGGAGCTACAACGAGCGCGCCATTCTCAGCACATTGGCCGGTGCCGCCTGGACTATGGATGGTTGGGTCGCGATGGAAGAGTTCGCCACATCGAAACGCTTGAGGAAGCTGGAGCCCGGAGTAGATCACGGCGACAAACTCAGAAATGGACGTTGCGACTTGTTTGTCAGTTCACCCGAAGCGAGTTTCGTCTTCGAAGCGAAACAAGCCAACCAGCCAACCAGCCAACCAGCCAACCAGCCGATCGGGGCACGATCCGATGGTTACTCATACGCCTACAAAGCGATGGGCGCTGCTTGGGAAGATATTGGTGATGTGCAGGTCGGAGAGGCAGATTACCGCTTTGCGGCAACTTTTGTGGTTCCCATGATCCCGCTCGGCGAGATAATTCCTGAGGGAGGTACGCTAGGTGATATCTGCGCAAAGAAAGTCGAAGGTTTCCTGAAACCCTGGCTGGAAAAGACAATGGGGTGCTTAGGGAAAGGTGCGAAGCATCAGGATTTCGCGTTCATTTTCCCTAACCTGGGCAACACCGATTATGTAATGCGAGGCCGCCATTACCCCGGTGTAGTTCTGGTATTGAAAGAGCGTCGACGCGCAACATCTCGAAGTGCGGCCTAGGCCTCAGTCATCGTGTGTATTAATGCATAGGCTGGAGATGTCTATGGTGCAGGGGGCAGTCCACTAAATTTGCGAGCAGGTCCAATTAGGCTTCGGTAACTGCACGAGCTCGCCATGAACACGAAGTCCACATGGCCCGTTGAGAGAGTGGACGTAAGAAGCGGAGCGGGTTCGTCGAATCAGTATCTTAGGACTTCATGAATATTTCTAACATGGCATATGATTTAACAAGTGGGCGATGTCAGATGTTAATTAGCAGCTCATGAGCCTGAGATTGCCGACTAATTCCTCTAGAAACTAACGCGCTTGTTCATCGATTGATGTTCATAGGTGCCTCTGCGAGCCCACCAAGGTCTCAATATCCCAAATACTGATGCCGATGCTCTTCCATAAAGCAGTATTTCACTCGAACTTAACTAATCTGCACCTTCATTGGCGTAGAAAAACGATGGCATACCATATAGAGTCTATGAATAAAAAATAGAATGAGCGAAGATGGCTAGGATCTCCGCCAAACTCTAACTTAATCAAGGTTACAGCGTCATCCCTCTATCGGGTAAGCAAATCGCGATGCGGTCGAAATTATCTTCATCAGATCAAAAGGAAAACCTTCGTATTTCTCGATGATTTTCTCACGCGGAAATTCATCAAAGTTACGCATGTAGCCGCCAGTGATGTTAAGGTAGATCATTTTATCCGTAATCGACTGAAACGAATCAGTGTCAGATAAAAGCCAAGTTTTAAGCGCGACCACTTCGCTTTCAAAAAAACAACTGGGAGGCTCTTTCAAATCATTAATGTCGTGCCCATTCCTCTCGGCCACATCAAGCAGGGTTACTCTAAATAAATTACCAAGAAATCGATAAAGCAAGTGCGTATGATAAGCGAAATAATTATCCGCATAGTTTATACAATTGTTATGGATGTTGGTGTAGTAAGTATTGTGCGCAGTCCTATCTGAAAATTCAATATTGTAAGCCTGAAAACAAATTCTAGGAGTACTGCTATCGTCGACGGTGTGAAACGGCATAATCCGTATCCCCCCGTGAGTAATCCTATTCCTAATAGTGTTTATTTCATTATACCATCCCAAGTCGAAAGGTATCCCATGATGGGAAAACCTCTCCATGAAATGGGTATTCCTAACTTTCTTACTCGGAATCTTGTCTAGCTTGGCTATGATTTCGAATGCCATTTCCCAAACGGTGCTTATTTTATAAAAACAATATTCTATATTTTGAACACTGACGGCTTTTGTGCTATCGTACTTTTGCAAAAAGTCTTTGTCGCCTTGAAGCTTGTAAAGCAGGCACGACGAATAAAACAGCTTTCTGAAATGTGTAGAAAAATTCTTAAAAAGAAAATCAAGATTCTCATCTATCATTTGCTGATGGTAAGTATGAATATAAAGACCGAGATCATACAAAGGATCTGGAATTCTTTTTGCATCAGGATCTAACATACGTTCCTCCTTGAGATGTACACAATACAATTGTTGCTTTCTTTCACGCGTCGAAAAGGATCGCATGAGAATTTAGAAGACCTCAGATTAGCGAAAAATTCGCGTCAAATCCGCAGGCTACTGGGCTTCCTGATCCAGCGCAGACTCAGAACTCCACCAGTCACACTTCGGTGTCAGAGACTCATATCAGCCACGGCTGTGGGAGCCGATCTGAGTAGCATCTCACTGACAATAGAAGGGTGCAACGCCTTGATTCCAGGAATTTGGTTGAAAACCCGGGGCGATTCATTGCGTTCTCGGCATACTCCTCGCGCAGCCGGCTTGGAGGCCTTAGTGTAGGGCTCTGCTAGGGAGAGTGGAGCTTTTCGCAAATTCTAACTATGAGTAATTGGTCTGAAGTCCCCGTAAGCACAGTAGGTCGCGTGAGATGTCCCCCCCGGGGTTTCGGCATCGCAAGCTGGGTTCCTCGATGGAAATTCAACAGCCAAGGCTACCGAGGCGCAGAGCGGGGTGGCATGAGATTTCTTTTTGTCGCACCCGCTCCATGGTGCGTCCATGCTGCCCACCACATCTAGTCGGAAGCATGGATAGACTGACCAGCTAGCCCAACTGGCTGACTAATTGATCCAGGCGCTCGCGTATGAGGTTACTTACGCTTGAAGTATCAATGCCCTGACCCTGATCGAAGCTATTCACTTCCAAGGCTCGCAAGTCGAAATAGGAGTATGTATATTCGGCCTTGGGATGGTCCGATTTTGTGTATTTAACGTAGGCTTGATCATCTTCCTCATAGCTTATTTTTTTGATGAACTGACTGTATTCGTCAAAATTTGGATGGATGAACCGATATTGATCGCTTGTGCCGTGATTAGTGAGAATGGTGTCGCGACTTATGAGAAATCCCACGTCATCCTTTTTGAATTGCATGTTGCACCGCTTGCAGGCAACGGAAAGGTTGGAAATAACGTAGGTCAGGTCGCGGTACTTATCCTTGGGGACGATATGTTCACGATCAACAATGAAACTGCCTCCGCCGTGAAGATTCATACGACAGTAGCAGCACTTAGAACTCTGTCTTTTTAGGTGGAAGCTACGAATTCTATCCTTCAAGGCGACCAAGACAGCCCTTACACCCTTGAGGTCGTCATGCTCATGCTTCCAGGGCTTACTGGTGGTCAATGCAAATTCGACGGCTTATTCCTCTTCTGCTGTAAAAACGAAATCAGTCAGTGGCGGCTGCAAAGGGTCAGACATTTTGAGTTTCCTGATGAATTTCGATAGCCAGTTTCTTCGCAGCCTGTAAGACCTTTCCTTGGCGCTCGTCATAGGAAGCGCGCTCCATACCGGTGGATCTGGTCAATCTGCCGGAGCGTGAAAAGTACGATGGTAAGGCAGGCCGAATCGCCCATGGACTGCTCCGCACAGACCTGGTGATATTGGATGAACTGGGTTACTTGCCCTTCAGCCAGAGCGGAGGCGCGCTGTTATTTCACCTGCTGTCCAAACTGTACGAACACACCAGCGTGATCATCACCACCAACCTCAGTTTCTCGGATTGGTCGAGTGTATTTGGCGACGCCAAGATGACGACTGCGCTGTTGGATCGGCTGACAGATCGCTGCCACATCGTCGAAACGGGCAACGAGTCCTACCGTCTGCAACACAGCACCTTGGCCGCCCAGACAAAGATAAAATCGCGTGAACGAAAGCGCAGGGACGAAGATGGTATCGAGGACGGTGAACCGTTTTGATCTGCACCATAAACACCCTGCCGCATGCCTGCATGCGGTCGGGCCCCATGCGTCTTCAACCAGGACACTGCTGCTAAACTTATCCACAATTGCTGGGACAAAAATCAGCAATCCGTCCTGGGTCATTTTTCAATCGGCAGGGTGGGTCAGTTTTCAATCAGCGCCAACATGCAAGGAATGCAGTTCACCTTCAACGAATTTTGAAACCCATGTCGGAGAAAACAATGGATAAGGCTCAAAGCCATGGCTCACAGAGTGACTATCAGTCTGAGGTTGCCGACGAAATGATGCTGTTGGGTTCCGCTATCCTGATGGCGCAGAAACTCGAGTTTGCCCTTTATGGAATGGCGTCCCACCTCAAAGCAACAGACCCAAGATTTAGAGGGCTGACCGCTGAAGAGCTCCTACGAGGCGATGGCACTATAACCAAGGCGACATTGGGGGCAATCGCCCAGGCCTATGGGTCAAAATTTCAGTTAGATGGGGACGAACTGGCACAACTGGTGAAGGATCGAAATCTGATTGCTCACGATTACTGGCGGCTCACCAAAGCAAACGTAAACGGCGGCAGAAGCCTGGAAAATCCAAAGCAGTTTCTTTTGAATTTTTTCGAGCGATGCAACACCTGGATACGATTGTGCGAGGGCTGGATAACGCTTGCAAAATATGCAACTGCTGAGCAATCCGGCAGGCTTGATGAGGTTAATGAATCTCCTGAGTCGTTGAGCAAAATGTTGGAGTACCTAATTCACACTCTCAACCGTACCGTTTACGAGGACGCGGAGAACGGTGGCTGATCCTTTCGTGGGATCTGCTAGGCGATGTGCTCATGTCTGAAAGCGTTGCCGACAAAAAAATCAGCACTCAGCGCTGACTGCCGCTCGCATAACGAACCCCAGCCCCTAACGCAAGATTCGTAGAGAAAATTGGGTTCGGACTCGATGTCCGATGGAGCGTAGAAAAAGTGATGGCATTTTCGCCCGGCCTAGACTGTTCAAGCCAATGGGGCCAAATTAACATGACGATCCGAATCTAAAGCGCACCGCCAAGGACAGCATCGTGATCACCCATCTCATTCTTCGTAATGTGTCGAGCTACTCGCCCAACGCCGACTGCAAAATCGGCCCGTTCAAGCAGGTCAATATCTTCTACGGGCTGAATGGCACTGGCAAAACGACGATCAGCAATTTCCTGCAAAACGTGACTGCGCCAAGGCACACGTCTTGCCGAGCTGAACCAGCGCAGCCGGATCGAGAAGTATTGGTCTACAACCACAGGTTCATGGAGCAAAATTTCAATGCCGGCGTGCAACCTGGCGTGTTCACCCTGAACGAGGGGAACATTGAGGCAGAAGCGGAGTTAAAAGCCGCCGAAGATGCGATCAAGCTTCTCAGTGAGAAAGAGCAGGCTGAGACTAAGCTGGGTAAGGATCTCAAGGCTGCCCAAGAGGCTTGCCAGACAGCTCTCAAGGACAAGGTTTGGCTTCTCAAGCGTCCGTTCGACAATACATCGCTCAGCTACTGCTTTGCTGGCATCAACACCAAAGACCGGATGCTGGAGAAACTCGTACCACTGGTTTTTTCACCAACCACTGATACTGTCGAACTGTTGGCAAACGAGGTGCATGAGCTGCAATCGGCGAGCGACACCGAGCTCGAGAGCATCGTGGCAGTGAGTTTTCGAGCCAGTGACATTGAGTCCAACTCGATTTTTCGGGAATCCATCGTGGGTTCCGGCGACTCCTATCTATCGGCGTTGATTACACAGTTGGGCAACTCGGACTGGATCACGCAATCCTACAAATTTGTCGACAAAGAAGATGGTCAATGCCCGTATTGCCAGCAATCTCTGCCAGAAGAATTTTACGGCGAACTGGAACGGGTCTTTGACAAGACCTATGGCCTCAGGATTGCCGATCTTGCTTCTCTGCAGACCCGCTACAAGGCTGACGTCGATCACCTAGTGCGCAAGCTTGAAGAACCGCGTTATCAGGCAGAATCGTTCTTGGGGGCTGCGCTCAAGCTGAAGAGTGCTGTCCTGCAAAATGCTCAACAGATCGACTCCAAGGTTGGCAATCCTTCGACGCCTGTTAATCTGCTGGCTACAGCTCCTCTGCTTGCTGATCTGAATGCTGCTATCAAGGTTGAGCAGGACAAAATCGATGCTATCAATCTAAAAATAAAAGATAAGAAGGCCCATCTCGACAAGATCAAAAATCGCTTTTGGAATTGTTTGCGCGGCAGCTGCGACGCTCTAATCAAAGAATCCACGCAACAGCATCGCAAGGATGAGAAGACGCTCGACGAGAAGCGTGACGCGATCAGAATCATCAAAGCTCAGATTCGTACCCATCAGGACTCGATTGTTGCGAGCCGGGCCAAGATCACCAATGTCGATCAAGCAGTAGACAGCATCAACGGTTGGCTGCGGGTTCTGGGATTGCAAGGCTTCGAATTGAGGCGAGAGGAGGGTGAGGTACCGCAGTACCGCCTGCATCGACCTGAGCAACAGGATGAGGTGTTCAAAACGCTCAGTGAAGGCGAAAAAACGCTGATTTCGTTTTTGTATTTTTTGGAAATCTGCAACGGCGATTTGGACGTTCAGGCCGGAAGGCTCAAAAGCGAACGCATTATTGTGATCGACGATCCCATTTCCAGCCTTTCACACAACTACATCTATGACATCGCGACGCTGATTCGGCAGGAGATCTTGAGCCCGAAGACCCGTTTTAAGCAGGTCTTTATCCTCACGCATAACCTGTTTTTCTTCCACGAAATGACCAAGCAGCTGGACACGGGCAACAAAGAGGAGAAGGAAAAGCTGTTGGCGTTGTTCCGAATCACAAAAGCACAGTTCAGCTCAGTGGCAACCATGGAGGAAAAAGAGGTGCAGAACGACTACCAAGCGTTCTGGCAGACTCTGAAAGACGCGCTGGTGAATCGAGCGTCTGCACATGTGGTTCCAAACATGATGCGCAACATCCTCGAGCAATATTTTGCGTTTGTTCACCGAAAAGACTCGCTCAACAGCGCAATGCAGGCGCTCATCAAGGAGAATCCTGAATACCGATCGTTCTATCGCTACATCAATCGCGAATCACATGCTGACGCGATCAATCTGACGGATTTTGGCGACATTGATCCAGTGCAGTACATGGCCAGATTCAGGGATGTGTTCGTCAAAACGGATTTCGAGACTCATTTCGACAAAATGATGAGCTGATCGAAAGGGGCTACGCGAGGGAGTAGTCTCTCTCGCGGTGTTTTTACGATAACTGCGATAAAAAGGGCCTGGCTGCTGGAAATGCATCGTATCCCATGATAGCATTCTGCCTTGCAACTACTGCCAAAAAGCTCTCCTTCCTGCCTGTACTCATCTGCTTGCTTTGCTCATGAGGTGCAAAGGCTATCAGCGGCCCGCTGAGATCAGATGGAGAAAATGCCATGACTAATGGAAAAGTTGTTCTGGTTCGCCAGTATGACCGTTTCCGGCTTGGGCAGTGGGAAACCGTGTGCCAGCACATGCGCTCCCTTCCGCGCCGGTAAATGACGTGATTTGGCAGTAATTGCACCTTCAGAATTCTCCTCGCTTTTCGTTTCTTTTCCCGTGTATTGCGAATCAACCAGCCGATCAGAATAACTAGAGTATCGACAGGTATTGATCTTCGACGTCTACCGATTTGTAGCCATCTCTAGCATCCCTACCAGCGGCCTGCATCTCAGATGCTGGACTCGAGGCATATCCTTTTAGCCGGTAGCATTTCCAACACTGAATCGCCCCGGGTTTCCTAGACACCTCTTTGCCTTAAAATGAGGCCAATCAAGAGGTGCCATGAGCAACCCACGTTATCCCGAAGAATTCAAAATCCAAGCAGTCAATCAAGTGATCGAAAAGAAGCTGCCTGTCGCTGATGTGGCAGCACGTCTCGGTGTATCGACTCACAGCCTTTATGCGTGGGTAAAGCGCTACAGCAAGCCACAGGAAGAACGACAGCAAGGCGATGACCAGCAGGCTGAACTTGGACGTCTTCCTGCTTCTCGCAGCTCCTGTTTCAAGCCTGAACATATTTCGGCTACCGAGAGGCGCCTTCCTTTGGAATTGACAAACAATGGTTCGCATTTGCTGCCAAAACGGCGTTGAATTTCCGAAACATGGCGGGAAATTTTTTCCCCCAACCGTGAGGTTACTTTGCGGGGTCGTCGCTCAGGTCGACGTTGACCAACCTTTTTGGCCATGGGGAGCCACAAAGTGTAGTACTTCTCATGATTTGTGCTTTCAATGAATTCAAAATCCGTAATATCAAGCGAGTGAAACTGAATCGCTCGCAGTCCGAGTTCAAAACCCATGAGAAGCATCAAATTTAACTGGGCGCCCTTCCAAGGAGTTGTTGGCAGCGCTCGTTCAATACGCTTGAGCAACCGAACTTCGTTATCAAGGTCGAAACCGGACTGCGAAAGAAAAATTCGCGCATACGGATCCACCCGTGCTGACTTTGTATCTTTGATTATTAAGTAAGTACTTAAATCAAAACCTTTAATCCCTCTATCAACTGCCCAACGATAAAGCCTGCGGAACCCAATGAGATTATGCCGAGAGCGTTTGAATCCTTCTAATTGGGAGGTTAAATCTTGACGATCCCAAGGGAAGTACCGGGCGAGATTAGTACTTGATAAATAGACAAGAGACCTTGCAAACATGAACGCTGTCTGGGGAGCATACTTTTCTAACGCATATGCAATAAAACCTTGGGCTATTTCATTAAACTCTGGAGTCAAGTCAAGCTCGGCCCAATCAATTTTCAGTTCAACCCCACCGTCGTACCATGCCCACACAATCAAACGAGTATCGACGTAGCGTGGCTGGTCATTAGTGCGAGTCCGAATAGCAACCTGAGCCGGGCCTCCGAATACGTAAGCCGGCAAAGAGGAGGAGGGTGACGCATGTTTATGATCGGTTGATTTGGTCACGATGAACCTCCTAAACTGTCATGTCGGCTCCAAGCTGCCGAGGCGCGCTGGGCGTTATGGCGGTTGGCTGACTCTGCTAGATAACGACTTGCATAACGGCGTGGCATCGCCGAATTATCAGACCAGCCGCAGACTCGTACAATGCACGAATCGACAGCGGGCGGCCTCGGTCAGAGATGAACAGATAGCGGTACAGCAATTTCATTGGTTTGCCGTAACGCAGAGGGCGCCGTTCACCCTGGATGTAGTGCTCATAGACCTCATACAACTGTGCGGAGATACCTACTGTCCGTCCGTGTGTTTTCAGCGCAGGCTCTTCAGCACGCGGGTCTCCTGGGTCATGTTCTCGGTCATTGATGCTGACATAGGCATGATGAGAGCCCTGATTAATATCTGTGGTGTAGAGCTTCAGAAGCTCTGCGCGACAATTACGCAACTGCAATCGCTCCGGAAACGGATTTTCTGCAGTGCCCGGGCGAATCAGTGCGCGAATGATCTGGAGTTGCGTATCTGTCAGGCTGCGGTAACGAGCGTTATTGGGACGAACGTTGATGATATGGCTCTCAAAGCGTCGTTCAATGACGTCGGCGACATCTGCAAATACCACCTCGATGTTAGCCTGGTTAATTGCATTTTGACGAAGACGTGGGATGTATCGGGTGACACACCAAGATAGATACTGCGTTAACAGCCTTAAGTACTGGTCACGGGTGCACGGATCGATCTGCGGAAAAGATGCCGTTTTAACTGTGCCGATTCGGGCGATCAGGTTATCGGCCTGACGGCCGCTTTGGAGCCAGATGGCGTAACCATCCAACAAAGCTAGAATCGCTTCAAATCGTCCCGCCAAGATTGCTTCATCGATATCCAATTCCCGGCTTTCCGCATAGGTGTAGAAAGCCTGGATCGCACGAAGGTGCGCTGAGGCAGTGTTGTATGCACGATGTCTGAGCTTGAGCTTGAGCTGGACGTAGATGAGTGGCACTAGCTTGGGCAATGGCGCCGCTAGACCATCCTGCACAAGCAGTGGCACGCGCTGACCTGACGAGAAACGACACTGAATCAGCTTCATTGGCAGCCACCTCATTCAATGACTCGCCATGAACACAAAGTACATGGCCCGTTGAGAGAGTGGGCGTCAGAAGCGGGTTCGTCGAATCAGTACCTTATGAACTTCATGAACATTTCTAACATGGCACATGATTTAACATAATATACATTATGCGAACCTTCGTATTGGGACGTCAGGGCCAGTGGAGGTTGCTTTTCAACAGGCACTCAGTCGTCCAAGTCCAGATCCTTCCTTACGTCCGCCGCTGAATGCACAGCTTCTTGACCTTGGCGGACACGCTGCAAAATCTCCAGTGCTTCAATGCGCATTTTTGCGCGTGCAACAACGGCCATCGCTTCGGCAATATAAGCCGCGTCGCCAGTGTCGTTAGCATCAACTAAAAAGATGTTTATGGTGTCAGTATCAACCAGCGAGTCTGCCGGATCGTAATCAGGAATTGGCTCTGTCATTTGAATACCTGGGGAAAAATATGAACCCAACACATGACCTCAAAAGTAAACGTTGGACAGTCACATGCCAAGACGCTGCCGATGGCACTGGCGACATGATCGTGCCGTTGCCCGATGATCTGCTCAGCCAAATGGGCCTTGTCATTGGTGACACGTTGACCGTAGAAAAACAGCCTGACGGTTCGTTAACGCTGACCAATATTTCTCAAGCCACTCAAGGTTAATCAGCCATGAAAATAGAGAACAGCTCTGGCAATGTTTACGCTGATATCGGCGTGGCCAACCCTGAACAAATGCTCAGGAAGGCCCGAATTGTTGCGCAAATCAGCCAGGTGATTACCTACTCAGAAGGCCGAATCTCAAGGGCTGTGGGCATCTTGGGGCTCAGTGAAACAGAGCTGAAAGAGCTTCTACACGGGCACTTTCAGGACTATCGGGAGGCCGATCTGATTGAATACCTTGAGAAACTTCACCAGGACAAGAGTTTCGCGGGCGCGAAACTGGGTGAATAAGAGCCCAATCCTGCTATTTTCGGTACTTTTAAGATGATTAGGTTATAACTCTACTAAATGGTTGTTTAGTAGAGTTATAAGCAGCAATTATTCAGCCATCTCTCTGCTCCAGTCGCCGCCGCCCTCAACGGGGATCGGTGCAGGACTTATCTTTGCCGGTTATGCGAACGTTTTTACCTTATTTTCAGCAACTTACAGGAATCGTCTGATATTTCCCCGCGCCCTGCCTTCTTAGCATGGGCCGATGAAATCAACGCCTGCAAAGCTCGGCCGCCTTCCCATATCCCTCGCCACGGCCCTGTCTGTGACGACGCTATGCCTGTTTGCGGCTTTTCCGGTCGCGGGGGCTGCCAGCCCACCCGACGCCGTTACTAGTTCCCTGCACCAGGACTACCAGCTCAAAAACTTGCAATCACGGGTCTCCAGGACCAAGGACGATCTTTCTGCAACCCCCCTGCCCCCTGCCAATCTGTTGGCGCTGCCAGACGAATCGCCCTGCTTCGTTATCCACGCGGTGACGTGGGAAGGCGCGGATGACTTCGACTGGCTCGAGCGTGCGCCTGCCATTCTGGGGCATTGCGTGGGTGGCGAAGGGTTGACGGTCTATCGTCGCTGGGTGGCTACGCAGCTGATGGCGCGCGGTTATATCACCACCCAGGTGTTGATACCCGCGCAAGACCTCAGCACCGGTCACCTGGTCGTCCACCTTATTCCAGGGCGCATGGGCAAGATCTATCAGCAACCTGAGTCGCTCGGCTGGCCGGCTATGGCCTTTCCTGCTGCTAAAGGCGAACTGCTGAACGTGCGCGATTTGGATCAAGCACTGGAAAATGTTCGACGCCTACCCGGTCAGTCAGCGTCGACGTTGAATTTGATCCCGGGCGCTGAGCTGGGTGAAAGCGACGTGATCATCCAGCACCCGTCCAACGCGTCTCGGGTGATTGGCCTGCTGACTGCCGACAACACAGGGATAGACGCCACGGGGCGCAATCAGCTCGGGGCAATTGTCGCGATCGATTCGCCTGCCGGACTTTACGATCAGCTTCTGCTGACCTACAGCTCCGACACCGATTTCAGTAACCACACTCGCGGATCCAGCGCAAAAAGTGTCGCCTGGAATGTCCCCGCGGGCTACGCGCTGGTGTCGCTAGGCGCCAGCGAATGGTCCAGCAAGCAGGAACTGCTCAAGAACGTTGAGGGGCGCAGTGTTGCGCTTTTATCGCGAACCCGCCGCATCGATGCCAGCCTCGGCTATGTGGTGCAACGCTCCAATCGAAGCAAAAGCGTGCTCAACGCCCGCCTGGTTCAGCGCGAGGATCGCTCCTGGGTGGCTTCGACTGAACTGCGCCAACTACAGCGACAGATCACCAGCTATGAACTGGGCCTGACTCATCGCGCAAGCCTGGGTTTTGCCAAATTCACGGCAGAGGGCGCAATACGTGGCTCATTGCCCGGCTTGAGCAAGACGCCGGGGGCGCTCTATGAGCAGCAGGATTGGGACGGTCGCTATCACATATTCACTGCCAAGGCCGGGTTCGACATTCCCTTTGAGCTGTGCGCCATGCGCCTGGGTTATCGCAATGCCTGGTTTTTCCAGTACGCGCCGGTTGCGGTGCCGCCGACTGAATACATGCAGATTGGCGGGCGCTACACCGTGCGAGGCTTTGATGGCAACACCACCATCGCCGGTCCCACTGGCTGGACCCTGCGCAATGAGCTGTCCATCGCCATTGCCAGTGCCAGCCAGGCCTATGCGGCAATGGATGCCGGCGCAGTCTCGTCCGTGGGCAGTCAGCACGGTGGCCACCTGCAACTGGCCGGTGTGGCTGTTGGCTTGCGCGGATCTATCAGCCGCTTTGGTTACGACCTGGCACTGGGGATGCCGGTCAAGACTGCCGACGCGCTGAAGTCCTCTACGCCCACCCTCGATTTCTCACTGAGCAGTCGCTTCTAGGCCCCTTTTTCCTCCCATGGATGGGAAATGCATGTGCCGCACCAGTGCACTAACCCGGCGTCCGTAGTTACTCCTGCGGTCCGTCTCTTCTTATCCAGTTATCGAGGTCTATATGAACAAAAAGATCCAAGTCACTCGGCGCCCGTCACAGCGCACCCTGCTGGCACTCGCGTTGATAGCCACCCTGCCCGTGCTGCAACAGAATGTGCAAGCGCAACCAGGGCTGGTCCTGGATGCGGGCGCTGCACCTAATGCCGCGCTGTCGCAGATCAACGATACCCCGGTGGTGAATATTGCTGCGGCGAACTCCGCGGGCGTGTCCCACAACAGATTCACCGAATTCAATGTCGGGTCTGCCGGGTTGATCCTCAACAACAGCACCACCGGTGCCCAAACGACACTGGGTGGGGCCATTGCCGGCAACAGCCTGCTTAATGGAACCTCTGCCAGTGTGATTCTCAATGAGGTCACCGGCAAAACCGCTTCGAGTATCAATGGCATGATTGAGGTCGCCGGGCCCAGCGCCCGTGTGATCATCGCCAACCCTAACGGCATCTCTGCCAGCGGCGCGGGCTTTATCAACGCCAACCGCGTGTCTTTGGTCGCGGGTACGGCGGTTCTGGATGCAAACGGCCGGGTGGCTCGCTTGCAGACCGACCATGGACAGATCCGCGTAGAAGGTGCAGGCCTGAATGCCTCCGGCGCCAATGAAGTCGACCTGGTCTCACGCACCCTGCAGATCAATGCGCAGCTGCAAGCCAAAAAGCTCAATGCCGTGGCATTTAGAGGTGCAGTCGACGCTGACGCCCCCACCACTGTCATCGACCACATTGGCGCCGACGGCAGCACGGATATTGCCATTGACGTTGCCCAGCTGGGCAGCATGCACGCGGACTCCATTCGCATGCTGGGCAAGTCGGCTGGCGTAGGGGTCAATATTCAGGGCAACGTCACTGCCCTGACCGGCGACTTGCAGGTCACCTCCGACGGCAAAGTGCAGATTGCTTCCACTGGCGTGCTGGAGGCCAAGCAGGCGCTGTCTATCACCGGCAACATCAGCAACAAGGGCGTTATGCGCAATGGCGGCGCCCTGAGCCTGGTGGGCAACCTGGACACACAGGGCCCTATCCGTTTGGGTGGCACTGGCGGTTCAAGTAGCACGGGCATCATTGTCAATGGCGGCGCCACTGGCAATACCAGCAACGGCCAGAATGGCATAGGCGCAGCAATTTCCCTGCCTGCCGCTTCCCGTCCCTCCTACCCCTTCGCGCCTGTGGTGTGGCAACAACCAGCGCCTAGCTATGCGGCGGTCAACTGGAACGCCTATCCAGCGTTCGCCTTCAACAATGCAGTTGGCTTGAAACAACCTTCGCGCATCTATGCGCAACCACGCTTCTGGTAAGCCGAACCAGCCGGGCGGGTTCGTACCCGCCCGGCACCCAGGGCGCTGCTGCTGTTGATGATGATGGCCTGGCCCTTGAGAAAATCGACTGCGTAAGGCTTCAGTTCAGAATAAAACGCCTATCCAGCCCAGAAAAATATCATTCTGAAATCTGCCTATGCTTCAAGGCTGAATGGCTTCAACTGTTGTTCAAACACCGCTATACCGTCCAGGTCGCGCAGGGTTACGGTGAGGCTCTTGTCCCGGGCATCAATATTGACCTCGCCGAAGAACTGAAGCCCTGCCAGGGGCGAGATATTCGGTTCGGCCGGCGCCTTCTGAAAGACCACCTGCGGGCCGAATGTCAGGTCCAGTGCACAGGACGGAAAACTGCCCGCATTCAATGGTCCGGCGACAAATTCCCAGAACGGCTCAAATTGCTGAAACGCCGCCCGGTCAGGATGATAGTGGTGTGCTGCGCAGTAGTGCACATCGGCGGTTAGCCACACAACATCATGAACCTGGCGTTGGCGCAGGAAATCCAGTAACTCGGCAATCTCCATCTCACGGCCCAACGGCTTGCCATTGTCTCCGTTGGCTATCGCCTCCCAGCGCGGCACTCCGGGCGACACTTCGCCATCGGCCACGGCCAGGCTAAGCGGCATATCCGCAGCGATCACTTTCCACTGGGCCGTTGAATGTGCCAGCGCCTGCTTGAGCCAGTCGAGTTGCGTACGCCCCAGAAACGCCGTCTGGGGGCCCGGAACAGCGGACAGGTTGGCGTCATTGCCTCCACGGTAACTGCGCATGTCCAGTACAAAGAGCTCCAGTAAAGGTCCATAAGGGAGGCGCCGGTAGATGCGACCGCCGTTATCCCCGGACTGAGGGCGCATCGGGGCGTACTCGAGCCAGGCTTGCCGTGCCGGACCGAGCAGATCACTGATGGCGGCACCGCCATAGCGTGAATCAAGCTGTTTACCAGACGACCAGTTGTTGGTTGTTTCATGGTCGTCCCACTGCCAGATCTGCGGGACCTCGGCATTAAAGCGTCGCACGTTCTCGTCCATCAGGTTGTATCGGTAGTTGCCACGAAAGTCGTCGACAGTCACCGCGACATAACTTTTGGCTTCGGTGGTCAGGTTGCGCCAGATGCGACCATTTTCCACGACCTGTTGGGCCGGAACCGGGCCGTCTGCGTAGATAGTGTCGCCGCTGTGCAAGAAAAAATCCGGCAAGCGTCGACGCATCGCGTCGTAGATGCGCATGCCGCCTATGTCAGGGTTGATGCCGAATCCTTGTCCGACCGTGTCACCACTCCATACAAAGCGAATGTCCCGGGGCTGCCCTGGCACACTGCGCAAATGCCCGAACCACGGTTCGCCCGCTGTTCCGGTGCGGGCGTCCTCGAACCAGGCGCGATAAAAGATTGATTGATCGGCGGGCAGCCCTCTGAGTTCCACCCGGGCGGTGTAGTCGGTGCCGGCATGTGCCTGCGCCGAACCGGCGCGCCGGGGCTGGGTGAAAGTGCTTGTGGTGTCCCACTCGACCACCAGTTTGGCTGGCCGGTCACTCCGGCTCCAGACCATGGCACGGTCTCCCAGGAGATCCCCGGATTGCACGCCATCTGTCATCTGGGGCCTGTCCTGGACGTTCGCCAGGATGGCCGGCGCGAGGCTGGGCAACACCAGTCCGGCAGAAAGAGTCTGGATCAGGCTGCGACGACGGACTGGAAACTGTGACATGGACGATCCTCTTGGCTGGAAGGCGTCACTATTTAATCCCCTGGCAATGACAGTCATGTTTCAGAGCAGCACAGCCCCGGCCGGCTATGCTGCAGATTTGATGGCACTTTCAGGCAGTGCAGATTGCCGAGGCGGATGCACTGCCCCCTCTGTATTTGTCTGTTGATCTTGAGGGACACACCATGACCCGCCCCACTGAGCCAGGCCCGATCAATGCTTGCGATGCTGCGCAGAGAGTCCGCCCCAGTAACTACCCCGAGCCCTTCGCGTCCCTGATGCGGGGCCGCACCAAGCGGCCTCTGGGTGATCTGTTCAACTTGAAGAATTTTGGCGTCAACCTTGTTCACCTTCCGCCAGCAAGTCTTTCCGCCCTTCACCACTCGCACTCGTTACAGGACGAATTCATCTATGTTCTGGAGGGTCATCCGACCTTGTTCAGAGGCGATGAAACCGTGCAACTGGCCCCGGGGATGATTGCGGGCTTCCCCGCCAATGGGCTTGCCCACCATCTGGAGAATAGAACTGACAGCCTCTGCGTGGTTCTTGAAGTAGGCGACCGTAGCGTAGGAGACAGCGTGACTTACCCGTCAGACGATATACAGGCGGTGACGGCAGCCGACGGCACATGGCATTTCGCCCATAAAGATGGCAGGCCCTATGGGTTAAGGGCATCTGCGCCCCTCCCCCCGACAACACCTCTGATCGGACTCCCGGCACTGACAATTTGTCGCAGGCCCGGGTTTTTGTTAAAGTTATAAAACTAACCGTTTAGTACATAACTGTTTCGGACGTTTCCTGGTCTGTCGACCTGGCCTGTTCAAGGCCTCGACGACGTGCAGAAACGCCGTACACCTCTGCGCCTGCCTTGCAAGCCGCTACAGTTAAGAGCTATGCCCTCCTCCCAACCGTTCATGCATCAATAGGGTCATGCACCATGAATAACGCTCAACCTTCGGCAGCCGCAAGCCGCTGGCCCATCTGGGTCGCCGCTTTAGGCGTGCTGGTTTTCGGTTTGCTCTATGTCGCCGGTGGCGGCTACCTGGCCACGCTCGGTGGCAGCCTGTACTTCCTGCTTGCAGGCCTGGGCATGGTCGCCTCAGCCGTGTTGCTGTTCAAGCGCCGCCTGGCAGGTGCCTGGCTGTTTGCTGGCGTCATGGGCGCCAGTGTGATCTGGGCCCTGGCGGATGCCGGGCTGGTGTTCTGGCCGCTGGTTTCACGCCTGTTTGCCCTGGCCGTGCTCAGCCTGGTCGTGGCGCTGGCTTATCCTTCGCTGCGCAAGGCCAATGGCCTGAGCGGCAACGCCGGTTATGCGCTGGGCGCAGTGCTGACCGTGGCCATCGCTGCCGGCTTCTGGGGCATGTTCCAACCTCACGCCTCGATCGCCCCGACCGGTGACGGCCCGGGCCTGACCAAGGTTGACCCGGCCAAAGCCCAGAAAGACTGGGCTCACTACGGCAATGACGAAGGTGGCAGCCGCTTTGCCGCACTGGATCAGATCAACCGTGGCAACGTTTCCAAGCTGGTACCGGCCTGGACCTACCAGACCGGCGATGTGGCCATCAGTGATGGCAATGGCGCAGAAGACCAGATGACCCCGCTGCAAGTGGGCGACAAATTCTTTATCTGTACGCCACACAACAACCTGATCGCGCTGGACGCCGATACCGGCAAAGAGCTGTGGAAGAACAACATCAACGCCAAATCGGCGGTCTGGCAGCGTTGCCGCGGCCTGGCTTACTTCGATGCCACCAGTGCCGTCGCCCAGCCGACTGACGGCAGCACGCCGGCCGCTGCAGTCACCGTTGCACCGGGCGCAGCCTGCCAGCGTCGCCTGCTGACCAATACCATCGATGCACGCCTGATCGCGGTAGATGCCGACACCGGCCAGTTCTGCCCGGATTTCGGCAACAATGGCCAGGTTGATCTGAAAGCCGGCCTGGGCAATGTGCCTGACTCCTACTATCAGTTGTCGTCCGCTCCTTTGATGGCAGGTACCACGGTGGTGGTTGGCGGTCGCGTGGCTGACAACGTGCAGACCGATATGCCAGGTGGTGTGATCCGTGGTTTCGACGTGGTGACCGGCGCCATGCGCTGGGCCTTCGACCCGGGCAACCCGCAGGACAAGCAAGCACCGGCAGAAGGCAAGACCTACGTTCGCAGCACGCCGAACAGCTGGGCACCGATGTCCTATGACCCGCTGATGAACACCGTATTCTTGCCGATGGGCAGCTCGTCCACCGATATCTATGGTGTTGAACGTACCGAGCTGAACCACAAGTACGGCGCATCGGTACTGGCACTGAACGCCACCACTGGCGAAGAAAAATGGGTGTACCAGACTGTCCACAATGACCTGTGGGACTTCGATCTGCCCATGCAGCCGAGTCTGATCGACTTCGCCAAAGCGGACGGCAGCAAGGTTCCGGCGGTAGTGATCGGTACCAAGGCCGGGCAGATTTTTGTGCTTGATCGCCATACTGGCCAGCCGCTGACCAAAGTCGAGGAAGTACCGGTCAAGGCCTCGAACATCCCCGACGAGCCCTACTCCCTGACCCAGCCAAAATCCGTGGGCATGCCACAGATTGGCGCGCAGACCCTGACCGAATCGGACATGTGGGGCGCCACCCCGTTCGATCAGATGCTGTGCCGTATTTCCTTCAAGAAAATGCGTTACGAAGGTCTGTACACCGCGCCGGGCACTGACGTGTCGTTGAGCTTCCCGGGTTCGCTGGGTGGCATGAACTGGGGCAGCCTGTCGACTGACCCGGTACACGGTTTTATCTTCGTCAACGACATGCGTCTGGGCTTGTGGGTGCAGATGGTGCCGCAGCAAAAAGACGCCAAGGCCTCTTCTGGCGGCGAAGCGCTGAACACCGGTATGGGTGCCGTGCCGCTCAAGGGCACGCCTTATGCGGTGAACAAGAACCGCTTCCTGTCGGTGGCCGGCATTCCGTGCCAGGCGCCGCCTTTCGGCACCTTGACCGCCATTGATATGAAGACCCAGAAAGTCGCCTGGCAAGTACCGGTTGGTACTGTGCAGGATACCGGCCCGCTGGGTATCAAGATGGGCCTGCAACTGCCGATCGGCATGCCGACCCTGGGCGGTACGCTGTCCACTCAAGGTGGCCTGATCTTTATTGCCGGCACACAAGACTTCTACCTGCGTGCCTTTAACTCGGCCAACGGTGAAGAAGCCTGGAAAGCCCGTTTGCCCGTTGGCAGCCAGGGCGGCCCGATGACCTTTGTTTCGCCTAAAACCGGCAAGCAATACATCGTCATCACCGCCGGTGGTGCCCGTCAGTCGCCGGATCGCGGCGACTACGTGATCGCTTACGCGCTGCCTGACAGCAATTAAGCACTACCCTGCCCTGTGGGGGCGGGCTTATTCGCGATGGCAGCGCCTCGGTCACTCAGACAGACCGGGTTGCCTGCATCGCGGGCAAGCCCGGCTCCCACAAGGACCGCGCAAGCGTTTTACTCTGAGTACACTACCTAAAACTGTGGGAGCGGGCTTGCTCGCGATGGCAGCGCCTCGGTTCTTCAGACAGACCGGGTTGCCTGCATCGCGGGCAAGCCCGGCTCCCACAAGGACCGCGCAAGCGTTTTACTCTGAGTACACCCCCTAAAACTGTGGGAGCGGGCTTGCTCGCGATGGCAGCACCTCGGTCCTTCAGACAGACCGGGTTGCCTGCATCGCGGGCAAGCCCGGCTCCCACAAGGGCTGCGAAAGCGTTTTACTCTGAGTACACCCCCTAAAACTGTGGGAGCGGGCTTGCTCGCGATGGCAGCACCGCGTGTAAGCCCTGCTCCCACAGTTTCTAATCCGGCTTGCTCAGCAACACCCGCGTCACCCTCCGCTCTTCTACCTCGACTACGGTCAAGGTCCAGCCTTCCCACGTCAGCTTGTCGCCAATCATCGGCAGACGATCCAGCAAACTCATTACCATACCGGCAAGTGTCTGATAGTCATCCGTGGCCTTGGCTGCAAAGCCGATGTGCTGGCGAATCTGGCTCAGGTTCAAGGCGCCGCTGACCAGATAACCCTCTTCCTGGGCAACGATATTGGGCCCCTCTATCTCACTGGCATCCGGCAGTTCACCAGCGATCGACTCAAGAATGTCAGTCATGGTCAGCAGGCCGATAAAGTCACCGAACTCATTGATGACAAACGCAATGTGCGTCGACTCTTTGCGCATCTGTTCCAGAGCATTGAGAATCGTGAAGCTGTCCAGCAGATTGATGGCCTTGCGGGCCATGGCTTCCAGATCAGGTTCGTGACCCGCCAACAGCTCTTTGAGCAATTCCTTTTTATGAATAAAGCCCAGCGGCTCGTCAACCCGGCCTTCGCGGATCAGCGGCAGTCGAGAGTACGACGAGTGCATCAGCGTCGTACGAATGGTGTCTGCTGAATCCGCGAGGTCGATATGATCGATCTCGGCCCGAGGCGTCATCACGGTACGGATCGGGCGCTCTGCCAGTTGCAGTACGCCACTGATCATCACGCGTTCGCGGCGGTGGAAAACTTCCTTTTCTTCGCCGCCTTCAAGCATGTCAGCAATGTCTTCGCCCACTTCATCTGCACTCAAGGTACGACCGCCCAGCAAACGCAACACTGCATGAGCCGTACGCTCGCGCATCGGGCGCAGCCCCTGCACGCTTTTCTTGCGGCGCGCACGGGCAATCTGGTTCAGCACTTCGATCAGGATCGAGAAGCCGATGGCTGCATACAGGTAGCCCTTGGGAATGTGGAAGCCCAGGCCTTCGGCGGTCAGGCTGAAGCCGATCATCATCAGGAAGCCCAGACACAGCATGATCACCGTCGGGTGACTGTTGACGAATTTGGTCAGGGGTTTACTGGCAATGATCATCAAGCCGATCGAGAACACCACAGCGATCATCATCACCGACAGGTGTTCAACCATGCCCACGGCAGTTACCACCGCATCCAGGGAGAACACGGCATCGAGCACCACAATCTGCGCCACAATCGGCCAGAACATGGCGTAGCCCATGTTTGATGTACGTTCGGCCACATGCCCTTCCAGTCGTTCATGCAACTCCATCGTCGCCTTGAACAACAGGAACAGACCACCGAACAGCATGATCAGGTCGCGACCCGAGAAGGATTTGTCGAACACTTCAAACAACGGCGCCGTCAGCGTGACGATCCACGAGATGCTGGCCAGCAGGCCCAGGCGCATCACCAGTGCAAGCGTAAGACCGATGACCCGGGCACGGTCGCGCTGCTCCGGCGGCAGTTTGTCGGCGAGGATGGCGATAAACACCAGGTTATCAATACCCAGTACCAGTTCCAGCACAATCAGGGTCAACAGGCCGAGCCAGGCCGTGGGATCTGCAATCCATTCCATAGGTATCAGTCAATCTCACGAAGGTGCTGGGTTAACGGCGAGCGCGCACAGACAAGCGCAGCAGCAGAGGTGCTGGCGCAAAACAGAGGGCGGGGAATGGGTAACGCGTGCTCGATTGCGAGGATCAAGCCTGGGGCAAGCGCAGATTCAAAACTGCGACTGGGTGGTTCCTGAAGGGTGTTCATACAAGCCTTTAGTGAATTGGGGATGCAATCCTACAGCGAATAACCTCATTTCCTGCTAGCGGACTTATTACAAAATTTAACAAGTTCTCCCTCCTTCGCCTTGCTCGACCTGACTGGCGAACCATTGCAGCACCGCCGGACACGCCGGGTGCATGTGTGCAGCAGGTTGCAGGCACAACGAATAGTTGCCACCGGTTTTCAACGGTTCACCAAAGGGAATCACCAGTACCCCCCGTTGAATGGACTCGGCCGCCAGGGTCATGTCCGTGACTGCAACCCCCAGGCCACGTGCGGCAGCATCGAGGGCCAGTTCATCGAGATTGAACGGAATATGCCGGTAACTGTGCAACGGCTTGCCGTCATTGGCGGCGAGCCAGTCGATCCAGGCTTGCTGGTCGGCAGAACGATGCAACAACGCGAAGCACACCAGATCCGCCATTGACGTCAGCGGCCCCAAGTTGGGTGCGCACACCGGTACCAGAGCTTCGTCGAATAAAGCCATGCAGGCCGGATCAGTGGAGGGTCGCGGCAAGTACAAGATATAGGCATCGCTGTCGCTGGCCGGTTCGACAATCTCGGTGGCCACCGTTTCAATCGACAGGGCTATGTCCGGGTGCTGCAAGTAGAAGTCACTGAGTTTGGGCAGTAACCAGCGCACGGCCAGGGACACATGCATGCGGATACGAAAGGGCCGCTTTTGCGGCGACAACCGATCTTCCAGCAGCTTTAACTGCTCAAGAATACTGCGGGCACTGGCCAGCACCTGTTCGCCTTCAACGGTCATGCGCACGCTGCGACTGGTTCTGGCAAACAACGTCACACCAAAGTGAGCTTCCAGTTGCTGGATTTTCCGGCTGATTGCGCTTTGGGTCAGGCACAGCGTCTGCGCCGCCTGGGTAAAGCTGCCCGATTGAGCAACCTCAACCAGTGCCTGCAAACCCTGCAACGAGGGTACGTGACGAACCTTATCCATGTGTTTTTTGCATCAATCAATGAATTAATAGCGTTGGTTATATCACTTGGCAGAGCATAAATTCCATTCATAACCCGCGCCAGCAGCGGCCAGCCATGCAATTAGCGCATGTATTCAAAGGTCGGGCAGCACCATGACAGGCAAATGAGGTGAAACGTGAAGAATGAATGTGGCTGGATTGCCCTGGCAGGAGGTTCCCCCATCCGTGATCACCTCAAAGGTGTTGAGAAAGCCGACTGGTTGATTATCGGTGCGGGCATTACCGGCCTCAGTGCGGCCCATTCCCTGGCGCAATTGCACCCTCAAGCTCGCATCCTGATTGTCGACCGGCAACGTGCAGCCCAAGGGGCATCGGCACGCAACTCCGGTTATGCGGTGGCCCATGAAAACCCGGCGGATAACGAGCTGATCGGCAATAACGGATTTGCCGGCTATGCCGTGGACTCGACCATCGGCCAGGCGGCCGGTGATGAAGTGCGCATGCGCATTGCGCGCCACGGCATCGACTGCGAGTACCGGGATTCGGGTTACTACTTCGCCGTCAACGACCCGGGCAAATTGACCCAGATTGAGGCCAAGCTCAAAACCCTGCATGCAGTGGGCGCCTCTGCGCACTTTCTGGAAGGCGCACAACTGGCGCAGACCCTCGGCACTCGCCATTACCAGGCGGCCATCTGGTGCGGCAATGGCAATGCGTTGTTGCAGCCGGCGAAATACGTCAAGGGCCTGCTGGATGCCTTGCCGGCCAATGTCAGCCTTTTTGAAAACACCGACATCACCGGGCTTGAACGCCTGAGTGGCGGACGCATTCGGGCCAAGGGTACCCAGGGCAGCATTGACGCCGCACAGGTACTGGTTTGTCTGAATGCCTTTATCCCCCGCGCCGGCATCGACAAGAGTGCAACCTTCCCCATGGAACTCAGCGCCAGCCTTACCCGCCCCCTGACTGACAAGGAATACCAGGCCATCGGCAGTGTCGAGCCCTGGGGCGTGCTGTCGACCCGGCCGCTGGGCGCCACAGTGCGACTGACACCGGATCGTCGGGTGATGATCCGTAATACCGCGGAATACCGTACGCGCGACCTATCCGACAGTGAACTGTTACAGCGTCGAAAACACCATGCGCTGGGTCTGCAACGTCGCTTCCCGAAGCTCGGCGAGCAAGACATCCACTACACCTGGACTGGCCATCTGAGCGCTACCCGCAGTGGCCAGCCGTACTTTGCCAAGGTCGAGGAAGGCCTCTATGCCGTAGCGGGCTGCAATGGCTCAGGTGTTGCCCGCGGCACGCTGTGGGGGCGACTGCTGGCCGAGCTGGCCAGTGGCGCCAGCTCGGCCCTGCTGCAGTCGGTCATGGACAGAGCGCAGCCAGGCTGGTTGCCGCCACGGCCATTTTTCGACGTCGGTGCAGCGCTGCGCATGCGCATGGAAGCCGTCAGAGCCAAAACAGAAATCTGAACACGCTCACACCACAAAAGAATAAAAGCTCCTTGAAAAGGTGATTGAACATGCACATCAACACGGTTTCCCTTGCGGTCATGCTCGCAGCGTTTTCGGCCGTCAGCCACGCCGACGAGAGCGTAAATATTTCCAACTGGAACGGCTATATCGCCGACGACACCCTGACCAGTTTCACCAAGGAAACAGGGGTCAAGGCTACCTACGATATTCACGACAGCAACGAAGTGCTGGAGTCCAAGTTGATGACCGGCAATACCGGCTATGACGTGGTCAGCCCTTCGAACCACTTTATGTCCCGCCTGATCAAGGCCGGTGCCATCCAGAAACTGGACAGGAGCCAGTTGCCCAACTGGAAAAACCTGGACCCGGTGTTGATGAAAAAGCTGGAAGTCAACGACCCCGGCAACCAGTACGGTTACCCCTATATGTGGGGCACAGCGGGGATCGGCTACAACGTCGAGAAGATCAAGGCGATTTTTGGCACCACGGATGTCACCCGCTCCTGGAGCCTGTTTTTCGATGAAAACAACATTAAAAAACTGAGCCAGTGCGGTGTAGCGATCATCGACAACCCGACGCAAGTGCTGCCGATCACGCTCAATTACCTGGGCTTGCCGCACCATAGTCATGAGCCTGAAGACTACAAGAAAGCCGAAGCGGCGCTGCTGAAAATACGACCTTATGTTCAGTATTTTCATGCATCCAAATACATCAGTGATCTGGCAAACGGCAATATCTGTGCGGTGATAGGTTTCAACGGGGATGTGGTACAGGCAGCGGCAAGTGCCCGGGAAGCCAGGAACGGCATCGATATCGCCTACTCGATCCCCAAGGAAGGTTCAACATTATGGCTGGACATGGTGGTCATGCCTAAAAGCGCGCCCCACGAGAAGAATGCCTACACCTACATGAACTACCTGCTGACCCCGCAAGTGATTGCCAATATCAGCAACCATATCCACTACGCCAACCCCAACCAGGCGGCAGACGCGTACCTGGCGCCGGACGTGAAACAGGACCCGGCGATCTACCCGTCCAATGAAGTGATCGACACCCTGTTCACCGTAGAAGACCTGCCGGCCAAGATCGCTCGCCTGAGCACCCGTTTGTGGACCAAGCTCAAGACCAATACCTGACAGACCGCGCCGTATGTGGCGCGGGATCAGTGTGGGAGCGGGCTTGCCCGCGATGCAGGCACCTCGGTTTGTCTGAATGACAGCGGTGCTGCCATCGCGGGCAAGCCCGGCTCCCACACTACTTCTGCTAATCACATATTTAGTGATCCACTCCCACAAGGGTCACAACAAGAAGCGGTCTGTCACATTGCGCCGCTCATTGTCATCACGCACGTCATAGCTGACCGTAGTGGCAATGTTGGCGTGGTGCGCCAGCTTTTGTGCGATCGACACGTCGTACTCTTCGATCACCCGGGTAATAAACGAGCGACGAAAGTCGTGGGGCATGATGTCGACACCCACCTGCCTGCCCCGCTGCTTGGCGATATAGTAAATGGCGTGTTTGGTCAGGCGGTCACGGGTGATGTGATTGCCACGACGGATACGGTTGAACAGGAAGCTGTCATCCTCCACCCCGTCGGGCAGATTGGCCCTGCGAAATGCCAGCCAGGCTTCAAGTTTTTCAAAGGCCCAGGCCGGAGCGAACTTGATCAGCTCCTTGTTGCCCTTGCCCAGCACCTGCAAGCTGCGCTGTTCTACATCGACCTGCCACAGGTCCATGTTCACCGACTCGGACTTGCGCATCCCCGAGCCATACAGAATCGCGATGATCGCTGCGTCCCTGAGCCCTTGCGGGCGCGGGTCTGCCGCACAGACGTCCATCAGCTCGCGAATCAGGTTGCGCCGCAGGTTACGCCCCTTGACCAGCCGCGAACCGCCCCCTGCCTTGACGGCGCGGATCTTGAGCAAATGATCCTGGGTGATCAGGTTTTGTTGCCATGCCTGGTTCATTACCCCGCGAATGGCATTGACGTACAGCGACGAGGTATTCGGCGCGTAGCCGTCCTCGCGCAACGCGGCCACCAGCGCGGTGATATGCCCCGGTTGCAGTTGATGCCAGGGAAATTCATCAATCGCCACATCTTCAGCGCCCAGGCGGTCTGCCGCTTCCTGCAAGACATAGCGCATGGTCTGGCGGCTGGAGGGGGCAAGCCGCTGAAGGTAAAGCGCCACAGGGGTTTGCACCGGGTTTAACACCAAGGGCGAAAGCGGCGGTAGCGGGGAGTCAATCGTAGACAAAACCAATCTCATTACAGGCAGAAACAGTTCGCAATATACCCCATGCGCCGGGGATTTCCGCGTTTAGCGCATCAACACCCACCAACGCGCGATTTGCATGGCCTGGTCATGGCATACATGCATTCTGCACGAACAAAAACGTCAGTCTTAAAATCTAACTAACTGATTTGTATTGATTTTATATCTTCCGTTCAAGTTGGTACAGCTAATGCAACATTCATCACCGAGGGTCGCATGCAAAAAGGCCCATCCCTATCCGTGAAAGAGACAGGTGAGTGAATATGAATGCAATCGATTTGCTGTTGGAAGACCACAAACGCGTCAAGGCTATCTTGAGCCAGCTCAGCGATTCCACCGAGCGCGCCCTGAAAAAACGCACTGAACTGCTCAACAAACTGGACATGGAAATTACCATCCACACCCGCCTTGAAGAGGAAATCCTCTACCCGGTCTTCAAGAAAGCCGGTGGTAAAGAGCAAGCCGTCATGTATCACGAAGCGAAGGAAGAACACCGCACGGTGGACTCCCTGGTATTGCCTGACCTTAAGAAAACCGCGCCCGACTCTCTGGAATTTTCCGGTCGTGTAAAGGTGGTCAAGGAACTGCTCGAGCACCATATCGAAGAGGAAGAAACCGAGATGTTTCCCCAGGCCCGCAAGTTGCTCGGCAAAGCAGTGCTCGATGAGCTGGGGAAACAGATGGAAGCGATGAAAACCGAGTACAAGAAGTCCCTGAACAGCAAGCCCCTGGCGGCGTGATGGCGCCGAGGGCTGGCAGAGTCAGCCCTGGGTAAAACCTCGCGCCAGCATCACTGCAACTCCCAGCAACATGCAGGCTGTAGCCCGTTGCAACAGCACCTGACGCGACGGGCTTTGCAGCACTTGCCGGATACGCTGGCCGAAGTAGCAGTACAGGCAGCCGCTGGCGAACTGCAGCAATAAAAAAGCCAGGCCCAGCACCACCAGATCCTGTGCCCGGGTCGCATTGCCCTGCCCTGCAAACTGCGGGAACACCGCACTGAACATCACGATGGTTTTCGGATTGGAGAAGCCGGTCAGCAGGCCCTTGCCGAATCGACCCCTGAAACCGCGATCCAGGGTTGCCGTACGTTCCAGCACCAACCCCTTGCTGTTCCATTGGCGCCAGGCCAGATACAGCAAGTAGGCAACCCCTATGTATTGCAGCGCGCGACTGATCAACGGATGACCCTTGATCAGCTCGGCAAAACCCACGGCAAAAATCAGGATCGACACCAGGTAGGCAGCACTGGCCCCCAGCTGTACCGGCATTGACCGTTTCAAGCCTTCCTGCATGCCAAACCCCATCAGCAGCAGGGTCATGGGGCCGGGACTGAAGGTCATGGTGGCGCAGAACATCAGAAAATACAGAAATGAAGCGAGTGTCAGTTGCGTGGCCATCACGGTGGTTCAATCCAGAAAGTACGGTCGCGCAGTCTAGGCAGGCCCTACTGGCTAATGGCAGATCAAGCACTGACAAACTTTACCGACCTTTACTGGTAGCATGACCGGCAAAGTATGAGGCCCTGCATGCACCTACCTACCGTTGTGTTCCAACCCGGCCTGTCCAAGGTTCAGCAGATAGTGGACGCCTTGAGCCAGGCCATTGATCGGGGCCAGCTGGGTCCTGGCAGCAAGTTGCCCTCTGCACGTGAAATGACCGCGCACTGGGGGGTCAGCAAGTTCACCCTGATCGAAGCGCTGGATCGTCTGCGCGGGCAGGACAGAATCACATCCAGTCAGGGCCTGGGCTATTTTGTTGCAACGACAACGCCGCCAGCCAGGCGCGCCGTCGGCCTTGATCTGCTGCCACAAGACTTGCACAGCGTCTTGCGCCGCTCCCTGACCGGCGCCAGCGGCACCCTGCGACCCGGTAGCGGGCATTTGCCGGAGAACTGGCTGGATGCCAGCGCCCTGCGCACCAACGTGCGCCAGCTCAGCCGCTCGCCGGCCTTGCGCCTGACCGGCTATGGCGACCCGGCAGGCTATCTGCCGCTGCGTCAGGCCTTGCAGCAAAAGCTCTTGGGCCAGGGCCTGGATGTGGGGGTCGAACAGATCATCACCACGGCCAATACCGTGCTGGCCCTGGACATGCTGTTACGCCTGCATTTACGCCCCGGCGATACGGTGCTGCTGGACATGCCCTGTTACTTCAATTTTCACGCCAATCTGGCCTTGCACGGCGTCAACGTGGTGACTCTGGCCCGCACTGCCACGGGGCTGGACCTGCATCACCTGGAAGCGCTGTTGATCCAGCACCGCCCCACGCTCTACCTGACCACCGGGCTGCTGCATAACCCCACCGGCCACTCTTTTACACCCGGCCAGGCCTACGGGCTGCTGGAACTGGCCAAGCGCTATGGCTGCTCGATTATCGAAGACGATCTCTACGGTGACTTGCACCCTGAGCCACCACCCCGGCTGGTAGCGCTGGCAGGCGTTGAACAAGTGACCTACCTGAGCGGTTTTTCGAAAACCCTCAGTGCCAACCTGCGCGTCAGCTTTGTCGTGGCACCGCCGCAGCTGGCCGCCGAGCTGACCCAGATGAAACTGATATGTGGCGGGATTACGTCGGAGATGCTCGAACAGGTGGTGGGGTCGATGCTCAACGACGGCACTTATCACAAACACCGCAAGCGTGTGGTTCAAGGCCTGCTGGCCAGTGGCGCACGCGTTTCGAGCTGGCTGCAGGGTCTGGGCTTCACCCTGGGCGTGCCTTATACCGGCGGCATGTTTATCTGGGTCACATTACCTGCCGGGCTGGATGCTGAAGTATTGGCGCAGCAGGGGCTTGCCTGTGGCCTGGTACTGGCACCGGGGATCCTGTTCGGCCTCGATCCCCATTTACGCAACTGCATGCGCTTCAACGTTGCCCACACTGACACGCCAGCCGTCATGGCGAGCGTCGAGGCCTTACTGGCTAACGCAACCTGAGCGGATCAACCAGCCCGGCGGCAATGGCCATTCCCACCAGATCAGGCAAGTGCTGGGCCTGCATGCGTTTCATCACCCGGGAGCGGTACAGGTCGATGGTCTTGACGCTGACCTCCAGTAACCCGGCAATTTCCCGGGTGGTGTAACCCTTGACCAAGGGTATGAATACATCGCGCTCGCGGGGTGTCAGGCTGAGCAGGCGGGCGTCAAGTTCAGTGCGCTCCTGGCTTGCCGTGTGCCGCGCACTACCGCCGCTCAGGGCCTCTTGCACACTGTCGAGCAGCAACTGCTGGTTGTAGGGTTTTTCGATAAAGTCATGGGCGCCCGCCTTGAAGGCGCGCACGACGATGGGCACATCGGCATGCCCGCTGACAAAGATCACCGGCATTGTGATGCCGCGCTCCTGCAGGGCTTGCTGCACATTCAGGCCGCCCATGGCCGGCATGCGGATATCCAGTACCACGCAGGCACTGAGCGCCGGGTCGCAAGCGTCCAGAAAAGCCTGCCCGCTGGTAAACGCCAGCGCATTGAGGCCCACGGACTCCAGTAGCCAGACAGTCGAATCGAGCATGCCCTGATCGTCATCCACCACATACACCACAGGCCGGGTTTGGGTTGTCATAGTGACTCTCTTGTCGTTTTGAGTGAAGCCAGCAACGGCAGGCAGCAGCACATCAGCAAGCCGCTGGTTTGGGGTCGGGCATTGAGTTCACCGCCAAAGCCTTCAACGATGCTGCGGCTCATCGACAAGCCCAGGCCCAGGCCATCTGCCTTGCTGGTGTAGAACGGCGTGAATAATTGCTCAAGCTGCCCGACGCTGACCCCGGGGCCCTGATCCTGCACGCTGATTTGCAGGGTGGTGCCGTCAAGGGTTTGTGCCTGCAGGAGGATCCGCGAAGGTTGCCCCGGCAATTGTTCGTTGTTGGCGTCCATGGCATTGCGCAACAAGTTGAGCAGCACTTGCTCCAGCAACACCCGGTCGGCGTATACCCGTGGCAGCGAGTCCGGCAATTGCAGATCGATGGTGACATGCCGTTCCCCGGCCTCCCAGGCACACAGACTGACGGCCTGGCGTGCCACCTCACTGATATCCAGCGCTTGCAGGTTACGCCGTCCCTTGCGCAAAAAGCCGCGCAGGCGCTTGATCACTTGCGAGGCGTGATTGGCATGCAGATTGATCCGCTCCAGCCCCTGGGCTACGCGCTCGACCGCAGCAGGATTACTGCCCAGGGTTTGCAAGTAACGTTGGCTGGCATTGGCATAATTGACCACTGCTGCCAGCGGCTGATTGATTTCGTGGGCAATCCCGGAAGCCAGCTCTCCCAAGGTCACCAACCGCGCTGTATGGGCCATTTCATCCTGATGATGACGCTGCTGGGCTTCGCGTAATTCGCGCTCGCGCATATCCCTGGCCATCAGTGAGAAAAATCGTTCTCCTGCGGTTGAGCGATGGGCCAGCAGCAGTAATGACACCGGCACCGAAGGCTCGCCATTCAAAGGCAACAAGCGGGTTTCGTGACTCCACAAGCCCTGTTCCTCGGCACTGTGCCAGCCTGTGGTCTCCAGGAGGGCCAGGACTTGCGCGCTCAAGAAATCGACCAATGCCGGCATGCCCTGTACGGGCAGCAAGCCAAGCAGGCGCCGTGCCGCCGGATTGAGATACGACACCCCGCCAGCCGGGTCGATAAACAGCACCGGATCCGGGTTGGCCTCGACCACATCAGCCAGCCGACGCTTGGTCTCTTCAGCTTGAATGCGTGCAGTGATATCCCGCGACACGCTGACCACCTCGACCACTGCCCCGGTATAGGTTTCGCGTATTGCCCGGCTGGCCGTTTCAAACCACAGGTAGTGCCCCGCCTGATGGCGAATGCGGTACGTCATGGTGTGATAGCCGTCCAGTTGCAAGGCATCACGGGCCTGACGCAGCGCCAGCTTCATGCCATGACCGTGGAACAGGCGCTGGGCCAGGGTCCCGCGCAGCGTTTCGGGCCAGTAACCGAGCAGGGTCCAGGACGCCGGTGAGGCATCCAGAAAACGCCCGTCAGGGGTATGGCGTGAGATCAGGTCCGTGGTGTTTTCGGTAATCAGCCGGTACAGACGCCGGGCCTTGGCCGCCTCTCGCCCGGCCAGCAGCTCGCTACTCGCTTCACGCCCGCGAGCCACAACGCATTGGCTGTCGGGATCGGGGATCAGGGTCCAGAGCCATAGCTGCTGTGCACATTGCGCCTCTACCTGCTCGATGGCCCTGCTCTGCCTGAGGCAGGCGCGGACCAGCTCCGGCAGATTGCCCGGCAATAGCGTACTCGCATGACTCAACGCCTGGCCCGCCAGCAGGCGAATCAATGCGTCGTTGGCTGCAAGCGGCAAGCCATCTCTATCGAGCACTACAGAGGGTTGAGGGTCATGGGGCAGCAGCGCGATCGGCATTTGGTATCCGGGGTTTGTACGGGTTTTTCTTTATATAGTACAACTACTATAGTGCTTAGGTATTACTTCCATATCAAACACTGAGTGAGCTATAAGTCAGACCGGACATAAAACTGACCCGCTCGCCACCGGCAGAGCAGGCAGCCATAGAGCTAACAATCAGCCACCGGAATGATCTTCATGTCGATTTTTGAGCACGGCCTTGAGCCGACTGCCGTAAACCATATTGCCCTGTCCCCGCTGAGCTTTATTGAACGTACGGCCAGCGTCTACCCTGATTACCCTGCCGTGATTCATGGCTCCATTCGCCGCACCTGGGCTCAGACCTATAGCCGTTGCCGCCGCCTGGCCTGTGCCCTGGCCGGACGCGGGATTGGCCAGGGCGATACGGTCGCCGTCATGCTGCCCAACATTCCGGCCATGCTTGAAGCCCACTTTGCCGTGCCCATGATCGGCGCGGTGCTCAACGCCCTCAATGTTCGCCTCGATGCCGAAGCCATCGCCTTTATGCTCGCCCACGGCGAAGCCAAGGTGCTGATTGCCGACCGCGAATTCCATGACGTGGTCCATGCAGCCGTGGCCATGCTCGATCACCCGCCGCTGATCATCGATGTGGATGACCCCGAGTACGGTGAAGGCCAGCCCGTCAGCAGCCTGGACTATGAAGCGCTGCTGGCTGAAGGCGACCCCGAGTTCGACTGGCAATGGCCCGCAGATGAGTGGCAGGCCATTGCCCTCAACTACACCTCCGGCACCACCGGCAATCCCAAGGGTGTGGTGTATCACCATCGCGGCGCTTACCTTAATTCCCTGGGCAACCAGATGGTCTGGGCCATCGGCAATCACCCGGTGTATTTGTGGACCTTGCCGATGTTCCACTGTAACGGCTGGTGTTACCCGTGGATCATTACCGCGCTGGCCGGTGTGCATGTATTCCTGCGCCGTGTTGACCCGCAAAAAATCCTCACACTGATTCGCGAGCATCAGGTCACCCACCTGTGTGGTGCGCCGATTGTGCTCAATGCCCTGGTCAATATGCCCGAGTCCGCCAAGGCCGCCATCGACCACCCGGTGCATGCGATGGTCGCAGGGGCGGCGCCACCGGCCAAGGTGATTGGTGCCGTGGAAGAAATGGGCATCAAGGTTACCCACGTCTATGGCCTGACCGAGGTCTATGGTCCGGTGACGATTTGTGCCTGGCATGAAAAGTGGGATGCACAGCCTCTGGCCGAACGCGCACAGATCAAGTCCCGCCAGGGCGTGCGCTACCCGACGCTGGAAGGCGTGATGGTGGCCGATCCGAAAACCCTGGTGCCGACGCCCCGTGACGGCGAGACCATGGGTGAGATCTTTATGCGCGGCAATACGGTGATGAAAGGCTATCTGAAGAACCCCAGTGCCACGGCCGAAGCCTTCGAGGGTGGCTGGTTCCATACCGGGGACCTGGCCGTGTGCCACCCCGACGGTTATGTGGAGATCCGTGACCGGCTCAAGGACATCATCATTTCCGGTGGCGAAAACATTTCCACCATTGAGGTCGAGGGCGTCCTGTATCGCCACCCGGGCGTGATGGAAGCGGCCGTGGTGGCGCGCCCTTGTGAAAAATGGGGCGAAACGCCTTGCGCCTTTATCACCCTCAAGGCCGATCATCAGCAGGTGCGCGAGGCTGAGATCATCGCCTTTTGCCGTGACCACCTGGCCGGGTTCAAAGTGCCGCGCACGGTGGTGTTCACACTGCTGCCCAAGACCTCCACGGGCAAGATCCAGAAGTTCGTGCTGCGTGATATGGCCAAGGTCCTGTAATCCCGGCACCTAAATCAACTGTGGGAGCGGGCTTGCTCGCGATTGGAACGGCGCGGTGTATCTGAATAAACGCGGCGTCCCAATCGCGAGCAAGCCCGCTCCCACAGAATGCCTTCAGCTGCAAAAAACGAGGTTTTTCATGCCTGAATTCAACGCTCCCCTGCGCGATATGCGCTTTGTCCTGCACGAAGTCTTCGAAGCCCCGGCACTCTGGGCCCGTCTGCCGGCACTGGCCGATCATGTGGATGCCGATACTGCCGACGCCATTCTTGAAGAAGCCGCCAAGGTCACCGGTCAACTGATCGCCCCGCTCAACCGCAGTGGCGACGAGCAAGGCGCCCACTGGCAGGCTGGCCAGGTCACTACGCCTGAAGGCTTTAAATCAGCCTACGACACCTATATCGAAGGCGGCTGGGTAGGTCTGTCGGGCAATCCCGAGTTCGGCGGGCTTGGCATGCCGAAAATGCTCGCCGTGCAATTCGAAGAAATGCTCTATGGCGCCAACTCAAGCTTTGCCCTGTATTCGGCCCTCACCAGCGGTGCTTGCCTGGCTATTGATGCCCACGCCAGCGCAGAACTGAAAAACACCTACTTGCCACCGATGTATGAAGGCCGCTGGGCCGGTTCCATGTGTTTGACCGAAGCGCACTCCGGCACCGATCTGGGGATTATCCGCACCCGCGCCGAACCGCAGCCGGACGGCAGTTTCACGATCACCGGCAGCAAGATTTTCATCACCGGCGGCGATCAGGATCTGACCGCGAACATCATCCATCTGGTGCTGGCCAAACTGCCGGACGCGCCAGCGGGGCCCAAGGGCATTTCGTTATTTCTGGTGCCCAAGGTGCTGGTCAATACCGACGGCTCGCTCGGCCAGGGCAATGCCGTGAGCTGCGGCTCCATCGAGCAAAAGATGGGGATCAAGGCGTCGGCCACCTGTGTGATCAACTTCGACGGTGCACAAGGCTGGCTGATCGGTGAGGCCAACAAAGGCCTGGCCGCGATGTTTACCATGATGAATTACGAGCGCCTGTCGATCGGCATCCAGGGCATAGGGTGCGCCGAAACTTCCTACCAGAATGCCCGCACCTATGCCCGTGAGCGTCTGCAAAGCCGCGCGCCCACGGGCGCTGAGGCACCGGACAAAATTGCCGACCCGATCATCGTTCACCCCGATGTGCGGCGCATGCTGCTGAGCATGAAGGCCATGACCGAAGGTGGCCGGGCCTTTGCCAGCTATGTCGGCCAGCAACTGGACCTGGCCAAATTCTCCAGCGACCCGCACGAGCAAGAACAAGCTAGTGCACTGGTCGCCTTGCTGACCCCAGTCGCCAAGGCCTTCTTTACCGATACCGGGTTCGACAGTTGTGTGCTGGGCCAGCAGGTGTTCGGTGGTCACGGTTATGTCCGCGAGTGGGGCCAGGAGCAGTTGGTGCGTGATGTGCGCATTGCGCAGATTTATGAAGGCACCAACGGCATTCAGGCGCTGGATTTGCTGGGTCGCAAAGTCATCGCCAATGGCGGCGTGAGCCTGCGCCTGTTTACCGCGCAAGTCCGTGACTTCGCGAGCCTGCCCGGCAAGCCCTACGCCAGCGAACTGCTGGACGCAGTGCAGCGTCTTGAGGATCTCAGTGACTGGTTGCAGGCACGGGCCAAAGCTGATCCCAACGAAACGGGCGCTGCCTGCGTCGAGTATCTGCACCTGTTCGGTTATGTGGCGTATGCCTGGCTATGGGCGCGCATGGCCGATGTGGCACAGCGCTCGCACAGCACCGACCCCGGCTTTTATGGCGCCAAGCTGGCAACTGCGCAGTTCTATTTCAGCCGCCTGTTGCCACGCACCTTGAGCCTGGAGCAAGGGATACGGGCTGGCAGCGAATCACTGTTCGGACTGGATGCCGCCCACTTTTAAACCCTGGCAATAAAAACGGCGGCCTGTTCCAGGCCGCCCCTTGCTGTAGCTACCAGGAACCAGACCCTAAGCGCTCAGTTCGTCGAGCAGCAGCACTTCACGATGCACCAATAGATCGCCTACGGCCTCGGCCATCGCCTGGTAGTGCGGGGTGGTTTTGTGATGCTCGAAGGCCTCCATGTCCGCCCAACCTTCAATAAACACAAAACGCTCGGGGTCGGTGCGGTCCACATGCAAGTCATAGAAACGGCAGCCCGGCTCGGCTCGTGAGCCTTCGACACAGGCGCGCAGTGCCTGCTCGACGGTTTTTCCGTGCCCTGGCCGGGCACGCAATGTGGCAACGATTTTGATGATTTTGGACATATCTACTTCCTGCAACTTGCGGTGACTTAAGCGCTCAGGATCTGCGCGATTTTATCCTTGATCTGCAGCCGCTGCTCCTTGAGCGTGCGCAATACATCATCCGGGACGCCTATGGCATCGTTGGCTTCCGCTTCAACGACTTCGGCATCTTTTTCACCGTACTGTACAAACAGCTGATTCAGATGCGGGTTTTCGCTGCGAAACTTGCTGACGGCATCTTTAGTGAGCCCTAAATCCTGTAACAAATCGTGCTTGACTGGCATATCTGCACCTCATGGGTATTCCAGTGACGGGTCAGGTTCTGAGGGCGAACCTGATCAAAACTACACAGTTCACAATGAACCCGGGTAAGCAATAGCACGCAACAGGATTATCACAAAGCCAGGCGTCTGCTTTGCCCCCCCCTCACCCGGTTTTCTCATGGGTTTTACAGACAAACACCTTGGGTGCAAGTGCGCAGCCCTTGAGCGTCAACCCCTCCAGCAGATACGCCAATTTAATGACTTTTCTGGAGTCAGTGTTGTTTTTTTGACATTTATTCTCTGTAAGCCATGTGTTTGGCAATTTTACGGTGATAAGCTGCTCACTTTCTTACACGCATTCGAGTGTAGTACTACGCTTGTCGTAGATGATGCAGACCGCACAGTACAAGAATAAACAGATGGGACGTTATGGGTTGAATGTTGACAGTCATTCCATTGGCGCCATAAAAGGTTAAACCTGAGGGCGGCAGGTGCTGATTGTCTATCGATGGCAGTACCCAAACGCCTTACGACATGCTTTTCCCAGGGGGGGACGTTACGCTTGGTTCATATCAGTTTGGCCATAGGCGGATTGCCGGACCAGCACATTGTGCTGCGCTCAGGCGGCTTGTATTGGGTCACGGTTGATCACTCCGCTGACGCAAAACTGCTTGCTCGGCAATTTCTTGAAAACATCCCCGAAAGCGTGCCTGCCACGCTGATTGCCAGCAGCGGTTGCGTGCAAGGCATGATCAGCGACATGGCGCCCGACCGCGGGCCGGAAAAACTCAAGCTGTTCGAGATTGCCCCACGCGTTATCGAGCCCGCGCTGGCCACCTTGACCCGCGACCTTACGCGTGCCGGCGTCGCCCCTTCCAGCCAGATCCTGTTGGTCCTGCCTGCCAACAGTTGGGCTGAGACCACCACAGCTGCGCAATTGCAACGCTGGTTCGAGCGCATGCGCGCCTGGCTGCTGGAGCGCAACGCCACACTGCTGGTGATAACCCACGGCGAGGCAGCGCTGCTGCATGCGCAGCTGCTGCAACTCAATCAGACCCTCTCCGGTTTAAGCCGCTTGTACCGCTATAACGGCGACCTGCGCTATCAGTTGCACTTTTGGCACAGCGATATGGGTGTATCCGCCGGCCAGGAGTTCAAATTGTCGGATCAGGGCGCGACCTTGCGCCTGATCCCGCAAACCGAAGTCGATACCCAGCCACGGGTGGCTGATGATCAGCACGTCTACCTTGCCGAGCGCGCCGTACTCGAAGGTGCGCCGTCAATGTCCAAACACTGGTACCTGTTCGAAAACCGTGACGCATTGCTCGAAGCGGCCCAGTCCGCCAGTGCTGCGACCGTGATTGTGGGCATCGACAACAGCTACCAGTTACTCGAACTTGCCCAGCAGCTGCACGATTTACGCGAACATTGCGGCCCGCAACTGAAGATCGTCGTGCGGGAAATGGAACCTTCGGTGCGCTACCGCGATGAACGCCTGCTACTGGCCTGCGGGGCCAATCTGATCGTACCCGACGGCACCCTTCTCTCACGTTTTCTGAGCATGATTGAAAGCATTCAGGGTCAGCGCTGGCAGTACACCCAGAACATTGATTTCAAGACACTCCTGGAACGTCAGCGACCGCCGCAAATTCGCGGGCTGGTGAGCCCCCGTGATTTTTTCGAAGCCGTTGCCCAGATCTACCAGGACAGTTCGGGTGAGGTGACCCACCAGTTGATGAAGTTCCAACCGGTGCCAGGTATTGGCGAAGAACTGTTCCTCAATCAGATGTGCCTGCGTCGATTCGGCGACTTTGCCTGCCTGCTGGACGGTGAACTGTACCTGTTTCTGTTTGCCTGCCGTGCTGACGGGCTGGAACCGGCACTGGGCAATGTGTGCCGCCTGCCCTGGCGCGACATGTTCAGCCAGCGGCGCATGCTCAGCGGCTTGTCCGATCTGCCGGTTGACGCCTTTATGAAAGCAGATGCCGTGCCCGCACACTTGCATATCCCCGTCGAGACCCATGCCACGCAAGCGGTATCCCCCACGGGCGAACGTGCGCCGTTAAACCCGCAAAGATTCACCCTGCCTATCAGTGAGCCACAGTCATGACGTTCCTTGAGCTACTCGATGTCATTGCATTGACCTGTGTGGTGACCGTACTGCTGACGCTGTTCTGGCAGCGCATGCGCACGTACTTGAAAAATCATTTCGAGCAGTACCTGTCACCCCGCTATTTGAAATCGTGCGGCGTTCGCCGTCGCATGCCAGCCAGCCCTGCTCAGAGAACGCCTGATGAGTCTGTATAAGTCTGACGCACCGGCGCAGAAAATTTCCGGATCCTGGAGCGGCCTGGGCGCCTGGAACCTGTACTTTCTGGCCAAGTTCCTGCTGGCCTGGACGGGCCATCTGAATATCCAGATTTTGCCCAACCTGATCTTTGCTGCCGTGTTGCTGATCCCGATCGCCCACCCGGGGCTACGCCGTCTACGCACCCTGATTGCTATTCCGGTGGCCGTGGCCCTGCTGTATCAGGACACCTGGTTCCCGCCCTTCAGCCGCTTGCTGGCACAACCGGGGGTGCTGAACTTTTCGTTTGACTACATCCTCGAACTGCTGGGCCGATTTATCGACTGGCAGGTGTGCGCCCTGTTGCTGCTGTTGTTGGTCGGCTACCTGTTCCTCAACCAGTGGCTGCGCCTGACCACCCTCACCCTGCTGGGTTTTGCCTGGCTGGGCATGGGCAATCTGCAATGGCTGTTGCCACCCTCCGTGCAACCGCAAGTGGCTGGCACCCAGACCGCGACGGGCGTGCCGACCACCAGCGCAGGCGAACCGGATGACGCGACGCTCAATGGCTATTTGGAGAAGTTCTATCTCAACGAATCCACGCGCAAGGTCGAGTTCAAGGAGCCGGCAGTCAAGCCGCCGCCGTTCGATCTGCTGGTGATCAATATTTGCTCCATGGCCTGGGATGATCTGGATGCCGTGGGCTTGCGTGACAATCCGCTGTTCAGCCAGATGGACGTTATTTTCGACAATTTCAACTCGGCGACCGCCTACAGCGGCCCGGCAGCCATTCGCTTGCTGCGCGCCAGTTGCGGCCAGACCTCACATACGCAGTTGTACAAGCAACCGGCCGACCAGTGCCTGCTGTTCGATGACTTGCGCAAGTTGGGCTTCGCCAATGAGCTGATGCTCAATCACACCGGTGAATTCGACGGCTTCCTCCAGGAAGTACGTGAACAGGGCCAGTTGCCACCTCCGGCGCTGGGTGTCGTACCCGCAGGCCTGCCGCGCACCTATGTCGGTTTTGACGGCTCGCCGATCTGGCGCGACCGTGATGTGTTGAGCAAGTGGTGGCAGCACCGTATAGCTGAAGACGCACCTAACATGGCGCTGTTCTACAACACCACCAGCCTGCATGACGGCAACCGCCAGGTGCAGTCCGACGGCGGCACCCAGGCTGCTGACTACAGCAGCCGGGCACAGATCCTGCTCGACGATCTCAATGCCTTCCTTAAAGAACTGGAAAAAAGTGGACGTCGCGTGGTGGTCGCCATCGTGCCTGAGCACGGCGCAGCACTGCACGGTGACCGCATGCAGATAGCCGGCATGCGCGAAATCCCCAGTGACTCCATCACCCATGTGCCGGTGGGCATCAAGCTGATCAATATGGGCGACAACGCGCAAACCCAGCCGCTGCATATCACCGAACCCAGCAGCTACCTGGCCGTGGCAGAAATCATTGCCCGCCTGTACGCCGATCCGGCGCTGAGCAATGGCCAGACCGTGGACTGGTCCAGGCTGCTCACCGACCTGCCCAAAACCCCGAAAGTATCGGAAAACTCAGGGACCGTGGTGCTCGACTACAACGGCAAACCTTATGTGCGAATCAAGGAGAACGGCGGATGGCTGCCTTACCCACAGCGGTTCAAATAAGCGCCGATATCCTTTCGCGCAAAGAGCGGGCCGATGATATTGCCCGGCTCAAATCCATGATGGAGCTGCATGCTCTGGAATATGTCGATGTGTCGGCACATATGGAGCTGTTGCAGGCCTTCGAGCGCTGGCCGTTGCTGGCCTATCTTGAGGCGCAGTACAAGCAGCCCCCGGGGCTGGCCAAAGACACGGAGCCAACCCCATGATCACCCTCAGTTTGCGTGGCGTGCGTGGCGGCGTGGGCACCAGTTCAACCCTGGCGGCCCTGGGCCATGCGCTGCATGAGCTGGGGCAGAAAGTGCTGCTGGTGGACATGTGCCCGGAGAACTCCCTGGGCCTGCATTCCATATGGACCTTGCCCCGCACGAAGGCTGGGCGCGGGCGACCCTGGACCAGCAGCCCTGGCACGAACATGCCTGGGTGGTGGAACCAGGCCTGTGCGTGTTGCCCTATGGGCACTTGAAACCCAGCGAAGTGTTTGCCCTCGATGCCCTGCTGATTGAACAGCCAAAACTCTGGTCCCGGCGCCAGGCTGCGCTGGCGAAAGGGTTTGACTGGATACTCTTCGACCTGCCGCAACGCTTGCCGGGTCATATGACCAACCCGCACTGCACTGTCTCGATGATGGTTGTCAACGCCGATGCTGCCTGCCATGTGCTGTTGCAACCGCAGCTGACGCAAACCCCGCTGTTTCTGGTCAATCGCTTCGATGCCGCCAGCCAGTTGCAGCGCGATCTGCTGCTGATCTGGCAACAGCGTTATGCCCACGCACTGGTGCCAGTCAATCTGCATGCCGATGAAGCCATGGCCGAGGCCCTGGCCAGAAGCGAGCCTGCCGGGCGTTATGCGCCCGCCAGCCTGATTGCCCTGGATATCATCAGCCTGGCCAGTTGGTGCCTGCTACGTGGCAGGAGGCTTGAATGATCAGACACTGGTTCCCCTATACACGCTTGCGGCGTGAGCAGAACTGCACCCGTTTTACCGCGTTCACCCTGGCGTTGATTCAAGTCCTGGGCTGGATTTTCCTGCGCCTTGAATCACCCCGCTGGCAAGCCCTGCGCGCACAGCATCGGCGTCTGTATCCGCACTTGGCCGACAAACCCTCAACCATCGGTGACCCGCTACGCTATACGGTGCAAACCCTGTGGCTGCTGCTGGTGCGCACGCCCAACCAGAACCAGATCGGCCGGCAACGGTTTCGCCAGCGCACGGCCAGCTTCTTCTCGGCCTTGCTGATGATCGTGCAACGGCCGTGGAACCTGCTGTCCAATGCCTTTGCCCATTTGCCCACCACGCTCAGCCCGCAAGTGACAAAAGGCTCGCACTGGTGGGACAACATTCACTGGCCGCTGCGCAAGGGCCTGTATATAGCCATGGGCGTGCTGGCCCTGGCATTGATTGTGTTGTGCATTACCGAGCCGTTCGGGTTCCTCGCGCAACTGGTGTTTGTGGTGTTGCTGTGGATGCTGGCCATGCTGGTGCGGCGCATGCCGGGGCGCTTTCCGACGTTGTTGCTGATCGTGCTGTCGGTCATCGTGTCGTGCCGCTATCTGTGGTGGCGCTATACCTCGACCCTGAACTGGAACGATACCTTCGACCTGGTCTGCGGCCTGATCCTGTTGGTAGCCGAAACCTACACCTGGCTGATCCTGCTGCTGGGTTATGTACAAACCTCATGGCCGCTCAATCGCAAACCGGCACAGCTGCCGGCAGACACCGGGCAATGGCCGGTGGTGGATCTGCTGATCCCCACCTATAACGAAGAATTGTCGGTGACCCGTGGCACGGTGTATGCGGCGCTGGGTATCGACTGGCCGAAGGACAAGCTGCGCATCCATTTGCTCGATGACGGCAACCGCCCCAGCTTCAAGACCTTCGCCGAGGAAGTGGGCATCAATTACATCGCCCGCACCGACAACCGTCACGCCAAGGCAGGTAACCTCAACCATGCCCTGAAATTGCTCGATGGCGATCTGGTAGCGATTTTTGACTGCGACCACATGCCCGCCCGCTCCTTCCTGCAATTGACGGTTGGCTGGTTTCTGCGTGACCCGAAACTGGCGCTGGTGCAAACCCCGCACCACTTCCTTTCGCCGGACCCTTTCGAGCGCAACCTGGGCACTTTCCGTAACCGTCCCAACGAAGGCGAGCTGTTCTACGGCCTGATCCAGGACGGCAACGACATGTGGAACGCCGCGTTCTTCTGCGGCTCCTGCGCCATCCTGCGGCGTACCGCGATTGACTCGATTGGCGGTTTTGCGGTCGAAACCGTGACTGAAGACGCCCATACCGCCTTGCGCCTGCACCGCAATGGCTGGACCTCGGCTTATCTGCGCATTCCGCAGGCGGCGGGACTGGCGACCGAAAGCCTGTCGGCGCATATCGGCCAGCGCATCCGTTGGGCGCGGGGCATGGTGCAGATTTTCCGCACCGACAACCCGCTGCTGGGCAAGGGCCTGACGATCTTCCAGCGCATCTGCTACACCAACGCCATGATGCACTTTCTGGTGGGGCTGCCGCGGCTGGTGTTCCTCACGGCGCCCCTGGCATTCCTGTTCTTCCACGCCTATATCATCTACGCCCCGGCCGTGATGATCCTGCTGTACGTGTTGCCGCACATGATCCACGCCAGTCTGACCAACTCACGGATGCAAGGCGCCTACCGTCAGACATTCTGGGGCGAGGTGTATGAAACCGTACTGGCCTGGTACATCGCCCGGCCCACCACGGTGGCCTTGTTCAGCCCGTCGCGAGGCAAATTCAACGTCACCGCCAAGGGCGGCATGATGGAAGAAAACCAGTTCGACTGGCAGACCGCCAAGCCGTACCTGATTTTGTCCGTGCTTAACGCCCTGGGCCTGGGCTTTGCCGTGTGGCGCCTGTTCTACGGCCCCAGGGATGAGATCTTCACCGTGATCGTCAGCGTGCTGTGGGTGATCTACAACCTGTTGATCATCGGTGCTGCGGTGGCGGTGGCCGCTGAAGTACGCCAGGTGCGCAACACCCACCGCGTACTCGCGCGCTTGCCGGGTGCGGTGAAACTGGCTGACGGGCACAGCTACCCCTGTGAACTGGTGGACTACTCCGACGGTGGCGTCGGCCTGCAACTGAGCCAGGCCCTGCAACTGCCCGTAGGCAGCCCGGTGTCGCTGATTCTGCAACGCGGCAACCGCGAGTTTGTGTTTACTGGCACCCTCACCCGCTCCCACGAGCGCTTTATCGGTTTGAGCTTCGCCCAGCTGCCGCCAGAGGAAAAGATTGCCTTCGTGCAATGCACCTTTGGCCGCGCCGATGCCTGGCTTGATCACAACAGCGGCTTTGAAGCCGACAAGCCGATCCAGAGCCTCAAGGAGATCCTGGCCCTGGGCATCAAGGGTTATTACCGCCTTTATGAATACCTGCCGACATGGATCCGCGTGTTGGCAAAACCCTTCTTGCACATCTTTCAGTGGCTGGGCAGCTTCTTGCCGCGCATGCCCACATCCACCCCTCTTATTTCCCGGCCAGTGAGCAGATCATGAGTCGTATAACCAAAAAAACCATTTTCGCCAGCCTTGCGCTGATGACCTTTGCCTCACAGCTGATGTCGGCCACCCTGCCTTTACCGGGGACTTCATCGGTGGCCGAAACATTGCCAAAGCCTGCGTTTGCGCAAACCGATCAGGTGCTGCCAAGTTGGCCGGTGACCTATACCTTTGAGCAACTGGGGCGCCCCGGGGACTCCCTGCTGCTGGGGATCAACAGCGCCGACCAGGTGGAATTCGGCATGCGTCGCGACCGCATTGCCAGCGACGCCAGCCTGCAGCTGGAATACACGCCCTCGCCTTCACTGATCCCGACGGTTTCCCATATCCGGGTTTACCTCAACGATGTGCTGATGGGCGTGCTGCCGATCGAGAAGGACCAGCTGGGGCGTAAAACCACGCAAAAAATGGCCCTCGATCCGCGACTGATTTCGGACTTCAACCGCGTGCGCCTGGAGTTTGTCGGCCATTACACCGAGTTCTGCGAAGACCCTGCCAACAGTACCCTGTGGGTCAACATCAGCCGTGGCAGCAGCATTACCCTGCAAGAACAGGCGCTGAGCCTGCAAAACGATCTGGCGTTTTTCCCGCTGCCGTTTTTCGACCCGCGCAACAGCGGCAAGCTGGAACTGCCGTTTGTATTTGCGGCCAACCCGACCCTGGGCGAACAGAAAGCTGCCGCGATCCTGGCCTCCTACTTCGGTAGCCAGTCCAACTGGCGCGGGGCTAACTTCCCGGTCGTGTTCGATACCCTGCCAGGCGTGCAGGACAAGGACGCCATCCAGCCCACCGTGGTGTTTGCCACCAACGATCATCGCCCGGCATTTATGAGCGATCTGGAGAAATTCCCGGCCGTGACCGCGCCAGTGATCGAGATGATCAATCACCCGGATGCGCCCTACAGCAAAATCCTGCTGGTCATGGGCCGCAACGAAGAAGATCTCACCACGGCCGCCAAGGCAATGGCCCTGGGCGGCAACCTGCTGCGCGGCTCGCGGGTGACCATCGACAAGGTCCAGGAGCTGCAACCGCGCAAACCTTACGATGCGCCGGCCTGGATGCGTACCGACCGCCCGGTCCGATTTGCCGAACTGGTCAGTTACCCGCAACAACTGCAAGTCAGCGGGCTGGTGCCACGCGCCATCACCCTGGACGTCAACCTGCCGCCTGACCTGTTTGTCTGGCGCAACCAGGGCATTCCGCTGCGCACCCAGTACCGTTACACCGCGCCGTCGGCCAATGATGATTCGCGCCTCAATATCAGCCTCAACGACCAGTTCCTCACCAGCCTGCCATTGCTGCGCAAAGACACCAGCAACCTGGAAGAACTGCGCCTGTCGGTGCTGTCCAACGACTCCGCCAACGTCAACGACAAGCTGATCGTACCTTCGCTGAAAATTGGCGACCGTAACCGTCTGCGGTTCGATTTCAACTTTGCCAGCACCATGGGCAGCTCGCAGAAGGATCGCTGCCAGACCATTCTGCCGGCCAACACCCAGGCGATTATCGATGAAGACTCCACCATCGATATGTCCGGCTACTACCACTACATCAGCATGCCTGACCTCAAGGCCTTTGCCCGCAGTGGTTTCCCGTTCAGCCGCATGGCCGATATGTCCGAATCCATCGTGGTCGTACCCAAAGACACCACGCCGACACAAATCAGCACCCTGCTGGAAACCGTAGCCAGCATTTCTGCACGCTCCGGCTACCCGGCTTTCGGCCTGAGCCTGACCGATGACTGGCAAACAGCCTCCAAGGCAGATGCCGACCTGCTGGTACTGGGGCAAATGGCACCGGATCTGCGCGACAACCCGGACCTGAGCGTGCTGCTGCAACGCCAGCGCGACATGCTGGTACAGCCCCATGGCACTACCGGTATTGACGCCAACAACCGCCGCACCCCGTCAACCGACGCCCGCAACGTGCCAGCCAACAAGGTGGAAGTCACGGCCCAGGCGCCGATTGCAGCCATCCTGGGCATGCAGTCACCGACCCACAACCAGCGCAGTGTCGTGGCACTTTTGGCCAATGACGATGCGGACTACAACCTGTTGCGTGAAGTCCTGGGCGACAGCGGCAAGCTGGACGCAGTGGCGGGCTCGGCGGCCCTGATCCGCAGCAGCGGTGTTTACAGCCAGTTGGTCGGTGACCAGTACTTTGTTGGCAACCTGCCATGGTACCTGTTGCTGTGGTACCAGCTGTCCGAGCACCCGGTACTGCTCACCGTACTGGCCGTGATCAGCGTTCTGCTCAGCGCCTTCCTGCTGTGGCGTGCCTTGAGCTGGGCGGCCAACCGTCGCCTGAACAAGCATGACTAAGGCCATGAAGCGACTGGCGGCGCTCACCCTGACCTCGACCCTGGGGCTACTGCCTCAGGTGGCGAGTGCGCAATCCTGTAACTGGCCCGCCTGGGACAGTTACAAGAAGGCCATGATGAGCAGCGACGGACGCATTATCGATAACTCGTCGGCGCAAATGATCACCACCTCGGAAGGTCAGAGCTACGGGTTGTTTTTTGCCTTGCTGGGCAACGACAAAAAGAGTTTTGCGACCATTCTCGAATGGACCCGCAACAACCTCGCAGGGGGCAGCCTTGAGGCTCATCTGCCCGCCTGGCAGTGGGGCCTGGGGAAAAACGGCAAGTGGCAGATCCTGGACAGCAACAATGCCAGCGATGCCGACCTGTGGATCGCCTACAGCCTGCTCGAAGCCGGGCGACTGTGGCAGTGGCCAGAGTATCTGGCGCTGGGGCAGAACATGCTCTGGCGCAGCGCTGCGCAAAGCCTGCGCAAACTGCCCGGGTTGGGTCTGATGCTGTTGCCCGGCGATATCGGCTTTGACAACGGCAAAGGCTGGCGCCTGAATCCAAGTTATTTGCCACCCCAGCTGCTGGCCCGTTTTGCCCGGATCTCACCGATCTGGGCCGAACTGGCGAGCAACCAGCAACGCATGCTGATCGAGACCTCCCCCAAGGGCTTTGCCCCGGACTGGCTGCTGTGGAAAGCCGGTGGCGGTTGGGCCCCGGACAGCAAGGAAGCCTCGCTGGGAAATTACGATGCCATTCGCGTCTACCTGTGGGTCGGCATGCTGGCCCAGGACGCGGCGAATCGCCAGACCCTGCAGCAGCATTTTGCGCCCATGGCCAACCTCACCCAAACCCTGGGTTATGTGCCGGAAAGCGTCAATGCTGTCAGCGGTAAATATACGGGCACCGGGCCGGTGGGGTTTTCCGCCGCCATGCTGCCGCTGCTGGCCAGCCTGGAGTCCCCGGCCCTGGCCGTACAACAGGAACGGATCAAGCAACAACCGCCTGCGGCCGATGCCTATTACAATCAGTCACTGCTACTGTTTGGCCAGGGCTGGGATGAACAACGCTATCGCTTTGACAAGGATGGACAGCTTTTACCTTCGTGGATCAAAACATGCCAAAAATAACAACGTGGGCGTTCCTGCTCAGTGGATTGTCCACTGCAGCCATTGCACAACCGAGCACGGTGCAGGAACAGCAACAATGGCTACTGGAGCAGGTCCGCATCGGCGAGGCCATGTACCGTGAAGACCTGGTACGTGACTCGCTGGCACGCCTGCAATTGATCTCACCCAACAACCCGCAAGCGCTGGTGGCTTCGATACGCCAGGCATTGCTGGAGAAAAACCCCGAGCTGGCCAAACAGCGTCTGGCCCAGTTGCAAAATGTCGCCCCGGATTCTGCCGCATTGCGTCAGGCCCAGAGCCTGATGAAGCTGCAAGACCCGCAAAGCCAGAAAGACCTGCAACAGGCGCGCCTGTTTGCCGCCGCCGGCCGCCCTGATGAAGCCGTGGCGATTTTCGAGCGTCTGTTTGGCAATGCCCCGCCGGATTTCGCCACGGCACTGGAATACCTGCGCATCCGCAGCAATATCCAGGGCCAGCGTACCCAGGTCATCGAGCAATTGCGCACCCTCGACAAGCAGTACCCGGGCAACCCCGGTCTGCGTCAAACCCTGGCCGACTTGCTGTTCCGCGAAGACCGGGCGCCAGAAGCCCTGGTCGTCCTGCAGCAACTGGCCAAAGATCCGGTCGCCAGCAACGCTGCGGCCGAACGCGAATATACCTACCTGAGCACATTGCCGGTTGATCGCACATCGGCCCAGGCCTGGCAGGGTTTTATTGCGCGCTATCCAAACTCGCCGCTGCTTGGCGAGGCCAATAAAAACCTGCAAAAGCAGCAAAGCCTGCTGAATGACCCGGCATGGACTGCCGGTGCCCAGGGCAAGCAAATGATTGATCAGTCACGCAGCCCGGCAGCCGCTGAAGGCCTGCTGCGCCGTGCACTGAAGCAATACCCCGACGACCCGACCCTGTACGGTGCCCTGGGCATGGCGCAATTTCGCCAGGGCCGCTATGCCGAGGCCAACAGCAACTTTGCCACCGCACGAAGCAAAGAACAGGACACCTCCAATATCAGCAAGTGGCAAGACCTGATGGATGCCAGCCGCTACCGCATGCTGCTCAGCCAGGGCGACAAGGCCCTGGAACAGAACAACCTGCCAGTGGCGCGCACCGCCTTCACCCAGGCACGCAAAGCCAAACCCGGCGATGCCGACCCGCTTATAGGCTTGGCCAGTGTGGCCCAGGCCGAGCACGACGATATCCAGGCCGAGGCCCTGCTGCTGCAAGCCCGCCGCCTGGAGCCCGGCAATGGCAGCGCGGTGCGTGGCCTGATGCGTCTGTACAGCGCGCAAGACCCGCAGAAGGCCAAGGCTTTCCTTGATCGCCTGCCCCCTGCCAGCCAGAAACAATTCGCCAGCCTACGCCAGAGCATCGAGCTGGACGAACTGAACCGTCAGGCCGACGCCGCTACCGAGCGCAAGGATTGGCCGCAAGTGGTCACCCTGCTCGGTAAAATTCGCAACCTCAGCCCCGACGAGCCCTGGGTCACTTACCGCCTGGCCAATGCCCAGCGCGAAACCGGTCAGCCCGGCGCGGCCGACGACAGCTTCAAACAGCTGATGGCCCGCCAGGGCAAAAACCCTGAAGCGGTGTATGCCTACGCCCTTTATCTGTCCTCCAGCGACCGCGATGCCAGCGCCCTCAACGTGATGGCGCAACTGCCCCGGGCGCAATGGACCGATTCCATGCGCGAACTGGATACGCGCCTGCAGCGCAACGTACTGGTGGCCCGTGCCGAAAGCCTGCGCGCCGCCGGGCAGGAGCCCCAGGCCATCGCCCTGCTGATGCAGGACAACAGCCCCGACGACCAGATGACCATTGCCGGCTGGGCCCAGGAGCGCGGTGACTATGCGCAGGCACAGAGTCTGTACCGCGAGGTACTGAAAAAAAACCCGGGCAATACCGAGGCACAGCTGGGGCAAATTGAAACCCTGATTGCCAGCAAGCAGTTGCCTGCGGCGCGCCAGCAACTGGCGCAGTTCACCCCTGCCCCCGGCACGCCGTTGACCCCGTCCCAGCAACGTCGCGTGGCCAATGCCTGGGCTGGTGTAGGCGAGCCCGACAAAGCTCAGGCCATCTATGCACAGTTGCTCCAGTCACCCCAGGTTGACCCGCTGATGTACCGCGATGCCGCACGACTCAGTGCCGCCAAGGACCCACAACAGGCGCTGGATTACTACGCTAAAAGCATGGCTGCCGCGGGCCTGATTACTCCGGACCAGGGCAGCCCCCGGGACAACCGTGCCATGACCATGGCCAGCCGCGAAAAAGATGATGACCAGTGGCTGGCCCGCAGCCTGCGCAGTGACGTGGACGAGCTTTACCAGCGGCAAACCCCGACCCTGCATCTGTATACCGACTACGGCTGGCGTTCGGACAATGCTTCAGCCGGTACTTCGGACACCGACACCCGCACCACCATTCTGCAACTGGATCTGCCGGTGGCCGATGGCACGGGTTTTCTGCGAGCAGAGCAGTTGAATATGGATGCGGGCAAGTTCGACGCGGATCCTGATGGTCAGGTGCGCGAGAATTACGGTACCTGCAACGTCAAGTACAACCGCAAGGGCACCGACGGGCCGGACTTTTCGGGTTGCGCCGACAGTTCCCAATCCGCAAATGGCACCATGATGGCCGCGGGTTGGAAGAACGAGGTGTGGAACGTTGATATCGGCCGCACCCCGGATAACTTCAAAGTGCCCAACTGGCTGGGCGGTGTTGCCTACAGCAGCAAGATCGGCTCGGTGGGCTGGACCCTGACCGGGTCGCGTCGGCCCTTGAGTAACTCGATCCTGTCCTATGCCGGTGCTACGGATCCCGTTACCGGCGTCACCTGGGGCGGTGTGACCTCCAACGGCGTGACCCTGAGCCTGAGCCACGACGAAGGTGGTGTAGACGGTGTATGGGCCAGTTTCGGCCAGCACTGGCTGCGCGGCAAAAACGTCGAAGACAACCACAAGAGTACGGCCATGGCCGGTTACTACTATCGCTTGGTGGAACGTGCCGACGAACGTTTGCGCACTGGTCTGACGCTGATGTACTGGGGGTATGACCACGATTCGAGCGAATACACCCTGGGCCAGGGCGGTTACTACAGCCCGCAGAAGTATTACTCGATCGGTGTGCCGCTCAACTACGCCTTCCGTACTGCCAACTGGTCGGTGTCACTGGAAAGCTCGGTGAGCTGGTCGTATGCCAAGACCGACGCCCACGACCTCTACCCGCTTAGCGGGCTGAACGACAAATTGATCCAGGGCCTGGACGAGCAAGGCTTCAAACTGGCCGATGGCCTGGGGCAGACCTCCAGCGGCAGCAGCACAGGTATTGGTTATCGCGTGCAGGGGCTGGTGGAGCGCAGGCTGTCGGATCATCTGGTACTGGGCGGCGGAGTGCTCTATCAACACAGCGATGACTATGCGCCGAGCCGGGCGATGCTCTACCTGCGCTATACCTTCGACGTGTGGCAAGGCAACTTGCCGATGCCGGTGCAGCCGTTGATTCCGTATGCGGATTTCAGATAGTAATTAGCAGATTATCGGCTGAAAGCCCCTCACCCTAACCCTCTCCCGGAGGGAGAGGGGACTGACTGCACGCGATTTCAAGACCACAGAAAATCAGCTCCCTCTCCCTCCGGGAGAGGGTTGGGGTGAGGGACTCTCGGCTGGTTACTGCAAAAGCAAAAAACCGATTTTAGCGTTTGACCGGTGTGCGCATAGTCACGAACTCTTCGGCGGCCGTCGGGTGTACCCCGATGGTTTCGTCGAAGTGCTGTTTGGTCGCCCCCGCTTTCAAGGCAATCGCCAGTCCCTGCACGATCTCCCCCGCCTCCGGCCCGACCATATGGCAACCGAGCACCTTGTCGGTGTCAGCATCCACCACCAGTTTCATCAACGTACGCTCCTGACACTCGGTCAAGGTCAGTTTCATCGGGCGGAAGCTGCTTTCGAAAATCTGCACCTTGTGCCCCGCTTCAACAGCCTGTTCTTCGCTCAGGCCTACGGTGCCAATGTTGGGCAGGCTGAACACCGCCGTCGGGATCATTTGGTAATCCACCGGGCGATATTGCTCAGGCTTGAACAGGCGACGGGCCACGGCCATACCTTCAGCCAGCGCCACCGGGGTCAGTTGCACACGACCAATCACATCGCCAATGGCCAGGATCGACGGCTCGGCGCTCTGGTACAAGTCATCCACTTCGACAAAACCGCGCTTGTCGAGTTTGACCCCGGTGTTTTCCAGGCCCAGGTTGTCGAGCATCGGCCGGCGCCCGGTGGCGTAGAACACGCAATCGGCGATCAGCTCGCGGCCATCCTTGAGCGTCGCCTTCAGGCTGCCATCGGCCTGCTTGTCGATCCGCTCGATATCGGCGTTGAACTGTACGTCCATGCCGCGTTTGACCAGCTCTTCGTGCAAATGCTTGCGTACCGCACCGTCAAAGCCGCGCAGGAACATGTCACCACGGTACAGCAACGAGGTTTTCGCCCCCAAACCATGGAAAATCCCCGCAAATTCGACAGCAATATAGCCACCGCCCACCACCAGCACGCGCTTGGGCAGTTCCTTGAGGAAGAATGCCTCATTGGAACTGATTGCGTGTTCATGGCCCGGGATTTCCGGGATCTGTGGCCAGCCACCGGTAGCGATCAGGATATGCTTGGCAGTGTGACGCTGACCGTTGACTTCCACTTCGTTGGGGCCGGTGATTTTGGCGTGACCTTCGATCAAGGTGACGCCACTGTTGACCAGCAGATTGCGGTAAATACCGTTGAGACGATTGATCTCGCGGTCCTTGTTGGCGATCAGGGTCGCCCAGTCAAAGTCGGCTTCGCCCAGGCTCCAGCCAAACCCCGAGGCCTGCTCGAAGTCCTCGGCAAAGTGTGCGCCGTACACCAGCAGCTTTTTCGGCACGCACCCCACGTTGACGCAGGTGCCACCCAAGTAACGGCTTTCGGCTACGGCCACTTTTGCACCGAAACCTGCGGCAAAACGTGCTGCACGCACGCCACCCGAGCCCGCACCAATTACAAACAGATCAAATTCGTAGGCCATTTCTCTCTCCTAGGCAGGCCATCAGCATAATCGCTCCTGCGCGATTGACCAGCGCGGGAAGTTGCCGACAGCAAAAAAACGAAAAAGCCACCCGAGGGTGGCTTTCTCTTGAAGCGTTCTACAACTGGCCGTTATCAGTAAGCTTTGCCGGTTTTGTAGAAGTTTTCGAAGCAGAAATTGGTTGCTTCGATGTAGCCTTCAGCGCCGCCGCAGTCAAAGCGCTGGCCCTTGAATTTGTATGCGATCACGCAACCGTTTTGTGCCTGTTTCATCAGGGCGTCGGTGATCTGGATTTCGCCGCCTTTACCCGGCTCGGTCTGCTTGATCAGATCGAAGATGTCCGGAGTCAGGATGTAACGGCCGATAATGGCCAGGTTGGAAGGTGCATCTTCCGGAGCCGGTTTTTCCACCATGTTGCGTACGCGGTAGAGGTCGTCACCAATCAGGTCGCCAGCGATCACGCCGTACTTGTTGGTTTCAGCCGGGTCGACTTCCTGGATTGCGATGATGGTGCAACGGTACTGGTTGTACAGCTTGACCATCTGCGTCAGCACGCCGTCGCCTTCCAGGTTGACGCACAAGTCGTCCGCCAGCACTACGGCGAAAGGTTCGTCGCCGATCAGCGGGCGACCGGTCAGAATGGCGTGACCCAGGCCTTTCATTTCGGTTTGACGGGTATACGAGAACGAACACTCACTCAGCAGGCGGCGGATACCGACCAGGTACTTCTCTTTATCAGTACCCTTGATCTGGTTTTCCAGCTCGTAGCTGATGTCAAAGTGGTCTTCCAGCGCGCGCTTGCCGCGGCCCGTTACGATGGAAATTTCAGTCAAGCCAGCGTCCAGTGCTTCTTCAACCCCGTACTGGATCAGTGGCTTGTTCACCACCGGCAGCATTTCTTTAGGCATGGCCTTGGTCGCTGGCAAAAAGCGAGTGCCGTAACCGGCTGCTGGGAACAAGCATTTCTTGATCATATGAGTCCTTTAAAGGGCTGTACGTTCCAAATTTGGCGCAGTCTAATCAGGCAGCATCGACGTTACAATGCTTCTTGAGAGCAAACTGATGCCAACCTAGATAAATATTTTGCCCGTTAGTTCCTTGGCGATTGAATTTGATGGGTGCCTTGTCGTGTATAACACTACCCGTGATGCCCTTGCGTTATTATCACACCATTATTCCAGCCAATCAGGCAGCTCTTCGATGTCAGCAACAATCAGCGTTAACGGTTACGAAATCAAACCCGATGAATCGGGCCAGTGGTGCGTGTTTGCTGCATCCGGCGAAAACGTTGCCGGACCATTCAGCTCACAACAGGCCGCAGCAGAAGTAGCCTCGGTGTTTCAGGACCAGCCTGAGCCAGCAGCCCGACGCAGCAAAAAATAACAGCAACTCCACTTATGTGATGGTTCCCCAGATGAAGAACGTTCTGACACTGCTCGCATTGGTGACTTTGACTGGGTGCGCGACTGCATCCAGCACTTACCTGGCAGACGGCAAACAAGCATTGAGCATAGACTGTTCTGGCGAGGCCATGTCCTGGGCCAAGTGCTACGAGAAAGCCGACGCCTCTTGTGCCGGTACGGGCTATAGCATCATTGCCACCGAAGGTACGCCTGCTCTTGCACAAAGCGATAAAACTTTAGGTGTCGATGTAGGCAATTTCAAAAGCCGCACTATTGTGGTGGCCTGCAAGTAAATGAACACCGCTAAAGCGCAAGTCTTTAGCGGTGTCAGCGGTTACTCGGTGCCCTGGCCGATCAAAACGCCATTAACGGTTTGCCCATAAACGTTGACGCCGTCATTGGCGTGAAACTTCAACCGGGTTTTTTCCACTGAACCCTCGACCAGTCGCGGGTCCTGTGGCCGTTCGTGGGTATTGACGTACGCCGCCACATTCCACGCCTGCTCGTCACTCAAGCTGTTGGCCTTGCCCAGTGGCATGTTGTGCTTGATAAACGATGCTGCCGTATTGATTCGGTGCATGCCGGCTCCCCAGTTGTAGGAGTCCTTGCCCCACAATGGCGGCATCACATAGTCCTCTCCGACCTTTTGTCCCTGCCCGTTGTCACCATGGCAGACGGCACATTGATCCTTGTACAGCGCGGCACCACTGATCAGGTTGTAACCCCCCTTGGGCTCCGGTACATCGGGATAACCCCGCCCCGGCAACTCAACCCCGGTAGGAGCCTTGGTCGACAACCAGTAGGCATAGGTAGAGAGCGCCGTGATCTCCCGGCTATCGGCTGCCGGGGGCGTACCGCCATTCATGCTGAATTGAAAACAGCCCTGCAGGCGTTCGGCAAAGGTATTGACCTTGTCGTTTTTCTTGCGATACGCCGGGTACATGGGGTAAGCCCCCCACAACGGCGCCGAGTTGGCCAGACGGCCCTGGTCCAGGTGGCAGTTGGTGCAGTTAAGGCCATTGCCGACAAACTGCGGAGCCTGGCGCTTGGTATCAACAAACAGGGCGTAGCCGTCCATGACCATTTTGCCGTAGGCGTTGTCGGGCAATTCGCTTTGTTGAGGCGGCTGAAAGTAAGTGATGTGCTCGGCAGGCGCAGGTACCTTGATCTGCGATTGATCTTCCATCGCAATGGTCGCTGCATGCACGGCGCCACTGAGGAGGAAGGACGTCGTACAGGTTAGTAGCAGACACTTCATGGTTTGACCTCCTTGTGCCCTACAGTGCTGAAATAGTCGGCAACCGCCTTGATTTCATCCTCGGTCATGGCCTTGGCAATGTGCCCCATCAGATCATTGGGATCGTTGTGCCGGGTGCCGTCGCGCCAGGCGTTCAACTGTGCCGCGAGGTACATGGCCGGCTGGTTGGCCAGCGGCGGGAAGGCGCTCCCCACCCCCACTCCGCCCGGGCCATGACAGCTGACACATTCCGGGATCTGGCGATCCCAGGCGCCGCGCAGGGCGAGCTTTTCGCCCGGACCATCAGGCATGCGGCTACGGTTGATGGCCGGCACGGCCGGCGCCGGCATGGCCGCAATCGCGGCGGTTACCGAGGTAATTTCCGAATCGCTCAATGCCTTGGCCAAGGGTTGCATCACCGGGCTAACCCGCTTGCCACTTTGAAAATCGTGCAGTTGCTTGCTCAGGTAATCGGCAGAAAGACCGGCTAATCGCGGAAACCCGGCGGGTGCCAGCCCCATGCCATCTGCACCGTGGCACGCTACGCAGGCCGTGGCACCCGGTTGGGTCCCGCCCTGCAGGTAGATGTTGGGGGTCGGTTGTGCCTGGGTATTGCTCACGGCGAGCAGCATGAGGCTGCTCAATAGCGTTCGCTTGAGTGGAATCATGACCAGCTCCATTATTGTTATATGCTTAGGCCTATAAAATATAAGCCTGCAGATCCTAGGAGAATTCCTACACGGTCACAACATAGCTTTGGATCCGATCGCCAAATCGGGGGCGAAAAAAAACCTGACGTCGCGCAAGCAAACGTCAGGTCGGGGTGTTGCAGCCATTTGACTGAGCTGAGGCGTCAGTCACCGGAAATGCAATGTGTGGCGGCTTTGCGAATATCGCCCGGGCGCACCGGCACATTGGACATGCTTTCGTACACCTTGATGCTGCTGCCGCCGGAGCGCTCTTCAATATCAATGACCGCCGTTGGATTGGAGGTCAGCTTTTGCGGGACGATGATCCGGAAACCGTCTTTATGCGGTTCAATCTGAGGTGCCCTGCGTGTGCTGGACAGTTGTTGCACCACACATTGAGCATAGGCGTCGGGCTTCTTGCCCGAAATCACACTCATGGTGGGCAGCGTCTGCTCAATATCGGTAACGGATGCACAGCCACCCAAGGCCAGCAACGCCGCTAATACGCCCCACTTCATAGACATTCTCCGTTAAAGACACTACGACAATGGATATGCGGAATTTCTCCCGGGCCATAGTGAATAAATACTCAATAGTGGCGGATTATCCACGTTTTACGTCAAACTCACCCGCATCACGGCATAATACTCGGCTTTAGCCCCCTGATAGGGCTGAAGCACATGCTATCGTGCTGATTATTCAGCAGATTCACGTTTTTGGAGACACCATGAAATTTATTCACCAGCGCGAGCACCTCAACGAAGACGACATCGTCGTCATCGAGTGCTCCCAGCCTTGCAACATTCGCCTGATGAGCGATGCACACTTCCGCAGTTTTAAAAATGGTGGCCGTCATTCTTACCACGGCGGCGCATTCAAGGATTTCCCGGCCAGAATCACCGCGCCGAGCACCGGTTTCTGGAACATCACCATTGATACCGTAACCACTCGGGCAATCAGCGTGACGCGCAAACCGAGCTTCCAGCCGACCATCAAGATCGTCCGTCGCTCCAGCTCCAAACTCCGTTAAACCTCAGGCAGGAATTACCGTGCAAACCACCAAGTACGTCATCAAGTACAAGCTCAACGGCGAGCGTCGCTTCGAGTTTGCCCAGCTCCAGAGCGGCAGCGAAGAAGAAGCCCGCGCAGCCCTTGAGAAGCTCCACAGCGATGCTGACGATGTGATTACCGATATAAAGGCCAGCAAGGCGCTGTAAGCCGTGGACTTGTTTGCCGAGCAGGACCTGCAACAGCCCGCCCGCGTCGAGCGCATCGGCGAGCAGGCCTTTGTGCTTCGCGGGTTTGCCCTGCCCCGGGTCAAGGAACTGCTGGCAGCCCTTGACAGCGTTTTGCTGCAGTCACCCTTGCGCCAGATGCACACACCCGGCGGCTTGGCGATGTCTGCCCGGTTGAGCAGTTGCGGCGATCTGGGCTGGACCACCGACCGCCATGGTTACCGCTACAGCCCGCTCGACCCGCTAAGTTCGCGACCCTGGCCAGCCATGCCCGAGGCCTTTGTGGCCCTGGCTGAAGCCGCGGCCAGCGCTGCAGGCTTTAGCGGTTTTGTCCCCGATGCCTGCCTGATCAATGCCTATGCCTCAGGCGCCAAAATGTCGCTGCATCAGGACAAAAACGAACGCTCCTACACCGCCCCTATCGTCTCGATCTCTCTGGGCCTGCCGGCCATCTTTCAGTTTGGCGGCTTTGAGCGCAGCGATCCGACCCGGCGGGTGTCACTGTTCCACGGTGACATCGTGGTCTGGGGTGGCGTTGACCGCTTGCGCTTTCACGGGGTAATGCCGATCAAGCCCGGTCATCACTCACTGCTGGGCGAACAGCGTATCAACATCACCCTGCGCCAGGCAGGCTGAACCCCTACTCATCCCCGCCTACCCTCCTCACAGAGGCCGAGCTTCATAAAGCGCTGTAAATATTTTTATATAGCGGCTATCTTCCCAGCGCCTGTTACCTCCCAATAAAAATGGAGTTTTGCCATGAACCTTCGTGCCCGTCCCTTTATCCCTACCGCACTGGCCGCAGTGCTGGGCTGTATCGCCTTTACTTCGGCACAGGCCGATGAGGTACAGGTGGCCGTCGCCGCCAACTTCACGGCGCCGATCCAGGCCATTGCCAGCGACTTTGAAAAAGACACCGGGCACACGTTGATAGCGGCCTACGGCGCTACAGGCCAGTTCTACACCCAGATCAAGAACGGCGCGCCGTTCGAGGTGTTCCTGGCGGCAGATGACAGCACCCCCGAGAAACTGGAAAAAGAAGGCGATATCGTTCCGGGCTCGCGTTTCACCTATGCCATTGGCACCCTGGCGCTGTGGTCCGCCAAAGACGGTTATATTGACGGCACTGACAAGGCATTGCTGGCCAATCAGTTCAAGCACCTGTCCATTGCCAACCCCAAGGCTGCGCCCTACGGCCTGGCAGCTACGCAAGTGCTGGCCAAACTGGAGTTGACTGATAAGGTCAAGAACAAGATCGTTGAAGGTCAGAACATTACCCAGGCGTACCAGTTTGTTTCCACGGGCAACGCCGAACTGGGTTTTGTGGCCTTGTCGCAGATTTATAAAGACGGCAAAGTCAGCGACGGCTCGGCCTGGATTGTCCCTGAAGCGATGCATGACCCGATCCGCCAGGATGCTGTGATCCTCAAAAAAGGCGAACACAACCCTGCCGCCAAAGCCCTGGCCGACTACCTGAAAGGTCCAAAGGCCACTGCCATCATCAAATCCTACGGTTACCACCTGTAAATGCCGCTGACGAGTGCTGACTTAGCTGCAATCTGGCTGACCCTGCAACTGGCGTCACTGACGACAGTGATTCTGCTGATTGTCGGCACTCCCATTGCGTTGTGGCTGGCTCATACGCGTTCGCGCTTGCGTGGCCCGATAGGGGCGATAGTCGCCCTGCCCCTGGTGCTGCCGCCCACCGTGATCGGCTTTTATTTGCTACTGGCCATGGGCCCCCATGGTTATGTTGGCCAGTTCACCCAGTACCTCGGCCTGGGCACGCTGACCTTCAGCTTTGCCGGCCTGGTGATCGGCTCGGTGATCTATTCCATGCCCTTTGTCGTACAGCCTTTGCAGAACGCTTTTGCGGCCATCGGTCCCAGACCGCTCGAGGTAGCCGCCACCCTGCGGGCAAATCCCTGGGACACCTTTTTCACCGTAGTCTTGCCCCTGGCCAGGCCCGGATTTATCACGGCCGCGATTTTGGGCTTCGCCCACACGGTGGGTGAATTCGGTGTGGTACTGATGATCGGCGGCAATATCCCGGACAAAACCCGCGTGGTATCGGTGCAGATCTACGACCATGTCGAGGCGCTGGAATATGCTCAGGCACACTGGTTGGCGGGAGCGATGGTGGCGTTTTCCTTTCTGGTGCTGCTGGCGTTGTATTCAAGCCGCAAATCCCAAACCAGCTGGAGCTGAAGATGACGTCGCAGATCAACCTTCGGTTGCAACACCACTACCCCGGTTTTGCTCTCGACCTGGACCTGCAACTGCCGGGCAAGGGGGTCACCGCCCTCTACGGTCACTCCGGCTCGGGCAAGACCACCTGTCTGCGCTGTATCGCCGGTCTCGAACGGGCCAGCCAGGCTTACGTACAGGTCAATGGTCACATCTGGCAAGACAGCCAGCGCAATCACTTCGTACCGGTGCACCAGCGGGCGCTGGGCTATATCTTTCAAGAAGCGAGTCTGTTCCCCCACCTGTCGGTGCGGGCCAATCTTGAATTCGGCCTCAAGCGCATTGCCCATCAGGAACGTCGAGTGGATCTTGCCCATGCCACCGAACTACTGGGCATCACCCACCTGTTGACGCGGGCGCCGCACAACTTGTCCGGCGGCGAACGCCAGCGGGTCGGTATCGCCCGGGCCTTGCTTACCAGCCCGAAGCTGCTGTTGATGGACGAACCCCTGGCCGCGCTGGACAGCCAGCGCAAAAGCGAAATCCTGCCCTATCTGCAGCGTCTGCACGCAGAGCTGGATATCCCGGTGCTCTACGTCAGTCATTCCCAGGACGAGGTGGCGCGACTGGCGGACCATATAGTGCTGTTAAATGAAGGCAAGGTACTGGGCAGCGGGCCCATCGGCGAAACCCTGGCCAGGCTCGACCTGCCATTGGCGCGAGGGGATGATGCCGGGGTGGTGATTGAGGGGCGGGTGGGTAATTACAATCTCAATTATCAGCTGTTGACCCTGCAATTGCCCGGCAGCACCCAGCACCTGAGGGTTACCCATGCATCAATGGCTATCGGCCAGCCGTTGCGTGTCAAAGTGCAGGCGCGGGATATCAGCCTGAGCCTGCACCCGGCCGAGCACAGCAGCATCCTCAACAGCTTGCGTGTAACTGTGGTCAGCGAAACCGCCGCCGACAACCAGGCCCATGTACTCATACGCCTGGATGCAGACGGAACTCCCCTGCTTGCCCGGATAACCCGCTACTCCCGGGACCAACTGGGCCTGCGCACCGGGCAAATACTGTGGGCGCAGATCAAGTCGGTGGCAGTTCTGGCCTGACACCTTGCTGACGGCGCTGGGTGAGGAAGCGCACGGTCGCAATCGCCAGCCCCAGCAACAGCCCCAGCACCATGGCCAGAGCCACAATCAGTGCCTTTTTCGGCTTGACCGGATCAGTCGGCACCTGTGCCTTGCGGTCAATACTGGCCAACCCGAGATGGCTCATATCCGTGTTCAGACGGCCAAGACGTACGACTTCGGCACGCAAGGGCTCGATATCCTTCAGGAATACATCCTCATTCGAGCGTTTACCGAGCATTTCGACTTGGCGATTGACCTCAAGCAATTGAATATTTTTGCGGATCTGCGAGATACGGTCATCGGTAAAATCGTCTGTCGTGCGCTTGAGCAGTGCTGCGCGCTCGGCCTGCAAAGCCTGGGACCCCATAAAGTACAAAGGGATACTTTGTGAAGTGATTTCAGTTCGCACCAGTCTGGACGACGAGCCCTGTGCTGCATCGGCCATAGCAGAGGGTGTGGTCGGGCGGGTAATGCCCAGCGATTTAGCAATGGCGATGGCTTCATCAAGCTGCTGGATGCGCGCTTCCCGCTCGATTTTCAGCTGCAGGCGCAAAGCTTTCAATTCATCCTCCAGCCGGGCCTTCTGGAGGGTGTCAGCTTCCAGGAAAGAGGCAATTTTCCCTTGTTTATCAGACAAATAGCTTGAACGCGCAGCATTTATCTGGGCGTCCAGCTCTCTAAGCCGGTTACTGATAATAACCTTGAGATCGGCACTGATTTGCTCACGCTGCTTATTGATCGCGTAGTCGACAAAACCATTGAGAATGGCAACCCCGTCGAGAGAAGCCGGGTAAGTGAGTTCCAGCCTTAAATAAGAGCTTTCTGAATTATCCTTGTTCGACGCAGGCTGTACCAGGGTGATGGCGTCCCGGTTAAACACTTCGAAGCTTTGCTCCAGGGTTCTGCCAGGTTGCAGCAGAGGTTTGAACAAATCCGGGTGGTCGCGAAAAAAGTTCAAGCGGTTTTCGTAAGATTCAAGTGCCAGCCCCACTTTAAGCAAGGCATCAGGCGCAGGCAGGGTATAGACCTGGGAACGGTTAAGCGCATCAAGTTCGTTGATGGCTGCAGGACGCAGCAGGCTGCTGGTTTGATAAATCTGTTGCGCAAACAAAACATAGCAAAATGCCATCAATGCGGTGACTAGCATTGTGGCTGCAATCAGTTTTTTTTGTCGCCACAAAGAATGGATCAACTCAAACAAATCGATCTCAGCGTCAACTTTTCGCCCTTGTGGAGGCTGCTGAATAGTCAAATGAATGCACCTTGTAAATAAAGCTTAGTCAAGCTGGCTGCTGAGGAAGTATGTATCACATGATCACGCATTGCGTTTGACAGGCTATTCCTAGGAAAATTCGTACCTATATAAAACAAGCACATAGAACAACAAAAGCAAGTAATTGGAAAACGATATCCAGCGACTTTATTAAAAACTGGATAAACCCGACTATCCAATGAGAATTGCCTCACAAAAAAAGGCAAAATCACAATGCATTTTTGCCGTTTTCATGGAATACACACGCCAGGACAGCAGAGTCTCCTGGACTGTGTAATTATTGCCGCCACAAGAAAGCACGCTTACGTGTGGGGTAATAATCGGCATGGATATTTTTCAGGCGATGCGGGTATTTGTCCGCGTAGTCGAGACCGGCAGCTTTACCGCTGCGGCGCAAGCGCTGGGTTATTCAACGGCGCAAACTTCACGTTTGCTGTCTGAGCTGGAGTCCTCGCTGCAAGCCCGGTTGTTGCAGCGCAGTACCCGACGCCTGGCACTGACCGAGGTGGGTACACGTTACCTGGAACGCTGCCGGATGATTCTGGGCGAGATCGAGGATGCCAATGCCGAAGCAGCGGGCGCGCACCTGATCCCCCGTGGCCATTTGCGTGTGCAATCAACCACCGGCCTGGGTATCCAGCTGCTGGCACCGCTGGTAGCCCGTTACACGGAGCTGTATCCGCAGGTCCATGTCGACCTCACTCTGTCGCAACGCCAGCCCGATCTGCTTGAGGAGGGCCATGACCTGGTCATTACCCTGTCGGCCCATCTGCCGGATTCGGAACTGATCGGCCAGCCGCTGGGCAGCATCTTCAGTGTTATCAGTGCTGCGCCCTCCTACCTCAAGGACCGGAATATCCCGACAGTGCCGGACGATCTGCACCAGCACCGCTGCCTGCATCTGGTTGACCCGTTGTTCACCGACAGCTGGACCTTCCGCGATGATCAGGGCGAGCAAGTCATCCGCCCCGGGAACGTCTTTCAGGTCAACGTGGCTGAGGCCATGGCGAAAGCGGCCGAGGCCGGGCTTGGAGTCTGTCTGTTGCCTGATTATGTGGCGGTAGGCTCTTATCAGCGCGGTTCACTGGTGCGCCTGCTGCCGCACTACCGGCTGCATGAAAAGAGTATCTATGCACTCTACCCTTCACGGCGGTTTCTGGATGCCAAGGTCAAGACTTGGGTCGAATTCCTGAAGCAGGAGATTCCGAAAGTGCTTGAAGGGCACCAGGCCATCGTCGATGACCCGGCGCATTGGGCTTAGACGACTTGTACCGCCGTGCGCAGATGCTCACGCAAAGCGATGGCGGTGCGATCAAATTCCAGTGGCGTGACTGAAATACCGCCCTGGGTGACTACCCGGGTTTCGGTATCCAGTGCTTCAGGGTGCTGATGGCGGGTGATGCTCAGCCAATAATACTTGGCTTCGCGAAAGTCGGTACGCTCGATGGCTTCAACCCCGTCCATGCGCCCGGCGCCCTGGCGGGTGATCTGGATCGGGCCGGCCTCATCGGCAGGCACGTCAGGGAAGTTAATGTTCAGGCAGGCCGACTGCTCCCAGCCCTTGCCCAACAGTTGCCGGATAACTCCGGGGGCCAGTGCCCGGGCCGTTTCCCAGCGCACCGCGCTGCGACGGGTAAAGTACTGGCTCAAGGCGATGGACGGAACGCCCATCAACAAGCCCGTCATGGCAGCGCCCACGGTACCGGAAAACAGGGTTTCAACCCCAAGGTTGGCGCCTTTGTTGATGCCGGACAGCAACAGCTGCGGGGGGGTGTCCAGCAACTGCTGCAATGCCATGGCGACACAGTCGGCGGGCGTTCCGGAGACGGAAAAACGCCGCTCGCCACGTTTTGTAACGCGCAAGGGATGATGAATGCTGATTGCCGTGGATATACCACTCTGGTCATGGTCAGGTGCCACGACCCATACTTCGTCCGCCAACTCGTGGGCGACCGCTTCCAGCACTGCAAGGCCAGGGGCGTCGATCCCGTCGTCATTGGTGATCAAGATTCGTTCGAGTCGAGCGTCTGGCATGAGGGGGTTCCTTTTATGGGATGAAGCAGCTGCAAGCTGTCAGATAAAACTAGCTTGAAGCCTGCAGCTTGCAACTATCCCTTAAATACCCTGCAACGCCAGATCCATCGCAAAGTAGGTCAGAATCATGTCAGCACCGGCACGCTTGATCGAGCCAAGGCTTTCGCGCACTACGCGGGCCTCGTCGATGGCGCCGGCCTGGGCACCGAACTTGATCATCGCGTATTCACCACTCACCTGGTACGCCGCCAATGGCAGGTGCGAGGCCTGGCGGATATCGCGAATGATGTCCAGGTAGGCACCGGCAGGTTTGACCATCAGCACGTCTGCGCCTTCCTGCTCGTCCAGCAATGACTCGCGGATTGCTTCGCGGCGGTTCATCGGGTTCATCTGATAGGACTTGCGGTCGCCCTTGAGCGCACTACCGCCCGCTTCGCGAAACGGGCCATAAAGGGCCGAGGCGAACTTGGTGGAATACGCCATGATCGAGGTATCGGTAAACCCGGCACCGTCCAGAGCGCTGCGGATGGCCTGCACCTGGCCGTCCATGGCTGCTGAAGGCGAGATAAAGTCGGCACCGGCAGCCGCAGCGGCTACGGCTTGCTTGCCCAGGTTGATCAGGGTCGCGTCATTGTCGACGCCATGGTCATGCATCACGCCGCAATGGCCATGGGAGGTGTATTCACAAAAGCAGGTATCGCTCATCACCACCATGTCCGGCGCGGCATCCTTGCTGATACGCACCATGCGTGACACCAGGCCATCCTCACGCATGGCGTCACTGCCGGTTGCGTCCAGGTGATGAGAAACGCCGAACAGCATCACCGACTTGATGCCCGCACGGGCGTAACGCTCGATTTCACCGGCCAGTTTCGACTCAGGAATACGCATCACACCGGGCATGCTGGTGATCGGCACAAAATCGTCGATTTCTTCTTCGACGAAAATGGGCAGCACCAGATCATTCAGGCTGAATTCGGTTTCCTGAAACATGTCGCGAAGAGTCTGGGAACGGCGCAGGCGGCGCGGACGTACGGCGGGGAACTGGTTAGGCATCATGGTTCCTGATGGGCAGATTCAAAAAACAGACGAGCCTTGGCTCAATGGCGCAACAAATACAGGATTGATCCTGCAATTGCAAAACATCCGCCCGGCCTGCGGCCGGTTGTCGCGGGGACAGAGCAATCGATCATCCCCTTGAACATTTCGTAAAAAAGCGTAACATCCCTGCCCATGATACTCGAACAGCTCAAAGCTCTGGGTAATGACACTCGCATGCAAATGATGGAGTGGCTCAAAGACCCACTCAGAAATTTCCCACCACAGGATCACGGCGATCCTACGATTGGCGTATGCGTTACCCACTTGCAGCACAAGGCCGGGTTGTCGCCTTCTACTGCTTCGGCGCATCTGGCTATCTTGCAGCGCGCCGGCTTCGTCCTGACCACCCGCATCGGCAAGTGGACCTACTACCGACGCAATGAACAGGCGATCGATGACTTTGCAGCTAGGCTGAAAATCGAGTTGTAATTTTTAATTATACATTTCGTTATTTCGCGCAATGTAAAAATATGAGGAAGCCCCATGAGCACTAAAGCAATCTTCGTCCAACCTGGCGGCGGTTATCACAATGTCGTGGTTGGAAGCAGTGAAGTACCGGCCCCTGGTACCGGTGAAATCACTGTACGTTTGCACGCCAACTCACTGAATTACCATGATTTCGCTGTAGTCAGCGGCATGTGGGGCCCAAGCGAAAACCGCATCCCCATGGCTGATGGCGCCGGTGAAGTGGTTGCCATTGGCGCCGAGGTCAACGACTTCAAAGTGGGCGATTCGGTGGTCAGCACCTTCTTCCCGGAGTGGATCGACGGCACCCCGCTGGTTGAAGGTTTTGTGACCGTACCCGGAGATGGCATCGACGGTTATGCCCGTGAGCAAGTAACCGCCAAAGCCACGTCCTTCACCCTGGCCCCAACCCGCTGGAGCCATGCCGAGGCATCAACCCTGACCACTGCCGGCCTGACCGCCTGGCGTGCCTTGATGGCCGACGATTCGCTCAAGCCGGGTGACACGGTACTGGTGCAAGGCACCGGCGGTGTTTCGATTTTCGCCCTGCAGTTCGCCAAAATGGCCGGTGCCACGGTAATTGCCACGTCCTCCAGCGATGAGAAACTCGAACGCCTCAAGGCACTGGGCGCTGATCACGTGATCAACTACCGCAAGGACACCCAGTGGGGTGAAACCGCCCTGGCCCTTACCGGCGGGCGCGGTGTGGACCACATCATTGAAGTCGGCGGCCCTGCGACACTTGAACAGTCGATGATTGCCATCCGGGTTGGTGGGCATATCTCGATTATCGGCATCCTCAGCGGCGTTACCGGCGCAATGAACTTTGTCCCGATGCTGATCAAGCAAGTGCGCCTGCAAGGCGTGCTGGTAGGCAGCCGCAGCCAGCAGCAAGACATGATTCGCGCCATCAATGCCAATGGCATGCGCCCCATCATTGATCGCCACTTCCCGCTCACCGACATCGTCGAGGCGTTCAAGTACCAGGAAACCAACCAGCATTTCGGCAAGATCATTCTGGACATCTAACCGCAACATCGTCGATGGCGCATTGACAGTGCGTCATCGGCTTCTCTAGATTCAGGCTTTTGCCCAGAGAGCCGAGCCTGATGAGCCTTGAATCCGTACGCGCATTTTTTCACGCCAACGCCCCTGAGCTGCACATCATCGAACTGACCACCAGCACCGCTACGGTCGCTCTGGCCGCCGAGGCCCATGGCGTGGAGCCAGGTCAAATCGCCAAAACCCTGGCCTTTCGTGTCGGCGAACGCAACGTTCTGCTGGTGGCCCGCGGCGACGCACGTATCGATAACAAAAAAATCAAGGACGCTTTGGGCAGCAAAGCCAAAATGCTCGATGCCGAAACGGTTGTGGCGTTGACCAGTCACCCGGTGGGGGGTGTTTGCCCATTCGGGTTGGCCACCGATCTTGCGGTTTACTGCGATGTTTCCCTGCAAAGCTACAGCGAAGTCATGCCTGCAGCCGGGGCTACTCACACGGCGGTAAAGATTTGCCCGACACGCATGGCGGAGCTGGTCAATGCGCAGTGGGTTGATGTGTGCCAGCCGCTGACTGTCGCCTGAAACCAGATGGAGGGCTCTAGCGCGGGCTTTATGGCGAGCTAAATTGTCCGACAAAGTGGATAATGCAGTTGCGATCGATTATCATCCGCCGCTCGTGCAGCACCCTTCAACTCCATTTCAAGATAATTAAACTGTCGCAGGGTGCTGTTTCCAGAAAAAAAACCTGAGGCGCTCATGCACCGCTTTACTTTCAGCAAATCATTGATTTGCGCAACATTGGGGATCGTCAGCCTGCCGTCGTTCGCGGCATTGCAACCAGAGTCAGAAGCGGCCCTGGCCAGCGAAACGCAAAGAACCTGCCATTTCAACAAAGACACCAGCACCGATTGCACCACCACTTACCGCTATACCATTCTCACCAACAATGGCCGGGAACTGCTCTCACGGATCGATTTCAGCTTCCCCGAAACCGATCAGCTGGAGATCATCGACGCGCAATCAACACAACCCGGGGGCAAGCCGGTAGCTCTGGATTCGGCGCAAATCGATACCCGCATGGCGCCCAACCCGGACCAGGGTTTTCTGCGGGCGAGGCAAACCTCCATTGCTTTCCCTAACCTGCGAATTGGCACCCGACTGGCCTACACCGTACGCGAGCACACGGTGGCCAAACCGCTGATGGACCATTTCCATTACCTGATGACGTTCGGTCCATCCCCTGCCCGCTCCGATGTTTTCAAGAGCACCTTTACCGCCGAGCAGCCCATCGTGTGGCGCAGCGAGCTGATGGAAGACTTCAGGTTCACCCCGTCGGCCGACAACAAGAGCCTGATTATCGAGCAGAAAAAACCGCGCTTCGTGAACTACATCAACGAGGCCGGCAACGCCTACATCCGCCAGTTGCCACGGGCAGAAATCGGCAGCTCCAGCCAGGTGCAGGATCATTTCGGCAACCTTGCCGGGCGCTATAACGACATTGTTTCGGGCAAACTGCCCGGCAGCGCCGCCAAAGCCGTGTCCGGGCTCAAGGGCTTGCCGCCTGCGCAGCAAGTATCCGGCGTGATGCAATACATTCACGACCAATACCGCTACATGGGGGACTGGCGCGCTACAGATCGTGGCTATGTGCCGTTTACCCTGAGTGAAATCGAGGCGCGCGGTTACGGCGACTGCAAGGACCTTTCGGTACTCCTGACCGCCATGTTGAAAGCGAGTGGCATACCGGCGCAAACGGCCTGGGTCAGCCGCGGTTCCAACCCCATGAGCCTGTTGCTGCCGGGCACCAGTGCGGCCAATCACGCCATCGTGCGGGCCCAGGTGAATGGCCAGGTCTGGTGGCTTGACCCGACCAATCCGGTGTTTTTGCCGGGGCGCAGCATGCCCGACATCCAGAATCGCTGGGCGCTGGTGATCGATGCCGACGGCAAAGTGCAAGAAGATCACATCCCCGAAGAGCAGCCGAGCCTGAGTATGGCGGTGAAGAAGTTCGAGCACTTCAATCGCGATGGCCAGGCACGTACCACGGCTGAAGTCGAAATGGGGCAAATGACGCTGATGCAACTCAGTTACGCCGATACCGATTCAGGGGTCAGTGCGACCGACCTGAACCTGTGCAACCACTTTGGCAAAGAAATCAGCGACTGCAAGATCAGCAGGGAAAAAACCGGCTTTGTGGTGCCCGATCGTTACAGGGTGCAAGCCACCCTGACCAACCTTCGTGCGCTGGAAAACCTCTCCGGGCAGCACGTCTACAAGCCGGCGTTCATGAGTGAGCGGTGGGACAGCCTGATGAACTATCGCCGTACCGGGCAACTGGCTGATCTGTACATGGCCGATCCGGAGAAACTCACCTTCGACATCACCCTCTCGGGCGCCAAGGTCGCCCAAGACATCAAGACCTGCAAAGTAAGCTCGCCATGGTTTGATATGGAGCTGAGCAGCAAACGCAGCAAAGGTGAGTACCGTTACCTGTACTCCATGACGCAAAAGCACAGCTGGTTGAGCCATGACGAAATCATGAGCGCACCTTTCGAAGCGATGCTTCAGCAAGCCCGTGCCTGTAACGAGAACATGCAGCAAGTAGTGCAACTGGTCACCCAGAGCTGAGTGCTTTGCAGTCAGCTACAAAAAAGCCCGACCCCATTGCGGGGCCGGGCTTTTTATTGGCTCAGGCGATGGCGGTATCGACCAGAACCTGCGCTTCCTCAACCAGACGGCTGAGGTGCTCGTCACCGATAAAACTCTCGGCGTAGATTTTGTAGATGTCTTCGGTGCCCGAAGGGCGCGCCGCAAACCAGCCGTTTTCAGTCATGACCTTGAGCCCGCCGATGGCCTGATTGTTGCCCGGTGCATGGCTGAGGATTTGAGTGATCGGCTCACCTGCCAGTGTGGTCGACTTGACCTGTTCCGGCGACAACTTGCCCAGCAGGGCTTTTTGCTGCGGGGTGGCCTTGGCGTCAACACGGGTGGAGAACGGCTGCCCCAGCTCTTCGGTCATTTTCTGGTACAGCTGGGAAGGATCGCGACCGGTGCGCGCCGTCATTTCAGCAGCCAACAACGACGGAATCAGGCCGTCCTTGTCGGTTGACCAGACACTGCCGTCCAGACGCAGGAACGAAGCCCCGGCACTTTCTTCGCCACCAAAACCCAGCGAACCTTCGAACAGGCCATCGGCAAACCATTTGAAACCTACCGGCACTTCGTACAGGCGACGGCCCAGACGCGCAGTCACGCGGTCAATCAAGCCACTGCTGACCACGGTTTTGCCAACAGCAGCATCCGCGCGCCAGTGCGGGCGATTCTGGAACAGATAGTCGATGGACACGGCCAGGTAGTTGTTCGGAGCCAGCAGGCCACCCGATGGCGTAACAATGCCATGGCGGTCGTGGTCCGGGTCGCAGGCGAAGGCCACGTCGAAGCGCTCTTTAAGGCCGATCAGGCCCTGCATGGCGTAGCTGGAGGACGGGTCCATGCGGATACGGCCATCCCAGTCCACGCACATAAAGCGAAAGGTCGGATCGACCGAGGTGTTCACCACTTCCAGGTTCAGGCCGTAGTGTTCGCCGATCGCCGACCAGTAGCGCACACCTGCACCACCCAGCGGGTCAACGCCCAGGCGCAGATTGGCGCCGCGCAAGGTGTCCATGTCGATCACGTTTTTCAGATCGGCAACGTAGGTGTTCAGGTAATCATGGCGGTGAGTGGTGCTGGCTTTGAGGGCCTGCTCGTAACTCATGCGCTTGACCCCTACCAGCTTGTCGCCCAGCAGTTCGTTGGCCTTGGCTTCAATCCACTTGGTGACATCGGTATCGGCCGGGCCACCATTGGGCGGGTTGTACTTGAAACCACCGCTTTCAGGCGGGTTGTGCGACGGCGTAATCACCACGCCATCAGCCAGCCCGCTGGTGCGGCCACGGTTATAGCAGATGATTGCGTGGGAAATGGCCGGCGTAGGGGTGTATTCATCGTCAGCGGCGATCATGGTTTCGACGCCATTGGCGGCAAACACTTCCAGGGCACTGGCGCCGGCAGGGGTAGACAGCGCATGGGTGTCGATACCGACAAACAGCGGCCCGTTGATGCCCTTCATCTGCCGATACAGGCAAATGGCCTGGCTGATAGCCAGTACATGCCACTCATTGAAGCTCAGCTCAAATGAACTGCCGCGGTGCCCGGAAGTACCAAAGGCCACACGCTGTGTCGTGATGGCTGCATCGGGTTGACCGGTGTAGTAAGCGGTCACCAGTCGAGGGATATCGACCAGCAGCTGAGCCGGGGCCGGCTTGCCCGCAAGAGGACTGAGTGTCATGCAAAACCTCGGTAAATTAATGATTCGCAGGAAAAAAGGGCAGTTTACTGGCTGTTCGACATTGGTGCGAAGTAATCTATCCGTCCCACGTGGCCGAACAGACACTTTAATCTACTGTTAGTTGTCTGAAGTTGATCCCGGGCACGTTGTTTAATTCAACTGCATGTACATTTTTAGCTCTGAAATAAGGAAAACACCATGAAATCACTGGTGATCAGCGCAGCGGTACTGCTGTCTTTGAGTACGCTGTGCAGCGTGGCCAACGCCGCAAAACTGGAAGATGTCGCCCCCTATCCAAAAGCCGAAGCAGGTTTTAGCCGTCAGGTCATTCATTTGCCCAAGCAAAAGAACGAAGACGACTACAAGGTACAAATCATCGCGGGCAAGACCTTGCAGGTCGACTGCAACCAGCAGCGCCTGAGCGGCAAGCTTGAAGAAAAAACCCTCAAGGGCTGGGGCTATCCGATGTATCGCCTGAACAAGGTCAGCGGGCCCTTAAGCACAATGATGGCCTGCCCGGAAGGCAAGGCGCACCCCGAGTTTGTGCCAGTGGTGGGTGAAGGCTTCATGCTGCGCTACAACAGCAAACTGCCAATCGTGGTGTACGTGCCCAAGGATATTGAAGTGCGCTACCGGATATGGTCGGCCTCCAAGCAGGTCAAGCAGGCCGTAACCGAGTAAGAGCTTTGGTTTTTCATTGTTGGAGTTGGCTTGCCTGCGATACAAACGGCGCGGCTGAACGGTCAGACCGCGTTGATGCCATCGCGGGCAAGCCCGCTCCCACAGTGATTGAGTGTTATTGCAACCCCACGCGATACAGCACGCCGTCATCCTCATCGGTCAACACATACAGATAGCCATCCGGGCCCTGGCGAACATCCCGGATGCGCGCCTTGAGATCGCCCAGCAGGCGCTCTTCATGCACCACTTTGTCACCACTCAGTTGCAGACGGATCAGGTCCTTGTCCGCCAGCGCACCAATAAACAGGTTGTGCTGCCAGGGCTTGAAGCGGTCGGCGTCATAAAACGCCATGCCACTGATGCCCGGAGATTTTTCCCATACATGGCTTGGCCCCACGGTGCCTTCCACGGTTTGGCCCTGGGCTTCGGAGATCGGCCTGGAGGAGTAATCAATCCCGTGGGTTGCCAGCGGCCAGCCATAGTTTTTGCCGCGCTCGATCAGGTTGATTTCGTCGCCCCCCTTGGGCCCGTGTTCGTGAGTCCACAAGGTACCGGTCCAGGGGTTAAGCGCTGCGCCTTGCTGATTGCGATGCCCATATGACCAGATTTCCGGCCTGACATCCTTGTTGCTGACAAAAGGGTTGTCACTGGGTACGCGTCCGTCAGGATAAATGCGCACCACCTTGCCCTGCAGTTTGTCCAGATCCTGTGCGGTTGGACGCTGGTTGTTTTCACCCAGGGCAATAAATAGATAGCCATCGCGATCAAATACCAGTCGTGAGCCGAAGTGGTTGCCGGTGGAGAGCTTCGGTTGCTGGCGAAAGATCACTTCAAAGTTGCTCAGCCGGGTCAAATCATCGGACAAGCGCCCACGGCCCACCACAGTACCGGCCTTACCGTCTGCACCGCCTTCGGCATAGGACAAATACACCAGCCGGTCTTCACCGAAGCTGGGCGATAACACCACATCGAGCAGGCCGCCCTGACCCTTGGCCCACACTTGCGGCACACCGGAAAGTGGTGCCGATAATTTACCGTCAGGACTTACGACCCGAAGATTACCGGGGCGCTCGGTGATCAGCATGCCTTGCCTGTCGGGCAAAAAGGCCAGTGCCCACGGGTGGTTGAGCCCTTCAACCACGGGTGTGGCCGTTACGGTCCCGGACTCGGAAACAAAGGTTTTTTGCCCATCGGCATGGGCCGTGAATGCCATATTGAGCAGCGACGTGGCGCACAGGGTGGCCAGCAGGGTTTTTCTCAACATCAGCTATTCCTTGTTCGATTAAGGTTTGTCCCGCGGCTGCAACGACGGTGCCGTCGGCTTGATGGTTGGCGGCACCGGCGGGTTGCGTGGGTAACCATTGCCGATTTTGCCGCTATCAATGCCCGGGGGCTGCACCGCAGGCGCAGAGGCAGGGCCGCTTGCTCCCGGCACAGAGGCACCGGTGCCCTGACGGCTGTTGGGATTGATGCGGCGGATGGGATTGTTAACGGGCGGGGTGTTGGTAATCGGACTATTTTGCGCCAACGGTGGAACTTGAGCCGCCGAGGGCCGGGAAAGAGGTTGCGCCTGCACCTGGGTGGCGAGCGCGCCACCCAGCAGGAGGAATACAAAACTGGCTTTGAAGCTGTTCATCACGCCCTCCGTTTTTGGTCGACCTTGAACCTTTGAGGGGCCTGCGCGTAACAGGTTCGGTTGCAAGGTTAACAAAACGTGTCAGCTATCGGTTTCAGGGCCGATCACAATCACCGTCGAGTCCCGTGCTTGGGCCAGAAGAGCCTCACGGCACACCTGATAACAATCTTCGATATGACCATTGCCCACCAGTTTCATCACGCCAAAACTGATGGTTGCCGCCACAGCCTGCCCGACAAAAGGCACAAAACGAACCACTGACTTGGTCGCCACTTTGGCGCCCATTTTGCGTACCAGCGACATCACCAGCGTGCGGCTGATGAATTTGCCGATCACTTCACTGCCTATGCCACTGACCGCTACTACGATCAGGCGCTTGGAACGTGAGTCCATCTGTTCGATCTGGTGTGGGGTGAGGCCGAACTTGCTGTTGATGGCCGGCAGCATTTCAACCAGCAGTGCGACATCCGTGCCGATATCGAGCCCGGGGATGGGGATCGCAGCCGCACCTGCCGAGACTGCCGAACGCTTGGTGACCATGGACCGGCACTCGTCACGAATACGGTCAAGTTCAGCTAATGACTTGATTAACATAGGGTTCCCCGACAGATAGAGATAAAAACAGCCTAGTCTACTACGCCCTTCTGAGCAGCAAGGCAGGCCTGTCTATATGTAGAGGGGTTACAGCGCAGGAAATTCACAACCGCGGGGATGTTTTTGGCCGCTGGAGGGCCGGGGTGCCCAAGGGTGGCCTGTACTCTCGTGAAGTACAGGCCTGGCGCGAGTTACACGTCTTTTTTGACTTTTTCCCATTCAGCCTTGAGTTTGGAAACGAAGGATTCTTTTGGGGTTTCCTTGCAGGCCGTCACGACCAGCGGGGTGATTTTGGCGATACCGTCCACATCCAGCACCGCATCTTCAACTTTGCCCTTTTTGTTGATGGCTTCACCCAGGCCCACAGCAGTCGGCTGGAAGCTTTCATCCACAGCCAGGAAATCCGCGCATGTCCATTTTGCAACGGGCTGCTTGGTTTCAGCCTGCGCCAAGGTTGACAGTGCAGCCAGACCCACAGCGCCCAGTAACAGAATGTGCTTCTTCATATGCAAATATCCCTATTATCAAAGAGTCAGTAACATGTGTTGTGCCGCAAAAAACATAGTAGCTAATACTCTACCTGTCAAAAAACAGGCCGCTGATTATATTTAAACCCTGATTAAAATCTTGGCAGTCATAGTTAAGCGAGCCCATAAAAGACACACTCACCCACACTTCGCCCAGCCTCTTTATTCAGCATTAAATTTTTCATCAGCCCCGCAAGTGTCGCGGTGTTATTGAGAAAGAATGACCTTCATTGCCTTCTCCTTGGCTGCGTTGCAAAACACCTCATACGCCTGGAGGATGTCTGTGAGTGCAAAGCGGTGAGTGATCAGCTTGCCGGCATCGATTTTTCCTGACTGCACGGTCTTCAGCAGCAAAGGGGTGGTGTTGGTATTGACCAGCCCGGTTGAAATAGTGACGTTCTGGATCCACAGTTTTTCCAGATGCAACTCGACACTTTTGCCGTGCACACCCACGTTGGCGATGCTGCCGCCCGGGGCTATGACCGATTGACAGGTGTCGAACGAGGCCGGTATACCCACGGCCTCAATCGCAACATCTACACCGACACCCTGGGTCAGTTCAAAAATTCGTTCAACCGCGTTTTGCGTATTGATATCGATGATATCCGTAGCGCCAAAACGCTTAGCCACTTCAAGCCGGTTAGTGTCGCCATCCACCATGATCAATTGGGCCGGCGAATAAAATTGCGCGGTCAACAGCGCCGCCATACCAACGGGCCCTGCCCCGACGATAACCACACTGTCGCCCGGCTTGACCTTGCCCGCGAGCACGCCAATTTCGAAACCGGTCGGCAAGATGTCACTGAGCATTACCAGGGCTTCTTCATCCGCTCCGGCGGGGACCGGGTACAGGCTGTTGTCCGCGTGGGGAATGCGTACCAGCTCGGCCTGGGTTCCGTTAATCAGGTGGCCCAGGATCCAGCCTCCGTCAGCACAGTGGGAATACATCTGACGCCGACAATTGGCGCAACTGCCACACGAGGTGATGCAGGAAATCAGTACATGATCGCCGGGCTTGAAATTGCGCACGGCCGAGCCGACCGCTTCAACCACTCCCACACCTTCATGCCCCAAAACCGTACCACGGGTCACTTCAGGTACATCACCCTTGAGAATATGCAGATCAGTGCCGCAAATGGTGGTGTGCAGGATGCGCACGATGGCATCGGTCGGTTTGTCGATGACCGGATCGGGAATCTCGGCCCAGGCTTTTTCGCCGGGCCCCTGGTAGGTGAGCGCTTTCATGATGGCCTTCCTTTACCTGATCAAAAATCATCAGTAGCTGCCACTCAGGTGCACCCTGCATGGCAGCCCCCAAAATCATTGATGCAGTTAAGCAGCCTTTTTGCCCGGCGCTCTTGCCACAGGTCACAAAAAGCGTTTTCGGACTAACGGTGCGGGTGAACGGTAAAAGACACCAGTTTCACCACAACAGGCCGCACCACCAGGATGCACAGAAAGGCCACGGGCATTGCCAATTGATACGCGTGCAGCGCATTACTCAGGTAAGCATCGTCAATACCCGAGTTGGCTGCCGTGATCACCAGCGACATCAAAAAGGCCATGATTGTCGACATGTAAAAAGCAAATACATAAGGCGTCGCTCGTGCTGAAAGCCTGATACGTTTCGACATCAGTGCGCTGGTGGGTGTTTTGGAGGTCATAAAAGGCCTTTTTAAGCATGCGATTAAGAGATGACGCACCTTAGCAAGTTCAAAAACCGCCAACTAGACGCTTAAGCGCAGTTACTTTATAAAGAAAAACTTACGAATAACCTCCAGAGCCCCATCATGAATCTGCTCGCGGCGATTTCCAGCTTTATCAAAGTGGTCGAAACGGGCTCCATCGTGGGGGCTGCGAAAAACCTGGGGCTCAGTGCCGCGGCTGTCAGCCAGACCATCAACCGCCTGGAGGAACACCTTGGCGTTCGTTTACTGCAGCGCACCACGCGCAGTATGGCGCTGACCGAAAAGGGTGCGTTGTACTACGCTAAAGTGCGACGCGTTGCTGCAGACCTTGAATCTGCACAAATGGCCATCAGCAGTGGCGATACCGAACTGCAAGGGCGCTTGTGCATCGCATCGACTTCAGCGTTCGGTCGGCATGTACTGGCCCCCTTGATTGCCGGCTTTTCGGCACGCCACCCGGGCTTGCGCCTTGAGCTGTGCACCACTGACGGCAAAATAAACCATATCCAGGACGGCATTGACCTGAGCCTGCGTATCAAGCCGCAACTGGAGGAAGGCATTGTTGCGCGCAAGATCGCTTCAGTACCTTTTGTGGTGTGCGCCTCTCCAGCCTATCTGGAGCGGGCCGGCATCCCGCGCAGCCCGCAAGACCTGCAACGACATGCCTGCCTGGCCTTTCGCTACCCCCTGGACGGGCGTCTGTTGCGCTGGGGGTTTATCCGCGAGGGGCAGCATTACTACGCAGCGCTGAACGTCAGCGCAATCAGTGACGATATCGACGCACTAACCCAAATGGCCATCCACGGCGCCGGGATTGCCCGTCTGGCAGAATTCGTGGCGGCGCCCCATGTGGATTCTGGCCAGCTTATTGCGCTGCTCAAGCACAGCCATGAGTCGAGCCAGACCTGCGTCGAGCCACTGGACATCTACGCCTGCGTACAAGACCGCAGCGCCCTGACAGCGAAGGTCAAAGCGTTCATGGATTATTTGACGGAGCATCTGGACAAGAGATGGCCTAATGATGCTATCGTGACAACAGCGGCTAACTTGTACTCGCTTTCAACTACGCACTAAATAAGTGCAAGCCTCATTTGAATGAGGAACGTAACTCAATACACCCGAAACAATTAATACTAGTGCGTGCATCAATATAGCTGTGTTCTTTTTCAGAAAAAATACCCTCTCTAGAGTAGTCCATTTATCCAGGCGTGCTGATACACTCGAAATACAAAATCTTACAAGGACGTAGAAGATGAACACTGCAACTAAGCGCGGCTGGAAATGGGCCTATCGCAAGATGCGCGACCTGCACTGTTCACGCGCATCGGCCAGCTACAGGGCAACCCTGTACTGCCTGCGGGGCGATACGGGCACGTTTGTTTGTGACCTGACGCACAAAAAGATCCGTATTAATCGTTGACAGCATTCCGTTAAATGACCAAGACGCCGGATTTGCTGAAAGTGCGAACAAACGCACACTTTTTCTCTTGTCCCATCAGCACCCGGCCACATTCCACCCTCACTTTTTATCGACCGGCCCGACAGTTGTTGACTCCAATATAAATACTCTCTCGAAACGAAGAAAAAAATCATATTACGAGCTAAAGATATGTCGCACATAATTCAGGACATGCCTGAAAGTAAACCGCCAGTGCCTGCCGATTACAGCAAACGACTGCTTATCAAGCCTTCTACTGCGTGAAACCCGCCACGTTATCCACTGTGTTCGAGCACAGCGGGCAACCTCATGCCTTTCGACTTACGGTTCTTTCTTCGCTGGCGGTGGCGGTGGTGCTGAGGGGGCCGTGGCAGGCAATACACTCCTGGTTCTCTCACTGTTTACATTAAAACCTTCACTGCCGGCCTGACGTTCCAGAATCAACCTCCTGGCAACTTCTTGAGCATGCATATCATGTCTCCTGGGACTCTAGAAACTCTACCCACTGAACCTCGGAATTAGGGATCAACAGGTGACTGATCCCATGACTCACCATTATTTGATCATCTACAAGCCAACTTGGGAACTCCATCAAAAAATGACCGCCCACCGGTTCCGCTGGCCATGCAAGGGGATAGCCCATCAGCCGACGGCCATCACGCATGTTGAGCACTATCCCGCGATCAGGATACTTGCCAAAAGCATAGCGCCACTCGCCCACTGAGGCTTTGGAGGTGAACCCCAAACGCCGCGCAATCCTGTACAGCACATCGTGTTGGGTCAAAAAAGCCAAGGCCAGGCCAATGGTCACGGCCATAACGATGGACCAAGTGGTGCCGATATTATCCGTCCACTGACCCAACGAATACCAACGACCGAAAAAACAGACCAACCACTCCAGCCCATCCACAAGCAGTTTGATAACGCCGGTGCAGATCAGCGCCTGGATCACCCTCTCAAACTGATTGGGTTTGGCCGTATCAGACAACCAGTAGAAAATGATTGTAGCGACAAAGCCTGAAAGCAATGCCTGCAGAACAGGCAATATGTCACTGGCGATCTCGTTCATTTATCTCTCTGGTTAGCCCCCACTCTCAATGGGCAAGACTTTACCCATGCCGCCCTGATGTCTGCCAGATACGAACCGCTCAGAACTACGTAATCAGAAATAAACCACGACACAACAATCAAACCTCCTACATCCACCTTTCCACCCGCTGGAGCACAGAGGTGCACCTGCAGGGCATGCAGGCTTGTGGCCGATCGTCAGATTCGTGAGCGGGTGAAGATCAAGAAGGCCCGTGGTGTGCTGCACAATGAGCGGGCCATGAAAGCGCTGAAAACAGTCAGGAGCAATGCTGAACACCGCGCCACCCGTGAAATGCAGCACACCCTCTCTCCCCTGAGTTTCCCCGCCCGGCAACGGAAATGAGCTCGTTTATAAGACCCGCGTGTTGCACAAGCACTTCAAGCAAGCGCTTATCGCCCTATCGTTACGCGACCGACCCCAGTACAATTGCCACCATACATACGCGACCCTTTGCCTGATGACGGGAATGAATCCTGCTTTCATCGCAAATCTACTTGGGCATAGCGTGCAAATGCTGCTGTCCACCTATGCCAGATGGATCAATTCTGCCTCTAACTGGAAATTATCATCCAGGCTCGGAATGTCGGAAATGGGTACTAAACAGGTACTGGCGCAACCCTCGTAACTCTAGAAGCCCCGCAGGATACCCCTTTGATCTCCACAGCAAATATCACGATGCAGTTCGGCGCAAAGCCGCTATTCGAGAACGTTTCAGTAAAATTTGGCGCTGGTAACCGTTATGGCCTGATCGGTGCCAACGGTTGCGGCAAGTCCACCTTCATGAAAATCCTCGGTGATGATCTGGAACCGTCCGGCGGCCAGGTCATGCTGGAACCGAACGTGCGTCTGGGTAAGCTGCGCCAGGACCAGTTCGCCTACGAAGAATTCACCGTGATCGATACCGTGATCATGGGTCACGAAGAGCTGTGGAAGGTCAAGGCCGAGCGCGATCGCATCTATTCGCTGCCGGAAATGACTGAAGAAGACGGCATGACCGTTGCCGAACTCGAAACCGAGTTCGCTGAAATGGACGGTTACACCGCCGAATCCCGTGCCGGTGAGCTGCTGCTGGGCCTGGGTATCGGCATCGAGCAACACTTCGGCCCGATGAGCGAAGTGTCGCCAGGCTGGAAACTGCGCGTATTGCTGGCGCAGGCACTATTCTCCGATCCTGAAGTTCTGCTGCTCGACGAACCAACCAACCACCTGGATATCAACACCATCCGCTGGCTGGAAAACATTCTGACCCAGCGTAACAGCCTGATGATCATCATCTCCCACGACCGTCACTTCCTGAACAGCGTGTGTACTCACATGGCTGACCTGGACTACGGCGAACTGCGTCTGTTCCCGGGTAACTATGACGAGTACATGACAGTCGCTACCCAGTCGCGCGAGCAACTGCTGTCGGAAAACGCCAAGAAGAAAGCGCAGATCAACGAACTGCAAGCGTTCGTCAGCCGCTTCTCGGCCAACGCCTCGAAATCCAAGCAGGCCAGCTCCCGCGCCAAGGCGATCGACAAGATCACCCTGGCCGAGGTCAAGCCTTCTAGCCGTGTCAGCCCGTTCATTCGCTTCGAGCAGAACAAGAAGCTGCACCGCCAGGCTGTGATTGTCGAGCAAATGGCCAAAGGCTTTGATGGCAAGACTCTGTTCAAGGACTTCAGCTTCACCGTTGAAGCCGGCGAGCGCGTTGCGATCATTGGCCCGAACGGTATCGGTAAAACTACCTTGTTGCGCACCCTGGTCAACGAACTGACCCCGGATGCCGGTACGGTGAAGTGGACCGAAGCTGCCGAACTGGGCTACTACGCCCAGGACCACGCTCACGACTTCGAAGACGATATGACCCTGTTCGACTGGATGGGCCAGTGGACGCAAGGCGAGCAAATGGTACGTGGCACCCTGGGCCGCATGCTGTTCTCCAACGATGATATCCTCAAGTCGGTAAAAGTCATTTCCGGTGGTGAGCAAGGTCGCATGCTGTTCGGCAAGCTGATCCTGCAAAAGGCCAACGTGCTGGTGATGGATGAACCGACCAACCACTTGGACATGGAATCCATCGAGGCGCTGAACCTGGCACTTGAGAACTACCCGGGTACCTTGGTATTCGTCAGCCATGACCGTGAGTTCGTATCCTCGCTGGCCACTCGTATTATCGAGCTGAGCCCAAGTGGCGTGATCGACTTCAGCGGTACTTACGATGACTACCTGCGCAGCCAGGGTGTTACGTTCTGATTCAGATACTGCCCGATCGGCTGTAACGAAAACCCCGTCCTGGTGACGGGGTTTTTCGTTTCTGGCCTTTTAACAACTGCGAGCAAGCCCAGTAATAACGTTAGCCTGCTTTCTTTTATTCCGGGGCCACGCCATCATGGCGGTTACCGATCGCCAGCCGGACTCCCTGCTAATGCCTGCGCAACACCCCTCCTCCTCGAGCTCCCTGTCGGTCACCCTGCAGATCCTGTCGATCGTGTTCTACACCTTTATTGCCTTTATCTGCATTGGCTTGCCGATAGCTGTATTGCCGGGTTATGTGCACGACCAACTGGGCTTCAGCGCCGTAGTCGCCGGGCTGGTGATTGCCTCGCAATATCTGGCCACCCTGCTGAGCCGCCCGTCAGCCGGTCGTCTGGTCGACAGCATCGGTACCAAGCCCGCCATCGTCTATGGCCTGGCCGGCATCGCCATCAGCGGCGTGCTCACATCCCTGGCCGTTGCGCTACAAGACTGGCCCCTGCTGAGCCTGGGCGTGCTGATTGTCGGCCGGGTATTTCTCGGTATTGCCCAGGGCCTGATCGGTGTTGGCACCATCACCTGGGGCATTGCCCAGGTGGGTGCACAACATACCGCCAGGGCGATTGGCTGGAACGGTATTGCGTCCTACGGCGCGATCGCCATTGGTGCGCCGCTGGGCGTGGTGATGGTCGACCGGCTGGGCTTCGCCATGCTCGGCGTGACCCTGTTGTTGCTGGCCCTGGCAGCGCTGGGGCTGATTCGCAAAAAACCGGCAATCCCGGCAATCGCCGGCGTGCGTCTGCCCTTTTGGTCGGTATTTGGCCTGATTGCTCCCTATGGCATCAGCCTGACCCTGGCCTCCATTGGTTATGGCACGCTAACTACCTTTATTACCCTGTTTTATATCGACCAGGGCTGGGAAGGCGCGGCGTATTGTCTGTCGGTATTTGGTGTGTGTTTTATCCTGGGCCGCCTGATCTTTACCAACAGCATCAGCCGCTTCGGTGGGTATAACGTGGCGATCGCCTGTATGAGCATCGAAGCGGTGGGCCTGGTCATGCTGTGGCTGGCACCCAGCACGGTATTTGCTCTGGCAGGTGCCGGGTTGACCGGCTTTGGCCTGTCCCTGGTGTACCCGGCGCTCGGTGTCGAGGCAGTCAAACGAGTTCCTGTTTCCAGCCGCGGCGCAGGGCTAAGTGCCTATGCCGTGTTTTTTGACCTGGCTCTGGCCATTGCCGGGCCGATCATGGGGGCCATTGCACTGAACCTGGGTTACCCGTGGATTTTCTTCAGCGCTGCGCTGATGTGCTGCATGGGTTTGCTGCTGAGCTTGAGCCTGTCGCGGCGGGCTCGCACCTAGTTGAAATGATCGGCAGTGCGCAAGCCGCCCCGGCTTGGGGGTTGCAGCGTCTTGCCGAAAAACCGCCCTGCCTCGTAAATCAGGTCGCGATGGATATCTTCCCGATCGACCCCCTGGGCATCCGTGCATAAACCGGGCATGGCCGCCATTTGCTCATCATTGCATGGGGCCATAAACACAAAGTGCCCGGCACCCGGTATCACCTTGAACTCGGGCTCCACCGGCAGCTTGCGGGCCAGCGCGTCGGCATTTTTGTCGGGGAATACCAGACTGTCGTTTTCGCCGCTGTACAGCAGTACGGGCACATGCACATCAGCCAGGGTCTGACGACCGAACATCAGGCTCAATGGCGCCATCAGCAGCAGTGCACGTATGCGGGGGTCGGCAGCAGGCTCCAGGTCATCACGATCGGCGATCAGCTCACCTTTTGTGGTGCAGGCATCACGGTCTTCAGGGCGTTCCTGACAGTAGCGACGCAGGCGATCCAGGTCGGGTTGGGCGCCTGCCAGGATCAGCGCGGTTTCGCCGCCGGCGGAATAGCCGATAACCCCCACCTGGTCGTCATGTACATAGGGTGAAAGCTCAGGGTCAGCCAAAGTTGCGCTGATGGCCGCCGATATCTGCATCGGTCGCCCATAAAGGTTGCTCAGGGTGCCCAGGCGGCTGTGATCCTTGTAGTTGTCGCCGGGGTGCAGCACCGCCACCACCACAAAGCGCTTGCGCGCCAATGAGGTGGCCAGGTCATGCAGCGCCAGTGGCGTACCGGTATTGCCATGGGACAGCATCAGCAGCGGGTAACGGCCCATGGCGATTTTCGCACCCTCGGTGGCTTCAACCTCGTAACTGCCCAACTTGGTCAGCCCTTCAGCCTCTCTGGACGGGTAAAAAGCGATGGCTCGCATGGGTTGATCGTCCAGTGGGTCAAGGAAGCTCAGGCGATGAAAACCCACGCTCCAGTGATAGCCGGGCTCGGCTTGCACCATGACGGGGCAACCTGCAATCAATAACACCAGTACCGCACACAGACGCATCATGGAGGCTCACCTTCAACGGTGCATTGCTCGACAGCATCACACTCTGCACAACCCGGGCCAGACGCAAAAAACTCCGTACCCCGGCCCTTTCACAAGGCCAGAATACAGAGTTTAGACGGCGCTGCGCCCGGGATTGCTTACGCTGCGCTGAACAGATCCTGCTTAATGTGCGCCTGGGCATCGTTCATGGCTTTGCTGCGTACTTCGTCGCCATAGGCCAGGCCGTGGGCGCGGACAAATTCGACGTCAGTAATGCCCATAAAACCCAGCATCACTTTCAAGTAATCTTCGTGGGCTACACCGGTTTGCTGACCGGCATGCAGGCCGCCAGAGGTAGATACCACTATCACTTTCTTGTTGCCGCACAGGCCTTCAGGGCCGGCTTCGGTATAACGGAAAGTCTGGCCAGCCACTGCGATCCGGTCGATCCAGGCCTTGAGCTGGGTCGGGATGGTGAAGTTGTACATCGGGGCCGCAATCACTACCGCGTCAGCCGCCAGGAACTGCGCCAGGGTGTCGGCGCTCAACTGGGCTTCATGTTTTTGTGCCGCATCACGCAGCTCGGCCGGGGTTCCGGCAGCCACCAGGGTAGCGGCCGAAAAGTGCTCAATGGCTTCAGCGGCCAGGTCGCGATAGCTGACTTCTACTTGCGGATCAGCTGACTGCCATGCCTTGACCACTTCGCTGCTCAACTGACGGGAAGCCGAGTTATCGCCCAGAATGCTCGAATCGATATGCAACAGTTTCATGGTGATCTCCAGATAATGACCGCCTCTGGGCGATCTCGATGGAATGGATACTACCGATGAAAGCAATCGACGATAAGTTAGCCATTATGCGATAGTTCGTCCCACCTGTAGGACAGTGAGCACAGCATGCAAGACCTTAACGACCTTTACTACTTCGCCAAAGTGGTCGAATCCGGTGGTTTTGCCGCTGCCGGGCGACTGCTGGGCATTCCAAAATCACGCCTGTCACGCCGCGTGGCCGAGCTTGAAGAGCGTCTGGGCGCCCGCTTGCTGCAACGCACCACGCGCCAGTTGAAGCTGACCGCAGTAGGCGAACGCTACCTGCGCCATTGCCAGGCCATGCTGCTGGAAGCCGAGATGGCTGACGAGGCTGTTGCCAGCATGTCCAGCGAGCCACGCGGCCCCTTGCGCGTGTCGTGCCCGGTGGGGCTGGCCCATGAATTCATGCCCGGGGTGATCAGCTCGTTTTTGCAGGCCTATCCTCTGGTACAGCTGGAGGTCAACCTGCTCAACCGTCGGGTTGATCTGGTTACCGAAGGCATTGATGTAGCCTTGCGGGTGCGCGAGGAAGGCGATGAAGACCCGTCGCTGGTCACGCGGCGCCTGCGTCAGGCCCGGACCGTCATGGTGGCCACTCCCGAATTCGCTAGGAAGTGGCCGGTCGACAGCCCCGACGACCTGAAAAACGTCCCGCTGCTGGGCGCGCTGGAGGCCGATCGCATGGTGCATTTGCGCATGCTCAATGAGCATGGCCAGGCCAGCACCCTTGTACTTGATGCGCGACTCGGGATTGATGACTTTGTCGTGCGCAAGGCCTGCACCCTGGCGGGTCTGGGCTTTACCGTACTGCCCATGATGTATTGCGAACAGGAACTGCAAGACGGCCAGCTTGTTCAACTGCTGCCCAAATGGACGCTGCCCGGTGGCTGGCTACACGCGGTATACCCCCACAGGCGCGGAGTGATGCCGGCTGTTCGGGCCTGGATCGATCACCTGGTCGAGTCATTTGAAAGCTGTGGAGAGAAACTGCTATGAGCCAGATGACCCAACATGACGTAGCCCAATTCTGTCGCAGCCTGCCGGGCGTCAAGGAAGTGGTGCAATGGGGAGGCGTTCAGGTGTTTTATGTCGACCAGAGGAAGATGTTCGCCCTGCTCAACCTCAACCGCGACGGGCTCTCGTTCAAGGTCGAGAAAGAATTGTTTCTGGGCTATGTCGATCGTCCGGGCATACGCCCGTCGCCGTATCTGGCGCGGGCGTTCTGGATCAACATGCAAGCGCCCTACCCGATGGGCGCTGCAGAACTGCAAGACCTGTTGCGCCGCTCCCACCAACTGGTGGTCGCCAAGCTGGCAAAAAAACGTCAGATCGGTTTATTGCTTTAATCGCTACAGGTTCGCAAAGGTCATTTCCACGAACAGAACGTCAATCCAGATCACCTGGTGCAAAGCGAAGGACGTACGCTGAGCATGCCTGGCCGTAAGGGCGAAACCCCTATTTCAGTTGGACACGAATGCCGGACATGTTCTCGAAACACCTGTTTTTGGTGTAGTCGCTGAGGAGCGCAGCGAGGCTGCGATCGGTTTGGTGCGCCGGGTTAATCAGGATCTTGGCGCAATGCTGTTCACTTGAGAGCAACGCTGCTCAAGTGTGGGAGCGGGCTTGCTCGCGATGGTCTTCAGAGCGCCGAATTTATTCAGTCAATGCGCGTCATCGTTAACGAGCATCGCGAGCAAGCCCGCTCCCACAGAAGCAGAAATCGTTTAAGTAAACAACATTGGGGGCTGCGGCCGGGGTCCAGATGATTTCTATGCCACCGGCAAAATCCGCCACCCGTTGCTCGCCACGTGGCTCAGCCTTGATCACCGGGACGTTGTGCCATTGCTGTTGGCCTCCGGTTAAAAACCGTATAGACCTACTGAACCGTCAGGCAGGTTGGGCGATTCGGGTTGCCTTTTTTATTTGGTATTCGCGGTTTGGCAAGCAGTGCCGCGCTTTAATAGTGCGTGTTTAACAATGCTAACCGCTGCACTTGGCGCTTTTTTTACCATGGATAAGTTTCCCGGACGCGAGAGCTGATAGTTCTCACGTGTGGAAAAAAATCATTCTTTGAAACCGGGCAGACCATTGGCAGCTCGCCATTCTTTGATGGTTTTGGTGATCCCTTCGGCTGACGTGTCGGCTCCCGGCTCAGGGTGATAAATCAAATCCGCCCCACTTGGGTGTCCAATAATCTGTCTGAAATGGAACAGAAGCTCGTCATCACGATTACCGGTTGGTGTTGCATCCTCCCGAAAAAGCTCCTCCAAAAATTCGACAAACTCACTTTCGGTGTAATCGGGAAGACTGTTTTTAATATACGGATCGCTCATGTTTTTCATCCTTAATTGTTGTGCACTTCGATATGATTTTTCGGCGTATTAACCCGTAAATTATCGACGTTGTAGACCTCGCCGCCTTCCGAAATTTGCTCGACATGATGTATGTCGTGAGACTGCCGTTTACCAACCATATCGATCTCGCGAGCACGCGGTGCACCGCCTCCCCTCATACGAACAAGGTCTTTTGGCGAAAACTGTTCACTCAAATTTGGATCTCTCGAAACAGCCACCCAAAACGCCCGGCGGAACGAATCAAAGCTCGAAAATTTCCGACCTCGAAGCGTATCAGCAATATTTGTAGGAATCGGTGCCCCAAGTCCTGCTCGAGCATGGTCGAGCCATGCTCCCGGGACATCTTCACCCACCCCGGTAACAACACCGGGATCACCTCGACGCACGCTCAGCGACAGGTAGATCGGCGCAATTTGCGGCTGACTCGGAAACCAGATAATCGCGTCCTGATAATCCGGTGGGTACGCGGGGTTAATCAGGATCTGGTCAGCTTTCTCGCCCGGTGGATACACCCACACGGCAGGCTGTAACGTGACGCCTTCGAGCGCCGGTATCCCCAGCACGGCGTTGGGGTCTGCGGCCGGGGTCCAGATGATTTCTATGCCGCCGCCAAAATCCGCCACCAGTTGCTCGCCACGTGGCTCGGCCTTTATCACCGGGACGTTCTGCCATTGCGGTTGGCCTCCGGTATAAAACCCGTACAGGTCGACCGAGTCGTCGGGCAGGTGTTTAACCGTCACCCGTGCCCGCGTATTGCCCTGGGTCAACTCGGCATATTGCGCGGACGAATAGAACGCACTGTCGGGCGAGGTCGTGTTCGGCATCAGCGCCGCCACAACGATTGACAGGTTGGCGGGCACCACCGCCGCAAGGGTACCGCCCAGGCGACTGGCCAGGGCGGTAGCACTGGCGGAGCCGCCAATCCACTCCAGGGCTGTGGCGCCTGCCGTCATCGCGCTGCCCGAGCCGAGCACCGCGTAAGTTCCGTACTGTTTCAACGACTCCACCGGTATAAACCCCTGGTGGTTCGTGACGCCATCGGGCAGTGCGCAGGACTTCGCAAAAACGTAGCCCGCCTGCTTGCCCTCTACCTTTCTCTGGGCCGCTTCCCAGCGTTCATCAGCGTCCCGGTCGTTCTTTTCGTTCGCGGCCACCGCTCTGACCCAAGCCGCCTGTGCCGCCTCGGCTTTTTCTTGGCTGTCGTCAAACGCTGGAATGGGTAACGAGTCCGGAGTGTCTTTAAATCCGGGTTTGTTTTGGTACATGAACGCTCCATGTCATCAGAAAGAATCCAGGGGCAACGCCAGGCTATACCTCATCAATGACTTGCACGGCGAGGAAGATCTGAAAACGTCAGATCGGTTTGTTGCTTTAATCGCTACAGGTTCGCAAAGGTCATTTTCACGAACAGAACATCAATCCAGATCACCTGGTGCAAAGCCACGATCAGCCAGAAAAACACCTGGTAAGACACCTTGCGGGTTTTGTGGCGAAACACCTGTTGCGCCACCAAGGCTCCCGGCCAACCACCCAGTAGCTCAACCCCGTGCAACACATTTTCCGGGGTGCGCCACTGGCCAGTCCTGGCCTGCTGCTTGTCGTACCAATACAGGCCATACGCCAGAACGCTGGCAACTGCATAGGTCAGCAAGGGCAATCGGCTGCCCCCGGTGAGCAGTACATTCACCGAACCGCCCAATGGCAATGCGCAGAGCAGCGCCAATATCGCCAGCTTGAGCTTCAAGCCGCGAATCGGCGCCCTTCTGGGCTCACGCATACCGGCATGCTCGCGCCGGTCCTTGACCTTGGTTTTCACGCCGAAGCCGCAGACCAGTCAATCCAGCCAAATTGCCAGGTGGCCAGAATCAACAGGCCAAACCCGATGCGATACCAGGCAAAAGCAGCATAGCTGTGGTTGGAAATGAACTTCAGCAAGGCGCGTACCGCGATCATGGCGAAGATAAACGAGGTGACAAAGCCGATCGCGAATACCGGCAGGTCATCAGGCTGGAACAGATGACGGTACTTGTAGCCCGAGTACACCGCAGCGCCGACCATGGTTGGCATGGCGAGGAAGAACGAAAACTCGGTGGCCGCCTTGCGCGACAGACCAAACAGCAGGCCGCCGATAATGGTCGAACCCGAGCGCGAAGTGCCGGGGATCATCGCCAGACACTGGGCAAAACCGATTTTCACCGCGTCTTTCCAGGTCATGTCGTCCACTGTTTCAGCGCGAATCACGTGCTGGCGACGCTCAGCCCACAACATGATCACACCACCGATCACCAGGGCCGTGGCCACGGTAATCGGGTTGAACAGGTACTCGTGGATCACATCGGCAAAAATCACCCCCAGTACTACAGCCGGCATCACCGCGATAATCAGGTTGGTGGTAAAGCGACGCGCCTCGGGCCTGGTGGGCAAACCTACGACAACATCGATGATCTTGCGGCGAAATTCCCAGACCACAGCCAAAATCGCACCCAGCTGGATGATGATGTTGAACGCCATCGCCCGCTCGCCGCCAAAGTTGAGCAGGTCGGCCACAATAATCTGGTGGCCCGTACTCGAGATCGGCAAAAACTCCGTCAAGCCTTCAACGACGCCCAGTATCAACGCCTGAGCGGCAGTCCAAAGATCCATTATTCCCCCATAAAGCCCTGCCTCATGCAGAGCTGATTAGTCTTGATTAAGGTGTTGCAACCACGGCCCTGGAGCGGGTCAAAGGTGCGACATGTTCCCCAGAACGCTGTGAAAAAACTGTCAGAAATCAATAAAGATGAAGCTTTGCCAATTTCGGCCGAGATCCTATCAGACACGTTCTACTTTCGCTGCTATGACATGACTTCGGTTTCGTCTGACAGGCAAGTCTGAAAAAAGTTGTTGAGCAAAACACCACAAGAAGAAAAACCAGGAGTGACTTTTTATGAATACCCTGCGCAGGTTGTCCATCAGCCGACGTCTCTGGCTGATCCTGATCGTTGCAATGGCAATGCTGCTGGCGTTGGGTTTATTGATGCTAAAGCAGATACATGACGATTTGTATGAAGGCAAAGCCCAGAAAACCCGGCATGTGGTGCAGGCCGTGAGTGGCGTGCTCAATTACTACCACGGCCTGGAAGCGGCAGGCAGCCTGAGCCGTGAAGCCGCACAGCAACAGGCGCTGAGCGTTGTCAGCACACTGCGTTACGACCACGATGACTATTTCTGGATCAATGACCTGCGCCCCTACATGGTCATGCACCCCACCAACCCCAAACTCGACGGCAAAGACCTGTCGGCCATCAAGGACCCGGACGGCTTCGCACTCTTCAACGAGATGGCCAGCCTGGCCAAAACACGGGGCGCCGGCATGGTCGACTACCGCTGGCCAAAACCCGGGGCGCAAGAGCCGGTGCAAAAGACCTCCTATGTGCAACTGTTCGAGCCCTGGGGCTGGGTCATTGGCTCGGGCGTGTATATCGACGATATGCAGGCCGAGTTTCGTGCACAAGCCTGGAAGGCCAGTTGGGCGGGCCTTGGCGTTGCCTTGATCATGGCCGTGCTGGTCACCCTGATCGCCCGCAGCATCGTGCGACCATTGCAGGAAGCCGTGCAGGCCATGGCCAACATTGCCAGTGGTGAAAGCGACCTGACCCGTAGCCTCGATACTCACGGCCAAGATGAAGTCACCCTGCTAGCCCGGCACTTCAACGGGTTTACGGCCAAGCTGCGCAACGTCATCAGCCATTTGCAGGCCACCGCCATCGCACTGGAGCAGTCCTCGACCGAAATGGGCAGCGACGCGAGCGACGCACAGCAACGCAGCCAGCAACAGGCCCTGCAAATGGATCAGGTGGCCACGGCCATCAACGAAGTCACCTATGCCGTGCAGGAAGTGGCTAAAAATGCCGAACACGCTGCCAGTGAAATGCGCGGCGCCCAAGCACAAGCCGAGCAAGGCCAGCAGAACATCGACAGCAGCCTGCAACAGATCGAGCAACTGTCCGGCACCATTAACCAGGCGGTCGAGGTGATTCGCTCCCTGGCCACCCAAAGCAGCGAAATTGGCAGTGTGCTTGAAGTGATCCGCTCGATTGCCGAGCAAACCAACCTGCTGGCTCTCAACGCCGCGATCGAAGCGGCCCGTGCCGGCGAGCAAGGTCGCGGTTTTGCCGTGGTGGCGGATGAAGTCAGATTACTGGCCCAGCGCACCCAGAAATCCACGGCCGAAATCCAGGCCATGATCGAAGGTCTGCAAAAGCACTCCGAAGCCGCGGTCGATGTGATCGGCAGCAGCAGCCGCGCTTCGCAACTGACCATCGAACAGGCGACCCAGGCCGGGCAAAGCCTGACCAGCATTGGCCAGGCCCTGACTAACCTCAACGACCTCAATGCCTCCATTGCCAGCGCCACACTGCAGCAGGCCCATGTAGTGGAGGACATCAACCAGAACGTGACCCGCGCAGCCGGGTTGTCCCAGGGCACGGCGCAGGCGGCCGAACAGTCCAGCGCCACCAGTGCCCACCTCAAGGAGTTGAGTGTGCAGCTCAACGGTTTATTGCGTCAGTTCAGGGTCTGAACATAGCGGCAAGCCCCGGGCTTGCCGCTTCCCCTGCCTAAGCAATCACTATGTCGCTACCTGCCAGCGAGGCCAGCCCGACGCCGACCAGCGTTACCGAGTCATTGCCAAAGCTCAGGACGGTGTCGTGCCCCGACGCACTGGCATGGGCCCGGTAATCGCCGCTGGAGCCACCCTCGACGCCCAGAAACAACAGCGTGTCGGTAGCCTGGTAGCCCAGCAATGTGTCGTTGCCGAAATGCCCGCTGAAGACAAACGTATTGATCCCGCCTGCAGACTCCAGCAGATCATCGCCAGCACCGCCGATAAACACATCATTGCCCCGCGATCCGAGCAAATGATCATTGCCGCCCTGCCCCAGCAGCCAGCTGCCGTGTTCGTCGGCCTTGAGGGTGCTGTCACCGGCCCCCGCCTTCAGCGCAGCCACGTAATCAATGCGGGCATTGCCTGACCACAGGCCATCGTCGGCAACCCGGTGCGTCACCGCCTTGCTTGAGCCCAGCCAGCCCGGCTCTTGCGTGACCAGCAGGCCGATATCACGGGCGATGGTGATCCCGCCGTGTGCATCACGCACATACAGAGTGCCCTGGCCGTCATTGACCACGGCTACCTGGTTCAGCGCCTGCTGCAGGTCCAGGGTATTGATGCCCTTGCCGCCGAGAATGATGTTATTGCCGCCACTGTCGCGAAAGATGTCATTGCCATCCCGTCCTTCGAGAAAATCATTGCCCCGCCCGCCCTGGATCAAGTCATTGCCATCGCTGCCAATAATGAAAGTACTTCCCTTGTGGGGCTCGGCGTTGCGATTGAGATCCTGTACCCAGGTATTTTCCCGTGCCGGGTTGGACAAATTGGCGACCACGATGGTCGAGTCCCTGGTGGTCAGGTCATAGAACGCCGAATCGAGGATGCGCGTCATCCCGCTTTCATAGCCATTGGGCAAGTGCGTGATCCAGGTTGAGACATTGGCAATCGAAAAAGGCATGAGGTTCCATGCCGTGGAGGCGTAGTGGTCGTTGAAGCTGACAATGTTGTTGGTGGCCGATGGCTGATACGCGTCATGCACCCACAATGACGACAGATTGAAGTCCGAGCCATCCAGCGCGCGGAAGACCGGGTCATTTTCGTAGCCGATGTTCAAGACACTGGATGTGGTTTCACTCTGCGTGGGCGACGCAAAGGCAATGTAGCGCGCATCACGATAGAACCCCGCCCAATGATCGTTGCTCAGATCGGCCAGGCTATTGACCGCCAGCCCGCCCAGACTATGGCCGCTGACCAATACGTCCTGGCCACCCAGGCCCTGGGCACTGGCGAACGCAGCGACTTTGCCCAGTAGCGTGTCAAAGGCATTGGCACTGTAGTTCCTGGCGTAGTCATCAGGCCCGACGGCGGCCAGCAAATCGCTGATGGCATCGCCGATGGAGTCGGTGATCAGTGACTCCCTTGGCCCGCTGGTGCCGCGAAAACCGATGCCGATGGAAGTCAGCTGGCCATCCGCGTCGTACTTGCCGAGGATCTCCACTTGAGCACTGCCATAGCCTGCTTTTTCACCGAAAAAGGTTCCGCGCTGATCGACCTTGCCCGTGTATCCCAGCTGGTCAGCGCTGATGGGAGTCCAGCCCGCCTTTTCGACGGCTTCGCGGGCGAGTTTTTCCGAGTCCGGATTCCACGGAATCCCCGGCACTACCCCCTGGGAATCAGTGCCGCCGAGTATGGCCTTGACCAGCGTAGCGGGCAGCCCGAGGCCCATGCCGTTCTTCTGGTAGCCCACGGCGAATCCGTTATCGAGGTTGTGATAGCTGTAGAGCGTAAGTGCCAATGCATCCGCTACCAGCGCAGCTGACCCTTTTGAACCCACATCCATGTAGTCGAAAATTGCCATGATGTTGCCCTCTTCGTTGATAAAACTATCGCGCGCCCCCGGGAGGCATACCGCGAGGCATACCGCGTAGCATAAAAGCTTCGTCGACCCGGGCGAGATCCTGTTCACCCAGAGTGCCGGCGTAAAAATGCAACTTTGTCCAGGCCAGTAAATAGTCGTAACGGGCCTGGGCCAGGTCGCGGCGGGTGCTGTACAGCTGTTGCTCGGCATTGAGTGCATCGAGATTGACCCGCTCACCCCCCAGGATGCTTTGACGGGTCGAGACCACCAGCGCTTCGGCCGAAATCAGGGCTTTGTGATAGGCGCGCAATTTGCTCACCCCCGACTGGCAGGCATTGAACTGGCGCCGCAGCTCGATCAAGGTTTCGCGAGTCTTGCCCTCCAGCTCGTATTCCGCGCGGGCCAGGTTGCTGCTGGCCTGACGCACCGACGCCGTCACCCCGCCCCCCGCATACAGCGGCAGGCTGATTTCGATGCCGATGGTGTTGGTGTCATAGCGCTGGTTGTAGGTGTTGCCACTCTCGGATTCCATCTTGCGCACACTGGCATAGGCATTGAGCTTGGGCAGATGCCCCGCGCGGTTGCGCTCAACTTCATACCTGGCCACCTCCATCGCTTCACGCTGCGATGCCAGCAGCGGGTTACGCTCCAGCGCCAACGCGTGCCAGCCCGAAAAGTTCGCCGGTTCCAGCGCCAGTGAGGTGAAATTGCCGGACAGCGGAGTCAGCTCATCGATATTCACCGCTGCCACGCCCATCAATGCACCCAGCTCGCGCAAGGTTGCATCCTGCTCGTCGCGAGCCTGGATTTCTTCGGCGGTGGCCAGCTCGTAACGGGACTCGGCTTCCAGAATGTCGGTGCGCGTACCTTCGCCCTGGCGAAACAGATGCTGGTTCTGGCGAAACTGTTGCTCGTAAGCGTTTTTCCTGGCCCGGGCGTTGTCGATCTGATCCTGTGCGAACAGGGCCTGGGTGTAATGGGTCAGCACCCGCACCAGCAACTCCTGGCTTTTACTGCGAAAGGTCTCGTCGGCAAACAGCGCCTGGGCCACACCTTTGCGGTAGTTGGCGTAGGCCTCGTAATCGAGCAAGGGCTGCTGCACGGTGAGCGTTGAACCATAACTGTTGTAATTGCGGTCTTCGTGGCTGTTGCCGCGATCATTTAGATAGGTGGCTTGGGAGTTGTTACGGCCCTTGTTGTAGTTGTACGAGAGTTTGGGCAGCAGACCGGCACGGCCTATGGCACGGCTTTCCTGGCCCGCATCCCGCTCCTGGATGGCACCGAGGAATTCAGGGTCATTGCGCAGCGCCAGTTCGTAGACCTGGAACGGGCCCAATGCCTGGGCGCTGCCAGCGATACCTGCCCACAGGTAAAGACCCATGGCCAACCGTGCAGCCGTTCTCATGATGGGCGGCATCCTAGCGCTCACTCAGCGCAGAGCCTGCGCGATCGAGCAGTGGTTTGAACAAGTAGTTGAGCAGCGAACGTTCGCCCGTGCGGACAAACATCTCGGCGGGCATGCCGGGCTTGATCACCAGGCCGTTGAGCTTCTCCAGCGCCTGGTCGCTGACCGAACTGCGCAGCACGTAATACGGCATCCCGGTTTTTTCATCGAGCAACTGATCGGCCGAAACCAGGTTCACCTGCCCCGACACCCGCGGCGTGCTGCTTTGGTTGAAGGCAGTGAACAGGATGTCCACCGGCAACTGGCTACCCACCCGATCCACCAGATTCACCGGCAAGCGTCCCTCCACCTCCAGGTGCGTACCCTGGGGCACGATTTCCAGCAAGGTTTCACCCGCTCGCACCACTGCGCCTTCGGTATGCACACTCAGATTGACGGCAATGCCATCGGCCGGCGCGGTGATTTCGCTGTGCAACAGATCAAAGCCGGCTGACGCCAACTGTTGTTCCAGGGTCAGGGTTTTCAGCTGCGCATCGGCCAGTTGGCTGCGCACCTCTTTCTGGTACTCGTCAGTCTGTTGCGCCAGTTTGAGACGTGACTCAAGAATGCCCTGTTCGATACGCCCGCTTTCACCCGCGTTGTGTGCCAGATCCTGCTGCACCTGGGACAATTGCCGCTCGTATTCCATCAGACGGTTACGCGGTATGTAGCCGTTTTCTGCCAGAGGTCGCAGATTGCTCAGTTGTTGCCGCAAAGACCCGGCCTGGGCCATCAGATCGCCACGCGCTCGGCGCATGCCGCCCAACTGCTGGCTGGCGCCTTCGATACTCGCCCTCAGTGCGGCCTGCTCACGGGCCAGAGCTTCACGTCGACTGCTGAACAACTGTTGCTGGCCTTCCATCACCAGGACCAGCCGCGGGTCAGGGTCCCGGGTCAACTGTTCGGCAAAACTCACCCGGGCCAGATTGTCCCGCTCACTTTGCCAGCGGGACAGGCTGGCCAAAGCCATGCGGTACTGCGCCCGCAATGACTGGACGTCGGCCTCGACCTGGGTCTGGTCAAGCCGAAACAGCGGCTCGCCCTGACGCACTGTCTGGCCTTCGCGCACCAGAATCTGGCTCATCACTCCGCCGCCCAGTGACTGCACCGCCTTGCGCTTGCCCGACACCACCACAGTGCCGGGCACCGCAATGCCTTCGTCCAGCGGGGCAAGGCTGGCCCACAAGAAAAAACTGCCTGCACCGACCACCGTCAGCAGCCAGCCGGCGCGGGTGTAAAAACCGGCAGTGCGTTCGCCCTCGGGGGTTTGATGGTATTCATTCATGATCGCCGCGTCCTTGCTCATGCGCCTGCACTCTGACGTTGGGCAGCGCTCGCCGCCGGCTGTTGCTGGGCGCCAGACAGCGCCTTGAGTACCTCTGCACTCGGGCCGAATATCTGGCAACGCCCTTCGTTGAGAACCAGCAGCTTGTCGGCCTGGGCCAGCGAGGTAGAACGGTGAGTCACCAGCACCACGGTGCAGCCCTGAGTCTTGAGGTGAGCAATGGCCCGGTTCAGTGCTGCATCACCCGGCGCATCAAGGCTGGAGTTGGGTTCATCCAGCACCACCAGCCGCGGGTTGCCATACAGCGCACGGGCCAGCGCCACACGCTGCTTTTGCCCGCCCGACAGGCCGTTGCCCTCGTCACCCAATAGCGTGTCGTAGCCGTGCGCCAGGCGCAGAATCATCTCGTGAACACCGGCCTGCCGGGCTGCAGCCACCACCAGGCTGGCATCGGTCTTGTGAAAGCGGGCGATATTGTCGGCAATGCTGCCGCTGAACAGCTCGATATCCTGGGGCAAGTAGCCGATATGCGGGCCCAGCTGATCGCGGTCCCATTGATGCATGTCCGCACCGTCCAGGCGCACCGTACCTGCCAGCGTCGGCCACACGCCCACCAGCACCCGCGCCAGGGTCGACTTGCCGGAGCCCGACGCCCCCAGCACGCCGAGCACCTCGCCCGGTTCAAGGCTGAAGCTGACCTGATGCACTGTCGGCTGCCTGATACCTGGCGGCGCGGCACTGACCTGTTCAAAGCTCACCTGCCCCTTGGGCGCGGGCAACGCCAGGCGTTCTACACCCGGTGGATGCTCGCGCAACAGGCTGTCCAGGCGCTGGTAGGCCAGCCGGGCGGAACTCCATTGCTTCCAGACCGCAATTAACTGATCGATGGGGCTGAGTACACGGCCCATCAAAATCGAACCGGCAATCATCATGCCCGCGCTCATGTCGCCCTGGATAACCAGCAGGGCACCCAGCCCCAACACCAGGGATTGCAGGCACAAGCGCAAGGTCTTGCTCACCGAGCCGATCACCGCACCGGTGTCACTGGCCTTGTTTTGCTCAGCCAAAAACCGGGAGTGCAGCTCAAACCAGCGTTTGCGCAATACACCCAGCATACCCATTGCCTGAATGGTCTCGGCATTGTGCAAATGGCTGGTGGCCAGCTGGCTGGACTGCAGGGAATACAGGCTGGCCCGCCCCAGGGACTGGCGCGTCATAACTTCATTGATCCACGCCAGGGCAATCAACAGCGCCGCCCCTGCCGTCGCCATTAATCCGAGCCAGGGGCTGAACATAAAAATCACCGCCAGATACACCGGGAACCAGGGCGCATCGAAGAAGGCAAACAGTGCGGGGCCGGTGACAAACTGGCGGATCAGGGTCAAATCCCCGAGCGCCTGGCCGGCATGGGCCTGGCCACTGAACAGGTTGCGCTCGAACGCGGCACGGTACACCTGCTGGTTGAACCGGCGCTCCAACTGGCTGCCGATGCGGATCACAATAAAGCTGCGGACGGTTTCCAGCGTACCGATAAAGATGAAAAAACCCACCACCATCAGCGACAACATGGCCAGCGTTGTCGTGTTCTGCGAAGACAACACCCGGTCATATACCTGCAGCATGTAAATGGACGGCACCAGCATCAATATATTGATCAGCGCCGTAAAACAGCCAACGCTGATCAATACTTTTTTATAGTCAGCCAGCGCATGGATCAACGGCGCGACCGTGCTGTTCTTCACTCGCCTCATGGGTCTTCCTTGATCGATTAAAACTGCATGCACACTTTAAAAAAACTGTCAGGCACACTCTCGCCGTGCAGCCAAGCTTTCGGCTCGGGCATCAACAACTCATCTTGCTAGCCAACAACTATTTATGGCTGTTTGCGCACCATGACCAATACAACTTTTGATTTAAGCTGCGCTTCATAGTGCCCGGGTTCAATACGATTCATATGCACTAGCGCCGTTCCGTCCGGCCCCATCAGATAGATACCGTCGGGGGTTGGCGACCAACTTTTCGGCACTTCACCCAACCATGCTTGCAGACACTTGACTTCACTGTTGAAGGTTTTGTGTTCGGCAACCAGCTGTACCGTACAACGGTTCTTTGCATCGTTCTGCGGGTAAAAGGTCCAACTGCCCGCCAGTTGTGCGGGGCTCAGCAGCAACAGGGAACTGGCCATGGTGCTCTCCGTGGTAAATGTCAGCAATGCGGCGACAAACCCCATTACCTTGAAATTTCTGCATGCCATAGGGCTTATCCCTTGACGCCAGCCGGCAGAGGGCAGCGCTTGCGCACTGCCCCGGTACCGGCAGGCTTAGACGACGATGTCGTAAGTTGCCACTTGTCCCACGGTGTTCACCAGGAAATCGGCTACAGCGTGACCGCTGAAGTCGACCGCAAAGTGCCCCAGATTACTGGCCTGGTCATAGCTGATAACAGCGTCACCGGCACGGCCTGTGAAAGCGTCGACAAAGTTCAGCCCCGCCAGTTTGGTCAGGGCGGAGACATCGATTTTGTCGATGCCGGACTGGAAGTCCTTGATGATATCGGCTGCACCTGGCGCAGAGTCTGACACCGCGCCAAACACAAACACATCAGAGCCCGTTCCGCCCCACAAGGTATCTGCCCCGCCACCGCCGTAGATGATGTCGTTGCCGGCACCGCCCTTGAGCACGTTGTCAGCGCTGTTGCCGATCAGCAGATCGTTGCCCGAACCGCCAATGGCGTTTTCCACGGTGACGCCCTGGGCAATCGACACGTTGCCGGTCATGCCGCCAACATCGGAGAACGAACCGGCAGTGAGGTTGATTTTCTGGTTTTGGGTGAAACCGGAGAAGTCCAGCGTGTCGTTGCCGCCACCGTCCCACACCGAGAAAATCAGCTTGGAACTGGCAGACGTTGCGCTGTAGAAGTCACGATCGGCGGTGGAGTTGAAGCCATAGACCGTATCACCGGCGCGGGTTTCGAGGTTGGCGCCATAGAGTTTCTGCACCGCCGCAATATCATCCAGCAATGGCGCAGAGGCGTAGGCACCTTCGCCACTATTGGTGAAATGCTGACCGGTGTTGCTTTCACTCCAGTAACTCATGACGCTGTAGGCGCGGGTGTCTTCGCCATACACCGCATCCCGGTATGTCGGGTTGCCATTGCCGGCGTTGTAGTCACCCGGGTGCGACAGGCCCAGGGTGTGGCCGATTTCGTGAGTCAGGGTCTGACGGCCGTAGTTACCCTCGCCCGGAGTTTTGTTGACCGCATAGTCTTTGTTGATCAAGTACCACGACTCGCCTTTGCGGGCACTGCTGGGCAGGTAGGCAAATGCTGCGCCGCCGTTGCTGGCACTGAAGTTGGCGAAGGTCATGTGGCCATCCCCGCCACGGGCTGCCGGGCCTTCAGTGAAAGTCACTTTGGCGACATCGGCCCAGGACTCCAGTGACAGCTTGGCCTGTTCCTTCTGCAGCGAAGAAAACTGACTGAACGTGCCCAGGCCACGGGTGGCGTAACCCACCGGCGGTGCCGTGAGGAAGGTGTACGTGAGGTTAATTGAGCCATCGCCGTTGAGGTCATGCCAGCTGGAGCCGGATCGAGTCAGCTGGTCGGCTGCCTGATCGGTGGTCAGTGAAGGTTTGCCATTGACCAGATGATCACCACGATCATAGAAGTGACGGAAGTTATCAATCTGGCTGAAGGCAGAACTGCCGGTCGTTGCCGCTTGCACTTGACCAACGGGCAGCGCCGCTTTCTCTTTAAGTTTCGACATATAAACATTTCCTTGTTTAGCAGTAGAAAAATTTGACAGACAACGACGCCCCCTTGGCGAGACCGTCCTATCACTCGCCATTTATGGCGAAGTGAAACTGACACAACATGAAATATTTAGTCCAGCACTTTTTCAAGGTTCATTTGCGCAAACGCCGTACACTACCGAAAACATTGAATACTTGGCCGAAAGTATTTTTTTATCTGCGAACGGCCAATAACTGACTGCACGGTCTAAACACAAAAAGTTAAATTTAAAGGCTCCCCATCCGTTTCCAATCTGGGCTGGAAGTGCATTGATATAATACTCATCATATAACTTTCTTATCACTTCAACTTCTCGATTGTTATATGCGCAGCGTCGCTTACTGACAAGTTTGTGTCGCAACTAGCAAGTTGCCTGATCGTTGTAGCCGCTGACGAGTGGAACGAGGCTGCGTCCGAGTGCGAAGCGCTCGTAAAACCGATAATTGCGGTGTGCCTGGATGATCGAGCTGTCTGAATTTACGGCTGCTGCGCAGCCGGACGCAGCCTCGTTCCACTCGTCAGCTGCTACAAGGGCCCTAAAACCATTGTCACTTGACGCCGCCAGGGCATTTGGGTTTCCATGAAACCGGTTTCAGCGTGCACTCGCGAAATCGCCTGCGATAACACCAATAAAAGGTTTCAGGCCGTGAACAGTTTTTCCGCAGCTCAGCGCACCCGCGTGACCATGCTCGATGTTGCCCAGCGGGCCGGCGTATCCAAGGCCAGCGTGTCGCGCTTTATCGGCGAAGACCGCGCCTTGCTCTCCGAAGCCATCGCCGAACGGATCGAGCGCGCCATCAATGACCTGGGCTATCGCCCCAATCAAATGGCCCGTGGCCTTAAGCGCGGACGTACGCGACTGATCGGCATGCTGGTGGCCGATATCCGTAACCCCTATTCCATCGCTGTCATGCACGGTGTCGAAACCGCCTGCCGCCTGCACGGCTACAATCTGGTGGTATGCAACACCGACCGCAATGACGAGCAAGAACGTCAACATCTGGCAGCTCTGCGCTCCTACAATATCGAAGGCCTGATTCTTAACACCCTTGGCCATGACCCTGATGCACTGCAAGAGCTGCATCAAGAGATGCCCATCGTGCTGATCGACCGTAAAGTCGAACAACTGCACACCGACCTGGTCGGCCTGGATAATGCCGACGCGGTGCGCATGGCCCTGGAGCATCTTGAGCAACAGGGCTACCGCGATGTGCTGATGGTCAGTGAACCGGTCGATGGCACCAGCTCGCGGATCGAGCGGATCGACAGTTTTACCCGCCAGTTGGCCACGCACCCTGCCCTGCACGGCGCCGTGATAACCACCGGTGCGGGCCTGCGTGTGGCTATCCAGACATTTCTGCAAGCACCCGGTAACGGCGCCAAGGCCATATTCTGCGCCAATGGCCTGGCCGCGCTGGCCTGCACCCAGGCACTGCGCGACTTGAATTGCCGCTTGTTTGAAGACGTGGGCCTGATTGCCCTGGATGACCTGGAATGGTTCCCGCTGGTGGGCAGCGGCATCACCGCCCTGGCCCAGCCCACGCAACAGATCGGTGCCAGTGCCTTTGACTGCCTGCTTAAACGCCTGAGCGGCGACACATCTGCGCCGCTGGCACTGGATTTTGCCCCGCGGTTGATTGTTCGCGGCTCCACCCGACAGCCCCTGACTGCCTGACACTTTACCGGTTGGCAACCTTGACCCGGTTGCCAACCGTTTGACGCACAACAAAATGAAACCGGTTTCAGAGAATAATGACAATGACTACATTTCCCGTTTCCATCAGTTTGTCGAGCTACGGTGCCGATCTGGTTCGCCAGCGCGGCCAGGCCAGCTTTATTGAAGTGTTGGCCAACGCCGGTGTGTCACGCATCGAACTGCGCGAAGAACTGCTGACCACAGAAGATCCGCTCGCTTTCAGCCAGGCCGTGCAGGAACAGGGCCTTGAATGCGTATTCTCATCGCCGCTGGAACTGTGGGAAGCCGGGCAGTCACGGCCCAACACCCAATTGCAGGCCACCCTGCAGCGCGCCCACGCCTTTGGCGCCCAATGGCTGAAAGTGTCGCTGGGCTATTTCACCGAACACTGTGACCTGCAAAACCTCGCGGCCCTGCTCAACCAGCAACCGGTACGCCTGCTGGTGGAAAACGACCAGACCTCCTATGGCGGACGTATCGAGCCCATGCAGCGCTTTTTCGATCAAGTCGAGCAGCAGCAAGCGCCGATCAGCATGACCTTCGATATCGGCAACTGGCACTGGCAGGATCAGTCGGCCAGCACCGCAGCCCGTCTGCTGGGCCGCTATGTCACCTACCTGCACTGCAAAGGCGTGAGCCGTCGCCCGGACGGCAAGCTGGTCGCCACCCCGCCGACCGACACCGACCTGCAGCACTGGCAGCACCTGATGACCCATATGCCCCACGGTCTGACCCGGGCCATCGAGTATCCGCTGCAAGGTTCGGATCTGGACGGCTTGACCCAGGAACACGTCGCCGTACTGGCGCGCTTGAGCCACAAGCAACAGGAGCTGAGCCATGTCTAAGGTCGATGTGCTGTCGTTTGGCGAAACCATGGCCATGTTGGTGGCCGAAGAAACCGGCGACCTGGCCATGGTCGAACACTTTCACAAACGGATTGCAGGGGCGGACAGCAATGTGGCCATTGGCCTGGCGCGGCTGGGCTTCAATGTGGCCTGGTTGAGCCGCGTAGGCGCTGATTCACTGGGGCGTTTTGTGCTCAACACGCTGCAAGCCGAAGGGCTGAACTGCCAGCATGTGGCCGTCGACCCGCAACATCCGACAGGTTTTCAGTTCAAATCCCGCGTTGACGACGGTAGCGACCCGCAGGTGGAGTACTTCCGCCGCGGTTCGGCCGCCAGCCATATGGACCGCTCCGTGCTCAACCCGCAACTGCTCGAAGCCCGGCATGTACACGCTACCGGCATTCCGCCAGCCCTGTCGGCAAGCTGCAATGAGCTGTCCTTTGAACTGATGAAGTCAATGCGTGCCGCAGGCAACAGCGTGTCGTTCGACCCCAACCTGCGCCCTTCACTGTGGGCCAGCGAGCAACAGATGATTCGCGACATCAATGCCCTCGCTGCCCACGCCGACTGGGTGCTACCTGGCTTGAGTGAGGGCCGCTTACTGACAGGTTTTGACGACCCGTCCGATATCGCCGCCTTCTACCTGGACCAGGGTGCTGAAGCCGTGATCATCAAACTGGGCGCCAAGGGCGCGTATTACCGCACCGCCCAGGTTGAACAATTTGTCCCGGCTGTACCGGTGGCCAATGTTATCGACACCGTCGGTGCCGGTGATGGCTTTGCCGTCGGGGTGGTCAGTGCCCTGCTGGAAAACCTCGGCTTTGCCCAGGCGGTACAACGCGGCAACTGGATCGGCAGCCGCGCCGTACAGAGCCGGGGCGATATGGAAGGCCTGCCCACCCGCTCCGAACTGAACCACTACAACGCACTGCTCGCGCCCCTTGAAACACCGCTATCTGCTTGATCTGTCACCTGCTGCGAAAAAACAAAAACAAGCTCAGGAGCACCCTCTATGCAATCGCTAAAACTCGCCGCCCGTCGTTGGTGGTACATCATGCCGATCGTGTTTATCACCTACAGCCTGGCGTACCTTGACCGTGCCAACTACGGCTTCGCGGCTGCCTCCGGAATGGCCGAAGACCTCAATATCACCCCCGGCCTGTCGTCGTTGCTGGGTGCACTGTTTTTTCTCGGCTATTTCTTCTTCCAGGTACCCGGCGCGATCTACGCCCAGAGAAACAGCGTAAAAAAGCTGATTTTTGTCAGCCTGATCCTCTGGGGCAGCCTGGCCACGTTGACCGGCGTGGTGTCCAACGCCTACTGGCTGATCGTTATCCGCTTTACCCTCGGGGTGGTTGAGGCGGCCGTGATGCCGGCCATGCTGGTGTACCTGTGCCACTGGTTCACCCGTGCCGAACGCTCACGTGCCAATACCTTCCTGATCCTCGGCAACCCGGTAACCATGCTCTGGATGTCCGTGGTCTCGGGTTATCTGGTGCAGCATTACAGCTGGCGCTGGATGTTTATCGTCGAGGGCCTGCCGGCAGTGCTCTGGGCCTTTATCTGGTGGCGCCTGGCCGATGACCGTCCAAGCGAAGCCAAGTGGCTGAGCAATCAGGAGAAGCAAGACCTGCAAAGCGCACTGGATGCCGAGCAGGTAGGCATCAAACCGGTGAAGAACTACGCTGCTGCGTTCCGTACACCGGCCGTGATCCTGCTGGCCTTGCAGTTCTTCTGCTGGAGCATCGGCGTGTACGGCTTTGTGCTGTGGCTGCCGTCGATTCTCAAGCAAGGCGCGCAGATGGACATGATCGAAGCCGGCTGGCTCTCGGCCCTGCCGTATCTGGCGGCCGTGATCGCAATGCTGGTGGTGTCCTGGGGCTCGGACAAAATGCAAAAGCGTAAGCGCTTCGTCTGGCCGCCGCTGCTGATCGCCTCTATCGCGTTCTACGGTTCCTACATGCTGGGTGCAGAACACTTCTGGTGGTCCTACGTGCTACTGGTGATCGCCGGCGGTTGCATGTATGCCCCTTACGGTCCGTTTTTCGCGATCATTCCGGAAATCCTGCCGTCCAACGTGGCCGGTGGCGCGATGGCGCTGATCAACAGCATGGGCGCACTGGGCTCGTTTGCCGGTTCGTACCTGGTGGGGTACCTGAACAGCTCCACTGGCTCGACGGGGGCGTCTTTTCTGTTGATGAGCGGCGCGTTGCTGATCTCGGTACTGCTGACCCTGATGCTCAAACCCGCAGCCAAAGACCCCGCTGCGCCGCAACACAGCACCTCGCAACGTCTGGCCCACTCATGAATTCAATCTCGGTGAATCCCTTGAAAAAGAATGTAGTGCTCTACAAGCAACTCTCCGATGCGCTGATGCAGCGCCTTGAAGCCCATGCCAATGTCACGCTGATCGAGAAGCTTGATGCTGCGGGCATGGACCAACTCCGTGCCGCCCTGCCCCGGGCCCAGGGCATTTTGGGCGCAAGCCTGAAGCTGGATGCACAACTGCTGGACCTGGCGCCGAACCTTGAAGCAGTGGCCAGTGTGTCGGTGGGTGTCGACAACTACGACATCGACTATATGACCGAGCGCAAGATCCAGCTCACCAACACCCCCGATGTGCTCACCGAGACCACCGCAGACACCGGTTTTGCCCTGGTTCTGGCCAGCGCTCGCCGGGTGGTGGAACTGGCCAACATGGTGCGCAATGGTCAATGGGTGAAAAACGTCGGCCCCGAGCATTTCGGCACCGACGTGCATGGCAAGACCCTGGGCATTATCGGCATGGGTCGCATCGGCGAAGCCCTGGCGCAACGCGGCCACTTTGGTTTCGGCATGCCGGTGATCTACCACAGCAACTCGCCCAAGCCCGCTGTAGAAGCACGCTTTAATGCGCAATACCGCAGCCTCGACGAACTGCTGCAAGAGGCCGACTTTATCTGCCTGACCTTGCCGCTGACCGCGCAGACTGAAGGGTTGATCGGTGCCGAGCAATTCGCCCTGATGCGCCGCGAGAGCATTTTTATCAATATCTCGCGAGGCAAGGTGGTAGACGAAGCGGCACTGATCAACGCCCTGCAACAAGGCCAGATACGCGCTGCCGGGCTGGATGTGTTCGAGCGTGAACCGCTGGAACTGAGCTCGCCGCTGCTGCAACTGGATAACGTGGTGGCCACTCCGCATATCGGCTCGGCGACTTTCGAAACCCGTGAAGCCATGGCCCGTTGCGCGGTCGATAACCTGCTGGCGGCATTGGCCGGTGAACGCCCGGCCAACCTGGTTAACCCGCAGGCATTACGCTGATTACTTGCCGCTTTTGATATTGGTCCAGATACGCGTGCGGACACGATCAATATTGAGCGGCATGGCCTCCAGGGCAAACAGCTTGTCCATCATGGCAGGGGTCGGATAGACCTTGGTGTCAGCCTTGATTTCAGGGCTGACCAAGGCATCGGCCTGCTCGTTGCCATTGGCGTAATGCACATAGTTGGTGATACCGGCCATTACATCCGGACGCAGCAGATAGTTCATAAAGCTGTAGGCCGCTTTTTCGTCGGGCGCATCCGCGGGCATGGCAACCATATCGAACCAGATCGCGGCACCTTCCTTGGGAATCGAATAACCGATCTCGACGCCATTGCCGGCCTCTTTGGCCCGGGTTTCGGCCTGCAAGATATCCCCTGAGAAACCTACCGCCACGCAAATATTGCCGTTGGCCAGGTCACTGGTGTACTTCGATGAGTGAAAGTAGCTGATATAAGGTCGGACCTTAAGCAGCATCTCTTCTGCTTTCTTGTAGTCAGCCGGGTTTTTGCTGTGATGAGGCAAACCCAGATAGTTGAGCGCCGCAGGCAAGACCTCCGGGCCATTATCCAGAATGGCCACGCCGCAGGATTTCAACTTTTCCATGTTCTCGGGCTTGAAAATCAGGTCCCAGGAGTCCACCGGCGCATCTTCGCCGAGCACGGCCTTGACCTTGGCGACGTTGTAGCCAATCCCGGTGCTGCCCCATAAATAAGGAAAACCATGTTCGTTGCCCGGATCGTTGACCTGCAGTGCCTTGAGCAGCACCGGGTTAAGGTTTTTCCAGTTAGGCAACTGGCTCTTGTCGAGCTTTTTCAGTGCCCCGCCCTGGATCTGCCGCGCCATGAAATGGTTGGAAGGGAATACCACGTCATAGCCCGATGACCCCGTCATCAATTTGCCATCCAGCGTCTCGTTGCTGTCGAACAGGTCATAGCTGAAGGCAATGCCAGTGTCACGCTGGAAGTTCTTCATCGTGTCGGGAGCAATGTAGTCCGACCAGTTATAAACCTTCACGGTCTCGGCGGCCTGACACAGCGTAGCGGCCAGCATCAGGGGCAACAGGGTCATACGGATCATGATTCGATTCCTTGCATGTTTTGGGCAGCTGTTTTTATAGGCAGGTTTCGGCGATCAAAGGATCAATACATAAGTCTTGCGCACGGTCTCCTGGATATCCCAGATGCCGGTGCTGTTTGCAGGCAACATCAGTGCATCGCCCGCTTCTATGGTCAGGGTTTCACCGTCATCCGGGGTAAAGGTGCAGCGTCCTTGAATAAAGTGGCAGAACTCCTGCTCCATGATCTGCCGGCGCCAACGACCCGGGGTGCATTCCCAGATACCGGTTTCGACACCGTCGTTGCGCTCGACGCAGGTCACCGACGTCACCGCCACCGGCGTACCCAGTGGCACGGCGACGGGGAAAGATTCCTGCAAGGTGACGTTGGCGGTGTTTTTGAACTGAGTGATGCTCATGGGATGCTTCCTGTTAAGCGCGCGTGTTGGTTAATGCATGAAGCCTTCCATAAACCCGGCCATGCGGCTGGCAAACTGCCGATGCCAAGGCGGGCTGTGCGGATTGGCAAGGGTTTTGTCTTCGTACACAAAGCTGCGAATGATCGCGTTGTAGCCCAGCCAGCGGCACGGCTCCGGTTCCCAGGCCTTGAGTGCGCCAAGCCCGCCTGCGGTCAACACCCAGGGTTGCCTCACCTCAAGGGTATCGCGCTGCAAAATCAGGTCGGCCAGGGTGCGCCCGCCCAAATGACTGGCGCCAACCCCCTCACCGCCGTAACCACCGGCCAGGGCAATGCCCTGCTGGTGATCGCAGAGCATGTGCGGCTGAAACCGTCGCGACATGCCCAGATTGCCGCCCCAGGCGTGGCTGATCTCGACGTTTTTAAGCTGCGGGAAGAGTTCACTGAACAAATAGCGGCGCAGTTCGATTTCGTCACTGCTGAGGTCAAAATTCTCACGCAGTCGCCCGCCGAACTGATAGCCACCCCGGGCACCGAATACCAGGCGGTTGTCCGCCGTGCGCTGGCCGTAGGTGACCTGCCGGCTGCTTTCACTGAAGGCCTGGCCATGACACAGACCAATCTCGTTCCACGTGGCTTGAGACAATGGCTCTGTTGCCACGATCAGACTTTGTACCGGTAGTTGATAGCGTCCCAAAGGCGCCAGGGTGTTGGCGTAGCCTTCTACGGCAGGCACCACCCAGCGGCTGCGCACCTGTGCCCTGGCGGTGCGGACACATCCTGCACGCCATTCAGTGACCGGGCTTTGTTCGTAGATCTGTACCCCCATGCGCTCAACGGCACGGGCCAGTCCACGCACCAGTTTGGCAGGATGGAGGGTGGCAATATGGGGGGTGAAAATTCCGCCATAAGGTTTTGCCACACGGATCTGCTCTGCCAGTTCGGCGGGGCTCAACCAGCGGTAGTCGGATTCATTCAAGCCTTCGCCATAGAGGCTCGCCAGATAGCGGCGCAAGCTGGTTTCCTGCTCCGGGTAGCGTGCCGCGCAATACAACCCGCCGCCCTTGCGATAAGCGCAGTCGATGCCTTCACGATCGATGACGATCTTGACCTCATCGGGAATGCCGTGCAGCAAATCGAAGGATTGGCGCCGCTGCTCCACAGACAGACCTGCAAGCAAGCGGTCTTCGCCCAGCAGGTTGCCCATCAGCCAGCCGCCATTGCGCCCCGATGCACCAAAACCGGCCGTTTGCGCTTCAACAATGGCAATGCTCAGCTCAGGCGCATGGTGCTTGAGGTAATAGGCGGTCCAGAGCCCTGTATAACCGGCACCGATAATGACCACATCGACATCCAGATCGTGCTCAAGGGACGGACGAGGCGTCAGGTCCTCCCCGAGCTGGTCCATCCATAAACTGATTGAACGCCATGCTGGCATTTGCGACTCCACACCGATCCAGGAATGGCTCGATCCTAGTCGCTGGCATCAGGGCGCGTCTTGCGTGCGTGCCCGCAAAGAAATTTGTTTGGCATAAGCCTTGGGCGATTGCCCGGTGTGCTGGCGAAAACAGCTGTAAAACGCCGAAATAGAGTTGAAGCCTGCTGCAAAGGCCATGTCATCAACCTTGATCGGAGTTGCAGCCAGGTCCATCGCCGCCAGAACATGGCGCAGGCGGGCCTGATTCACATAGCGGTAAAAGCTTTGTCCGAGCACCTGATTAAGCAGATACGACATCTGATTGCGCGTATAACCGCAGGCCCTGGCTACCTGCTGCAGGTCGAGTTCAGGGTCCAGAAAGGGTTGCTGGCGTTCAAAGTAGGTTTGCAGGTCTTGCGCCATAAAGCTCAGCTGACGCGCCGACAGCCCCAGCCGGCTCACCGCCGGGCGCAACGAGCCCTGCCGGGCCGGGCTGGCCGCCGCTTCATGAACCAGCGAGGCGTACTCATTGACTTGCCAGATGAGCCCGTCACGCACGGTAATCGCTTCACTGGCGCGAAATGACACCAGGCCCTGGCTGCCGCGCAAAGTCATGCGGTATTGAATAAACGCGGTATTGCCATCCAGACGGATGCGATCACTGTGCTCAAGGGCCTCGTCCGGCTCTCTGGGCATGGACGACTGCACATACTCACGCAGTTCATCGAGCACCATGACCCGATTCTGGAAGAAATCGTTGTAGGTCACATCGGGGTGATACAGCGCCATGACCCCGTCCAGATCCCGATGCTTCCAACATAGGTGGTAACGCAGCACGGTTTCGCCCGTGGCGCGGGTATTTTCGGGGCCGTCGTCTGGGGCTCGCATGGCAGGCTCAAGGCAAAAAATACAGAGTGCCGAGTTTGCGCGTGGCCTTCAATGGGTACAGGCCGTGGATAAATCACCTAAGTGCATGATTCACATCAAAGTACGGGCAAACAACCGGGTTGCAGGGCAAAAAAGGCTTAGCCGCAATGCTTTTGGATGATAGGTTTGAACACGAAATACTCGCAAACACATGCGGTCAGAAACAACCGCCCGACATCTTGAGCTAAAGGAATTGCTCTATGTACCCGATGGACAACATCAACAAGGTCACCTTCCCAAATGCCTGCCAACTAATGCGCTGGCATTTCCACCCGATGGGTTTCGAGGCGACCATGGACGCCCCCGGCAGCATGGTGGCGCGACTGTTTGACCGTGCCAGTGGCGAAACCGTGATTGCCGTCGCCGGCATCCCCTGCTCGACGGTCATGACCCCCGGTCAAGTGGGCCGCATCATCCAGTGCGTTGAAGACGAGCTTGAAAGCTTTGTGCCGCCCATGACGTGGCAGGCGCAGGCCTGAGTTTGCTGTAGATACTCTGTTACAGGTCAAGCCCTATTGTGGGAGCGAGCCTGCTCGCGAACGACCTTCGCGAGCAGGCTCGCTCCCACAGTTACAGTTTTCCTGCAGCTGAGGAGCGAAGCGATGCTGCAGACATCAATCCCCCAATGCAGTGCCTTCACGACGCGGATCGGCACCACCAGTCCAACCGTCCCGGGCGCGCACAATAATTTGCGTGCCACTGGTCATTTCGATCAATGCCACCTTGTGCCCTCGGTCCTTCAACTGCTGCACCAGCGCCGGGCTGAAGCGGCCAGCCTCAAGTTCAGTGTCGACATTGCGGCTGCCAAAATTGGGCAAGCTGATGGCGTCCTGTGGGTTCAGTTTCCAGTCCAGCAGGCCAACCAGCGATTTGTTGACGTACTCGATAATCTGCGAACCACCCGGCGAACCAATGGTTGCGACCAGTTCGCCACTTTTGCGCTCGAACACCAGGGTCGGGGCCATTGAAGAGCGCGGGCGCTTGCCCGGCTCAATACGGTTGGCCACCGGCATGCCATTTTCTTCAGGAACAAACGAGAAGTCAGTGAGCTGGTTGTTCAAAAGAAAGCCATTGGTCATCACATGGGAACCAAACGCGGCCTCCACCGAGGTGGTCATGGATATGGCCCCGCCCTGATCGTCGACAGCGGCTATTTGAGAGGTAGAGATGCGCAGCGGCGATCGATCCGGGGCCAGGGCAAGGTGGATGCCCGCCGGAACACCCGCCTTGGCACGGCCCATGCTCTTGTCACCGACCAAAGCCGCTCGTGCCTTGAAGTAACCTTGATCTGTCAGCCCTTGCACATTGACCGGCACAAAGTCGCTGTCCGCCAGGTACTGCGCCCTGTCAGCGTAAGCCAGACGCTCGGCTTCGGCGATCAGGTGTACGGCTGCAGGTGCAGGCTCAAGACCTGCTCCGGTGCTGCTCGGCACGGGTGGCATTGTGGCCAGGTCGAGGGCCGGGGATTTGCTCTGCAGGGCCTCAAGAATCCCCAGGGTCTGTATGACGGCAACACCTCCCGAGGACGGCGGCGGCATGCCACAAACTTGCCACTGCTTGTAGTCACCACACACCGGCGTGCGCTCCCGGGCCTGGTAACCGCTGATGTCCCCTAGGGACAGAGTGCCGGGTTGGGGATGAGCACGAACCTTGTCCACCATGGCCTGGGCCACTGCCCCCTGGTAAAACCCGTCGGCCCCGCGCGCCGCAATGGTTTGCAGGGTGCGTGCAAGCTGCGGGTTTTTCAGCAAGGTGCCAACCGGCAAGGCCTGCCCTTGAGGGGTGAGGAAATATCGGGCCATTTCCGGGGAACCGGCGATAGACTTGTCGGCGGCGATTTGCGTGTGCAAGCGTTGGGAGACAGGAAACCCTTCGCTGGCCAATTTGATTGCCGGCTGGAACAGCTCACTCCAGGGCAGTTTGCCATGCTGCTGATGGACCCTCTCCAGCGCCCTGAGCACCCCTGGCACGCCGACTGAACGTCCGCCTATCTGGGCATCCGGGAAAGGGATCGGCTGACCATCTGCCCCCATGAACATGCCCGGGGTGGCACCTGCCGGGGCAGTTTCACGGCCATCATAGGCCTGCACCCGCTTCCCGTCCCAATACATAATGAAAGCACCGCCGCCGATGCCGCTGGACTGCGGTTCGACCAGGGTGAGTACCGCCTGCATGGCGATCGCTGCATCAATGGCCGAGCCGCCCTTGCGCAGCATTTGCTGGCCAGCCGCAGTGGCCAGCGGGTTGGCCGCTGCGGCCATATGCCGGGCGGCGTGTACCGGGGTCATATCGGTGCGCAAACCCGACGCTATTTCGGGCGCAGGCGGCAACTCGGAGCGGGTTTGCCGCTCTGACTGCCCGGTACTGCAGCCGCCCGTCCACAGGACCAGGGCTGACAAGGCAAATACGCGGGCACTGAGGTTTTTGGCGAACAGGGAATCCATCAAAAGGTGTTCCTTTAATTATTGTTATCGAGCCGCAGGTCCTCGAAAAACGCCTTGCCCTGGGGCACCCGATCCGAGGCCCTGGGAATATTCGGCCCTTGCGCATCCTGGCTTTCCACATACCAGTAACAATGCTTGACTGCCCGGGTGATGCCGACATAAGCCAGACGCAGGATTTCGTCTTTCTGGGCATTGTCATAGGGTTCCGGGTCACCATCCTTACCCAGGCCGGCCATGCGGTAAACCTGGTTTTTGTAAGGTGACGTTGTCAGATGCTGACAATCCCCCAGTAGGAAAACAGCATCTGCCTGCAGGCCCTTGGAGCTGTGGTAGGTCAATTGCTTGAGCCTGCGCTCTTGCGGGGCCAATCTCGAATCGGCATTAACTACGGCCTGTATATCTTTTTCTATCAATAACTTATCGCTACTTTTTCGAAACAACATCAAGATGCTGTCGCCAGCGTTGTAATGCTCGATCAATTGCGCCACCAGCGCCTGATCATTGCGATCCAGCACATTGACCGGGACTGCCACCTTGGGCTCGCCGCTGGCCTTGGCCCGCTTGCCGGCAATCGACGGCGCGGCACGCACGATATGCTCGGCGGCATCGATGATGTGTTGATGGCTGCGGAAGTTGTCGCTGAGCATCACCCGAGTGGTGGCAGGCGACAGGAATTGCTTGTCGAACTCCATAAAGTACTTGGGTGAACTGCCCCGCCAGCCGTAGATCGATTGCCAGTCATCGCCCACGCACAACAAAGAAGAACGCTGGGCTCCACGGCCAACATGCATGGTCGGGCCACGGCTGCGGATTTCGCGCAAGCTGGCGCGTAGCCAGGACACGATCTGTGGCGAGACATCCTGAAACTCATCGATCATCAAGTGCGACAACGGCCGCAGTTGCTCATGGCTGAGCAGCTTGAAGTTCTGCGGGGTGTTCTCGCCAAACAGGGAGAACATGCGGTTATAGGTCATTACTGGCGGGGTCTGTGCCAGCAAGTGGTCTTCCAGCGCCCGCCAGAACAGGCTCAAGGCCTCGAAAAAGAAACGGTCCGGATCATCCTTGGCAAAGCGCATATCACCTACTGCGGCGGCCACATCCAGCCCCAGATTTTCAATAAAACTGGCCGCAGCGACAAAACTGTCGAGCAAGGGCGCCGAGCCCAACTCGCCCTTGAGCTTGTAATCAAACCCGGGGCCTGCGCTGGCATCTCCTGCCAAGGCACTGACAACACGCTTGGCGGCATCGTAATTTTCAAGCCATATCAATGGCTTGCTGCAAAAAGCTTGAAACAGGGTGCGTTTGACGGCCCATTCGGCGCGCACGCTGAGCTTGGCCCCGGGGCGGCAGATCTGCGGGTTTTCACGGGGGTCGAAGCCCAGCACCACCCAGGCATCCAGCTCGGCAATATAGCCGTGGCAATGGAACTGCGAGCCATTGATCTCGACAGTTTCGCGATTGGGCTCGATACCCTGGATCGGCCAGGCGCCGGCGGCAAACCAGAGGTCTTCCAGGGTGTCACAGAGTTCTTCGTCGCGCCTGGCGGCCAGCTCGGTCACGGCCATGCGTTTTTGCACATCAGGATGGTCGCGCTCCAGCTCCTTGAGCTGCAAGGCATGCAGACGCAGTGGTGCGAGGGTCTGGCGAAAGCGCTCATCGCGGTTATATAGCCCGTGATAGCAGGTATTCAGTTGCTGGCGCTGGGCATCGTTGATCCGCAGGTCAAACGGGTTGCTGTCAGTATCGTCGTCGTTAAGCAGGTTGCGGTTATTCAGGGTCTCGAAGGCCTGTAACTGGCTGTAGCCGGGCAAACTGCGCACCATAGGCAAAATCCGCGAGTGAAAGGTGCGCACTACATCACGGGCTTCCTTGAGCGACAGATTGCGCCCCCACAAGGCGAAGATTTCCTGCAGTTTCTGGATAAAGTCCTTACGTGACTCACGGGTAAAGGTCACCACGGTCATCGAATCGAGTTCAAAGCCCAGGTAATGGGTCAGCAACAGAATCCGCAACACCAGCGACGTCGACTTGCCGGCCCCGGCACCTGCAACCACCGAGGTGGACGGGGTATCGCTGAAGATCATTTTCCACTGTGCCGCACTGGGCTGGGCCTGCTCGGGCAGGTTGGCGGCGACGTCGGCCTTGATCAGTTTTTTCAGTTCCGGGCCCAGCGGCAGGCGCCAGTCATCGAACAGGTTCTCGTCGATCCCGGGGGCACGCAGTTCCTGCGGGCGCATGTCGCTGATAAACAGCACCTGACGGCCCTCTTCCAGCCCTTCTGCATGGCCCTCCTTGAAACCGTAATCCACCCCGGCACTGTGCCCGCTGCGAAACCCGTCTGCCTGGCCCTGTAGCCAGGACGGCGCATGTTGTGCGCGTAAATGGCTCAAGCCACTGCCAAACAATCGCGCAGCAAGGCGCTTGAGCAAGGGCAATTGGGTGATGGGGGCAAGTTGTTCAGGCAATTCGGGTGTGTGTTGCGGCACGCTGACTCCAGGGTGTGAGGCTGTCCGGGCGGAGGGGCTATGGTCGCCCCATTACCCGCCGATTTCTAGCTAATTGCTTGAGCATCAGCTGTTTAGAGCCTGCTTTGAAGGTTAATAGCGATTTAATAATCCATAAATATATCTATTAAACAGATTGGTTTGACGCATTTTTTCAGCTTTTTATCGATATGTTGCTGGTGGAGAATCATCCCATCGCCAACCGGGTAACCCTTGGCACCCTGCACAGGAGAAGCATCATGCTTGAACTCAGACCTTTCAACACACTTGGCGGAGCAAACCACGGCTGGCTGGACGCCCATCACCACTTTTCGTTTGCCGAATACCACGACCCGCAGCGGATGAACTGGGGCAACCTGCGGGTATGGAACGACGACGTGATCGCCCCTGGCACCGGTTTCCCCAAGCATCCGCACCGCGATATGGAAATCATCACCTATGTTCGCGAAGGTGCTATCAGCCACGAGGACAATCTGGGTAACAAGGGTCGTACCGAAGCGGGCGATGTGCAGGTAATGAGCGCAGGTACCGGGATTGCGCACAGCGAATACAACCTGGAACCGACGCCGACCAGGATCTTCCAGATCTGGATCATACCCAATCAGCAGGGTGATGCCCCGGCATGGGGCGCCAAGCCTTTCCCCAAAGGCCGGCGTGAGGGGTTTGTGACCCTGGCCAGCGGCAAGGAGGGTGACCATGAAAGCCTGCGCATTCGTGCCGATGCGCGACTGGTAGCGGCGAACCTGAAGGCCGGGGAAACCGCCGAGTACCGTCTGGACAGTGGTCGGCGCGCCTATCTGGTGCCTGCCACCGGGTTGATCGAGGTTAATGGTCTTCGGGCCAGCGCACGGGACGGTGTGGCCGTTGTCGATGAGACCGTGCTACGGGTTACGGCAATTGAAGACAGCGAGATTGTGCTGGTGGATGTGGCCTGATTTGCCTGTTGCGGCGGCCGACCTGTTAGGTGTAAGTGTGTGCTGCACAACCTCTGTAGTCGCTGCCGAGGAACGAAGGCTGCGATCGGTTTGGTGCGCCACTGCGACGCAGCAGTCGTAAAACCGGACGCTGCGGTGGGTCAGATAAATCTCGGACTCAGGTGTTACGACCGCTTCGTCGCAGTGGCGCACACTCTCGAACGCAGCCTTCGTTCCTCGGCAGCGACTACAAGACCGTGGCTGGCCTTTGGCCTTTAATATCAGGCGTTTCGTACGACGTTTCGCTTTCATTTCCATGAAACATCTTAGAAAATCCAGCTCGCTTGCGCCTGCCCAAACCGGGGGGATAATCTCGGCCCATCGCTGCAAAAACAGCGGTCGGGTTTAGTCGCCCGCTTCTTAATGTTTGGCGTAAGGCCCCCCCTTTGCGAGGCGCTTTTATACGGCCTGCGTTTTATGGTGGTCGTGCGCAGGGTGCCTTCGGGTACGCCGGTATCCAAACACGCCGGTCTACTAACCTGTGCACAGCTGTCCCCCATTCGTTTAGTAACGAAGTGTGTTTGCTCTTCTGGGATGTTTGGCAACAGCCTTGCAGCCACTTCTGAGCAGTAACTATTCCTCGCTCAATTTAGGAATGAGGCGATAAATCCAGCGTCCTTCTTGCGTGGCACACTGTCCGCGCGCCCAATTTAGTTTGATTGGCTATAAGGACTTGTCTTGTCACTTTTCAAAGCCCACCCCCCGCAGCCGATTCCAGCCTCATTCAATCACCACGAAGATCACTGCATCGCTCACCCGCTTACCGGGCTGGCCTGCTGGGGCATGGTTGATGTCACCAGCCAACAATTCACCCAATCAGGTGGGGCCATTTATCTGCGCGCCGGCAAGCATATCGGGCCGCACAAGGGATTTGGCATCCGTCATATTTGGATGGAGCGAGGGCTCGACTTGATCAAATGGGGCTATCCAACCTTTGAAGACGTGCCACGCTTTGTGGCCGATATCATCGTGCACGGCACGGATGTCGTCTGTGAGTTTGATAAAATGGGCGACTATCAGCGCGTCATTGTGCTGCGCGGACGTAAAGGCGCGGCAGTGCTAGCGCCGTGGCCAAAGGGGGAAAGCGGGCTGTATTACAGCGTTGTGACGGCTTACCGTAACCGGGCACCCAACGGCAAAGCCGTTGCCAAGGTCAAAGCAATGATCAAACTCTAGAAATGCAAAAGGCACCTTAATGGCGCCTTCGCTGAAAGTCATGGAGGGCCAGGTAGTCGCAGCGCTTGCTTAGCTAACCCCAAGGGGGTTGGGTCACATGCCAGCGAGCTAAAGCTAACTCGCTGCCGCTACCGAACGAGTGGCGACTCGTCCAATCCACACTGATCCGCCAATTTCGCCATGAACCAGATCAGCCCTGCTCTTATTGAGCCCTCGCCGCTATGTTAGCAAGGGCAACTCCCTTATTCAACGGTGCATTCGACAAGGGGGTGGCAGGTCGTTTGCGCGACCAAAAAGCCTGGCCCTACTCTCACTCTTTTGTAGCACGCCCCAAAGCTTTGGCGGCAGCGACTCGCACCGCGAGGCTGTGATCGGCGGCGAAGCGGTCGTCAAACCATTCAACCCCATGTTTCAATCACCCCGCGTTAACGGCTGCCACCCACTCGTTTAGTCGCGACAGGCGACCGCTCCTTATAAGTTAGCCCCGGGTTATGGCGATTAATCGCTAGACACGCTGGTAACGCACTAAAGCAGCACGTGCCTGATTGGCGACAGGCGCGTTATTTAGCTGTAAATAACTGATCCGCCGTGTACATATCCGGCATTTGTGACTAACTGGGATATTGGTTTCGCTCTTACAGCGAGTCACTTTGCAAAGCGGCAAAGTAACCAAAGCGCTTTCGCCCCATCGTACGGCCTTCGCTGCGCTCAGGTTCCCTCGCTCCGGCTCTGCTCCGTGGGCACGCCGCCACGGGCCATCCATGGCCCATCGCGGCTCTCCCGGCATCCATGCCGGTCGACCCACTCCACAGAACCTCCACTCGGCCTCCCGGGAGGGCTGGCAGATCAAAAGCACTGCGCCCCGAGGCGGCCGACCGGCCGGCCTGTGGCCGTAAGTGTGTACTGCACAATCTCTGTAGCAGCTGACGAGGAACGAAGGCTGCGATCGGTTTGCAGCACGCGTCTGATGGGCGACAGGCGCATGATGAGAGGTCTCTTGATTCAAGATGCCGCCAACACCTCGGCATTCACCTTGCGCCGTTGAATCAAATACCCCAGCACCGCAAGCGGCGCCGTAGCCAGCATCACTTCAACCGTGATTTGCAGCGGCTGGCTGATAAAGGTCGACACCAGCAAACTGCCCAAAAAGCACAGCCCAAGCTGCAAGGTGTTCTGCAAACCTGCAGCCTTGCCGGAGTTTTCCGAAAACGGCTTCAATGCACTCGCTACAACAATCGGATAGCTCGCACCGTTGACCAGCGCCATCAGACAAAATGGTATCAGCAAGGTGGTCAGCGTCGGTACGGTCTGGGTCGCAACCACATACAAGCCGACCATGCTCGCGCAGTACGCCATCAGCAACCAGGGCAACAGCGCCCGTCCGCTGATCCGCTGCAACGCGCTGCGACAGCTGTAGCCACCCACCATAAATGCAACAGTAGGCAACGCGTAGCTCAAGCCGATATCGCTCGGGCTATAGCCCATATCACCCAAAATAAAGGGTGAGGCTGTCAACCAGGCAAAAAAACTGGCCGAGCACGCGGCGAAGATCATCACGTTGCCACTGAAAGTTGCAGTGTTCAGCAGTTGCCAGTAACTCACCCTGGCCTTGACTGCCCTGGACGCTACGCGAGGGGGTTCCTTGAGCAGCAGCGTCGGAACGATCAACAGCACCGCCAAACCCAGCAACACCGCAAAAATCGCCTGCCAACCCAGATGGCCCAGCACCACGGCCCCCAGCAAAGGAGCCAGCGCCGGTGACAGGCCCATCAGCGGCATGATCCCGGCAAATACACGGTTGGCCTTGTCAGCAGGGTATCGGTCGATGACCAGCGCCTGCCAGGTCACCGCCGCCGCGCAAATGCCGATGGCCTGAATAAAGCGCAGGCTCAGCAGCAGCACACTGTCCTGGACCCAGAACATGCCCACGCAACCCAGGGCAAACAGCGACAGCCCTGCCAACAACACCGGCTTGCGCCCAAGGCGGTCCGACAACGGCCCCCAGAGCAACTGGCCCAAGGCGAACCCGGCCAGAAAGATGCTCAGGCTCGCGCCCACGGCACCGGCTGAAAGCCCAAGCTCACTGCGCAACGCGCCGAATGCCGGCAAATACATATCCATTGCCAGATAGCCCAGCATGCTGAGCCCGGCGAGATAACAGGTAAAACCAAAAGAGTTTTTCATGTGCACCCAAAAACTTGCCATCAAACAATTTGTTGACTGCCGAGCATTATCCAGCTGAGGATTTGCTTGTGAAGCGATAATAATTGCCAACTGGCATCGAATTTTTTGAAGGCAAACCTATGTGGTCTGAATACTCCCTGGATGTGATTGATGCAGTAGCTCGCCACGGCAGTTTCAGTGGCGCAGCCCAGGAACTGCACCGCGTACCCTCCGCTGTCAGCTACACCGTGCGCCAACTGGAGCAATGGCTGGCAGTGCCACTGTTTGTGCGCCGTCACCGGGATGTGGAGCTCACGCCTGCCGGTCAGATGTTTGTCCAGGAAGCCCGCAGCGTCATGAAAAAAATGCTCGGCACCCGCCGCCTCTGCCAGCAGGTGGCCAATGGCTGGAGCGGCCAGCTGCGTGTGGCCGTGGATTCAATCATCAAAAAACCGCGCTGCCAGCAAATGCTTATCGACTTCTATCGGCATTTCCCCGATGTAGAGCTGATTGTTCAGTACGAGGTGTACAACGGTGTATGGGATGCCCTGGTGGACGGACGCACCGACCTGGTGATAGGTGCCACCCGAGCGGTCCCGGTGGCGGGAAGTTTTGCTTTTCGCGACATGGGTTTTCTGCACTGGCTGTGCGTCGCCAGCCCGCTGCATCCGCTGGCATCCATAGCCGGATTGCTGAGTGATGAGCATCTGCGTCCCTACCCCGCACTGTGCATGGATGACACCTCACGCAGCCTGCCCAAGCGGGACACCTGGACCCTGGATAACCAGCGCCGCATGATGGTGCCCGACTGGGCATCGGGGCTGGCCTGTTTGAGCAACGGTCTGTGTGTCGGCATGGTGCCCGCCCATCTGGCCCAGCCCCTGATCGACCAGGGCCAACTGCTTGCACTGAACCTGCAGCGGCCCTTTCCGGCCAGCCCTTCGTGCATTGCCTGGGCACAGAAAAACCATTCCCCGGCAATGACCTGGCTATTGGAGTACCTGGGGGACACCGCAACCCTGAGCCAGGAATGGCTCAATGAACATCAAACAGAATCGGATACAGCGACACCACCAGCAGAATCGCCATCGTCAGATTGAATGCCAGCAGCCACTTGGGCCGGGTCAGCACATTGCGCAACGCACTGCCGCAACCTGCCCACACGCAAACACTGGGCAAGTTGATAATGGCGAAGACCAGGGCAATGATAAAAACGTTGACGATATAACCCTGGGACGGCGTGTAAGTGGTGATAGCACCAATCGCCATCACCCAGGCCTTGGGGTTGACCCATTGAAACGCCGCTGCGCCCCAGAAGCCCAAAGGCTTGCCCCGGGCTGCGTCCGACTCGGACACCGGCCCCGAAGTGGCGACTTTCCACGCCAGATACAGTAAGTACGCCGCCCCCAGATAACGCAGAACGGTGTAGGCCATGGGCACGGCCTTGAATACACCCCCCAGCCCCAATCCAACCGCAAGCACCAGGAACATAAAACCGAAGCTGATGCCCAGAGCATGGGGGATGGTGCGCCTGAAGCCAAAGTTGACCCCAGATGCCAGGAGCATGGTGTTATTCGGGCCGGGGGTGATGGAGGAAACGAAGGCAAAGAGCGCGAAGGCAGAGATCAGTTCAAGGGAGAACGGCATAAGGTTATCCGACAGTCAGGGAGCAGTAGCTCCACCCTATCGGATTACCCTGCTGGCGTTGCGCTACAGATGGGCACTATTTTCACCACACACATTGGCAATGGGTTTGCGTTTTGACGACAAGGTTTTCACGCCACTTTCACATCATTGCGCCTAGATTGGATCCACTCCTTTTGTGAATCCCATTTAGGCCCGCTCCCCCCAGCGGGCCTTTTTTTGGCTGGTGTTCAGTCGTCCAGGGCCTGAACCGCTTTTGCCGGTTTGGCTGGTTTAACCGATTTGCCAGCGGCGGCGCCCTTCGCCGGGGGTTCCACGGCAACCGGTGCCTGGGTTTGCTGTTCGGCAACGGGCAAGGCATCAATGGTTTTAAACAGCTCGGCCAGGTCAACATCACCCACCGTCTCGACTTTCTTTTCACCATCCTTGCCGATCAGGATCACTTTGGCCTTGTCGATGATCATCCCCGGCTTGAGCCCGCGAATCAGCGACATGGTGCTCTGGGGTTCAAGGTCCTTGCCATCACGTTTGCCGGTAATGCCCACGATCGTATAAAGCACCATGTTGCGCTGCTCGAAAGCCTGCTTGTTGGCCGGCTCTTCAAGGGCTTTCCTGAGATTGACCAGGGTGGGGTCGGCGTCTGCACGGGCAACGATAACCAGCGGGCGAAACTTGCCGCGATCCAGTTCAAGTGGGTTGGGAACTTCAACGGCCTGCACTGTGCCAGCAACCAGCACACTGGCAAGGATCAATAAACGGATAAACATCCAGATCTCCTTTTACTATCGGACCGGCTTCGCGAGCGTGTTACCAATGCCTTGAAAACCTTGGCGTTGAGCTTGTATTTCAGAGCTTAGGCCAAGGGATCAGTCACGCAACCGGGTTCCCGGACTTTGCCTTTCATGTTTATTTTTTGCAACTGCATCCAAATCCTCCTCCTGGGGGTAGTACCTGTAACAGCAGCGCGCTGTTATCCCATCAGGAGAAAGCAACATGAACGCAAAAACCTTGATCAGCCATGCCAGCCTGACACTTGCCGCCGCGATGATGATGACAGCCACCGGCGCCTGGGCACAGTCGAATTTGCCCGAAAACATTAGAGTTCCCGATGGCCACAAGATGGCGATGACGACAGTTGGTGTAGGTGAAATAACTTATGAATGTAAAGAAAAAGCCAATGCAGCAGGCGAAATGGAGTGGTTTTTTGTAGGCCCGAAAGCTCAACTTAATGACACAAATGGTAAACAAGTAGGTACCTACTTTGGCCCTCCCGCAACCTGGCAAGCCCTGGACGGTTCCAGAGTCACAGGCACCCAGCTCGCAGTAGCTCCAGCCGGGGCTGGCAACCTGCCCTATCAACTGGTCAAGGCCAATCCGGCAGAGGGCAAAGGTGCCATGAACGGTGTGAGTTACATCCAGCGTGTGGCACTCAAGGGCGGTGCGGCACCTGCCAGCGCCTGCACTGCCGCCAACAATGGCCAGCGACAAGTTGTGCCGTACCAGGCCGATTACATTTTCTGGGCCAGCCGCTAATGCGTTACATCGTCTACGCTGCTTCGATGGAGTCCGGGCAATGACCGGAGATGTCCCATCTGCAACGGCGGAACACTGTGACGCTACCTGAGCCAATATTCGACTATGAAGCCTGCCTGCTGGCCTGCGCCCGCGGCGAGCAGCAGGCGCTGGTGGCCCTGTATGCCCAGGAAAGTGCCCGTTTGCTGGGGGTAGCCAAGCGCATTGCCCGCGACAGCGCACTGGCTGAAGACATCGTGCATGACGCCTTTATCAAAATCTGGCTGCGCGCCTCCAGCTTCGACCCCGGGCGTGGTTCTGCGCGAGGCTGGATCTTCAGCCTGACCCGGCATATGGCCCTGAACGCTATGCGTGAAACTCGCCTGGAAATTCAAGTCAGCGAAAGCAGCGAGCTGGCGTTACAACCCCTGGCCACACTCGATGGTCGCCACCAGACGCAGGACCCATTGCACTGGCCAGACGGCTGCGAGCGCATATACGGCTGTCTTGAGCAACTCGACCCGGCCCGGCGCACCTGCATTGTGCATGCCTATGTTGACGGCTATACCCATGCAGAAATCGCAAACAAACTGGACACCCCTCTGGGCACCGTAAAAGCCTGGATCAAACGTAGCCTGAGCGCCTTGCGCGAGTGCATGGGATGACTTCTACACCTGACAATAGCGACCCGACCGATCTCGATGCCCTGGCGGGCGAATACGTGCTGGGCACGCTCAATGGGCAACAGCGGCGTGCGCTTGAGCAACGCCTGCCCCATGAGGCCGATCTTCAGGCCGCAGTCGATCGCTGGGAAGCGCGACTGCTGCCCCTCAACGACCTTGCTCCGGCGCAACAGCCCTCAGAGCGACTGTGGCCGCGAATCGAGCGCAGTCTGAACGCCTTGAATGTCCCAGCCCCGCCAACACAGGCCAGTACCCGTTGGTGGAACCTTCTGCCGTTGTGGCGCGGCCTGACGGCCGCAGGCCTGGCCGCAACGCTGGCACTGGGCACGGCGTTGTGGTCCGCCACACCTGCCATCTCACCGCCCGCCTATGTGGTGGTTCTGGTGGCACCACACAGTCAGGCGCCAGGCTGGGTCATCCAGGCCAACGATCGTGAACATATCCAGCTGATCCCGCTTGGCGTCGCGCAAGTGCCGGGCGACAAGGCCCTGGAGTTCTGGACCAAGGGCGACGACTGGACCGGTCCGGTATCCCTGGGGCTGGTCAAACCGGGGCAAGTATTGTCGCTGCCATTGGACCGCCTGCCGCCGCTGGCGCCCAATCAACTTTTTGAGCTGACCCTGGAAGGTCCCAACGGCTCGACAACAGGCAAGCCGACAGGACCGATCCAGTTTATCGGTCGTGCTGTCAAAGTGATTTAACGGCTTTGGTTTTCGCCCTGTAATGACGGGCAACAGCCACCGCCACCATCAATGCAACCACGCCCAGGGCGATCGGCAAGCGATAGGGCTTGAGATCGCCCAGCACGCCTTCAAGAAACTCCCCGGCCCAATATCCGCCACTGGCAAACAGCGTTGCCCAGACGGCCGCGCCCAAGGCATTGATGCAAAGAAACTTCAACGGCGAAACCTTGCTGGCACCGATCACCATGGGCCCGATCAGGCGCATGCCATACAAAAACCGTACTGAAAAAATCGACACCGTCGGATACTTGCCAATCAGTTGCGTCACCCGATCAATAGCGGCCTGCTGCCTGTGCAGGCGCGACAACAGGCGAGCACCGAAATAACGCCCGAGCCAAAACAGCAACTGATCACCCAGCATGCCCGCCAGACTGGCATAACCAATCACCGGCAACAGCTTGAGTACATGCTGGTGTGCCGCCATCCCCCCGAGGATCAGGATGGTTTCACCTTCGAGCAAGCAGCCGATAAAAATGGCCAGATAGCCATAAGTTGCCAGCAGGTAATTGAAGTCGATGTGTTCAAACATGCGCGATCCATAGCTCCATTGAAATCAGGGTGTAAAACGTAATGACTCAGTGCCGGTGGCGATGATGGATATCCGGGAAATGCGGATGGTTATGACTGATCACAGGATGCTGATGTGCATGGCTGTGAGCCTTGCCCGCCGGTATATCCCCGGCATGGTCATGCTGGTGATGTTCATCGTGGGTATGGCGATGGGAGTGCTCCAGCGGCTGATGCAAATGTTCATGCTCATGGCGCTCGGTCAGATGCAGCCAGACCCCGACAATCATGCAGGCCGCCGCCAGCCAGAACAGCAGCGATACCGACTCGCCCAACACCACAATGGAAATCGCCGCCCCCAGAAAAGGCGCCGTTGAAAAGTATGCCCCGGTGCGCGCGGCCCCCAGGCCACGTAACGCCAGGACAAAAAGGACCAGGCTCACACCGTAGCCTAAAAAACCGATCAGCAGGCTCGGGGTCAGCACCCCAAGCGCTGGGACCTTCGCCCCCAGAGTCAATGCAATCGTACAGTTCACCAGCCCGGCGAACAGGCCCTTGGCGCCCGCGATATACAGGGCATCAGAAGCCGACACCTTGCGCGTCAGATTGTTATCGACCGCCCAACAGAAACAGGCAAACGCCACCGCCAACGGCCCGAGCCAGGACAGTGAGACTGCCGCAGATGCCCCGGAAGGCCAGGACAACACCACGCCGCCGGCAATGATGGCCAGCATCCCCAGCACGATCCGCCGGTCTGCGTTTTCCTTGAATACCACCCAGGCCAATAGCGCGGTGAGCACCGGTTCAAGATTCAACATCAGCGAAGCCGTTGCACCGCTGGTGAGGCTCAAACCGAACATCAAGGCCACAGGCCCCAGGATCCCGCCAAACACAATCGCCCCGAGCAGCCAGGGCCATTCCCCGGCCCCCAGGCCCGAGCGCTTCCAGCCCCGATCGCGGACACAGCGCACCAACAACAGCCCCAGGCCACTGCCCAGGTACAACAACCCGGCCAGCATCACCGGCGATACCTCGGTACCCAACACCTTGGCCAGTGGCGTACTGGCCCCGAACAGCGCTGCTGCCGCCAATGCGTAAATCACACTTGTATTCATCAAGGCCACTCATGTCCCATCTGTGCAAGCAGCCTAGCCTACTCGTGAATACGCGCAGGAGCAGCGCTGCAAAAGCCCCAACAAATCCGGGCTGATGCATATATCTATGATTTTTCGACGGTTTTATCCGACCGCAGAGTAAAAAAATGTACAGAAATGGACACTATCGACCTTGCCTCATGCGCGCAGGCTCTATATATTCGTCCACCTGTTACGCAGGCTCTTGAGTACTTTGCTTGTAAAAGCACCTTCCTTCGTGACCCGCTTTATAGCGCTACCGCCCGAATGGCGAAATTGGTAGACGCATGGGACTTAAAATCCCCCGCTCGTAAGGGCGTCCCGGTTCGATTCCGGGTTCGGGCACCAAACAAATCAAGGGCTTGCATGAGATTCTTCGTGCAGGCCCTTTGTTTTTTGTTCCGCAATTCTGAAAGCTGTTCCGCAATTCTCCGTTTTCGACCCTACCCCTGGCGTCCTGCCAAAGCACAAAACCCAAAGCTCATACCACTGCCAAACACCTCGTACCCGACACTCGCAGCTGCATGCCGCACCTTAAGTTCACCTATGGTTATTACTCATACTGAATTGATTGCAACATCACGGCCCCCCACACCATGCCTCTCACCAAGCCCAACCAAGAGCTACGAAGGAAGCTGAAAGCCGCAGCCTTCGCTCTCGATGACGCCGCGCAAGAGCTGTTCCGGGAAGCGAAAGGTTACGCTGAACCCGAGTTCCTGGTGGCTATGGCAAAAATCGCAAAGCTTCATGAACATGTTGGTCGGTTAACGATGTTGGCGGACAAAGTGAAGGCTGGAAAGATTGTGCGGGATTAGCCGACCATTCCTGGACACATAACCGGGGAAAAGCATGCGACACTAACCTCCTAGCGCCCATGCGAAATAACACTCTACAAACCCTATATAACAATCATTTACATGGGCACCCACTGCAATCGATGCACAGCTTCGCTTTACGATTCCCCGCAAAACTCCCTGTTGCGCTTCGCTCCCTCATACGGCGTCATAACCCGCGTACAAAACCTTTTTGATTGGCTGACCAAAATGTAGCTAATGGGCCGATGCCATCATGACGCGTGACAGGCTGAGATCGGCCAAAACGGTCATGCGGATACATTTAGGAAATTAACGGTGATTCAGAGCACTGTGTCTAAGTAGATCACGCAACGCTGAAAGTGAAGCAATTTAACCCGGCATCATAACCTGAAATTATAGTCTCTTCGGGCCCTGTGCTGATCTATTGCTATATTGCGTAGCCGTGGCGCTGAGCAATTTTTCAGGTATCGATTCTAGGGAATAGGTTGTTAGGTCGCTGCATTCCGACGCTCATGGTGCGTGCATTTGATTCGGACGCTACAATGCGTCTTTAAAACCTAAAGTTCCAGGGAGGCACATTGGCCGAGTCCGGAGGTCCGACAACACAGTCGGGAATTTTTTACCAAAATAGTATCACCGCGCTTTACTTGGGTGCATTACTGGATCTTCGACCACCGGCCAATGGGGATTCACGCATCATTTCCGTCCGCGTGGAGGCTCCTGAAGATATCGACGATACCATTGTGGGCTACGCAAACGGCTCTATGCTTTATATCCAAGCGAAAGAAAACCTCGCCCTTCAAGGGGAAGCATGGATTAAGTTTTGGGTGTCTGCAAAAAAACAGGCTGCGAAATGCCGAAGTGATTCTGATCAATTCAGGCTAATCATTGGTACTCTCGGTACGGCACTAGAAAATCTTCGTGAAACTCTAGAGCGAGCACAAGGAAAAGATAACTTTAAAGAGTGGCGAGACGCTCTAAACCAAGAGCATACCAGGATTGCATTGTTAATATTGAGTGCTCTATCCCTTCCAGATGATGATGCATTCGCCGTCATTAAGCGAACACGCGCTGAGTTCATAACACTGAGTAACGCTGAAACGATAGGTGCACGGGATTGGATGCCACACGCCTCTGAAAAACCATCTGCGTTACACAGCCGATTGAGGGATTGCTGTGGTGGCGCAGCTAGAGTTCGTCATACGTTCCGAGCGAGCGAATTATCGGAAACTCTCTTCAAAAATTTTAATATCCGCATCTTCGGTTCCCATTCTGACGGGCTTGAGAGGTATTGCGAAGCCATAGCAACACAAGTTGACCATATTGGTGTGCCCGGTACATCTATATCATTACACCAAGATGACTTGCTAGTTTGGCCTACAATAGTGTCACTTGACAAAACTCAGCAGCCAAATTTCGACGACGAAGACCCATGGCTTGCTCACCGAGACACTGGTGACGAAGTGGATTTACGTGAGTTCCCGACTCCGGAAATGAGATGTGTCATTCTCGAAAGCGGTGCAGGACATGGTAAGTCAACACTTCTCCGTGCGACAGTTCGCCGCTTAGCAAAACAGACCACGTTTATACCCGCTTTCATGCATGCAGAGATGCTACCCGAGCACCCCACGATCCATGACTATTTGAACACCGAATACAACGCCCAATATCAGGTATCTATCGATTGGGCGACACTTTTCGAACAAGGACGCGCAGTTTTATTTATCGATGGGGTTGATGAACTTAATGACAGCGCTCGAGCTGCACTTATTTATATGATCGGACGTGCTACGGCACGTTTTCCTGAGTTGCCGATATTGGTTGGCGCGCGTGACGCTTCAGTGACCTCTTTCCCACCCCAATTTAAGCTGTTTCGAGTGCAACGGCTTGATCACAATCAGATGATAATGATGCTGCGAGCCTATTGCAGCACCCGAGGAGAATTGGGCACTCAAAGGATCGCGAAGCATGTGCGGGCCTATGAAGAGTTAGACCTACTCTGTAGAACTCCATTATTCCTTGCGCTTTTTGTAGCCACACTACCAAAAACCGGAGCTATACCCACCAGTAGATCAGAAGTTTTGGAACTTTACATCTTGCACGCAATATCCCCAGAAAGGCATAAAGGAGGTGGTAAATCAACAATTGGAAAGTCGCAACTACGACGTGGAGCTGAAGCGATTGCCTTTCTTTCTTTAGAGCGTAACGAGGCTGCTGTCCCTGAATCAATTGCACGCCTATGCCTCAGTAAAGAACTTGGCGACCCCATTGGCGACGATTGCATTGATGCACTAGTCCAAAATGGATTACTTGAACGTCGAGGCCCGCGTCTCGCCTTTAGCATCCCTACAATTCAAGAATATCTTGCAGGTTGTGTAATTGCACACATCGGAAGACTCGATGCTAATGATTGGCTTGAGAATGTCTACCGGCGCCCGTGGGCTCAAGCTATTCAATTTGCTGTAGAGAAAATTGACAATGCTGATGCCTTGCTACGCCGGCAAATCGAGCACGATGATGATATTTTCCATACGTCATTGAGATTAACAGCGCGCTGCATTGTGAACGGGGCTTCAGTTAGCTCTAACCTAAAAGGAATCGTTGCCTCTAAGCTAGCGCGCGCCTTAACCGAAGGCGGACACCAAACGAGAATACAAGTCGGAATTTTAATTGCAGATGGCTTTTGCAAGCCGTTGCACCCCGATATCCGAAGTGTTCTGACCAATAAAAAACATAATTTATATGAGCGTGCAACTATTCTTGCTAGAGTCGCTGATAGCACACTAACGCTCGAATGCTTGAAGACTGTGCTTGAAAATGAAGACATTAGGGAGTTATGGAGCTCAAGCTGGCATCAACTATTAAAGCCTATTGCACATGAAGCTATTGATCTCTTACTGGGGAGAGCACGAAAAGAAGTTAGCAGCACTTTATCTGCCAATGTTATTGCTGAAGCACTATTCCAGCTAAGCGAAACTCTATCAATTAACTGGATCTCAATTGCTACAGATGAAACTCTCCCATTTACCGTAAGGACTGTAGCGACATTCTTCGTCCAGGAATATTCAAACGGCTCACAATCCAAGCTGATAGATTCCGCTTTTGAAGAAGCAGAGCATCGTAGTCTTTGGCAAAGCTTTAGCAAAGCCTACACATCGACAAGCTGGTGGAAAAAACATTTTCGCGAACTATGCCAACTAGATTTGACTAAGAACCCTATTTACCCACTGTCGTATCTCAACAGTAACAGGTATGCTGAAGCAACTTCAGAAATCCTTGATTTGTTATCTGAAATAGCAAGCAACCCTTTAACTCATATGGGGTGCAGATACGACATCCAACTCATACTTGGATCACATGGGCTGTCAGATTTTGACCAGACTGTTACCAAAGCACTTGCAACGGCAGAAATAGGCCAAATATACTCTTGGATTCATACAACTCCATACTTCTCCGACGCTATTGTCAGGGGCGGAGTTGAAATAATTTTTTCCCGAACACTGAATGAGTCCGACATAGTAAACATTATTGATAGTTTGCATCGCTGGGCATATTACTACGTAGACGAAAAACCTAAGAACATCCAACCAAGTGGACCGTACAAGCACCTAAAAAACCCACGAGAGTTCACACCTACAATTTTAACGCATGCGGAAACCATTTTAAAATCCGCAACCATTGACCATATTAAAAAAGCAAAATTGCTTTTAGTATGCGCAGAATCCGGCAAAGAATGGCCTATTGATCAGCTAGCATCAACTATCGACAACTATTTAAATACGCATAACCAAATCAAAATAGACGACTGGAACAATTGGTTGGCCCAATGCATTTTAGGAAGCGCAATTGACCTCAAACCAAAAACACTTTGGCTTATATTGAGGAAAGGGAAGGGATTACCGATGAACGACGTCGTGGCCCAAATTATTGCGAAAGAGGGACCAGAGTCCTACAGCGCTCTTACCGATTTCATCAATAACAATCCAAAGTCATCAGCTTGGAGCGCGATGTGTTTCTACTTCGAAAAAAATGCAGCTAGAGAGGGACTAAACATTCGATTTTTAGATGGCAAGCTCGAAATCATAAAAGTCTCATAACGCAAATATTTTTTCAACTATACCTTATCATCAGGCCTTTACATGAACTCTTAATAGCTAATAACTTTCTCTGATCACATGGTCTCCGTATCGATCCATAGCCCTAATAGAGCGAAACTCGAAACCAGCAAGATTTGTGCTCTTTGCCAAAGATTGCTTTCGGCCCTGACTAGGCGGTGTGGCGGATCACCGTATTTTGGGTTGTACTGTTTCAAGTCAAGCCTGCATCGCGCAAAACAACTCTAGGCCAGCGTGGCGGAACAATCTAACCGACACTGCTTCCTTAGGTGATAAAAATAGGCTCGCTCCGCTTTGTGCTCAGTGCAGGAGCCTTTACTGGGCTTGCAGTGCTAGTCTGCGGGTTTGGTGGCCGGGCTGGATGTTGACGCATCAAGCTTCGGCCGCTCCTTTTGTTTCGTGCCTGATACTCCTTTGGCATAGGCCTGACAGGCCTGCAGCGCGATCAATCCTTGGTCGCCGTCGCCGGTGATTCCGATAATTCGTTGAGCATGCGCTGGGTCAAGTTGGGCTCTATGGGCGCCATAAACCACGCCGCCGGTGCTGGTGGCGGCTTGCATTGCGTCACAACCAGTTGCGCCGGCGTCGAGTTGGACTGACAGCCGCAGGTCAGCAGTAGCAAGGCGATCACGCAGGCGTGCCTGTTTCGTTCTCTCATCGGTAAGGGCTCGGTAATGGGATTGGTCACTGGCTGCCAGCCATTGCTCCAGGGCGAGGCGCTTGCCCTGCTCTGCCAGAGTTTGCGCGGAGTTGGCATTGGCCAGATTGGTGCGCTCGGTTTGGTGGGCCGCTTCCTTGGTGGCCAACTGCTGACCATAGGCGTTGGCCTGCCACTCCCATGCGGCCCACGCGCTGCCCGCCATCAGGGCCAGGATGATCAGCAGCACCCCACTCCGCTTCACCGCATCGATCTTCATGCCAACACCTTAAGCCCACGGGTGTACAGCGCCTGCCGATCGGCCGCGCCGTTCTGGCCACCGTTGATGCGTGGGGTGATATTGTCGAACTGACCCTCGTCGGCCAGTGTGCTCAGGCCCTTGGTCGCCCAGAACCATGCCGCTGACATGCAGGCGTGCTGTGGTTTCTCCAGCAGCTCGGGCTGCTTGATCAGGTCAAGGCCCAGCCGTTCGCCGCAGGCCATGTAGTTGGCCCGTCCGGTGATCTGGATCAGACCACGCCCACGGTACTTGGAACCGTCGCCCCCAACGGTGTTGCCAAGGCCTTTGCGGCCTTCGTATGCACTTGGCCGCCTGCTTGTCCAACTTGCGCAACTGAGTCTTGGCCGTGTCGGGGCAATCAATCGTCCAGGCCAAGTTCTTTCCTTACATCCGCTGCAGAGTGAACGGTTTCCTGTCCTTTTATCACTCCTTCAAGGACTTCCACCGCCAGGTAATAGTCCTCCATGTCGGTCAAGCCGTGATCATTAATTTCACGCAAGTAATACGCTTTGGTACGCCCAGTGCTACTCGCCAAAAAATCAAGACGCTGCTCGGTTTCGGGAGTCAGTAGTATGGATGTGGCCATGTAAGAGCCTCCTTTGTAATACGTGCAGTCAACATATCAAAAGCACCTAAAAAGCCCACCTTTGCAGCAATGCTATTCACTTAAAAGCAACGCAGTTCAAGTGTGGGAGCGGGCTTGCTCGCGATGGTCTTCCGAGCACCGCATTTACTCAGTAAATATGCGTCATCGTTTACGACCATCGCGAGCAAGCCCGCTCCCACAGAGGCAGAAATCGCTTAAGTGAACAACATTGCACCCTTGCAGGCTTCTTGGAGACAGGCGGTTGGCCTCAAGCGATACACACAATAGGAGCATTACGCTTCATTCAAAAAAGCGGACAACACCGTCCTTAAATCTGGCGCTCTGAAGCTGTGTTCACCCTTCCCTTACAACTCATCCAGGCCCCCATAGTTATCAGCTGCGCCGATAAATCAAGCGTTGCAGCCAGGAAGAAGTGACAGCGAAAACATCACGTAATTGTCTGGCAGTGATGGTTCGATCCGCAACATCGAAAGCCAGCGCCGTCCTCAGGGCTGGCCAACAGTGTTTCGGTATGCTCCGAGGTGCTTGCAGCTCGCGCTCCAGATGCTGGTTACGGGCCTGGTTCGAGGGCACCCGGCGAAAAGGGTGCTTGCCTTGCGCCAGCTCGTAGATCACACATGCCACGCCGTAAACGTCGGCACTGGCCGACAGCGCCTGGCCCTCGAGCAGTTCTGGTGCGGCATAGCCCGGCGTCCAGCCATGGAAGCGCTCGCGGCTCAAGTGCGGCAGACCGGGCAGGATGCCTTTCTGCGCCTGACCGAGACCGAAATCAAACAGGCGCACGCCCTCCTCGCCAAGCATCACGTTGCTCGGCTTCATATCACCATGCAGCACGCCGCGAGCATGGGAATAGGCCAATGCATCGAGCAATGGCCGCACAATGTCGCGCAGCTCCTCCCACGGCAAGCCCAGGGGGCGCTCGCAGAGCAGGTTATCCAGGGTCAAGCCACGCATGAGCTCCATGGTGACGAAGGCTCGCTGGCAGTCAGCGTCCACCTCAAAGGTGTACAACCGCAGCACGTTGTCGTGGCGCAGGCGCCGCGTCAGGGCGAACTCGTTGTAGAGCAACGCGCTGGCGTCCGGCGACTCGGCAAATTCTTCGCTGAGAACTTTTAACGCGACGTACGGCGCGGGATCGCCAAACTGTTCGCTCAGCAAGTCCCGTGCTCGGTAAACCGCGCCCATACCTCCGGCACCGAGCAGACGCTCGATGCGGTAACGACCTGCCAGCACATCGGGTAGTTCACCGATACTGGCCCTGGTTGGCGCCAGCGCAGCTTCAACGTTGTACGCCTTCGCGAACGCAAAGTAGGTCAGGTTGCTGCCCTGCCCTTCGCTCTCCAGCAGGCCGCTGACCGGGCGCAGGTGTTCAGTCATTGGCGGATCACTACAGCTGTCAGGTTGTCCCGGGCCGAGCCCCGCAGTGCGCCGTCAAACAACCGTTCCAGCGCAACCTGCGGCGCGGTCAGGCTCAAGGCATTGCCGAGTGCATCGCTACTGAGCCCTTCATACAAACCATCGCTGCAGAGCAAAAATGTATCGCCGGGATACACCTCGAGCTCCAGCACATCCAGGGTCAGTTGCTCGGCAGCACCTACCGCACGGGTCAGAGCATGGGCTGCAGGATGGCCCTTGGCCTGCTCGACGCTCATGCGCTGTTCGTCGATCAGTTGCTGTTGCAGCGAATGGTCTTTGGACAGCTGATACAAGCACTGGCCACGCCACAGGTAGCAGCGGCTATCACCGGCCCAGATGCAGGCCGCGCGATTGCCATCTACCAGCAGCGCCACCACGGTGCTGCCCATGATGCTGTCGTGACGTCCTGCAGTGATCGTCAACTCCTGACCCAAACGGCGGTTGAGCCAGTGCAGGCACTGGCGAATGCCTTTGAGTCGTTCGTCGAAGCCATACTGCACAGGCAATTGCGCCAGGCTGGCGACGATCAGCTGGCTGGCGATATCGCCTCTCTGATGCCCCCCCATGCCATCCGCAACCACCCACAACCCCTGCTGCGGAGCGTCCAGAAAAGCATCCTCGTTGCGCCCCCGAACCTTGCCTGGATCGGTACGCGCAGCACTGCGCCAGGGACTGGCCACCCGCATCAGAGCTGCACCGGCATGCGGAAGTTACGCAACACGCCCATATCGAACGGGTTTGGCATGCGCTGGCTGGTCAGCACATAGTTGGCGCGCAGGCCTCCTACGTCGGCCTTGAGCACCAGCACATCACGACCAGTCAGGTGTTCGGTCTGCATCAAATCAAACAAACGGAACAACGACCAGGGGCCGGTGTTCTTCTCGATCCCCAGCGGGCGGCCGACCATTTTGTCGAGCACCAGGCTGGCACGCCCGCCTTCAGCTTCGGCGGGCCATTTGAACGACACAGGTACTATCGGGCCATGACGGTATTCGATGGTCCTGTCGCCAAACTTGAACTCGGAACGGCTGACAGCCGGGTCGAGGGTGTACGGCTCCAGTTTGAACTGCACTCCAGGCTCGGCCGGATTGTCGGCGAAAAAGCTCTGGCGGATCACGAGCGCAGCGGCCATCTGATCAAGGTAGACCTTGGAAATCGGCAGACTCTGACCATCGACGCTGCGCATGCGGTAGTTACCCGGATCACCGCTGACAAACCCACGCAGGTAGCTGTCGAAGAAGCGGTCGGCAATCCCTTGGGCCTTGAAAAACTCGCGAAAGTCGCTGATTGCCACGTCACTGGCGCTGTGGGCGCTGAACGGGTAGCGCTTGCTGATCGCCTTGCCGTAAAAGCTGTACAGCTCACTCTGATAGCGCTGATTCAAATATCGGTAGGAATCGCTGAGTACCAGACGCCAGGTGTCTTCAGCCAATAGGTTGAACCACACGCCCACAGGCCGCGGCAGACGGCCCGACGCATTACGCAGGTTGCTCAGCGCATCACGCTGGCCACCCATGCGGATCTTGGCCACTTCGAACGCGGCCTGCTCTGGCGAGCTGGCACGGGCCAGGCTTGCCATCTGCATTTGCAAATCGTTGAGGGCGGCCATGGCCGGAATCAGGTCAGCGATTGGGCCGTTGTTGTCGTCCAGTAAGCGGTGTAGCGGCTCGAAGCGACTTTGCAGGGATTTCCTCGCAGTATCCGGCAGCTTTTTCACCAAAGCGCCTGACGCCTTGGCCGCCGCAGCGACCGCCAGTTTTCCGGGCTTACTGCCCTTGTCTGCCGCATCGCCAGTGTCATCTGCAGTATCGGCTACCACCGGGAACCGGGTGTTTTCACGCACTTGCACCAGCAGTTGCAAGATCGGGGAGTTGGCAGATGTCAGACCCGCCAATTGCTCGGCGCCTTCACTAAAATCGTTAATGGCCGGCAGCGCGATGCGGCCTACCGCTTCACCCCAGTAGTTGGCGTAGTCGCGAAAATACAGTTGTTCGAGTTCGACCAGCAGGCGACGCAAATCCATAGCGCTGATACCCGAGCTTTCACCCAGTACCCAGTTGTCACTCAGGATGTCGGTGACCAACATCGAGCCCTGAACCGAAAAATACTGCTGATAGCCTTGTTGGGTGTAGAACCCCGGAATCACGTAATCAGTGCCGACAAACAGCGAGCCCTGTGGGCCCAGGTGTTGGCTGAAACGGTAGTCCGGCAGACTACGGGCCTGCTCACGCAGCATCCGATACACCACGTTAGCCAGGGACTCGCTGCGTAAAACCTGACGCGCCTGAGCCACCAGTTGATCATTCAGCGGGTAGATAAACGGCTGCTTCAGCAAGCGCTCTAAGTGGCGGTTCAATCCGTTTTGTACAGCGGTGTTGCCGGTGTAACCTTGAGACCATTGAGTCGCGACCCAGTCTTTGAGCCACGGCGCGTCGCGGCGTTCCTTCATGTTCAGCATCAGGTACGCACGCAGGCTGTTGAGCAGGCGCTCGCGGTCTTTCATGCTGGCGCGAATCTGCCCTTCCAGCAGGGTCGCGACCCGTGGCAACAGCTGCCCTACCAGCTCTCGTTCATAGGCGGTCTTAACCACCGGGTTGACCTCTTCCCCCTGATAAAGACCGCCTCGTTCGTGGTAACCCACATCGCTTTTTTCCGGGAACACCTGAGTCGCCGCGTAGAGGGTGTCAAGGGGCTTGAGCACCGCCATTGAGTCATCACCTGTGCTGAGGGCAGAGCTCTGCTGACTCCAGGTGTGTGCCAGGTTGCGCAGGTTTTCCAGGCGCTCGTAGTTGGCGGAGAAACCGCCTGCCCAGAGCAGGCCAAATAGCGCCAGAGCAACCAATGCACCCACATACAGCGCACGCTGGCCCCAATGGATGCGACTGCGTTCGTGTTTGTCCAGGTCCGCAAGATCGGCCTCGGGGAAAATCACCCGGCTGAGCACATGGTGAATGAAACGTGAACGGCCACTGTGCAAGGTCGGCAACACGCCGGCTTTCATGCCCAGGTTGGCGCCGATGCTGGCTGTAGTAGCGTCCATTTTCTTTGTAAGATATGGCGCGCTGGTCAGGTAAAAGCCGCGCAACTGGCTGGCACGCTGATAGCGGTTGCCGGTGAATGCCATATCGACAAACAGGCATAGCCGCTCTCCGACTTGTCCCAGTTGATGCGGGAAGTCGAGGATGCGGCCACGGCGCTGGGTATCACGCTCCTGGTGCATGCGCATGATCACCTGGCTGTTGAGGCGATGCAGCAACGCTTCGAACTCGGTGCGCAGCACGGCCACATCAGTGCCGCTCTGTTCCTTGCGGAAACTGGAACCGAGCACCTGGTCGCTCTCTTCACGCGTCAATTGGTCGAAGAACTCATCGAAACCTGGCAGGCGGTCCGCCTTGCTCAATACAAGGTAAATCGGCACATCGACGTGTAATTTCTGATGCACCTCCTGAAGACGCGCACGCACTTGACGGGCCAAGGCTTCAAGCTCCTGCTCAGTGCCGTTCAACAGGGTTTCCACCGCAATGGTCACCACCACACCGTTAAGGGGGCGATTGCGACGTCGCCTGCGCAGCAGCTCGAGCAACGTGCTCCAGGCGCTGCCATCGACGTCGGCATCTGGCTGGGTCAAGTAACGGCCAGCGGTGTCGATCAGCACGCCGTGATCGGCAAAATACCAGTCACAGTGACGGGTGCCGAGGGTATCGCGGGTCAGTTTTCGATCAATTTTGTTGATCGGAAACTCAAGCCCCGAGAAGTCGAGCAAACTGGTTTTGCCACTGCCCTGGGGGCCAATCAGCAAGTACAGGGGTAAATCACTGCGCCAGCGTTCACTGCGACCGCGATACAGGCTCGACGTCTTCAGGGTTTTCAGAGCATCTTTGAAACGCGCCCTTAACTCTTTCTGCTCTTCGTCGATCTGTTCTTCGCCGCGGATACGATCCTGACCAAACGTCGTGTCTTCGATGGCTTTTTTTCGAACACCGGCACGCCAGCTGACAAAGACCATGGTCAGGCCCCAAATCAGGCACAGCACACTGATGGTCAGCAAACGGGAGGTCGAGCCTTGCCAGAACTTGTAGTCATCAACCGCCAGCAACGGCCCGATAAACCACACCAGCAGCGCGACAAACAGCAGCATCAGCAGCGTCCAGACCCAGGTCCTGCGCAAGAATGCACCGACTTTATTGAAAAGCTTTTTCATCTCACATCCCTGTTTACGGCTGCGACTGCGGCTGGACCGAGGCCGGATCCAGCGGCTGATAAGGTTGTAGAACGGTGTCACGTTGCTCGCCCAGTACCCAGGCGAAGCCCGAATACATCACCACCAGGCAAACAAAGGTAAACAGCAGCACCACCCAGGCTGGAACAATGCGGATCAGGCTGCGGCGCTGATGGTTCAGGCCTTCCCAATGGGGTGAGAGCTCTCGCGGCACGTCGCCCCGCAACTGACGGATCTGGCGATACAAGGCATCGCGGATGCCTTCGAGCTCGAGCATGCCGCGGGCTTGCACGCGGTACTTGCCTTCAAAACCCAGGGACAGGCACAGGTACATCAACTCCAGCATCGGCAGGTGCTTGACCGGATTTTTCGACAGGCTATCCAGCAGCTGGAAAAACTTCTCGCCACCGAAAGTCTCTTTATGGAAGTTGCTGAGCAGGCTCATTTGCGACCACTGGCTTTCATTACCCCACGACGTGGTGACAACAGCTTCGTCAGCCACGGTGCAGAGCACGTAATGGGCTGCCATCACTTGGCTGCTTTCCGCGCCATTGTGCAAAGCGCTGACTTCAAACAATTTCAGCAACGAGGCAAGTCGCTCGTTGAGCACATTCATGTCTTCGCCAATGCTGCTGTGCTTGATGCGCACCACTTCCGAAAGCAGGTCGGAGGCTGCGGCCACCAGCGAGTTGAGGCTGACGTTGAACGCCTCGGCCGGGCGTAAGCGCGCGGCGTAGATCATGCGCTCTTCCAATTGCTCGAAACGCGGCGGTGCCGCGAAGTCCGTCAACGGGTTCGACGCCGGGCCGTGACCCTGACGGTCGAGCAGGACGGTTTTATCGTCCGGGCTGTATTGCGTATCCTTGTTCATGTTGGTCAGTTCCTGATGGCCCAGAATTTCAGTTCAAGCTCGGCGAATTCGCCGGACACATGGAACGCGAAACCGCCGGAGCGTTCGAGTTGTTCCAGGTCTTCGGAGTTGAGTTCGAGAATGAAATAGGTTTTGTTGGCGTGAAACGCGATCTGCCGAGGGGCCACGGGCAAGGGTTTGACCTTGATGCCTGGCAGATGCAGGTTGACCAGTTGGCGGATACGCTCCACAGGGCCGACCTTGAGGTGTGCCGGCAAGCGATGGCGCAGTTCTTCGCAGTCGCAGTTGGCACTCGCTGCCAGAATGAACGAGGCCGAACCCAGCAACTTGTGATCGTGCAGCGGCGAGACAATAATCCCGTATTGACGGGCTTGCAGCTCCAGCTCAATGGCGTGCTGCTCCAGCACCATCGACAACACCTGACGGATCTCGTCCATCAATCTGCGAAAGCTTGCTCCCTGGTCACTGTGCTGATAGTGGCTGTCCAAACGCGGGCGCTTGCTGTCACTGGAGAAGGTTGTCAGATCGCCGAGCATGGTCAGCAGTGCGCGGTACAACGCTTCGGGGTGAACCTGCTCCAGGCCAAGATAGTGACGCAGTAACAACTCGGTGCGATTGATCAGTTGCAGCATCATGAAATCACCGACTTCCGCCCCACCCACCTTGCCAGTGGAACGTATCCGCTGCGCAATGGCGTCTCCCCGATTACCGAGCATGCTGATCACTTCCTTGAGGCACGACAGCAGGTAACTGGAGGCGTGCGTCTGGATGTAGGTGGGTACGAATTCCGGGTCAAGGCTGATTACGCCGTCCGGCGTGGTATCGAGCACGTTGCAGATCTTCAGCTTCACGTACGCCTGATCGCTCTGCTGCTCGCCGAGCAACAACTTGAAGTCCGGTCGAGCGCAACTGACCTGGCTGGAGGAGTCGTCGCCAGCGTTGGAGTCGGCAACTTGCGCTTCATACGCGGTATAGCGCGCAAGCACATCGGATTGCTCAGGGCGACGGGACTCGATGTGGTTGCCGGTGACCAGCGGCAGCGCCAGGTAGATCGGCGTATTGCCGGTGTTCGGCGGCACGTCCAGGGCCAGCGGCTCGGTGTTGCCACCCAGTTCGAACAGGCTACCGTCCGGTAGAATCCCCGATGCCTGGCTGATCACCAATTTGCCCATGTTGAGGAACTGCAAATCGATGTCCAGGTTGAGAAAGCCCCAGACGTAGCTGCCCAGCAATTGGGTGCGGGTTTTCATCTGGTGGTCGTAGTAACGATCGTTGTGCTGGAAGTGCTGCGGACGCAGCAACATGCCTTCCTGCCAAATAACTTTATGGGCGTTCATGGTCAGTCAGCCGCCTTGACTAGCAATTCATGGGTGTTGCGAATGCCGCTCTGATCGAGGGTCAGGTCAGCATCGGTGACGGCCATCGGGGTGACTTGCAGGGTATGGCGCCATTTGCTGTCCGGCAGGTCACGGTAGGCAGCAAGTACACCGACGTAGCGGCTACCCTCCTCCACGCTAAGCTTTAGTTCGAGGGTTTCGCCCGGACGCAGCTCCAGCTCCTCGGTCGCAACCATGTCTGGAGCCAGTGACTCCTTGGCGCGCTCGTACAGGCTGAAGAAGTCCGCGTTCTCGAACGCCACCGGGTGCTTGAGTTCGAACAGACGCACCACAATCGGCGACGGACGACCGTTGAGGTCAGGGTTCAACTGATCGCTGGCCGTGAGCTTCAGGTTGAGTTTGGTCAGGGTTGAATACGGCGACATTGACGAGCAAGCGGCCAGCAGCACCAGCGTCACGAATGCCGTCAGCATCTTGAATAAAACGGTCGAGCAGCGAGACATGCGGGTCATCCCTGGGGGTCGGTGTAAAGGGTGGAAATAAGGCGGATCTGCTCTTCGTAGGCTTGGGCGAAATCCCGTGCCAACAGGCGTTCGCTCCAGTCATCGTCCTGACGCAGGGCCTGGTGATAACGCCCGAAGGCTCTCCAGCGACTGCCGGAAGTAGAGAGGACCAGTTTGTTGTCGCGTTCGAAACGCAAGGTCAACTGTTCTGGCGAGAAGTGCTCCAGGGTGCCGCGCACCGCAGCGCGACTCGCGATCAACAACGCCACCTGATGCGCCTGCAAATCACGAAACCCACGACAGATCGCCTGTTCAGCCGGCAACTGCCCTGGCTTGCCCGGCTGCAACAGAATGCTCAGTGCTTCACCGGCATCAACGGCAAACTTCAAAGGGTTTTTTTGAGCTCCCTGCACAGTGGTCTGTGCAAGCCGCAATTCGTTTTTCAGCTCACTTCGAGTGCGTAAACTCTGCTGTAAACCGCCGATGCTCTGCTTGAGCAAGTGTGCTGCGCTCAACGCCAGCTCCTCTTTGGCAGAGTGGTCAAGGCCTTTGAGGTCTACGCCCAGGGCGCCGGCAAACTTTTCCCAGAAACTGTCGCACTGAGGCTCTACCGCCTTCGGCGCCGGGGCGTACGCCGGTTCGGCCGGGGCATCGATCAGCTCCGGCACCATCAGGTTTTCCATGTCGATGCGCGCATAGTCGGCGCGTTGACGGGCATCTTGCGGCGCCGCGCGCGCAGAGATCAGTGCGTCGATGTCGGAGAACACCCGCTCCTGCTGGTCCAGAGCCTTCAGCGGGTCAAGTTCGAGGAATACATCGTCGGGAATGATGCTGCCGGCGGCTTGCGCACGACCGACCTCCACGTCGACAGTCGCTGGGGCATTAACTAACCGTGCGCGGATCTCGAAATCGCTCAGCACGTAAACGCTGCCGTGCTCGATACCGACTGTATCGCCCTTGTGCAGGCGTGCGCCGCTGGCACTGATCAGGATCCCGTTGCTGCTGACATCGGTCAAAAAAAACCTGCCTTCACGGTAGCTGATCAGCGCGTGATGGCTGGACAGGTGACGCTTGCTGTCCGGAATGATCCAGTCACAGTCCTCGCCACGACCAATCACGCCGCCGGCCTGTTTGAAGGTCTTCTGGCACAGTTCTGCAGGTATGAACTGCTTGGTGTTGAGTATTTCGAATACCAGTTCCATGGTGATGCTCCTTGCGGTCACTTGCCGCGATTGACCGCCTGCGGATCGCCCAATGGGCGATAGGTGTTGTCGTTGTATTTGTAATTACCGCCGCAGCCGCCGAGGCCACACAAAACGACAAGGGTCAGAAGCACGGCTTGCCAGTGACGAATAGACATCAGAAGGTCTCCAGGGGCCGCACCAGGCGCGGGCCCTAACGGTTGTGGCTGTTAAAAGCAGGAGGTTGAAATCGAGCGTGTCTGGCCTACCCATCGACATTTTCCAGGTTGATGTTCAGGCGTCCGAGGCGATAGAGGAATGTGCGCCGTGGCAGGCCGAGTTCGCGAGCTGAGAGGGTCTGATTACCGTCGTTTTTACGCAGGCAATCGATCAGCAGGCCGCGCTCAATCTGTTCCAGCCGTTCGCGCAAATTCAGCTTTCCTGCATCAGGCAGGGTGTCCATACGCAGAGAGAAGTGCTCCACCAGCAACTCAGTGCCTTCGCAGAGCAGCACCGCACGCTCGACCAGACCCTTGAGTTCACGCACGTTGCCGGGGAACCCGTAACTGGCCAAAAGATCCAGCACTGCGTTGGACCAACTCACCTCATCACGTTGCAAAAACGCACAAGCCTTGTCGGCGAAGTGCCGGGCCAGGTCGAAGATGTCATTTCCGCGTTGACGCAGAGCCGGGAGTTCAATCGGGAACTGAGCGAGGCGGTAGTACAAGTCTTCGCGAAACCTTCCTTGGCTGACCAGCACCGATAAATCCTGATGCGTCGCGGCTATGATGCGTACATCAATCTTGTGGGTAGCGTTGGAGCCCAGCGGGCGAACCTCGCCCTCTTGCAGCACCCGCAACAGTTTGGCTTGCAGCGGCAGCGGCATGTCACCGACCTCATCAAGCAACAAGGTCCCGCCGCTGGCCGCGTCGAACAGCCCGGATCGGTCACGGTCGGCGCCCGTAAAGGCGCCTTTGCGGTAACCGAACAGTTCACTTTCCAGCAAGTTTTCCGGGATCGCCGCGCAGTTCTGCACGATAAAGGCCTGGGTACGGCGCGGTCCGCATTCGTGGATCGCCCGGGCGACCACTTCCTTGCCAGTACCCGTTTCGCCACCCAGTAGCACCGTGCAGGAGCTGTGCAAGACTTTGCTGATCAGCGAATAAACCTGGCGCATGGCTGCGCTTTTACCTGTCAGGCCATAGCCGCTGAGGCCCGGAGCGCCAGCTGAGGCTGGCGATGCACCCCCGCTTGGCCGTCTTAAACGCTGTAGCAACTGCAAGTGGCCCAACACGAACGAGCCAAGCCGACCAAAGGAATCGGCGAAGCCCTGGAGTTCAATATGCTGATGGCTGGCACACAGCAATAACCCTTCCACAGATTGCTGCTGATTGACCAGCGGCACACACAACAGTGATCGCCATGGCCTCACCTGGCTCGGCAGAAAACTGGTGTCGTACAAACTGCCCTCCAATTCCCCAATACAAACTACGCGGTTCTGGCACAGCGCAAATTGCAGCAGTTGCTCACCGTTGTAATCAGCTGGCACGTTCGCCGTTTGACGGAGTTGCAGATGGCCATTGAGGCACTCCGCACTCATCCCCAGGCAAGTATGGGTGGCGTCCAGCAGATACAGTTGTGCCAACTCACAACCGCTGAGCTCGGCCAGGCCGCGGGCAAAGCCACCCAGCAGCGCACTACCCTCCGTTGCTCGCGACAGGTTGGCGAACTGCGCAAGCAAGGCTTCGGCATAGACCAGGGGGTGTGGCAACAGACTGAACATCACAGCCTCCTCAGGCAAACTCGCAGATCACGCTGGTGTTGCCGTCAAGCGTTGCGCAAACGCGCTTGAGGCTTTCGCCGGTGGCCATTGCGTCCAGCAGACGGTCAGCCACCAGCGGCAGCACGTGCAGGTCCAGCAAATGGTCGATCAGGCGCGCACCGCTGTCGCTTTGGGTGCAGCGCTCAGCCAGGTGATCAACGAGGCCCTGTGAGTAGGTGAAATCGAGCTGGCGACGGTTCAGGCGTTCGCCCAGGCGATCGAGCTTGATTTCGATCAGCTCGCGTAACACCGACCCACCCACCGGGTAATAAGGCACCACACGCATCCGCGCCAGCAGCGCGGGCTTGAAGTGCTTGTTCAGCACCGGGCGAATAGTTTCTTCGAGGACTTGAGCCGATGGTCTCGCGCCGTTTTCGCAGAGCGCGCTGATGTGCTCGCTGCCCAGGTTAGAGGTCATCAGAATCAGCGTATTGCGAAAATCGATTTCGCGCCCTTCACCGTCGTTGGCTACGCCCTTGTCAAAGATTTGATAAAACAGGTTGAGCACGTCCGGGTCGGCCTTCTCGACTTCATCAAGCAGCACGACGGAGTACGGTTTCTGTCGCACCGCTTCGGTGAGCATGCCGCCCTCGCCATAGCCGACGTAGCCTGGCGGCGCACCGATCAGGCGCGAAACGGTATGTTTCTCCTGATATTCAGACATGTTGATGGTGGTGATAAAGCGATCACCGCCGTACAACAAATCAGCGAGGGCCAGTGCGGTTTCGGTCTTGCCGACACCACTTGGCCCTACCAGCAGGAACACACCCACGGGCGCATCGGGCTTGTTCAAGCCGGCGGCAGTTGCGCGCATCGAGCGATCAAGGGCGTGAACGGCTTGTTCCTGACCACGAATACGGCTGCGCAGGTCGGTAGCAAAGCCTGCAACCTTGGCATTGTGCTCGCGGGCCAGCTGCGCCAGCGGTACGCCGGTCCAGGCGCTGATCACTTCAGCCACAAGCCGCGGGCAGACCTCGAAGCTCACCAGTCGCTCTTTAACTTGCAGATCGGTCAGCGCTTTGTGAGTTTCGTTGAGCGCGGCCTCCAGCATTTCGACGCTTTGCGCTTCGCCTGCCGGCAGGGTTTCGAGTACGCAGCCTGAGGCGGCTTCCCGGGCCTTGGTCAGTTGTTGGCGCAGTTCCAGCAAGTGCTCAGCCAATGCTTTCTGTTCGGTCCAGAGGGTTTCCAGCGCAACCCTTTCGGATTCTGCTTCTTCCAGGCGGGCTTCCAGCGTATGCAGCGCTTCGCGGTCGATCAGCAGACCCGCCTCGCCATCGCGGCGCACGGCCTGACGTTGACGGCCACCCTCTGCCAGCTCGCCGCGCAGCCGCTCCAGGCTTTGCGGAGCGGCTGCGAGGCTGATGCGCACACGGGCGCAAGCGGTGTCCAGTACGTCAACAGCCTTATCCGGCAGTTGACGACCCGCCAGGTAACGAGCGGACAACTCGGCAGCGGCGACTACCGCGTCATCACGCAAATAGATACCGTGACTCTTCTCGTAGACCTGAGCCAGGCCACGAAGGATAGTCACCGCCTCGCTGACGGTGGGTTCATGCAATTGCACTGGCTGGAATCGACGCGCCAGTGCCGGGTCTTTCTCGAAGTACTTTTTGTACTCGGCCCAGGTAGTCGCCGCGATGGTGCGTAACTCTCCTCGGGCCAACGCTGGTTTAAGCAGGTTGGCGGCGTCGGAGCCACCGGTATTGCCGCCCGCGCCGATCAGGGTATGAGCTTCGTCGATAAACAGAATGATCGGCTTGGGCGAAGCTTTGACTTCGTCAATCACGCCTTTGAGTCGACGCTCGAATTCGCCTTTGACGCTGGCACCGGCTTGCAACAGCCCCATGTCCAGAGACAGCAGTTCAACGCCTTTCAACGCTTGCGGCACCTCCCCCGCCGCAATACGCGAGGCCAGGCCTTCGACGATGGCCGTTTTACCGACACCCGCTTCACCCACAACAATCGGGTTGTTTTTGCGGCGTCGAGCAAGGATGTCAATCATCTGCCGGATCGCGTCGTCGCGGCACAACACCGGATCGAGTTTGCCGTCGCGGGCTTGCTGGGTAAGGTTGTGGGTAAAGCGTTGCAACAGGAGCTCACCCGACGCAGCCGGTTTACGGGTGTCCGACAGCTCTTTCTGGGACAACGCGAACTCTTTCAGGCGGTCGATATTCAATTTGGCGAGCAACAGCTGGTAACGACTACCCGCGTAGCGCATCGGGTTACGCAGCAACGCGAGAATCAGTGCCGCCTGTTCGACCTGGGTGTGGCCCAGTTCAAGATTGGCAACCAGCAAGGCATCTTGCAGCCACTGCACCAGTTCCGGGGCGAACACCGGGTTGCGCGAAGCGCTGTGCTCAACCCGGGATTGCAGAGCTGCACTGAGTTCGCCGGCGTCTACATCGGCATCCAGCAGAGCGCGGGCAAGCAAGCCCTGGGGACGTTCCAGCAAACCCAGCAGCAGGTCTTCGACGAGGATCTTGCTGCCGCCACGCGCCACACAACGTTCGGCAGAGCTTTCCAGGTCACGACGGGTTTCGGCATCCAGCGCCTGGATCAGTTGTTGCAGGTCGAGGTTGATCATTTGTCATCTGTCCTTAATGAATTTTGCTGCCCAGTGTCACCACGCCGTCCGCTGTTTCACGGCCGAGCCAGCTGGTCCATCCCAGGCGGCAAGCGTTTTGCTCGCCTATACGCAACTCGCGAATCTGTTCCTGACGCAGCGTCAGGCGAATGTCGTAGTCGAGCGGATCACGCAGGGTGAACCGCACCAGCGCACAGAGCGGCTGGTAGCCGAAACCAATCGGCAGGAACTCATGAAAGCGCTGCCAGTCCAGTTCACGGATATGAATCCGGAACTTGCCACTGCGGTCGCGCACGCTCTCTCCCAGAACCAGATCTTCACCCAGCATGGAGTTGGCTTGCCCCAGGCGATTGCGCTGTTCGTCGAGGATGTCCACCTGGCGCTCAATGCATTGCTCAATGGTCAACTCGGCGTGTTTGAAGTAGTAACGCAGTACGGCCTCGATCAGCGCAGCCGAATGGGCGCGCAAACTGAGCAAGCCCAGATAGGGCAACAGGCGTTTCCAGTTCAGCTCCCGGGCACGCCGAATCTCTTCACCGCCGAGGCCGATCAGGGCAAACAGCTGAGAGGAAAAAGGGTCCAGGGCACCACTCTGAAAACTGGCGCGATAGCGGTATTTTTTCCAGATCGGCAGCATCAACCGCTGCAGGCGGTGGTGAAACAGGTCGAGGAAGTGACGAGTCGGGTTGCCGTCCTCGCTGTCGCCCAGGGCCTGTTCTGCGTAAAACGCCGGTAGTGGTGAGCCTGAGCCAACCAATCCGATCAAATTGAAACGCAAACGCGCGCGCAACAACCCGTGCTCATGAAAAAACTCAACGCGATCAACATCACTGCCGGGGAACCCCAGACTGGGGTTGGCCTGGAATTCCAGTTGGTCGTATAAATCGTCCTGGCTGAGATGAGGGCTTGCTTCGCGCAGTCGGTCAACGACCAAGAGTACGGCCTGAAACAGCGAGTACTCGCGTATGCCCAGGGTCAGTCTGCTCAAAGAAGCGGTTGCAGGCCCATACGTGGTGTCCATTGGTACACATCTCCCTGTGTGCTTTTTACCCGCAGTTCGTGGTACGAATTGAGGCTGGCGTAAAGTGCAAAAAACTCGTTAAGAACCGACGCGAAAACGAACAGGTCACCCTCACCGATATACCCTTGGGGGTCGATGGTCAGCTCCGTGCGCAGCCCACGAACCGGCAACCCCCGGTGCAACCTGTCGACGTGTTGATGTTTGATCGACTTGAGCCCGCCGAGCAGGCGTTTGCTGACTTTTTCAGCATGTTGGTCGTAGTAGCGCGGCAGGTCGTAGGTTTCGAGAATCACCTTCAACGCGTTGACGTCGGCCAGCGACAGATAGTTGAGCGACATATTGCTGATCAGCTTCCAGAGGAAGTTACGATTGAGCGGTGGCGCGAAACTCGTCGTGGCGGGCGTAATGTTGCGGAAACTCAGGAACTCTGGGGTTTCTTCGCAGGCCAGGCTTATGTCGCCAAGCTTGAGCTTGCGCGGCAGGTTCTGGTTGGTGCACGTCAGCTCGATCGACAGCGTTTCCTGGGCTTCGGTGTGACGAATACCAAAGCTCAGGTAAGTATCAAGGCCGTTGTGCAGTGAGGAAGAACGCTGGCGAATGCTGTAATGAGGACGGCTGTTGGGCACGTCGAAACTGGGATCGTGCTCGAAGGATTCGAACGGAACATATTCCTGATAACCGATGCCTCCAGGTTTCCAGCCAATCACGGACTCCACCGAGAACACAGCGCAATTTTCCAGGTCGTACTCGGCGGGTAGCAGCAGGTACTCGTCCTGCTTGCCGTCAAGGCGGATAGGTAATGCGTCATGGGTGAACAGATTAACGATGGGGGTACAGTGCAGTTTCACGTTGTCCAGAGTCGGACGCATGCGCATGATGCCGCTCTTGCGAATATCGAAGCGCAATTCGAGGCCGCGCATCTGCTTCTGCGTTTGTTCCGGCAGAGCGTTGAGCAGGTCCAGACCGTTGATATCAACGAAGAGGAATTTGTCCTGGAAGGCGAAGTATTCCTGCAAGTAGCGATAGCCGCGGAATGTGTTTAGCGGGTATGGAATCAGCGCCTCTTCTTCGGCAAAACCCACCGGTTGCACGCGGTCACCGGGCATTTTGAACGCCATCGGCGTGCCGTTGGCGCCATTAATGGACTTGCCAGTGCCATCCAGCGGAATCAGCTCAATGCCTTCCAGGTTACGCAGCAGGCTCAGGTACAGCATCTGGCTGATGTAGCGCTCGCCGGCAAAGTGCAGACGCAAGCGGCTCAGCTCCAACTCACCGAGGTGACCGTCGGCGCTCATCTCCAGACGCAGGCTCAATAGCGAGCCGTCGCCTTTCACCGAGTAATTGAGCGCTGTCAGGTCCAACGCCAGGACCTCAGTCGGGTAGCAGGTGCGGAATCGGCAACGTACGTCATCGATAGGTACGCTTTGCACCGGTGTATCGCGCGCGACCATCAATGCAGGACCCGATTGTTTCAACGGATCGAACTGCAAAATGCTGAACGACGGCAGCGGCCGCATGTAGTTGGGCCACAGCAGTTGCGTCAGTGAATGGCTGAGTTCCGGCAACTCGTCATCGAGTTTCTGGCGCAGACGCCCGGTCAGGAATGCAAAACCTTCCAGCAACCGCTCCACATCCGGATCCCGCCCGGCCTGTCCGAGAAAAGGCGCCAACGCCGGGCTCCGCTCGGCGAAGCGACGACCCAACTGACGAAGCGCAGTGAGCTCGCTTTGGTAGTAGTGGTTAAAGGACACGGGGTACCTGCCTGGTGTTCAAGCTCATGAACGAACCGTCCAGATAGTCTTGCGCTTTGACCGTGCTCATGATTATTCGCTTCCGGTTTTTTTGAACCTCAGAGTCTACGAATCTCATTAGCTGACCTTGACTTGACCGCTGCCATCCAGGCGCGCGGTGAAACTGACCTGGCGCTTGAAACCATCCACTTCCAGCAGGCCTTCAACGCTGAAGGACAAGCGAAGCTGATCGTGATCACGCGGCAAGGAGATGACATGCACATTGCTCAGCCGTGGCTCGTAGGCTTCGATAAAATGTTCGATGGCTAGACGGGCCTGACTCAGGGAGTCGTGCAGGCTCAGACGCATATCATTGAGATCGGGTAACCCGTAATCGGCCAGCGTTTGCACGCTGCCCGCACGGGTGCTGAGCATCTTTCCCAGATGGGCAGCCACGGACGCCATGGCGCAAACCTCACGGCTCCAGCCGACGCGTTTGTCCGCGTCGCCACCCAGGCGCTCGAAAAGGCTGCCGTATCGAGTCATGTGTCGCTCCGCTTACTCTTTGTCCAGCTTGCCAACCAGCGACAGGGTGAAATCGGCCCCCATGTATTTGAAGTGCGGACGCACATTCAGGCTGACGCGGTACCAGCCAGGCTCACCCTCGACATCGCTGACGATGATCTGGGCAGCGCGCAGCGGGCGACGGCCACGGACTTCGGCACTTGGGTTTTCCTGGTCGGCGACGTACTGGCGGATCCACTTGTTGAGTTCAAGCTCAAGGTCGGTACGCTCTTTCCACGAACCGAGTTGCTCGCGCTGAAGCACTTTCAAATAGTGAGCCAGGCGGTTGACGATCATCATGTACGGCAGTTGGGTGCCGAGCTTGTAGTTCAGCTCTGCTGCCTTGCCTTCTGCACTGATGCCGAAAAACTTCGGTTTTTGCACCGAGTTTGCGGAGAAGAACGCCGCGTTGTCGCTGCCTTTGCGCATGGTCAGGGAAATAAAGCCCTCCTCGGCCAGTTCGTATTCACGACGGTCGCTAACCAGAACCTCGGTAGGAATCTTGGTTTCGATTTCGCCCATGCTTTCGAAGTGATGCAACGGCAGGTCTTCAACCGCACCACCGCTCTGCGGGCCGATGATGTTCGGACACCAGCGGAATTTGGCGAAGCTGTCGGTCAGCTTGGTGCCAAATGCGTAGGCAGTGTTGCCCCACAGGTAGTGCTCGTGGCTGTTGGCAACGGTTTCTTTGTACACGAACGATTTGACCGGATTCTCTTCCGGGTCGTACGGGTTACGCAGCAGGAAGCGCGGGACTGTCAGGCCAATGTAACGGGAGTCTTCCGACTGGCGGAAGCTCTGCCATTTGGCAAATTGCGGGCCTTCGAAGTGATCTTTAAGGTCTTTCAGGTCCGGCAGACCGGTAAAGCTTTCCAGTCCGAAAAACTTCGGGCCAGCCGCAGCAATGAAGGGTGCGTGAGACATACAGGCAACACTGGAAACGTACTGCATCAGCTTCACGTCCGGCGAGCTCGGGGACATAAAGTAGTTGGCGATGATCGCGCCCACAGGTTGACCACCGAACTGACCGTATTCAGCCGTGTAAATGTGCTTGTACAAACCCGCCTGCATCACTTCCGGCGAATCTTCGAAGTCATCCAGCAGGTCTTCTTTGGAGACGTTGAGGATTTCGATCTTGATGTTTTCGCGAAAGTTGGTGCGATCAACCAGCAACTGCAGACCACGCCACGACGACTCCAGAGACTGGAAAGCCGGGTGGTGGAGGATTTCATCCATCTGACGACTGAGTTTGGCATCGATCTCGGCGATCATGCGGTCGACCATGGCTTTCTTGACCGGTTCACCGTTGTTCTGCGGTTTGAGCAGCTCTTCGATGAATGCCGACACACCACGTTTGGCGATGTCGTAGGCCTCGTCATCCGGCGTCAGGCGGGTTTCAGCGATGATGCTGTCGAGAATGCTGTATTCACTGTTCTCGGTAGTTTTCTGCTGCGCTGCACTCTTGCTCATTGTGTTGGCTTCCTTGACTGGTGAGGACTCAGACGTTCAGGGCGGCGGCATTCAAGCCCAGTTCACCCAGGACGCGACCGCGGGATTCATCGTCGGCAAGCACGCCTTCGATGGCTTTGCGAAACGCAGGTGCGTTACCCAGCGGGCCTTTGAGTGCCACCAACGCGTCGCGCAACTCCATCAGTTTTTTCAGCTCAGGTACTTGCTCGACCAGCGAGGCCGGGTTGAAGTCCTTCATCGAACTGACGCGTACTTTTACCGCCAGTTCTTGCATATCGCGTTCTTCCTGGAGACGGTTCGGTACGCTCAGTGTCAGCTCCAGCTCTTGCTTGGCCAGGACTTCATCGAAGGTCATTTTGTCGATGCTGATCGGCTTGCGATCTTCGACTTTGCGTTCGTCCTTGCGGTGTGTGTAGTCACCGATTGCCAGCAGCTTCAGCGGCAGTTCAATCTCTTCCTGAGCGGCGCCAGTGGAGGGTTTGAAGGTGACGTTGATGCGTTCTTTGGGGGCTACAGAGCCTTCTTTGGCCATTGCTTCTCTCCTTGCGGTTGTGGCGCGGGGGCCTATTCGAGTACCACTTCAAGATCGAGGTGGCACAACCTGCGATAAATCTCTTCTTTGCGTTCACGCACAGCATGGTTCTGCGGTAATAACTCGCAGCAGCTGTGCAGCAAATTCAGCACTTCGAGCACAAGATCGGGCTCCCAGGTTTGCAGGCCCGAGTCATGTAATGTTTGATCGAGGGCTTCAAGTTGGGTCTTGGCCAGTTCGTATTTCTTGGCCGCGAAACACAGCCGGGCCAGAGCAAATTGCCAGAAAAATCGAACTCGCCCGCCGTGAGCGCTGTGCAGGCCTTGCTTGAGGATCTGCACGGCAGCCTTGAGACCGTCTTTGCGCAAGATCGGCAAGGCTTCCTCCAGGGCCAGCTCCCAGGCCAATTGGCTATTGGCCACTTCAACCTTACGAGGTGCATTTGAGGTTTGCAGGTGCGGAGTGACGTTGGCACTGATCCAGGCGCGAGTGGCCGGGTCTGCGAAAGGGGTGCCGTCGTGAAAGCGCAGCTCGATGATTCCGGGCAGGCGCTGCATAAATAGCGCGAAGTGAGTTTCCACTTCTCGCATCGCCATCTCAGCGTTCAGCTCTTGCAGGCACTCCCAGACCATGCGCTGGCCATCGAACCAGAATGGCGCCTTCGTCAGGCTCGCCTCCAGCTCCACGATCAGGTCGGCGTATTGAGCTTGATCATAGCGATCCTGATAGGCCTTCAGTTTGTCCACCGGCAGTCCACGAAGCGCGCTGATCTGATCGTTATTGCGCTCAGGAATCGCGTCGATGGGCAACCACAACAGCGTGCGATTGAGGCGCAGCGCGCGCACGTCGGTGGCCTTCTGCTTGAGCCACCAGGTGCACAATGGACGGGCATTTTCCTGCTGGGCACGCAAGGCCTTGTGGGCTTCTTTCTCGTTGTCGATCGGTACGCCGGGAGTGAACAGCTGAGTGGCGGCCAGCTTGACCTGGGCCACAGCAGCGCCGACCAGGCCGGGTTCCGGCTGGTTATCAGCAGCACGCTGGACCATGTTTTTTAAACGGCGGCAGATTGGCAACAACAACGGGGCATCGTCGCCCAAATGCTCGGTGCAGGCAGCATCAAGGCCCTCCAGATGCTCCAACAGCCGGCGAAACAGCGGCAGTTGCTCTTTGATCGGGATGTTTTCGTTCAGCACTTGCTCCAGGCGTGGTACCAACCAACTGAGGGCCGCTGCGCGGGTGCGAGCCTTGCCTGGATGAATCTCAGCCCAATGGTTCTCACACAGATGTTGCACAAGCCCGAGGCCAGCCAACAGCCCCTGGAAGGACTCACGCTGGTACAGGCCCCAGGTCAGCCAGGCACACACCCGTAAATCCTTGGACTGGGTGCGTAACAGGGTTTCGCTGTTTTCACAGATCTTCAGCCAATCAATCTGACCGCTTTCGTGCATGGATTGGGCTTTACTCAGCTCGCTTTCCAACCCTTCATACTCGCTGGAAAAACGAACGTCCTCGCCCGAAAAACCCTCTTTGGAAATTGAGGTTTTCGCGAGCTCAAGATAGTGAGCAGAAAGTTTGCTGGAGTAGGACATCCATGACCTTTAATTAAGAGTTACGCGACATATCCATAGGGTTGTAACGGCGCAGAAAAAACGAAAAGGCTTAGATCCTTAGTTGCGATCGCACAATACACTCATCGCGCGAACTAGAATGTAGGACTATTCCTAAAAGCATAAGGGACAATTCCTGAATGGTTGCTTTTTGCGAATGTTGTAGCTGCGCAATATTACATTGCCGTTATGCGCCAAAAGTTGCACACCCATATGTGGACAATCCTGTGGGCAAATCTCTGCGCAGTGCACATTTAGCCGCCTATAGAAAGGTGCGCAATAAGTTGCACAGCACTGCGCAACTTATTGCGCACTTTATAGATAACTTCCACGCACAAAGTTGTCCACACCTAAAACTTCAAAACCAAATCATTGATAAATAACGGATTTATTTACCTTGGCATAAACCTTGATAGTTGTTTTGGAGTCTGCAGTGCAATCAAGCCTGTGGATTCCTCAACTTTTCAGCAAGGAAAGCATTCATGGCTACGCCAGCATATATGTCTATCACGGGTACCAAGCAGGGTCTGATCACCGCCGGTGCTTTTACCGCTGACTCGGTTGGCAACACGTACCAGGAAGGTCATGAAGACCAGGTCATGGTTCAGGGTTTCAGTCACGAAGTGATCATTCCTCGCGATCCGCAATCAGGCCAACCAACCGGTCAACGCGTGCACAAGCCGGTCAAGATCACCAAGGTCTTCGACAAGTCTTCGCCGCTGCTGCTGGCTGCGCTGACGTCCGGCGAGCGCCTGACCGAAATCACTATCGAATGGTATCGCACCTCGTCGGCAGGCACCCAGGAGCACTACTACACCACCAAACTTGAAGACGCGATCATCGTCGACATCAAGGACTACATGCATAACTGCCAGGACCCGTCGAATTCGCACTTCACTCATCTTGAAGACGTTGAGTTCACTTACCGCAAAATAACCTGGACCCACGAAGTGTCCGGCACTTCCGGCTCTGATGACTGGCGCACCCCTGTCGCAGGCTGAAACTGACTCGCTGTTTCGCGGCATCAATCTCTTTCACGGTTGATGCCGTTTATTGCGTCCGGAGTGGGCGTAGGGTTTTGCCTCCTCTCTCAGCTTAAGGACAAGCATATGTTCGCGCCGGCCAATGCTGCGCATTTCACATTACTCATCCCTTCGGTTCGTAACGACTTCAAGGTCCTGGCCTTTGATGGCACTGAAACCATCAGCCGCTTGTATGCGATCCATATCGAACTGGTCAGCGAGTACCCTGATTTCGATCTGGAGAGCCTGCTCAGCCAGCCCGCCTTTCTTCAGTTTGGCCTCGATGGCGAAGGCATTCACGGGCATATCGAGGATGTGTTCGTGGGCGAGTCCGGTCGACGCCTGGCCCGTTATCAGTTGACCCTGGTGCCTGCCCTGCACTACTTGCAGTTCAGCCACAACCAACGAATTTTCCAACACCTGACGGTGCCGCAGATCGTGGCCCAGGTCCTTAAGGGCCATGGCATCCAGGCCGATGCGTACAGCTTCCATGTCAACACCAGCCCGGAACGCGAATACTGCACTCAATACGGGGAAAGCGACTTCGAGTTTATCCAGCGGTTATGCAGTGAAGAGGGTATTTCATGGCACCACCAACACAGCCAGGATGGCCACCTTCTGGTATTCACCAACGATCAGACCTATTTCCCCAAGCTGGGGGGCACGCTGTACCAGCAAGGCTCTGGCCTGGCAGCGGATCACCCGGTCGTCAGTCAGTTCTCGATGCGTTACAGCACCCGAACCAGCACTACCACACGCCGGGGCTATGACTTAAAACGCCCAAGCCTGTTACTGCAAAGCCAGTTCACTGCCGAGTTCAACCCGGCGCTCGAAGACTACCGTTACCCGGCGTTGATCGATAATGAAAAGCTCGGCAGACACATTGCCCGACAGGCCCTGGAGCGACACCGCACCGACTACCAGCTGGCCGAAGGCAACAGCGACCAGCCGACTCTGCGCAGCGGCCACTTCTTCGACCTGACCGAACACCCCCGCAAAGCCTGCAACGACTTGTGGCTGTTGCTCAGCGTGACGCACACAGGCAAGCAACCCCAAGCGCTGGAGGAAGCGATCACCAGCGACGTTGACCCCAAAGACGGCTTTACCCAGGGTTACCGCAACACCTTCAGCGCGATCCCCTGGGACGTGTTCTACCGCCCCCCTTTGGTCACGCGTAAATCCGTGTTGGTCAGCCAGACGGCCCGAGTCACCGGTCCTGTTGGGGAAGAAATCTTTTGCGATGAATACGGGCGGGTCAAGGTCGAATTCCATTGGGACCGCGCCGAGCTGGGCAGCGACAAGAGCAGTTGCTGGCTGCGAGTGTCATCCAGCTGGGCGGGAGAAGGTTTCGGTGCGGTGACCATCCCGCGTATCGGCATGGAAGTGGTGGTGACCTATCTGGAGGGTAATCCCGACCATCCACTGATTACCGGTTGCGTACCCAACAAGGTCACGCCGGTGCCCTACCCCTTGCCCGCGAACAAAACCAAAACGGTGCTGCGTAGCCACAGCTCGCCCGCCAGTGGCGGCTACAACGAGCTGTCGATTGAAGACCGGGCCGGCCAGGAACTGATCTACCTGCGGGCGCAGCGCGATATGGAGCAGAAGGTCGAAAACGACAGTCGGCTGGAAGTGGGTAATGAGCGCCGGGAAACCATCAAGGGCAACAGCATTGCGGTGCTGGAAGCTGAAGAGCAGCGTACCGTCACCGCTGACCGCAAAGTCCAGCTCAAGGCTAACGACTACTTACAGGTAACGGGTAGTAGCCATACCCGCGTCGGGCAAGCGCTGGTCATTGAGGCGGGTCAACAAGTCCACCTCAAGGCTGGAGCCCATCTGATCCTGGATGCAGGAGCCAGCATGACCTTGAAAGGCGGTGGCCAGCACATCGTGATTGGCCCTGGCGGGATTTTCAGCAGTACCGAGATTCAAACAGGCGGTGCACCTGCAGCAGGAACCGCTGCTGCTCCGGTATTGCCCGGGATGCTTGAAGGATTGACGGCGCCACCGGCATTGCCGCTTCCCAGCCTGGCGTTTTACCAACAGCAGGCGGTGGCAGGTGCCCTGTTGCCCATAGCTGGTTGTCAGCTCGATGCATCAGGTCTTTGCCCCATCCACTCTCCAGGTAAGGCGACATGATCAAGTCCATCTCCTCGCCCTTTCAAACGCCTGCGGCACCGGGGGCTCTGTGCGTGATTCTGGATGCCAGTTTTGACCCGGATTTACCGGCTTATGTCGATCACATCATGGGCGATGGCTTTGAACGTTGCATGCCGCTATTCGACGATACCCCCTACGCCGGACTGCAAGCTGCCGGCCCCTTTGCATTGTTGTATCCGGTGCCCAGTGCATCGGTAGAGCACGCTCGCCGGCTGCTGGCGCGGGCCGATGCCGGGTGCGTTGCCTACCTGGAGGATGAGCAAACCTTCGAGAAGGCCGTTAAACATTGGCGCAGTCTGCTGACCATCAGCACCGAAGACGCACCGGCCCGGTTGATGCGTTTTTTTGATCCACGCTGGCTGGAGCCACTATTGAACAGCCTCAATGAGTCGCAGCTGCTGCAGTTCATCGGGCCGCTCACCGATATCGCCTGGCGCAACGAACTGGGCTGGCGCCATCTGGCCAACCCCCGACCTGACCCGCACGCCGAGCTACAGGAACCTGGCTGGTTGCACCTGAGCGTCGAGCGCCAGGCTCAAATGGATGAGCACCGTTTGCACGTACTGGCTGCTCGATTCGCTCTGGATTATCAGTCGGTACTGTCGATGCCTGACCCGATGGCGTTCGTGTACCGGCAACTGCTCGGGGCCCGACACGCAGGGTATCTGCAACTGGCCGAGCAAGAACGCTGGTTGCGCCTGGCGCTGCGTCAGGGTGATGGCTTCTGGAGCCGCTCTCCATCTACCGAATTATTGGCCCGTAATGATCTGGGCCTTGGCGACAAGCTGATCGAGCTTGAGCGTCTCTGAATCACAAGGACGATGATCCGATGAACAACACCTACACGGTTAGAAGCGGCGATACGTTGGGGGCAATTGCCCAAAAACACGGCACTACAACGGCTGAGATACAAGCGCTTAACCCGATCATCACCGATCCCGACTACATCAAGCCTGGCTGGGAGCTGAAGCTCCCCAACATCGCGCCTGAGCCGGCACTACCGCCACCGATGCATGCGGACAGTGCCACCTCCACCGCACTCAAGGGGCAGGCCGAGTGTGATGAAGAGCTGGTCGATGTGGCCCACATTACCGGCGAGCCACATTTTTATGTCCTGACCGACAAACAGTCCAAGGCACTGAAGCAGGAAATCAGCGCCGTTCAGAAACTGATGGATAAGCTGCACCAGAACCTCGCCAAAGCACTGCCCACTGCGCAATGCAAAAAGGCTCAAGACCCCAGCGTCAGATGCCAGTGCTCCGGCTGTGTCAAAACGGCGTGGTCGGTCAAAGCCGAAGACGCCGGGTTGCTGAGACGTGACACCAGGCCCCAGCAAACTGCGGCTGCGCCGCTGACCACCGATAAAGATCTTCAGGGATCAATCGCGGCCTTGCAGGAGGCGCGTGATTGGTACTTGGATTACACCCCCAGTTCTTTTGCTACCACGCAATTTGAAACCAACTGGAAGTTATTGCAGAGCAAGAAAGTCCAGGAGCTGAATCAGGAAATTGGCAAACTTCGTGATCAATTGGCGGCCCGGAAAAAAGCAAAATCCGCAGACAGCTCCACCAGTGCCAACAGCGCCACCCCGGACCTCAAACATGGCAAGGGTCGCAGCATTGAACGTCAACGCGGGAGCCAGACCAGGTCCGGGGTTACCGTGCTTGAAGTCATCCTGTTCAGCGACCCGACCCGGCGCCATTACATCTCGATTCCGTGGCGCACCACCACCCTGTGGAATATCCGGGTCCCTACCCGTGTCATGGCTGGAAAACCCTTCAACAAACAACTGGCCGCGGACCTGATCAAGGACATAAAAAGCGCGGTCGATAGCGGACGCAAAGCAGGCCCCTTGGGCAATCTGGAGCTCAAGATCAGCACCTGGACCAGCAAGGAGGACAACCTGCTCAATACGCTGCATCAGGAAGTGTCCTGGACGTCCAACCAAAACGATGCCTCGCGTTATGCCTTCGCTGGCGAAGCCCATGCCCTGCGCTTCGCGGCGAGTGCCAGTGCTGGCGTCAATGGCTGGAACCCCAAGGAGGGCAATATCGACGTAGGTGTGAAAGGGAGCGCCGCGTTCTCGCTGGCTGAGGCATCCGTCACCCTGAATGCGTATTTTCCTGATCAGGGCGGATACGTCGCCAGCATGGCCTATCGTAATGCCCTGGGTAAGGAAGTCCTGCACCCGATCGGCGTATTTCGCCTAAGTGGCAAGTTGGAACTGTCGTGTTTTGTCGGCGCGCAGGCACAGGGCTCGGCCGGAGTCAAAACCCAATACAAGCCGACCGAAACACCCGCTGGAGCCACCGCGCTGCTGGGTACTCCAAGCATGGAAGTCGGTCGCGGTGGCAATATCGGCGTCAAGTGCGAGGCCTTTGCTGGCGCGCAAGCCGGTGGCGCCCTAAGTGGTGCTTTTGAATGGGTTGCACCGGATAAACAGGGAATGGGGAAAGCCGTTATCGGTCAGGCTAATGCTGCCAGCAACTGGGCCAAGCTGGCCGAGATAAAGGCTGAGGGAAATGCTGCGGTAGGCATTGGTGCCAGTGGTGAATTTGGCATCAGTATTGCGAGTAACCGGTTAGCGTTTAACTGCAAAGGCTCTGTGGTATTTGGTCCTGGCGCCGGCGGTGGATTTGGTACGGTGGTGGATCTTGAGCAGGTCGGGAAGCTGACATTGCTATTTTGCAATGCCTTGGCTGAAATGGACTACAGGCACCTGTTGGGGGTGACCGAGGAGGCTTTCAGATATATGGCCTCGGGGTTGTATCAGGTGGCGACCTCCCCCATCAAAGTTGCTAATGAAGCATTTGAGGACAGTGCCGCTGCAATGAGGCGCTGGTGGGGAAATCGTGTTGCCTCTAAAGTCGAGGCGCAAAACCTGGCCAACTATATAATTCAGCATAAAGCCGACAAAATCATGATGCTTCGGCGACAACCCCTGCCTTTTGGTCTACTTCCGCCAGAAACCCTTGGCCCAATGGTCTATGTACTCTCTGAAGGATATGTCGAAAGTTTTAATGAGCAGCAAGAAGTGGCACTGGTTATTTTACTTTCAGAGATACGGCACTGGAGGCAATTTATCAAGGTGCTTGAGCACTGCTCGCCCAAGGCTGACAAAGTCAATGCAATGGAGAGTCTGGAGCGGATTAACTCCTTGCTGGATGGCTACGAGCAAAACCAGTTCAATCGGTTTATTGATAGCCTGGCAATTAATCAGCGGACTGAAACTTCGACCCGAGTGGCTTGGAATCCAAGTAATGCTTGGCGTAAAGAGAAAGTATTGCTGACTGCTCGTAACAGCGGGCGATTTGATGGCTTGGCTTAAATTATTGATACCTCTACAACAAAGGCGCTTGACAAGCACCTTTGTTTTTGAACGTTAGAGAGGTTTTTCAGATTGAACTGAACAGCGAAAACTGACACTAGGGTAGTAATCCTTCTGTATTGGCTCAACCCCCCAGCGGCGGACGGTGCTTGCACTGAGCAGTGGATCCTCTAGCACGTTGGCTCCTCGCCACACCCTTTCGCTGCCAGTGCCTGGCCCTTGAGGGTTTTCGATGGGTGAATGCCGGTAATAATCTTTGTCATACCAGTCATTGACCCAGTCAGTCGCATTCCCCGAAAGGTTGTAGATACCCAACGGATTCGGGGTAAATTTATTCACGGGGAACTCATTCATTTCATTGGATGCTGGAAAGTTTCGCCCGTAGTTCAAACTACCATTGTCGGTGGGGAAAACTACATGCTGACCGCGATTTCGAGCAGCATATTCCCATTGCGCTTCTGTCGGCAGATCGACTGGATAGCCGCTCAACTGTCCTAACCAGCCGCAGTAATCCTTGGCTTCTTGCCAACTTTTAGTAGGAGCAGGAAGATTTGGCTGATAGCGGTGCTGTAAGTCTTCGCGCTTTCGATATTCCGAGTCGAATAATGGCTTGCCCTGGGCGACGAAAAATAAATCAAAGTCACCCAGCGTTGCCTGAAACTTCGACAGGGAGTAACTGCTCAGCTTAACGGGGTGAACGTATTTATTATCCGTGCCCATGCTGATCGGCCCCATTCGTTCCGGATCCACGCCGCATGGCCAGTCGCATAAATTTTCAGGGTCATCATCATGCGGCCAACCAAAATCCCCCATCTGAAATTCACCGCCCTCAACAAACACCATATTGTCCAGTGATTGCACTACGGTATTCAGTAACTTGCCACGTACCTCGGCGGAAAGCATTGGGTATTTTTGTTCAATGGTCATCGCGATTTCAGCGACTTTATCAGGCGAAAGCTTCTGACTGATCGGCAGAGCGGTTGATTGCGCTGTACAGCCTGCAAGCAGCAGTAAAGTAAAAAGAGGGCGTAAGCATTGTTTTACCACTGGAATGTCCTTATACATGAAAACCGAGGCTTGACATTCTACCATTGATTGGCTGCGCACCATAAATCAAAACCAGTTTTCATGTACGACAGGCAAATAAACAAACAAAACATTTTATGAGCACTCGACCATTATTAGATAATGTGATCGCAACATCGCTGGACTTTTACGACCAAGCAAAATATCAATGATAACTGACCAGTCAATGACTCCTGCTACTGTTCGAAAATGGGCATCGAACTCATCCAGCGATGCAGATCGCCGGCACATTGCCTAATGCATTATTGCAACTAATAAAGACATCAACTGAGCACAATCATTGAGTTAAGCCTGGCGTTCTATTCCGGTTTCGGACACCCTATAAATCAATGGCTTGCATAAGTTTCTTCATGCAACCTTTTTGATTTTTGTCCCGCAAAAATTCTGACCGCAGCACAATTCTGTTTTTTATCCCCTTCTGCAGCGTCCTGCCGGACCAACACACACCCAACATAATTCAGAGCAAGCACAGCGGCTTCAGGACAGAAAAAAGACTAGTGCAGGCCGGCAGAATCAAAACTTGATTCGAAGCAGATTTTAGCTTTTTATGGGTTGTTTCTGAACTTTTCAGGGCCGTTATATCTAAACGCTCGTAAACATTTTTATCAACGTCATGGAGACATTCGCTAATGCTTACTGCAAAACTGCTGCGTCACACCTGTGCTCTCGCGCTGCTCAGCGCACCACTGGCAGTGATGGCCGCCCCTAGCACCGACCCACTCTTCACCATCGGTCTACTGGGTTCTTACAGCAATTTCAAGTTTGAAGGCGGTCGAGAGTCCGATAAGGAACATATGGGCCAGGGCGGCGTGTTCGCCAGCTTTGGCAACAAGATGACCGAAGAGTCGGGCTTTATCTACCAGATCGGTGGTGAAGCCAAATACAGCAAAAAAAATGACAACAAGCTCAAGGAAGCCCAAGCCGACCTCGACCTTGGCTGGCGCGCCGCGCTGGATGCGCGCAACTTCGTCGACGTGATCGTCGGTGGCGGTTACAGCTGGACCCGTTTTGAGCCTGAGATCAATGATCTGGACACAACACTGACCCTGAAATCGCCATTTGCCAAGGCAGCACTGGGCTACAACCACCAGTTCGACACCTCTACCCTGCGCGTGGAGGTGGGTGCCCGTCGCTCAATCGACGGACGCGCACGCCTGAAAGTCGACGACTTCGGCAGCGATAGCGTCGACATGAAAGACCGCACCAACCCGTACGTAGAAGTTTCGCTGCTGATGAACCAGAAGAGTGACATGCCGATCAATGCGGGGGTGTACTACACCCGTACGGAGTACAAAATCGACGGGGACTCGCCGGTTGCCGACAATACCAAACTCAAGCGTGACGAGTTCGGCGTGAAGGTCGGCCTGGCGTTCTGATCCCAACTGGCAGGCCGCTTCAATTGAAGGGGCCTGCATCGGTTGGACCGATATGCACGGCAGGCAACAGGCTCTAGCAAAAGAGAAGGCGCAATACCCTTATCGAACTTAATGCCCGGTAACCCGTCAAATCCAGTACAGGCAGGATTAATACCCTCCTGCATACGTCTCTTTATCCTTTTCGATTGAGGTTAATGACATGCGAATTACATTACCCGCCCTGGTGCTGGGCATCGTGATCTCGCAGGGAGCAATGGCCGCCGGCGATGGATCTGCAGCAGTCGGAGGCGGTGTTGGTGGTGCCCTGGGCAATATTGTCGGTCAACAGCTGGGCGGCTCTTCGGGAGCAGCCATAGGCGCAGGTGTCGGCGCCGCCGCAGGCAGTGCAGTGGGTGCGCCCAGAGGCAGTAAAACCGAAGCCGCCATCGGTGGCGGAGTCGGTGGTGCTGGCGGCTCGCTTATCGGCGGTCAGCTGGGCGGTTCCACCGGTTCTACCATCGGTGCCGGGCTGGGTGGTGCCGTTGGTGGCGCCGTAGGCAATAACCTTGGCGACGACGGCGACAGGCACAGCTCGGGCGGCAAGGGTAAGCACAAACACAAACACAAGCACCGTTGACTGTCACCTGTTCAATGGTCAAGAGCCCGACTCAGTGTCGGGCTTTTTTTGTGTAGTCGGCAATTGACCCTGCTGAAAACGGCCCTCTGAAACGCAATTGGCAAACGAAGCGTCAGCAGATCACACCGTGACCGAGCCGCCATTGAGGGCAATGACCTGGCCTGTCAGCCAGGATGCTTCGTTCGAGCTCAAAAAGGCCACCGCCGCCCCCACATCGTCCGGGGTGCCTGCGCGACCCACTGCCGTGGTGGCCTTGGCTGTTTCGTCATAGCCGAAGTTGTTCATGCAGCCCAAAGACAGGGCGTTGGTAGTCACACCACTGCGTCCGACTTCGTGGGATAGCTGACGCATAAAGCCCAGCGCCGCAGCTTTGGCTGCGGCGTAATTGCTCAAGCCATAACTAAGCCCCACGCGCCAGGATTCGGAGCTGATAATGATGATGCGACCGTGCTTGCGCTCACACATGCCGCCGACAACCAAGCGGGTCAGGCCCAAAATGGCGCGCAAGTTAAGGTCCAGCTGACGCTCGAAATCACTGTCATCCAGGTCCTTGAACTGGCGCAAAGAGTCGGGCATGCCCGGTGGCACACCGGCATTGTTGACCAGGATATCGATTTCGCCAAAAGTCTCGCGTGCCGTCGCGACAATCTGTTCACGCACTGCTGCCACGGTGATATCCCCCGGCGCGGCGCACACCTCCAGGCCTTCTGCTTGCAGCGCTTTGGCGCTGTTCTCGGCACGCTCGGCATAAAAGTCGTTAATCACAACGCGCGCGCCCTGCCTGGCCAGCGCGCGGACAATACCCAGACCCATGCCCTGCCCCGACCCGGTGACTAGCGCAACGCGACCAGACAGATCAAACAATCGTTCAGAAGAACTGCTCATGGAAACCTCATTAGTGTGGCCGGGATGGCCCTGTGTCCGAGCGGGATTCTTGTGCCGCTCGGGGCGATTCACTACGTCCGTTCAGACGATGAAAACAGGGGCCAGGGTCTGATCATCAGGTTGTTTGCAAGAGCCACTCATATTGGCAGAAACAGCTTATTGGCCAGCGGCAAATCTATTTTACTTCGATAAATTTCTATTCGTGCAGCGCCACTTTCAGCCTTGTCGTAAAGCGCACGCTCGCTCATTGTGCGTTGCCCTGCAGTCTTCAGGTGAGCGGCTGTGTAAGACTGCCCTGCGGCTTCGGCCGTGGCATAGTGAAAGTGCGCGTACCATAGGACTTGATTGTCCCTGGACTTTATCCCGTACTCCTGCAGATAGTCCTTGCGCTGCCCTCTGGTCAGATGGCGCCGCGGACCTGTTTTGGTAATGGTTATTTCATTTTGGGTTTTCAAATAGTCAATGCGTTCGGCGGTCGGGTATTGCGCCTTGATCATTTCGATGCGGGTCGAGCGCCCTTCCTGTTTCAGTCTTTCAGCGTTCAACTCAAGCTCGGCAATGATCCCGCTCACGTTAGCTTCGCTGGAGTGCGAGGTACCCTGTGCATCGGTATTTTCGCTGGCTAAATGTTCTTTCAGGCTTTGTGCAGTATTGGTGAGCGCCAGGGAATGACGCAGAAAAGAATCTTCGATTTCCACCGGTATTTGCGCCGTCTTCGACTGGCTTTTGAGCGAATGAATCAAAACCTGCACCTGCTCCAGCTGTTTGCCGGCCTGCACTTTCAGCTTGTTCAGCTCTCGCCTCGATGACGTGCGCCGGGGCAATGCCGGGACAGCTCTCTCGACTTCCTTCCAGGTGCCCGCCTCTGTCTTGCGGTAACTGCTGATTTTCAACTTGGTGAGTGAATCCACAATATCAATGACCTGCTCGGCCTCACTGGCGGCCGGGTCGCGCAGTGTTCCGAGCAGTACTTGACGCCTTTCGTTTTCGAAGAGCTTTTTGCGCCTGGTGATTGAGGACTGCACAAGCGCAGGATTGGATACTGGCACGCCTGAAGTCGGCAGGCCCTCAGCCTCATTGGCGGCTTCCAGTGCGTTGATGGCGACACTCAAGTGGAGTTCGGCGAACATTTTCAGCTTGTCCAGCACCATGATCAAAGAGGGCAAATACTCGTTTCGGAACGCTGCCGACTGCATGACCTCAAGCTCCCGACAGATCAGGGTTGCCCGTTCGTATTCAGCCATCGCACTGTTAAAAAACCAGGCGAATGCGGTATGCGAAGCCGTTTCATCCATTAATAGATCAATTTGCGAAACAACCACTTGCGCCAACCCTGAGTTGTCGAAGTAATCGACGGCATACAATTCCTCCGGGGTTAAGTCTGCATATTCACGTGTCACCAGCAATTCAAGGAGTGTTCTGATATATGCAATATTCCAGAACCGCCATCCAGGGTCCTGATCTAATACATGCAGCAAGCGTGAGAAATTGTATTCATAGGTTAAATCCATTCGTTTAATTTCCTGCATTGCCCCGAGCATGACATCTGAAACTTTCAGCAACCGCCTCTCCAGCTGCTCCGTCACTTTCAGTCCTGCTACCAGTTCTTCATAAGGCCGGGCATCGCCTTCCAACAAGGTGTTATACGCCTGCAACTTGAGTTGTTTGAATTCCTCCGTGAGCGCCAAAAACTTGAGTTGCTTATGTTGATCTTCAAGATTTTTTTGCAATACCATCGCAAACCTTGCCACATCGGCAAGCACATCCACTCGCTCATTACTGATGCTTTCACTGCCACTGAGTTCGGTCATTTCATCCAGGACACGCTTCAGCTGGCCTTGCAGTACATGCCACTTCTCGAACTCGGCTTCGAAGCGATCAATCAACGTTTGCCGCCTGGTGTCCGCAACGCTTAACAGATCAGCAGCCAGACTCATCACTTTGCGAACGGCTTGCCCTTGCTCGACCAGGGCTTTTTTTCGCTGCTCCAACTCTCGCAGCTTGTTCTGCTTTTCTGCACGCAAAGTCTGAACGGTTTTTTTCGGCGCGCCGCCGCGCAAACGCAAACGCAGGTCAAAATCCCAGTTGCCGCTGCTGTCACGGCGCAACCGGGGACCCGTCAACAGCATATTGTGTTCATGCCTGATCACCAGGCCGTCCGGCTCGCGACCCACCCGGTAAACAGCTCCCCTGATCCTTGCCCAGCGCTTGCCCGGGGTCGTGTAGGTGCCACTGAGCGGGCCTTCATCTACCCGCGTGGCCGTGCTCAGGGTTTCAGCGGTTTCGAACACACTCAGTGCGACACGTTGATTGGCAGTCATTTGCGGGCTGGAGCCAAACCATGAGAAATCCAGCGACGAGTAGTCTTCTCTGTTGTGGGAGGAAATGGTCCCCGGCGCTCTGGCAGTCACTGTAACGGCTTTCAATTCAGGCTTGGGTGCTTCACTTGCCGGCGTAAACAAGGGTTCATCCATTGCCACTTTTGCGGACAAACCCTGCATGCCCCGGGCCTTGAACCTCAGCCCCCGATCCAGCAGGGTCAGGGCCAGGGTAAACAGCAGGTTGATCACAGACTGTGAGGCAGCCTCTTTGTCATTATTGATGCGTGCCTGCAACCCCGCATCCAGGATCATCAGTAGCTGCAACAACCAGGCAGCGCTGGCCAGGGGACCGCTGACAAAAAACGTCAGACCATTGAACAGTGTCCATGCGCTCTGCTTGAACCATATCCAGCGACGCTCCGCAACGCTTATGGCTTGCCTGTCGGCCAGCTGCATCAGGGCCAGGGTATGGGTGTTGTACAAAAACTCGAAATGATCGCCCACTACAACTCGCTCACTTGTTGCCGCCGGATTGCGCGGCATAAACGCCAGGTAACCTTCCAGAAAAACACTTTCAAGATGTGGCCGCTCAAAGCCTCCATCCACGTAGTATCTGCGGCTTGCTGAGGGCAACCATTCCAGAATCTGGTCGTGCAAAGCCCCCGGTTGCTGGATTGCCTCGAGCAACAAAGGCCAGCTGACAAACTCCCTGAGCACCTCGCTGCTGAAAGGGCTGTACAGCACAAATGGACCTTGTGCCTTTTGCCGTGCGCCCAGCACAAACATATTGGCCACCGTATCAACTGCTGCTCCGGCGTATGGGGTGAATTCCAGCGGCCTGATCGCCAATGTATCGGTTTGTGCAAGGCTGTCCTTGAGCAACAACTGGCGCACCAGGTTGAAACCGGCGATGGTCATGCCCGACTGATGTTTTATCTTTTTTTCCAGAGCAAGCATTGGCAGCTGATTTCTCAATTGCGCCTTGAACAATTGCTGTCGGGTCTTGGCTACAGGCTCATCGTCAATCAACAAACGCCGGAGCAATGCCAGGTAACCAGAGCCGATATCCAGCTCCCTGACCAGTTTTCGAGCGTAATCAGCATCGAGCCACCGCGGCAACACAACCCCGTTTCGCCCCCTGACGGAAAAGAATCCCGGAGGCTTGGCACCAATAAAAATCATCGACATCTCGACCAACGACATGACTTCGTCGCTCAGCCAGGCCATTTGCAGGTTAACAATGCCCAGCTCATGTATTTCGACATCATCCAGATCCAGCGCGCCTGCATCGGGGTGATCGCTGAGAATCCGGGTGCGCAGTTGATGCCGTGCGTAGTCTGGCAAGGAGTCGATATCATCGAGAAAGGAGTGACCCCGGGTTTCAATCTGGCGGGCCACTTCGTCAGCCAGCATGGAGGTATAAACCAGCTGGTCCGCAGGCTCGGCGCTGGCAAGCCAGGACGGCAGCTGTGGTGCGACAGTGTCGAATTGTTGCCGGTCACGTTGGTTGAAAACGCTGAACATTTGCGTCAACCCGGTCAGCGCATTGTCCAGCCGCACAAAACTCCAGCGCTCGGCACGGGCAGTGGCTACCAATGCCGAAATGTCTTCGAGTTGCTTGTCGAGCAATGTTTGCGCCAAGGCAACGAAAAATTCGTCTTCGGGCTCCTCGAAACTCCAGACGGCATTTTCCTCCAGAGGGCTGTCCAGGCAGCTTTTGATGCTCTGGCCAAATGACTCGCGCGAATCAAATACCTCAATCCCTTTATCCATGGAATAGGCAAGCAGCGTGAGCTGGTTGTTTTCCATGCGCTCAAGGACTGCAACGCCAGGCAGTCGAAACAACCGGGGAGCACCCTGGCGATGAGTGTCAATAGTGACGACATAGGCGCGATCTGCCGGGACGCCCGAGGGGCGCAGCCGGGCCTGTTTGTTGCTGGCCAACACGACGCCAATTGCCAGATCAACGTGTTGTTGGCTTAACGGGGGCACACGCTGGGCATTCAAGGCTGCGCTGTAAAGGCCGCTTTTGAGGGCCTGCGCCAGCCAGGACAGCGGGCTGGCTCCGGTAGCCGATGTGGCCCCCCAAAACATCGCCAGTGCCTGTTTGTACTGCTGGATTATCTGGGCAGAGCAATAACTGATGATCGTTTCGACATCCGGCATATTGACTGCCAGCAACTCAAGCGCGATCACCGAATCATCCGTGGTCAGCCAGTGCTCGCCTTGGCGCAGGGTCTGCTTCGACAACCCGGTAGCACGCTCGATCATGAGCGGTACCAGACCCGCAAAGCGATAATGGCGGTTGCCTTGAGAAGCACCCGCCCGCACGGCGACTTTCAGCTCGGCATTCCCGAGTGCCAGCCCTGGGTAAATTACGCTCAATTCATCGGCAATCATTTTTGCGGCCACCGAACCAAGCGTCGGCATGGCAGAAAAGCTGCCGGAAGAAAAACTGTCCAGCGCTTTAAACCGGCTCATAAAGTCGGGATACACATTTATTGGGTTCACGAGGGTTATCCATCCTGTAGAAAACAGGATTGTGAGCAGTTAACCCAGCGTGTATGCGCTACTTAAATATTTGATTACTGACCAGGCATAGTCAGCGGTTTCTGGCGGCACGCCGCCAGAAACTCGGCCCCACAATGCCTTAGAAATCCACTGAAGCGGACAATTCAACTGTGCGCGGCGCGCCCAGGCCCAAGCTGGACAACAGCGGTGTGCCCCAATAGGCCTTGTTGGTGACGTTGGTCACGCCGGCGCGTAACGTCACCGGACGGCCGGCAAAACCGGTGCTGTAGCGTGTGCCCAGGTCGTAGACGGTGTAGCCGGGTATCGATTGCGCGTTGTCGGCGCTGATGTATTGCTTGGATACCGAGGTGGCGTTGGCCGTGAGCGTCAGGCCTTCGACGACCGGGGTGTCCCACTCCACGCCCAGTTTGCCTTGCAGCCCGGGCTGGCCGATGGCGGTCTTGCCCTCGTTGGTGCCGCCTTGGGCCTTGGTGATCTTGGGATCAACATGGGCCACGCCGCCCATCAGGCGTACGTCATGCCGCGGCGCGCCGAAAAAGCCCCACTCGACACCACGGTTACGCTGCTCGCCGCCAAAGGAAAAGATATTGGTGTCCGGGTCCAGGTAGCTGCTGGGGCGGGTGACTTCATACAGGCTCAGGGTGTGGGTGAAGTCACCAAGGTCGACCTTGATGCCCACTTCCTTCTGCTTGGACTTGTAGGGGGCGAACACGTCGCCGAAGTTTTTCGCCGTCATCGGGGCTGCTGCGCCTTCGCTCAGGCCTTCGATGTAGTTGGCATACACCGACACCCGGTCAGTGACTTTGACCAGCAATGCCGCCGCCGGGGTGGTGGCGCCTTCGTCATAGCGGTTGGTTCGTGCCCCCGTGGACGTGCTGAAGCTGTCGGTGAGCACTTGCTGGCGACGCACGCCAAGGGTCAATTGCACCCGGTCTTCGAGAACCGACAATGTGTCGGCCAGGCCATAGCTGGTCAGGCGGCTCTCGGTGTGGGCAATGTACGGGAAGCTCTTGGCCGCAGCCGGTCCCCACTGCGGGTGGTAGATGTTGGTGATCCAGTCCGCACCCGGCACTGAACGGCGCCCGTAGTCCTTTTGTGTGTCGCCGTAGTGCGTGGCATTGAGGGTCCACTGATGCTTGATCGCGCCAGTCTGCAGGTTACCCTTGAGGCCAACCTCGCCGGAGGTTTTCTCCAGGTCCATTTTCAGTTGGCCCATGGACGTCTCGAAGTCACCCGCGTCGTTGAACACCTTGGCCAGCATGGTGCCGCTGTACTCATAGTGAGTCGTGCTCATGCCATAGGCCGCATAGGCCATCAGGTTGTCGTTCAGGTCGAACTCACCGCGTACGATCGCCCCGCGGTCTGTGGTCTGCACATAGGCCCAGTCAGGATTGAGCAGGGTATCGGCCTTGGGCGGTTTGGGCACAGCCACGCCGGAAGCCAGGTTGATACCGCGGTTCTGCCCGCGCACACGGTCTTCACTCTGATACAGGTCGGCAGACAGGCGTACGCGCTCACCGCGCCAGTCCAGGCCCAGGGACGTCAGCTCGGCTTTCTGGCGCTGATGGTTGATTGCGCCGTCACCGTCACGGTACACACCGTTGAAGCGCACGCCGAACTGCTGGTCTTCACCGAAACGCCGGCCCACATCGAGATGACCACCCAACTGCGCATCGGACATGTAGGTGCCCGTCAGCCGTGTCAGTGGCTCGTCGCCCGCGCGCTTGGGCACCAGATTGACCGCCCCGCCTACCGAGCCACCCGGCGGCATGCCATTGAGAAGGGCCGACGGGCCTTTGAGCACTTCGATGCGCTCATACATTTCCGGGGAAATCCGGTAATACGGCGCCACACCAAACAGCCCGCCCATCATCACGTCGCTGATATTGCTGGCGAAGCCACGGATCGAGTAGTTCTCGCTGAAGGTTCCGGTCAGGCCGTTGCTGAACACCGAGGGATCGGTCGCGGCAATCACCTGGGTGATGTTCTGCGCCTGGCGATCAGCAATGTACTGCTCCGTGTAGCTGATGGTGCTGAACGGGGTTTCCATAAAGTCCTTGTTGCCCAGCAGGCCAACCCGGCTGCCATAGGCCACCTGTCCGCCCGCATAGCCGGGCGGCAAGTCGGCCGGGGTGGCCGTCTGGCCCTCAACCAGCGTGGCAGGCAGGGTTGAGGGGCTCTGTTCCTGCTCGTCGGTCGTGCTCCCGGCATGGGCTGCCAGGCTCGTCATGGCCAGGGTCAACAACACGGCATGTACCGCCGCGGCAGTACGATTCAAGGCAAAAACTGCGCGCGGTGGCGCAATGCGAGTTTGAAAATGACAGTTACTCACGCGATGACTCCGTTGGGCTGAGGGGATGCTTTGTTATTAATCTGAATCTAAGGAATGGTTTTAATGAGAATCACTAATTAACCTGTAAAGGCATGGCAAAGCCCGCCAGGCGTTAGCCCTGATAGCCCTTGATGACGTCGTCGATAACTTGCTGCAGGGCGCTCGGACTGGCACCGGTGACGTACCAGGCCTGGGCATCGACCACGATCACCCGGCCGTTTTTCCAGGCATTGGTCTGGCGCAACAACGGGTTACCCATGCTCTCGATAGCCACTGCCGGGCGGTGCTCCATCACTGCCGTACGGTCCACGACGTAGATGATGTCGGGGTTGGCCTGCTGGATAAATTCGCTGGAAACCGGTTGGCCATGCAGCCCCGCTTCTGCCGTCGGGCTGGCGGGTTTGACCCCCAGGCCGGTGAAGATAAAGCCGTAGCGCGACTGCACGCCGAAGGAGCTGAACGCACCGTTGTTATGCAGCACCACCAGGGCTCGTTCGGGGCGCCCGCGGGTGATAGCTCTCGCTTCCTCGACCCTGGCGTCCAGTGCCCGGGCTTTTTGTTCCGCTAGCACCGACTTGCCGAAAATCTGCCCCAGGGTCAGCAGGTGCTGCCTGATCACCTCGATATGGCGGCTCTCACTGTCGCGATAATCGACATCGAAATGAACGGTCGCGGCCATCTCGCTCAAGGCTTGATAGTGGTTGGCCTGCAGCGAAGTGATAAGGATCAGATCCGGCCTGGCGGCATGTACCCGCTCCAGATTGGGCTGCACAATCGAACCGAGATCCTCGACGCCCGGTGCATCCCGATAGCGGGCAAGGAAGTGCGGGATGAAATCCTTGGGCATGCCCGCCACTGGGATACCCAGCTGATCGAGGAAATCCACCTCGTTCATGTCCAGCGCAACCACCCGCTGCGGTGCACGCTCGATCACCGTGGTGCCCAACTGGTGCTGCACCGTCACCGGCGCATAAGGCGTTTGCGCCACAGTGGCCGCCCGTGGCGGCTGTGCCGGTTTGTCATTGCAGCCCTGCAGCGCCACGGCTGCGCCGAGCAGCAGGGCCAGCGGCCACAACCGGTATGTGTGATGGGTCATCATTTCGCGTCTCTTTAGGGGTTGAAGTAGTTGCACAGGCGCCCGCGCGGGCTGTGGGTGATCTCGAAGTCCAGGCCGTAAAGTTGGCCCAGCCGCGTTTCGGTGATCACCTCGTCTACGCTGCCGGCGAACTGCACCGCGCCCGCCTTCATCGCCACGAAGTGATCGCAGTAGCTGGTGGCGAAGTTGATGTCATGCACCACCAGAATCACCGTGCGCCCCTGTTCGTCGCACAGTCGGCGCAGCGCCCGCATGATCTGTACGGCGTGCTTGATATCGAGGTTATTGAGCGGTTCATCGAGCAGCAGGCAGTCGGTTTGCTGGGCGATGGTCATGGCCAGAAACGCCATCTGCCGCTGCCCGCCGCTGAGTTCGTCGAGGTAGGCATGGCGTAGCCCCTGCAATGACAGAAAGGCGATGGCCTCGTCGATCTGCCGTTGATCTTCGCGAGTCAGCACGCCACGGCTGTAAGGGAAGCGGCCGAAGGCAACCAGCTCCTCTACCCTGAGGCGCAGGTTGAAGTCCGGTGACTGGCGCAAAGTAGCCACGCGCCTGGCGTAATCGCCAATGGCGATACCTGTAACCCCACGCCCTTCGATGCGCACTTCACCGGCCGTGGGTTCCATCAGTCGCGCGATCATCATCAGCAGCGTGGTCTTGCCCGCGCCATTGGGGCCGATCAGCGCCGTCAGCTGGCGGGCCGGAAAACTCGCGTCGACACCACGTAGCACGGTGTTGCTGCCATAGGTTTTATGGATGTCATGGACAGTGATCATGGTGCTCCTCGGGTGCGTACCATCAGCACCAGGAAATACCCGCCGCACACCAGGTTGACGAGGATGCCGACGGTGGTTTTGTAGTTGAAGACATGCTCGACCAGCAGTTGGGCGGCGATAAAAATGCCGATGGCAATCACGCTGCCCAGCGCCAGCGTGACCCGATGCCTGAAGGTTCGGGACAGCGCATAGGTGATGTTCGCCACAAAGATGCCCATAAACGCCGTGGGCCCCAGCAGGCTGGTAGACACCGCCACCAGGGTCGCAATCAGCGCCAGGTGCAGGCGCACGTTGCGGCGATAATCGACCCCCAGGGAGATCGCCTGGTCACGCCCCAGTGCCAGCACATCGAGGGTTGCCAGGGTTCTGCTGCCCACCAGGCACACAGCGCCCGCCACCAGCCCTGCCAACAGCAACTGCTGCGGTTGGGCGCGGTTGAACGAGGCCAGGCTGAAGCCCTGCAGGACCGAAAACTCGCCGGGGCTGACCTTGAGCTGGACAAACTGGGTGAACGTGCCGATCACCATCGTCAGCACCAGCCCGATCAACAGCAGGAAATACAGGTTGTTTTTGCCGTTGCGCAGCAAGTAGCGATGGATAAGCCACGAGTAGCCAAGCAACAGCAGCACAGACACCAGGAAATTGCCGTTACTGCCCAGCAACACCACGCTGCCGGTGCCCAGCCACAACACCAGCATGGCTTGCAACAGCAGGTAAACGGCCTCGTAGCCCATGATCGCCGGAGTCAGTATCCGGTTGCCGGTGAGGGTCTGGAATATGATCGACGACCAGGCGATGCACACCCCGCCAATCACCATGGCCGTGAGCCGGGCGATCCGCTTGGGGATCACATAGTCAAAGTCCATGCCCGAGCGCAGGAACACGAAAGTCAGCGCCAGGGCCATCACCAGCACCCATACCCCATGCCGGGGTTGCAGGCGCCTCATCGGTGCCTCCAGATGATCAGCACCAGGAACAGCACACCGCCCACGCTGCCTGCCATCAGGCCGATGGGCACTTCAAACGGGTAGATCAGCAGCCGCCCGAGGATGTCGCACACCAGCAGCATTGCTGCGCCGCCCAGCGCAACGATGGGCAGCGTGCGACCCAGGTGGTCGCCGTAACGCAGCGCCACCAGGTTGGGAATGACCAGCCCGACAAAAGGAATCGCCCCCACCGTAATGACGGTGGCAGACACCGTCACAGCCACCAGCAGCAAACCCAGGGCCACGGTTGCCGAATAGTTCAGGCCCAGGCTCGTGGCCATGCCCTCCCCCATGCCCACCAGGGTAAAACGGTGGGCATACAGATACGTCAGAGCAACAATCGGCAAGATCAGGTAAATGATCTCGTAGTTGCCCTGCACCACCCTGGAGAAATCCCCCAGCAGCCAGCCCTGCATGCTTTGCATGATGTTGTGCTGGTAGGCATAGAACTCGGCAATGGCGCTCAGCACGCCGCCATACATCAGGCCGATAACCGGCACCAGCACCGTGCCCTTGAAGCGGATACGGCGGATGATCAGGACAAATATCAGCCCCGAGGCGAAGCAAAATACCAGCGCAAACAGCATGCGCCCTGTGGTGCCGGCCCCGGGTACCAGTGCCAGCGATACGAGGATGCCGAGCTTGGCCGCATCCAGCCCGCCCGAGGTGCCGGGCTCGACGAACTTGTTGCGCACGATGTGCTGCAGGATCACCCCGCACACCGCCAGGCCAACACCGGTCAGCACCAGTGCCGCCAGGCGCGGCAAGCGGCTGGCCGTGAGCGTCAGCCAGGCATCGCCCGACATCGACAACAGCTGCGACCACTGCAGTTGCCGGGCCCCCACCAGCAATGAGGTGGCGCAGAGCATGGCAAACACCCCCAGCCATCGTGCCCGCCTCATTGCAGCTCACTGCCGCACGCCGGCGCGACCCGCCAGCCCTTGGCCGCCTGGCGCTGTTGAAGAAACTGCGCGTAACGCCCCTTGGCGCACAGCAATGCAGCAGGTGTGCCCTGCTCGATCACCCGGCCGTTATCCAGCACCAGGATCCGGTCGGCCATCGATACCGTAGACAGCTGATGCGCAATCACGACCAGCGTGCGCTGCCCGCGCAACCTGGCCAGGGTCTGGGTGATCACTTGCTGATTCTCGGCATCCAGCGCCGCTGTGGCTTCATCCACCAGCAGAATGGCCGCATCCTTGATCAGTGCCCGGGCAATCGCGATACGCTGGCGCTCACCGCCCGACAGCCGTGCACCGCCCTCACCCACCGGCGTGTCGAGGCCTTGCGGCAAACGTCCGAGCAGCTCGCCGAGCCCGGCCTGCTCCCCCGCAGCGAGGATTTCTGCAGCGCTGGCAGCAGGTTTGCCGATGCGGATATTGTCGGCAATGCTGCCCTGAAACAGGTAGCTGTCCTGGAATATCTGACTGATCTGACCCGCCAGCTGGCTACCGGACATGTGCCGCACATCCACCCCTCCGACCAGCACACTGCCTTCGCGCGCATCAAAAAACCGCGCGATCAGCCTTACCAGTGTGGTTTTGCCCGAACCCGATGCACCGACCAGCGCTGTCATGCTGCCCGGTTCAATGCGCAGGCTGACGTCATGCAACACATCGGGCTGACCGGGGGCATAAGCCATGCTCACATTGCGCAGCTCAATCGAGCCATCCCGAGGCGGCAGCGGCTGCTCCGGCTCAGGTAAAGGCCGCACGGCAAGAATGGCCTGCACGGCGTCAAGCTGACCGCCAGCACTGCGCAGGATCTCGGCATAACTGGCCACGTCCAGCAACGGCTCGATATAGCGGCTGCTCAACAGCAGCGCAACGATCAGTGCAATCACCCCAGCGTTATCCAGCGTGCTGCCCAGCAGGCCGTTGAGCCACAGGGCGGCGGCGATCAGCAGGGCCGCAAAAATCATCTGCACGACCCAGGCATTGAGCACCACCGACAGCGATGACTGGTAGATCAGGTGCAGACCGGACTTGCGCTGACGCTCGATCGCCTGTTCCAGCAACTGCGTACCGCCGCCCTCGCCATTGAACGCGCGCAATACCGATTGCGCCTGGGCAAATTCGACCATGCGCTGGCTGGCATCAGCGAAGTGACGATGGAACGCCCGGTCAGTGCGCTGCCCCAGGCGCGCGCTCAACAGCAGCGCCACCGCCAGTACCGGCAGCCCCAGCAGCGCAATCAGCCCCAGCGGCCAATGCACGGCAAAGAGTGCGACGACTATCACCAGGGGCGTCACCGCACCAGTGATCACCGGGGTAAACACGTGCGCCGGCAACTGCGCCACCGCCATCATGCCCTGGGTAATCACATGCCCCAGTTGGCCGGTGTTCTGCGCGGTAAACCAGCCCAGAGGCAGACGCGCCACATGGTCGCCGATGCGCTGACGTGCACCCTGCAAAATGGCCACGGCCACCGCCACACCGGCGCGTTCCACCCGGCGCCGGCAGGCCCAGCACACAGCCATGCCGGCCAGCGTCAACAGCAGCCACAACGCCGCGCCGCGCCTATCACCGGCGAGCAAATGCCCCAGCACCGGTACCAGCGTGGTGAGGGTCAGCCCGCTGAGCAGGCCATAAAACACCGCCATCCAGACGTAACGATGCAACACCGGCACATCGTCGCCCAACAGCTGTACAAGGGGCTTCAGCATGACGGTACCGCCTGTTCTGCAGAATGCTGGTAATCGCCCTGCGCCCACAAGCGGGCATAAAGGCCCTTGCGGGCAAGCAGTTCGCTGTGGCTGCCCTGTTCGCGGACAGCGCCGTTGTCGAGCACGATGATCTGGTCGGCCTGCATCAGGGTGTCGAGCCGGTGCGCGATGACCAGCAAGGTGCGGCCTGCGGCAAAGCGCGAGAGCGCATCCTGGATGGCCACTTCACTTTGCGCATCGGCCGCCGCCGTGGCTTCGTCGAGCACCAGTACGGGGGGATCGAGCAAGACGGCGCGGGCGATGCTTACCCGTTGCAACTCACCGCCGGAAAACTGCGCATCCTCCCCCACCACCGAGTCATAGCCGCGGGGCAAGGCAACAATGCGCGCGTGGATATTGGCGGTGCGTGCAGCGTCCTCAATCTGCTGGCGGGTGGCCGACGGCCTGCCCAGGGCAATGTTGTCGTGCACACTGGCGTGAATCAGCCGCACCTCCTGCAGCACAAAGCCGATATGCCGGTACAGGGTTGCCGTCTCAATCTGGCGCAGATCCACACCGCCCAGAGTGATACGCCCTTGCGTCGGGTCAAAGAAGCGCAGCAGCAGGCGCGCCAGGGTTGACTTGCCGGCACCGGAACAACCCACCACAGCTGTGGTGGTGCCGGGTTTGAGCACCAGGTTGATATCCGCTAGGCCCCGGCCCGCGGTTTCATAGCAGTAGCCAACGTGCTCGAAGCGAATTTCGCTGCCCCGGGGCATCTGTTGCATGCCCGGTGCCGGTTGCTCCAGTACCGGTGTATCGAGCAAAGCCTGCACACGCCGGGCCGCGCCCACTGCATTGTTGAGGTCATGGGTGATGTAGTGCAGTAACAGCAAGGGGCCACACAAGCCCGGAGTCACCAGGGCGAACGGCAGCACATCCAGCGGGGCCAGCCAGCCCAGCGCCACAAACAGGGTGCCGAACGCCAGCACGCCGCCCAGCACCGCGACCGGCGCGATCATTGCGTTGGCATTGGCCATCGATCCCACCAGCGGGCGGGTGAAACCGACAAATGCCCGGGCGAAAGCATCGACGGCCTCGCGGTAACTGCCGTGTGCCTTGCCCACGGCCCCGAATGACTTCACCACCGGGATGCCGTTGACGAACTCGACCACGGCATTGTCGATACGCCCCATGCCCGCGACAAACGCCTGCATGTTGCTCTCGCTGGCCTTCATCGCCCGGGTGAAAAACAGGAAGAACCCCGGGAACGGCAGGATCGAGACAATTGCCATGCGCCAGTCCATCGCAAACAGGTAGACCAGCGCGAACACAATGGCGCCGACCGCTCGCCCCACCGTGGTGTAGAAATGCGCCGTCAGACTGTGCAGGGTATTGATGTCATCCTGCATCGCCTGCTTGACCTCGCCCGATGCCCGGCTGGTGAACCAGCCCAATGGCACGCGGCTCAGGCGCTGCACAATGGCCAGGCGCAGATGGTGGGTCATGCGGTTATCCGCCAGATGGGCCAGCAGCTCCCCGGCGGTTATCAGCAGCATGCCCGCGCACAGGCTCGCCACGCCGACACTCACCGCCCACCACACCTTATTGGCAGTGATTGCGTTGTCACCCAGAACCAGCCCGGCGATATGCGCAATACCTGCCAGCGGCACCAGGGTCAGCATGGCGCCAACGCCGGCGAGCATGGCGGCAATCAGCAGCCGCCCACGGATCGGCTCAAGTACCTGGCTGACAGGGCTACGCATCTTGGGTTTGGCCGCAGCCGTGTGAGAAGTTCCCATGCAAATCCAGCATCCGCAATTTCAAAAGAAAGGAATGCCTCAGGCATTCCAGTTAGGCGCAAACAAGGGGGTGTCTACGCATCTGATAGTGGCTCGCAAATGAGAACCCTAATTAGTTGCATGACTATAAACTAATTTGCGAAATGCTGACAAGAGAGCTACAAGACACTCCTCACCGATCAAGGAACAGCCATGAACGCCTCACAACCACCCGCCACCCGCGGGCGTCCTCGCACCATCACCCGCGAACGCATCGTCGAAGCAGGCATCGGGATCGGCTTGCCGGGTATCACTTTTGTCGGCGTTGCTGCGGCTTTGGGAGTCAGCCATATGGCGCTGTACAAACACGTAACCAACCTGGAGGCGTTGAAGAATCTGGTCGCCGAAGAAATTTTCACTCGCTGGCAGATTCCACGGGTCGACGCCGATCAGCGTGGTGAACTCAAGGAATACCTGACGGTGTTTGCCACCTCGGTACGCCTGTTTGTAAAGGCCCACCCCGGCCTGACGCCCTACGTGATTCGCCGACTGGCGGCGACCCAGCCGATGCTCGCCAAGATCGACGAGCATCAGAGCCATATCGCCCAGGTCTATGGCATTGCCAAGGAGCAGGCCCGCTGGCTGCTGGCGACCGTGGCCTTTCACGGCATTGCCGTGGCCGACACGGTGTATTCAGTTACCGGTCAGCCCGTTGAAGAGGCGCAGCGGTTGGCCGAAGAAGCCGAGATGGAAGCCGAGCTGGACCGCGGCATGCGTGCACTGATCGTGGGCGCACTGGTGCTGATGGATGAGGAGGAATTCAAGGCTAAGCCATAGGTTTGACATCATCTAAATCAATGACTTGCACAAGACTGCTCATGCAAATCATTTTGTTTGCGCAGTCATTGCCAGGGAACTACTGAGGGAAATCGAGTCCAATCAGGTTCATGTCGTTGAGGATGTAGATGATGAAAGCGCGGGCACACCGATGAGCAGTAAAACCAACCACGGCTGGGCCTGGGCGTACCACAAGATTCGCGGCCTGCAATGTACGCGGGTGACATCGGCCTACAGGGCCACCCTGTATATGCTGCGGGGCGATACGGGCACCTTCCACAGTGATGCCAGTTGGCAAAAAAACCGCATCCGGCGCTAGTATGTAGCCATTATTTATGGCGCAATCCCTGACATGTCCAAGAAGCAAACCGCAGAAAACCCGGCAGCAACGGCCGCCGACATTGAACAATCCATCCAGGCCCTGAACAGAATGGCCGAGCGTCTGTGGGGTGATGGCCGCGAAGCCGAGGCCAAGGCCCTGATCGACGCACTGGATGCTCTAAACCGGGCGCTGGATCGGATCAGAATCGGCGAAATCGGCCGGGCTGCGACCCTTCACTGATATCCGCACTGGCAAAACGCCATCAAACTCCGTGAAACATTCGAGGCGTTGCGGTATAGATAGCGTTCATCCCCGGAATATGGACATTCAATGAACGCCTGCAAACTCTCGTCTGCGCTGTACTGTGCCTTGGCCATTTCACTGTTGAGCGGTTGCGCGGCCTCGGTAAAAAGTGGCGGTAGCGCAATGTTGCCGATCCAGGAAACGGCCAAGCACAACCTGCTCGTCAACTTTGAGGGCAACAGCAAGGTTCAACAGAACGAGGACTGGCCGCTCTTGAAGCAGGACTGGAAGGATGCCCTGCATTCCGAAGCGTCGGCAGCAGGCTACCGCCTTGCCGAGTCCCAAGTGCTCAGCCTTGATGGAAAAGACGGCGTGGGGATCAAGATCAAGGTGAGCAACTTCCGCTACATCACCCCGGGTGCACGGTATGGCGCCGGGATCATGGTGGGCAACGCCTGGGTCAACTCAAGTGCGGACTTCTCGGACTTGAAGACCGGCCAGTTGCTGGGAACCCGGACCTACGATACGTCTTCGTCAGCCTGGGAAGGCGCCATGTCGGCCATGACCCAGGAGCAGGTCGAAGCCATCGCCAGGCAAATCATTGCCGATATCAAAAGCGCCAAGGCCTATTGACCTCTTGTGCAGCAAGCTGGTCCTTGTGCCTCAAGGGCCCGTTGCGCAACGTTTTCATGCGCACCCCATGGTCACACCGACACACTCAATATCACCCTGCGTTTGATGCGCTGCGGACTTTGCGACTAGGCTGAATACCGAACAGACCTCCAATAAAAACAATCGAGTGTCGTGAGTCGCCATGAACATTCTTTACGATGAACGCGTCGACGGCGCCCTGCCGGACGTCGATCAAGGCCTATTACTGCGCACCCTGCACACACGCTTGCCGGACCTTGAAGTCCTGCATCAGCGTGAAGAACTCAAGCCATACGAATGCGACGGGCTTAGCGCCTATCGCACCACACCGCTGCTGGTGGTGCTGCCCCGCCATCTGGACGAGGTGCAAGGCGTATTGCGCATCTGCCATGAGTTGCGCGTGCCGGTGGTCGCACGCGGGGCCGGCACGGGTTTGTCCGGGGGGGCATTGCCACTGGAAAAAGGCGTGCTGCTGGTAATGGCGCGTTTCAACAAAATCCTTCATATCGACCCCGACGCCCGCACTGCTCGGGTTCAACCCGGGGTGCGCAACCTGGCCATTTCCCAGGCAGCGGCGCCGTTTGGCCTGTACTACGCGCCGGATCCGTCCTCGCAAATTGCCTGTTCGATCGGTGGCAACGTCGCTGAAAACGCAGGGGGCGTGCATTGCCTGAAGTACGGTTTGACCGTGCACAACCTGCTCAAGATCGACATCCTCAGCGTTGACGGCGAATACCTGTCCCTGGGAGCGGATGCCCTCGACTCACCCGGCTTCGATCTGCTGGCGCTGTTTACCGGTTCCGAAGGCATGCTCGGGGTGATCACCGAGGTCACCGTCAAGCTGCTGCCCAAACCGCAGACCGCCAAAGTGCTGCTGGCGGCGTTCGACTCGGTCGAAAAAGCCGGGCACGCTGTGGCCGCCATCATCGCCGCCGGCATCATCCCCGCAGGCCTGGAGATGATGGACAACCTGGCCATCCGCGCCGCCGAGGACTTTATTCACGCCGGCTACCCGGTCGAGGCTCAGGCCATCCTGTTGTGCGAACTCGACGGCGTTGAAGCCGATGTGCATGACGACTGCAACCGCGTGCGTCAGGTGCTTGAGCAGGCGGGTGCCAGCGAAGTGCGCCAGGCTCGGGACGAAGATGAACGGGTGCGCTTCTGGGCCGGGCGCAAGAACGCCTTCCCCGCCGTGGGTCGCCTTGCGCCGGACTACTACTGCATGGACGGCACCATCCCGCGTCGCATGCTGCCCGTCGTGCTGCAGGCCATCGCCGGATTATCTATGCACTACAACCTGCGGGTGGCCAATGTGTTCCACGCCGGTGACGGCAATATGCACCCGCTGATTCTGTTCGATGCCAACCAACCGGGAGAGCTTGAGCGCGCCGAAGCCCTGGGCGGCAAGATCCTTGAACTGTGCGTCAAGGTCGGTGGCAGCATCACCGGAGAGCACGGCGTAGGCCGCGAAAAAATCAACCAGATGTGCGCGCAGTTCAACAGCGATGAGCTGACCCTGTTTCATGCCGTCAAGGCCGCCTTCGACCCCGGCGGCATGCTCAACCCCGGCAAGAACATCCCCACCCTGCATCGCTGCGCCGAGTTTGGTGCCATGCATGTGCATATGGGGCAACTGCCCTTCCCCGAACTGGAGCGGTTCTGATGTGCAGTGCAGACAATGCCGATAACAGCGCCCTATTGCTGGAACAGGTCAATCAGGCCCTGCAATATGCCACCCCGCTGCGTATCCAGGGCGCCAACAGCAAATTTTTCCTCGGCCGCAACGTGGCCGGGCAAGTGCTCGACACTCGCGGCCATCGCGGCATTGTCAGCTATGACCCGACCGAGCTGGTGATCACCGCACGCTGCGGCACGCCTCTGGTGGAGCTGGTCCAGGTGCTGGAGCAAGCCGGGCAAATGCTCCCCTGTGAGCCGCCCTCTTTTGGTGACGCCACGGTCGGTGGCATGCTGGCCAGCGGTCTGTCGGGGCCGCGCCGGCCCTGGGCAGGCGCGCTCAGGGACTATGTGCTCGGTACTCGGGTGATTACCGGGCACGGCAAGCATTTGCGCTTTGGCGGCGAGGTCATGAAAAACGTCGCCGGCTACGATCTGTCGCGCTTGATGGCCGGCAGCTACGGCGCGCTGGGGGTCATCACCGAAGTCTCGCTCAAGGTGCTGCCCAAGCCGCGGCAATGCCTGAGTATCAGCCTGGAGCTGGACCCGCAGCGAGCCCTGCTGCGCCTGGCCGAATGGGGCCGGCAACCGCTGCCGATCAGCGCGGCCTGCCATGATGGCCAGCGCCTGCACCTACGTCTGGAGGGTGGCGAAGGTTCGGTGATGGCGGCTCATGAACGCCTGGGCGGCGAGCGCCTGGACACCTCGTTCTGGACGCAGCTCAACGAGCACCAATTGAGCTTCTTCGATCAGGACCAGCCCCTCTGGCGCCTGTCCTTGCCCAACAACACCGCGCAACTGGCTCTGCCCGGTGGCCAACTGATCGATTGGGGCGGCGCCCAGCGCTGGCTCAAGTCGGATGCCGACGCGAGCTTTATTCGCACTGCCGCCACCGAGGTCGGCGGCCATGCCACTTGCTATAGCCACGCTGTTGTCGACAGCCCGTTTCAGCCCATGCCTGACACCCTGATGCGCTACCAGCGCAACCTCAAACAACAACTCGACCCCCGGGGCATTTTCAACCCCGGGCGCCTGTACGCGGAGCTTTGAGCCATGCAGACCACCTTGAGCGAACAGGCCCGCCAATTGCCCCGCGCCCTGGAAGCCGAACGCATCCTGCGCAGTTGCGTGCATTGTGGTTTCTGTAACGCCACCTGCCCGACCTATCAGTTGCTCGGTGACGAACTGGACGGCCCCCGGGGCCGCATCTACCTGATCAAACAGGTACTGGAAGGCAACCCGGCGACGGAAAAAACCGGGCAGCATCTGGACCGTTGCCTGTCGTGCCGCAATTGTGAAACCACCTGCCCCTCTGGCGTTGACTACCACAACTTGCTGGATATCGGCCGGGCAGTGGTCGATGCCCAGGTGCCAAGACCGCTCGGCCAGCGCTTGTTGCGTGCAGGCCTGCGCCACGTCCTGCCCGATGCGGCCCTGTTTCGCCGGTTGCTCGGCGGCGCTCGGCTGTTGCGCCCCTGGCTGCCCGCCCCCCTGCAAGGCAAATTACCCCGGCAGCCCCCCGCGCCGGGGCTGCGACCGGCCCCCCGCCATGCCCGGCACGTGCTGCTGCTCGAAGGCTGCGTGCAGCCGAGCCTGTCACCCAACACCAATGCAGCAGCCACCCGAGTGCTGGACCGACTGGGCATCAGCGTGACCCCGGCGCGTGAAGCCGGTTGCTGCGGTGCCGTGGATTATCATCTGGACGCCCAGGCCGCAGGGCTTGATCGCGCCCGACGCAATATCGATGCCTGGTGGCCGGGGATTGAACAAGGGGCCGAAGCGATCGTACAAACCGCCAGCGGCTGCGGTGCCTTTATCAAGGATTACGGCCACCTGCTCGGTAATGACCCGGCCTATGCCGAAAAAGCAGCCAGGGTCAGTGCGCTGGCCAGGGATCTGGTTGAAGTGCTGCGCGACGAACCACTGCAAACCCTCGGCGTGTGCAGCGATCAACGACTGGCGTTCCATTGCCCCTGCACCTTGCAGCACGGGCAAAAGCTCGGTGGCGCAGTTGAAGGCATTCTTATACAGCTGGGCTTCAACCTGACCGCAGTGCCCGACAGCCACTTGTGTTGCGGCTCGGCAGGCACTTATTCGCTCACCCAGCCCGAACTGTCCCGACAACTGCGCGACAACAAACTCAACGCACTGGAAAGCGCACACCCCGAGGTCATAGTCACGGCCAATATCGGCTGCCAGGCGCACCTCGACAGCGCAGGCAGAACTCCGGTGCGACACTGGATCGAGCTGGTTGAGGCAGCGTTGCCCCAGCCTGAAGCGGCCCCATGAAAAAGTGCATTGCCAACACTTCCGGACACACCAAAGCCTGCTTTTACTTACACGAAACCTGCCAAAGCTGATCCACCCGCGTTGTATAGCTCTGGCTCATCATGTCCCGGCGCATCCCCCAGTCGGGTTTGCCCGGCACACTGGCCGCCCGCAGCGTGCCCCTGCCCCAGCGGCCATTAATGGCATCCAGTACCGCCATCACCCGTGAAGCCTCTGCCGGTTGATTGACGGCAAACAGATCATCGGAAAACTCGCCCGGCTGGCGCAGGTCGAGCAACATCACCTCGGCCTTGCTGTATCTGAAACCGGGCTGGAACACATGCTCCAGAGCATCCACTGCAGCCTTGGTGAGCAGCCGCACATCATCGGTGGGGTATGGCAGGGTCACCACCACGCCCTTGGCGTACTTCACTTCGTCCGGGTTGAACATGCCGGTACGAATGCTGACCCGGACTTTCTTGCAGTACGACTTTTGCGCCCTGAGTTTTTCCGAGGCTCGCATCATATAGGTGGCCACGGCCTCCTTGATCGGTGCCAGTTCGGTCAGGCGCTTGCCAAACATGCGACTGCAGCAGATTTCCTGCTTGGGCGGGTCGGGCTCGTCCAGGCCCAGGCAGGATGTACCGTTCAATTCACGGGCCGTTTTCTCGATCACCACGCTGAATTTTTTGCGCAGCGACCATGGGTCCGCTTTGGCCAGGTCCATCGCTGTGCGGATCCCCATGCCTTCAAGGTGCACGGTCATGCGCCGCCCCACCCCCCAGACCTCTGACACCGCGGTATTGCGCAGCACCCAGTCACGCTCATGGTCGCCACACAGGTTGACCACGCCACCGGTGTGCGCCTGCAAGCGCTTGGCGGTGTGGTTGGCCAGTTTGGCCAGGGTCTTGGTATGGGCAATGCCGACCCCCACCGGAATGCCCGTGCATTGCAGGATGCGGCTGCGCAACTGGCGCCCCATGGCGGTGGCGTCAAGGATGCCGCTCAGGTCGGCAAATGACTCGTCGATGCTGTAGACCTCGACAGCAGGTAGCATCGCCTCGATCAGGCTCATGACCCGTTCACTCATGTCGCCATACAGCGCATAGTTGGACGAGAAAGCCACAATCCCCAACTGCTCCAGCCGATCCTTGATCTGGAAATACGGCTCGCCCATCTTCACATGGGGCTTGGCGTCATAACTGCGGGCGATCACACAGCCGTCGTTGTTGCTGAGTACCACAATGGGTACCTTGGCCAGGTCGGGCCTGAACACACGCTCGCAGCTGGCGTAAAAGCTGTTGCAATCGATCAGGGCGAAAACCGGCGCAGGCTTAGTGGCCATGGCTACGCACGGTATAGGTAATCACACCCCAGACTGTCAGCTCATCACCTTCCAGTACATAACGATCCGGGTATCTGGGATTCTCGGATTGCAACACAACGCTCTTGCCGCGCAAACACAGGCGCTTGCAGATCGGATCGTTATTGAGCAGCGCCACCACCACATGGCCATGCCCGGGCTCAATGGCACGGTCCACCACCGCCAGGTCCCCGGAATAAATCCCCACACCCTGCATGCTGTCGCCATCGATGCGCACCAGGTACACATGGGGCGCACGGATACCGAGCAGCTCATCCAGGGAAATCTCCTTCTCGATATGATCCGCCGCCGGGGACGGAAACCCGGCGGGGACTTTGAAGGAGCAAAGTGGCAGGCGAACGCCATCTTCAGCAATGGGACCCAGGGAAGTGAAGCTCATGACGCGCGCCTTACGATAACTGTATGAACATACAGTTAACTGTGTAGGACCATTCCGGTCAATTTATCTGACAGATATTTCGACGAGAGGCGGTGTGTGGGTGGATCAGGGACGTGCGGGCTTGCTTTGACTTTTATGCGGGCTTAAGATCTCCCAAAACGGGAGATCACGGATGCGGATAATTGCCAGAGCTACCTTGCGGGAATTTTGGGAAAACACCCCGGCTTATGCCGATTCCGAGACACCCCTCGTTGAGTGGTTCCGGCACATGGAAAAAGCTGCCTATCGAACACCACAAGAGATCAAGGCAGAGCTGAGAACAGCAAGTATCCTGAAAGGCAGTAGAGTTGTATTCAACATAGGCGGCAACAAATACCGCGTGATTCTTGCAATTGATTATCAGCGCCAGCTTGGCTTCGTACGTTTCGTTGGCACCCACGCCCAGTACGATCAGATCGACGCGGAGACTGTGTAATGAACATTAAACCCATTCGTACCGAAGAAGACCTGGCCGCAGCATTTGCCCGGGTGGAACAACTGTGGGGAGCAGAAATCGACTCACCTGAAGGCGACGAACTCGAAATTCTGGCACTGCTTATTGAGAAATACGAAGACGAGCATTACCCAATGCCCCCTTCAGATCCGATTGAGGCGATCAAGTTTCTTATGGAGCAACAGGGCTTGACCCCTCGCGACCTGGAACCCTTCCTTGGCTCCAGCGGACGCGTTTCCGAAGTGCTGAACCGCAAACGCAAGCTCAGCCTGGCGATGATCAAACGACTGCATGATGGCTTGAAAATTCCTTATGAAAGCCTGTTGGCCGGAGCAGCCTGAGCCAAGTCAAGCTCCCGCATCAGTTGCGTGCCCCCCAACACATTGTCTGCACCCTGATATGGGGATGGCTTGCCAAGGGTTCCCATTCATTTATAAAACTGAAGCCTTGCTTCAGATAGAAGCTGGCAGCTCTTGCGTTGTCCGGGGAGACGTCGAGATAAACGTGCTCATGCCCGCCCTGCAGCGCCCGGGCCTTGACTGCGCCAACCAGCCGGGCGGCAACACCGGCGCCGCGCAAGCCGGGCTCGATCCACATGCCGATCAAGTGGTAGCGCCGGCTTTCGCTCACCCCGGCACCGATCATGCCCACCGCCTTGCCGTCCTCGATGGCCAGCCAGAATTGCGTCCCTGTGCCTGAATCAGCGCGCTCTTGCCACTGTTCATCGGTGTAACAGGCCGCCGTTTGATAGCTCACGCCAAATGCCGTCGGGGCATCCTGAAGTGCCGCCAGACGAACCTGCTTCAACAACATCCAGTCACTGGTTTGCGTCAATCGAATGTCCATACCCTTCCCTGCTACGTCCGTGATTTTTCAAAACGAATATCACCTTCAGGCAAATTCGTCACCGCCTGCCAGCCAAGGGTCCGATAAAAACCGCTGGCACGGCTGTTTTCAGCGGTCTCCAGCCAAATCGTGGGGTGATGCTGAAACAGAAACTCCTCGGCCCTGGCCATAAGACTGCGACCCAGTCCGAGCCCCTCGAATTCGGCCCGGACAAAAGCGGCAAATACACAGCCATCTTCGGCATCTGCCATGGCAAACCCCACCGCAACACCCTCGACCTCGGCCACCCAGATGCAGGGAGCCGCTTCCATAGCCTGGCAGATGGCGTCGGGGGTAATGCCCATTTCAGTTAACTGTTGATGAGAAAGATGGTTCTCCCTGACGCTGGTGCGGATTGCAAAAATGGCCTCGATATCGGCCTGATTGGCGACTCTTATGGTTTTTTCCATGAATCAGGACTCCATCCCTTGCAGCTTTCGCTGCAGACGCTTGAGATAACGATTGACGATAAGCTTGTGCGCCGGCCCGACCGGCAGCATATAGAGGCGACCAAAGGTGTTATGGGTCACCACAGAGGAGGTGATCGTCAACACGCGATCAGCCAGCGATACACAGGTCATGACATCCAGATGCCGGTCACGCTCGGTCAGCACCAGTACCTCGGGGGCGCTGTACTCCACCAGAAAGAAATCCAGACAGTCGCCCGCCTGCACGGCCTCACGCCGGGTACCGGAGAAGCCGCCAATGCGCTTGACGCCAAATAACGAAGAAATGGCGTCTCGGGTTCGAAACGCCAGGCGCATCAGCGGTCCCTGCTCGGCTGTCATCAGGTTCCAGGCTTGCAGAGCCGTGATCTGCACAGGCAGCAGCACCGATCTGCTGTCATGGTAATCAAGCTCGGGCAGCGGGCGCAGGGTATGAATAGATGCACGGGTCACTAACGGTTATCTCCCTGATAAAAGTTAAATAATGCCACTCAAGCCTTAGCGCTCCGGCTGCCATTGCGGGTAAACCGCAAGGTCCTGATGTTCAAGCCATGGGGCATCCTGCTCAGCCCAGATATGGTATTTCGGGCGGTCGCCCGGGTCCTCGTCCAGGGTCGCAACACGAACAATCACAGCCGCTGCTCCATCACGTTCAGCCACAAGGTGGCAACCGCACAGCGAGCAAAAGCGCCGCAGCTTGCCGGGGGAAGACTCGTAGTTGCTGAGCTTTTCCTGGCCCCTCGTCCAATGGAAGTGCTCACGCAATACACCGGCCGTGGTGACAAATGCAGCCGCATGTGTTTTACGGCACGACTGGCAATGACAATGGCTTACAGGCATGTCGATACGGTCAACTTCATAGCCAACGGCACCGCAGGCGCAACTTCCCTTCATGACAGGCTCCTTTGTTCAGTACGGTATTTATCGTCGCCTTACGGCTTGCTGGCAATGATATCGAAGCGGTGCCAGGCCATGTCCCCCTGCAAAGTGGCACTCGGCTGTTCGAATTCGCGGAACAGATGCAGCTCAAGATTACTGCACAGCAAGCGCGCCTGCGCTTCGGTCTGAAAGGTCATATGGGCAAGTGCCGCCCAGCCGTGCCGCTCGCCAAACAGATGGCCGACAAATACACCGCCCGGTTCAAGCGCCGCAGTCACAAGCCGCCAAAGGGTCTCAAAATATTCTGGCCGACAGAACGGCAAGGCGAGACCGGCATGGATCAATCTGGATGCGGGTAACTGCGTCAGCTGTTCAAAATCGCAGGCCAGGCTCGTCAGCCGCCCACCGCTGACACCTTGTGACAATGCAGATGTTCGCGCAATGGCGCCGGTTTCGCGGTCAATGGCCAGTACGTCCCAGCCTGCGGCCAACAATTGCCGAGTTTCCATTCCGGCCCCACAACCCAGGTCCACAGCCTGACGTGAACCCTCATTCGCGCTGATAAAGCTCAAGGCCCTACTGAGCAAGGGCGATTGCCTGCGCTGTTCGCTTGCCTGGTAATAGGCTTCCCAGTCACTCAACTCAAGTTCCTTCTTGATAATCATGTCTGCCACATACCATCTCGAAAACAGATGACTCCATCTGAATTCAGCACTACGAGCATATACCCAAGGCTGCCTAAGATAAGTCATAACTCCCTGATAATGCCGCCAGTTTTACGCGGCGCACAACAACCGGAGATTGCCTGATGACCTCTGTTGCCTGCGAACACCCGCCCCTGGCCGAATCCTTGCGCGATGAATTGTGCCAGTTACTCGGCTCACGCTTTTCCACCTCGGCCAGCGTGCGTGAGCACCACGGCAGCGATATTTCCGCACTAGACCCCATGCCGCCGGATGCCGTGGCCTACGCCAACAGCCTTGAGGATATCGTCAGTATCAGCAGTGCCTGTTATCGCCACGATACGCCGATGATCGCCTATGGCAGCGGAACCTCGCTGGAAGGCTGGTTACAGGCTGCCCATGGTGGCGTGAGCATTGATGTCTCGGCCATGAACCGGGTGCTTGAGATCCGCGTCGACGACATGGACGCCACCGTACAGCCGGGCGTGACCCGCAAGCAATTGAATGCCGCGCTGCATGGCACCGGGTTGTTTTTCCCCATCGACCCCGGTGCCGATGCTTCCCTGGGCGGCATGGCGGCGACGCGGGCATCCGGGACCAACGCCGTGCGCTACGGCACCATGCGCGAAAACGTGCTGGCCATGACGGCGGTGCTGGCCGATGGCCGGGTGATCAATACCGGCGGGCGGGCGCGCAAGTCTTCCGCCGGTTACGACTTGACCCATTTGCTGGTCGGCTCGGGCGGCACCCTGGCGACCATCGCCGAGCTGACCGTCAAGCTGCACCCGATTCCTGAAGCCATTTCAGCCGCCGTATGCCGCTTTCCCAGCGTGGATCTGGCCGTACGCGCGGTGATCCAGATCATCCAGCTGGGTGTGCCGGTCGCCCGCATTGAACTGCTCGATGCCTTGACCATGCGCGCCCTCAACGCCTACAGCAGCACGCAGTTGCGCGAGGCGCCGTCGCTGCTCTTTGAACTGCATGGCTCTGAAGCCGGGGTGAAAGAACAGATCGAGACCGTGCGCATGGTCGCCGATGAACATCAAGGCATGGACTTTGAGTGGGCCGTGCACCCGGAGGATCGCAGCCGTCTGTGGCAGGCCCGGCATGACGGTTACTTCGCCGCGCTGGCCCTGCGCCCCGGCTGCCGTGCCCTGACCACCGATGCCGTGGTGCCGATTTCGCGGCTGGCCGAGTGCATTGATGCCACGGCGACAGACCTTGCGCAAAACGGCTTTGTCGCGCCGATTTTCGGCCATGTGGGCGATGGTAATTTCCATGCCGTGATCCTGGTCGACCCGCACAACCCCGACGAAATCCAACGGGCCGAAGCCGTCGCCCATCGCCTGGCCGAGCGGGCCATTGCCATGCAGGGTAGTTGCACCGGCGAGCACGGCATCGGTTTGACCAAACAGCATTTTATGGCCGTTGAACACGGGCAAAACGCCGTGGACGTCATGCAGTCGATCAAGGCGGCGCTCGATCCCAAGCAATTGATGAACCCCGGCAAGATTTTCCCTCGCGGGCGCTCTGCAGGCTGACCCGCGTTACCATTATCGGCCCGTATATCCGAGTCCTGCAGGAAGCACCGCAATGGAAATCCGCCAGATCAAATACTTTATCGCCGTGATCGATTGCGGCAGCCTGACCAAAGCCGCCCGCCAGGTGCATGTGGCGCAATCGGCGTTGAGCAAGCAGATGTCGGCGCTGGAGGATGATCTGGGGGTGCAGCTGTTCCATCGCAGCCACAACGGCGTGGTCGCCAGTGAGGCCGGCAAGGTGTTTTACGAATACGCCCAGGGCATGCTCAAGCATCTGGGCGATGCCCGGGCGGCGGTCAGCAGCAGCCCCGACGCGGTCAGCGGCTCGATTATCGTGGCGCTGCCGCAAAGCGTCGCCACCCTCCTTGCCATGCCGCTGATGCGCGCCGTGGCCGCCCGTTACCCGCAGGTGGCATTCCATCTCAACGAAGAGCTGACCGGCAATGTCATGGACCAGTTGCTGCACGGGCGCATTGACCTGGCCCTGTTCAGCACCATCGACCTGCCCCGGCAAGTAGTGTTCAGCGCATTGATCGAAGAAGATTTTTACCTGATCCACCGTGCCGATGCCGCCGATGCCCCCGCTGTCGGCGAGGTGTGCCTGGCGCAGGCGCTGGCCCGGCCGCTGGTGTTTCCCAGCCAGGCCCACGGCCACTGCACCCGCACGCTGGTCGAACGCGCGGTAAAACAGCACGGCCTGGCTGTGGGTGAAATCGTCATGGAGGTCAACTCCGTGCATATCCTCAAAAGCGCGGTCGAGGCCGGTATCGGCCACACCATCATGCCGTTGAACCTGGCCGTACGTGAAATCGAAGACGGGCGGCTGGTTGCCCACCGCATTGGCGCTGAAGGTTTGTCCCGAACCCTGGGTATCTGCAGTTGCGCCTCGATACCCGCCAGCCACCTGAAAACCCTGATCAGTGAGTTGATCCGCGAAGTCGTGCACGACATGTGCGAGTGCGGCGACTGGCCGGGAGGCCGTGCGCTCTGATCCTTGACCGCCCCTAAAACAACAAGAAAGAGGCTCCAGATGAACACCCTACCGCCGCTCCCCGCAGACATGCCGGACCACGCCCTGCATTCGGCCTACCGCAAAACCGCATGGCGAATCATTCCGTTGCTGATGGTCTGTTATCTGGTCGCCTACCTGGACCGGGTCAATGTGGGCTTTGCCAAACTGCAGATGCTTGATGACCTCAAGTTCAGCGAGGCGGTCTACGGGCTCGGTGCCGGGGTGTTTTTTGTCGGTTACCTGATGTTCGAGATCCCGAGCAATATCGCCTTGCACAAGTACGGCGCCCGGCGCTGGATCGCGCGAATCATGATGAGCTGGGGCCTGCTGTCGGCGGCCATGATGTTTGTCGAAACGCCCATGAGCTTCTACCTGCTGCGCTTTTTGATCGGCATTGCCGAAGCAGGCTTTTTCCCCGGGATCATTTTCTATCTCACCACTTGGTTTCCGAGCCATCGCCGGGGTGTGATGATTTCTCTGTTTATCGCCGCCCTGCCGATCTCCAGCATGCTGGGTTCACTGATTTCCGGCTTGATCATGCAGACCCTCGATGGCGTGGCGGGTTACGCCGGCTGGCAATGGCTGTTCGTGATCGAAGGCTTGCCGGCAGTGGCCCTGGGCGCCGCCGTGTTCTTTCTGCTGCGCGACCGGATTGCCGATGCCCGCTGGCTCAGCCCCGAAGAAAAGCGCGGCATGCAGGCGGCGCTGGATCGCGAAGCCCGTGCCAAGGCCCATCACTCGGTGCGCGATGGCCTGCTCAACCCGAAAATCTGGCTGCTGGGCGCGGTGTATTTTTGCCTGGTGCTGGGCCAGTACGTGATCAGTTTCTGGATGCCGACCATTATCCGCAACAGCGGTGTCGCCGAACCCTGGGCCATCGGCGTGCTGAGCGCGATTCCCTACTCCGTGGCGGCCGTGAGCATGGTGCTGGTGGGGCGCAGCAGCGACCGTGTTCGCGAGTATCGCTGGCACCTGGCGATCTGCGCCTTTATCGGGGCTGGCGGGGTGGTGTTCGGCACCCTGTTCGGCGCCAGCCTGTGGTTGTCGATGCTCGGCCTGACCATCGGCACCGCAGCAATGATCAGCAGCTTGCCGGTGTTCTGGGGCATGCCCACCGCCGTGGTGGGCGGTGCGGCCGCTGCTGCGGGGATCGCGCTGATCAACTCCCTGGGCAATGTCGCCGGCTTTTTCAGCACCATCGTGGTCGGCTGGTTGACGCAGTTGACCGGCAATACCCAGGCGGCGATGTACTTTATGGCCGGCGCGCTGGTGCTCGGCGGGCTGCTGGGCCTGAGCGTGTCACGCACACGCAGCGTGCCGATTGTGGAGATGAAGACGGTAAGCTGATCGTTGTCTTCACCATGCCAGCCCCGCCCCCTCCGGTATCTGATGTGATGGGAAATGCGGCAGTACGTCTTCAGCCAGTTCCTGGATGACGTCTGCCGCAGGCCGGGCCGAAAACTGCAGCCCCAGGGCCGCATGGTTCACACCTGCCGCTTGCCATTGTCCCAGCAGATCAATCAGACCATTGCGTCCGGTGCGTAACACATAACCGCCCTGTAAAGGCGTGCGTGGATGATCGGGGTCATCGACGAGGTCAAGCCATTCATTGGTCATATGCGGCCTGAACCCGCCGTCCGGGATCAACTGGCGCCAGGCCCGGACTTTCTCGGCCAGACGCTGCGGCCCCTCGCGGTCGTGGGTCGATTCTGGAAAGGTCAGCCAGCCATCCGCATGCTCGCCGATCCAGGCCAGAGACTGACGGGATGAACCGGTGACCATCAGGGGAATGGCTCCCGCCACGGGCCGGGGCAAAAATTCGGCTCCGGCCATGTGCCCCAGTGCAGAATCGATAACAGGCGCACGGGCCTGCATCAGTTGGCGAAAATACGTCACGCTCTGGGCAAACCGCTCACCCCGCCGGGCGTGCTCAAGTCCATAGGCGGGAAATTCAATGGCCCGGTCTCCCGAGGCGATCCCCATGACCAGGCGCCCGTTGGATAACTGATCGATGGTGGCACTGGCCTTGGCCAGGTCAATGGGATGGCGCAACGAAAAGATCGCACTGCCGGTGGCCAGCGCAATGTGCTTAGTGTGCGCTGCCAGAAAAGCCAGGTAGGTAAAGGGGTCGAATACTTGCCCCGCATCACCGAACGCCGGATCGAACAGCGGTACGTCGCGCACCCAGACTGCGGCAAAACCATACCGGTCGATGTCGCGAACCCGCTCGGCCTGCCCGGCCAGTACCGCCATGTCGCCCTTGTAAAAGCGCAATGGCAGAAAAATCCCGAGGGTCAGCTGATTGGCCGCGAACATGCGCCGATAACCGCGGTGGCTGGCAAATGCGGGCGACGACTGGCCTGTGGCCTGATCTGTAGTGTTCATATTGATCCCCTGGTTCAAGCGCCGGTGGCGCGAGCAGGCAAAGCGATGCCGCGCTGCACGGCGGGTCTGGCGCCAATGCGCTGATACCAGGCGCTCAGGTGCTTATAGGCGCTGAAATCGAAGTCGATGACTTGCGCGATATGGGTCCAGCCAAACTGGGCAATATCGGCAATCGAATACTCGTCACCGGCCAGATAGGGATACTCGGCCAGGCGGTTGTCCAGGGTGGTAAAGGCTTCATCCATCAGGCGCCGGTAGCGTGAAATGGTCTGGGGATTTTTGTCTGCGGCAAACAGCTCGAAGTGAACGCGCTGGCCCATCACAGGCCCCACGCTGGCAGCATGAAACATCAGCCACTGGATGGCTTCCCAGCGTTTGCCGGGTTCGACGGGCAAGAGTCGACCCGTGACATCGGCCAGATACAGCAGGATGGCTGCCGATTCAAACAATGTGATGCCACTGTTGGCGTCGACCAGCACCGGGATGCGTCCGTGGGGGTTGAGGCGCAAAAACGCCGGGCTGCGGTTCTCGCCCTGGTCAATGTTTACGTGCCGCAGGTGGTAGGTTAAACCGAGTTCTTCCAGGGCAATGGTGATCTTGAAACCATTGGGCGAGCTGTCGGTATACAACGTGATCATGGGGTTCATGCAGGGCGTCCGGTTAGATATAGTTTTACTGAACTTGCACAGCATCTCTAAACTCGGGACATCATCGCTTTCGCTGTGTGTCAGCGGAAACGATCATTTCTGCACACCCGATTCAGGAAAACTAAAGCCTATGGCCGCTTCACTGCCCCTTCTCGCCTTGCGAGCCTTTGTCGAAGTAGGCCAGCAAGGCAGCATCAAAGCAGCCGCGCAGGCGCTGAATGTCACCTCAGGTGCAGTCAGCCAGCAGATCCGCCTGCTGGAAGACCGGGTCGGCATGCCGCTGTTTACCCGCGAACGCAGTGGCTTGCGGCTCACAGAGGCCGGCGCCGGTGTGCACCCGGCCCTGCTTGAGGCCTTCGGGCAAATCGAGCAGGCCATGCTGTCACTGCAACAAAGCACTGCGCGCCAGACCCTGACGATCAGCACAGTGGCAACATTTGCCGCCTCATGGCTGGTGCCGCGCCTGGGGCGATTCAACCGCCTGCATCCGGATATCGAGGTGCGTGTCGAGGCCACTTCCGCGCTGGTGGACATGCACCGCGGGCGTGTCGATATTGCCTTGCGCCACGGCCTTGGGGTCTATCCCGGCCTGCAGGTGACCCGACTGATGGCGCCCGTGCTGATCCCCGTTGCCAGCCCGGCATTGCTGGCCGACAACCCGCCGCTCACGCAGCCGCAGGACTGCCTCCAGCTCCCCCTGCTGCACGACGCTGACCGTACCGACTGGCTTTTGTGGCTCAGCGCCCATGGCGTGGGCAAAGACCCGCGCGCAGAACGCGGAACTGCTTTCGAGGACGACTTTTTATTGATCCGCGCAGCCGAAGCCGGCCAGGGGCTGGCCTTGGTACCCCAGGAGTACGCAACCGAAGAAATTGCTGCAGGCCGACTGGTGCAAGTCATGGACAAGCCGTGGCCGGCGCGCTTTGCCTACTACGCCGTCACGCGCACCGAGGCCATGCAACGGGATGAGGTCAGGGCATTTATGCACTGGATCATGCAAGAGGCTGAGGGTAAGTGACAAGCACCAGCCCCTCGTCTGCGACCGGGGCACGGAAATAGCTGGTGATCAGATCAAACTCGGCATCCGACGCGGCGAAGTCATGCTCGGCAAGCTGGTTGCGCACATGCAGCCGCGCACGACACACCTCATCGTCCACGTCGAGATAGTGCAGGCAGTGCGCCATCCGTGCGGTTTCTGCCAGGCCCAGCAGCCACTCGCGGCTGGCGATGGTATTGGCCGGAAAATCCAGCACAACACTGACACCGGACTCCAGCATGTCGACCACCAGAGGCCCCAGCACAGCGCGAATCCTCAGGCTGTAGCCTGCGTAGTCAGTAACCGAATTGATCGCCCCGGGATAAAGTGAGGCGAGCCATTTATCCTCGCTCAGCAAAATCGCGCTGTGTTGCACAGCAAGGGTTTTGGCCAGGGTTGATTTACCTGATGCAATCTTGCCGCACATCAGATGGAGTGTCGCAGTGACCATGGGGAAGCTTCCTGGAGTGCGGACATGGATGATGCCCAGCGCTGGCAGAGGACGCAATTGCCAATAAAACAGGCCATGGATGAACGAAAAACAGTCCGGTCTGCACCTGAACAACAGGGGTACAGACCGAACCGTACAACAGCGTCCGCGCGCGGCCAGTCAGTTTTTGTTGAGCAGACCGCCAAGCAGGCCACCAAGACCACCTGAAGCGCTTGCCCCACCCGAAGCGCCGGTGTTCGTCTGGGTACCGGTCGTACCGCCCAGGCTGCCAAGCAAGCCAGTGCTGCCACCCAGTAAACCACCTGAGCCGCCGGTGTTGGTCTGGGTGCCGGTTGAACCTGGGGCCGCGCCCAGCCCGCCCAGCAAACCGCCCAGCCCGCCGGTCGCTGTGCCTGTGCCGGTGGTGGTGGTGGTCGGGTTCAGGTAACCGCCGGATTTATCCAGTGCCCCACCCACACCGCCAAGCACACCGCCCACCACATTGGTGAGCGGGTTCTTGCCGGTATCGACCACCTTGTCACCCAGCCCGCCGACCACGCCGCCAACCTTGGTCAACAATCCGTCCACTGGCTGCCCCAACCCGGTGGTGGTGCCCACCTTGCCTGTAACGTTTTCCACCAGAGAGATCACGGGGACCACGACCTTGTCATTCAAACCGCCGGTAGCCTTGCCCAATTGCCCGCTGGCCACGTTGGTGGTCAGGGTATTGCCGAGCATAGTGACGGTGGTGCCGACCTTGTCCACCAGCCCGCCTGCGGTGTCGGTGACCTTGCCAACCACACCGCCCACCAGCGGCACCTGACTGATCGGTGTGTTGTCGACCAGACCGCTGACACCGGTACCGAGTGATGAAACCCCTTTGCCAATATCACTGACCCCGTTGGTGACACCGGCAACGGTGATCCCCAGGGAGTTTTTGTCCGTGCCCAGCGAACCCAGACCGTTGGTGACGCCATCGGTAACGGACGTCACGGCGTTGCCGGTATTGACCACCAGCCCGCCCGCCGCGCCGACCACCGGGACGTTGGTCAAGGTGCTGCCCACACCACTGACCAGCGTGCCGACACCGCCCAGGCCTGCGCCGACTTCACCGACTACCTGGCCGGTGACCAAAGGCGCAGTGACTGACGGGTTAGTCGGCGTGGTGGGATTGGTCGGGGTGGTCGGGTCAGTTGGCGTAGTCGGGTCAGTCGGGTCAGTCGGGGTGGTTGGGGTGGTTGGGTCCGTCGGCGTAGTCGGATCCGTCGGCGTGGTCGGGGTGCTTGCAGTGTCATTGTTGTGATGGCCCCCGCCGCCGCCATGGCAACCCGCCAGGCTGGCGGTCATTACCAACAACAGGGCCGTGCTTGTTTTCAACCAGAGTTGCGAGTTCATGATCAGCTCCCTTGAATCTGTTATGCCAGACTTGGAAAGCCCCCCTGCACAGTTTTCAAGGGAGATTTCATCCGTAAGCACATAACAACGCCGCGCGTGATCACACAATTCACAACTTGGTATTAATACTCTGGACAAGGAGAGCGCTTTTGCGCTTAACGACTAATGCGCAAGTATTAAAAACCGCTGAAAGCCCATTTACATGCCCACTTTACAAGCGACACTTACACGCCATAATCCTTAAGTTATAAATACAATTAATAGTCGCCGGCGTTGCCACATAACAACGTGCATGTACGCCAGAATCTGCCATTCAATTTTCCTTGATCCGCTCCCACAACCGGGCGACCTGCCCGGCGCTGGAAGCCTTGACCCGGGCCAGATCGAGGGGATAGTCGACCCCCAGGTTCTCGACAAGTCGTGTTGCGGTGAATTGGCCATTGCTGGCCCGCAGAATATAGCCTGTGTCGGTACACAGCGACGAAGCCAGAAAGATAACGCCCGGTGCTACCCAATGCGGTTTCAGGTCTTGCGGCGCATCGCTTGCGCCCCACATTCTGGTCTTGGCCACCGGTGATACCGCGTTGACCAGAATACCGTCGACCGCGCCTTCCATGCTCAGTGCATTCATGATGCCCAATTGCGCCATCTTGCCCGCGGCATAGGCCACAAGCCCAGGCTGGGCATATTGCTGATACATGGCCCGGTCCGAAGACGTCAACACAACCCGCGCAGCAGCCGATTGGCGCAAGTATGGCCAGGCATGTTTGCATAGCCAGACTGGACTATAGATATTAATCGCCAGCGCCCGCTCAACAAACTCCGATTGCGCCTCTTCGATCGCCTGGTAAGCGACCCAACCGGCATTGTGAATCAGAATATCGAGCTGGCCAAAGGTCTCAATGGCCAGTTCGATCAATTGCTGACAACCCTGCTCGCAGGTCAGGTCACCGTGATGATCAATGACACTGTAACCCTCAGAAGCAAGTGCCTGCGCAGCATGGCGGGCAACGGATGCATCCATCCCCACTCCGGCCTTGTCCGCGCCACTATCACTGATCAGCACGTTGGCGCCCAGCCTTGCCAGCTCCCGGGCATAACTCAAGCCCAAACCTCGGCCAGCGCCCGTTACAATTGCGGTTTTACCGGTAAAGTTCATGACAACTTCCTTTTGACTGTCAGTTCACCTTAACAATCAAGGGGGAAGTTGTTTAATACCGATCAGCCCATACATTGATACGCTGCAGATATCAGCGGGCCGTTCAGGTCAGTTCAAATGAAGGAGCATTGAAAATGATCGAAACCCGACTGCTCAGGCAGTTTATCGCGGTGGCTGAGGAACTGCATTTTCACAAGGCCGCCGAGCGCCTGCACATGGCCCAGCCGCCCTTGAGCCAGGCGATCAGCCGGTTGGAAGAAAAGCTCGATTTGAGCCTGTTCACCCGTAACAAGCGCGAAGTGAAGTTGACGCCGGCAGGCAGTTCCTTTCTGCAAACCGCCTACCGCACGCTCACGGAGCTTGAGCAGGGGGTAGAGCACGCCCGTCAGATCTCGAGGGGTATCGCGGGCATGCTCACTGTCACTTCAGTGTCAATCGCCTGCTACGACCCTTTGCTCAACGCCCTGAGGCGCTTTCGCCAGATCTATCCCGCTGTCCAGCTGGTAATCCGGGAGATGCCCTCTTCCAGCCAGGCCCGGGCGCTGGCGGCCAAAGAAGTCGATATCGCCTTTATGCGCAAACTGCCCTTCGCTGCACAACAGGTCGAATCGCGTCTGCTGTTCGAAGAAGCCATCGTCATGGCCCTGCCCCTCGATCATCCAAAAGCCCATTGCGGGTCAATCGACTTGCGCGACTGCGCCGACGAAGACTTCGTCTTCACTCCGCAAGCTCTGGGCAGCGGTTATCACAGCCAATTGATCGGCCTGTGCGAAGCGGCGGGGTTTTACCCCAACGTGGTACAGGAAGCCGCGCAGTTACACACCCTGATCGGTCTGGTCAGTTGCGGCTTTGGCGTAGCCCTGGTGCCGGAGTCCATAGCCCGCTTGAACAGGCTCGACAAGGTTGTATTTCGTGCCATACGCCCGGTGGCAGAGTCAGCCAACCCGGGCATCGGGCTGTATATGAGCTGGCACGCCCGCAACCCGTCACCTCTGATAAGCAACTTTATTGCCATGTTCGACGAACAGCTTCACTGAAACCTGCTCTGCAAACCCGCACGCAGCGTGCGCCCCGACGCAGGCATTGAGCCCTGGACCTGGTAGCCCGCGGCGCTTCGTGAGGTTTGCCAAAGCTGTTTGTATAGCCTCTTGTCAACGTACAACCGCCAGCAACACCCCAAACCCCACCAGCAACCCGCCAAAAACCCGATCGATCCAGTGGCGTGCAGCCAGCAACCGGCCCCGTAAGGCGGTTGCCGAAAAGCACATTGCCATCAACCCGAACCAGACCAAGTGCGCCACCGCAATAAAACCGCCATAGGCCATTTGCACAGCTAACGGCGTGCCGGGCTGCAGCACTTGCATGAACAGGCTGACGATAAAAATCGTGGTTTTCGGGTTCAGTACATTGGTCAAAAAGCCCGTCCGCAGAGCCGCCAGATCAGACAATGGCGCCACCAAGCCATCGCCAGCAGTTTCGTCGGGGCTGGCACGCAACATCTTCACACCCAGCCAGACCAGGTAGATCGCGCCGACCAGCTTGAGGCCGCTGAACAACCATTGCGACTGCTGCAGCAACAACCCCAGACCCACCAGGGTGTAGGTCACATGCACCAGCACCGCCAGGCTGATGCCCAGGGCGGTAAACACCCCGGCGCGGCGCGACAGCAGCACGCTATTGCGCGTGACCATCGCAAAGTCCGGGCCGGGGCTGATAATGGCCAACAAGGTTATGGTGATTACAGCTAACAGTTGAGTCATGACGTATCCTGTCGATTATTAACGAACAGGCGCCATGCTATGGCCCAAAAAGCCAGATGAATAACGATGAAATCTGACAATAACAGTGACCTCAACTCACCATCAAGTCAGGCACGCCTGCCCTCGCTGATGGCCCTGCGCTGCTTCGAAGCAGCCGCTCGCCTGGAGAACTTCAGCCATGCCGCCGCCGAGCTGCATCTGACCCCCGGTGCGGTCAGCCGTGCTGTGCGTTTGCTCGAAGATGAACTGGGTGTGGCATTGTTCGAGCGCCGCAGCCGCCGGGTATTTCTGACCGATGCCGGGCGCTTGCTGGCCAAAGCCGTGGCGGATGGCCTGGGGCTGATGGCCCGGGCCAGCGATACCTTGCGTGCCAGCGCCCGGCAGAAACGGGCCTGGGTGCTGTCATGCGAACCGACACTATTGATGCGCTGGCTGATTCCGCGCTGGCCGGACTTCCAGGCCCGGCATCCGGGGGTTGATGTACATCTGGTCGCTGGCGGCGGGCCGTTCAGTTTTGGCAGCGATATCGATCTGGCGATCCGCCGCGATGATTTCCCCTGGGCCGACAGTTACCATGCCGAGCCTTTGTTCGTCGAAAAAACCGGCCCGGTTTGTCGCCCGGACAAAGCGGCCCACTGGTTTTGCACTGACGAAGGTGCGGCGCAACTGCGGGCCGAAGCACCGCGACTGCACACTCGCACACGACCGCACGCCTGGCAGGAATGGGCCCAGGCCACCGGCCTGAGCTTGCCCGATGCGCCAGAGCAAAGCTTCGAACACTTCTATTTCAGCCTCCAGGCCGCGGTTGCCGGGCTGGGTGTGGCTATCGGGCCGTGGCATCTGGTACGCGACGATCTGGACAACGGCGTGCTGTGCGCCCCGTCGGGGTTTGTCGAGGATGGTTCCGGCTACTGCCTGCTCTCACCCCGACCTTTGCTTGCCGGCAGCCCGCAAGCCCAGTTGCTGGCGTGGCTGCGCACTCTGGCCTGAATGCCATGGCGCAAGGTCAAGCCAGCAATTGGCTGATCCAGCGGGCCTGGCGGGCAATTTCCTGCACCTTGACCTCAGGTACGGCCTGACGGGCCCGGGCAAAGCTGGTGAGGACTTTTTGCTTTTGCTGCAGCATGCGCTGCCACTTGTCCAGAAACACCGGGCTGCGGGCCTGCATCTGCAGCGGGCCGAAATACAGTTCCCGGGCGGTGTAGAGCTGAGGCCCGGCTCGTTCGGCGACGATGATTTCGTAATAGAAGCCGTTTTCCTCCAGCAACTCCTCACAGAAGATGCGGTAGTCATGCTCCATCAGCCATTGGCGCAGGGGCTCCTCGCCACCGTTGGGCTGCAGGATCAGGCGCTCCCGGCCATTCAAACGAGCCTTGCCACTGTCAAGGATGTCGCGAATGGTTTCACCCCCCATGCCGCAGATACTGATGGCCGTGATCCCGTCTGCCGCCTCGATGGCCTCCAGGCCATTGGCCTGGCGCACACTGATGCGCTGTTCCAGCTCGTTATCGCGGACGGTGCGCCGGGCTGCATTGAACGGCGTCAGCGCCACTTCCCCGGCCACCGCGCTGGCAATCGCGCCGCGACGCATCAACGCCACCGGCAGGTAGCCGTGGTCTGAGCCGATATCGGCCAGGCGCGCACCGGCTGGCATATGGGCTGCCACGCGCTCCAGGCGCATGGACAATGTGTGTTCGTTCAACTGCAGTTCCTCATTACCACGAATGCCCGCCAGTGTGGGGGGCGGCACATGATGCGGGGTGAGCAGGTCCGGGTAAAGCACCGGCACACGCTGCCTCTGTAGGAGCGGGCTGGCTCGCGATACAGCTGGCGCGGTGGCTCGGCCAAACTGCTTCGACGCCATCGCGGGCAAGCCCGGCTCCCACCTTTACCGAGCACGCCTTGCGGGAGATCGGGGTTGTCATCATATATGGAAATCCGTATATTCGAATTTCCATATATACGCACAGCGAGTCACCATGCTCAATCCTGCCGCCCTGTTCAAATGCCTGTCTGATGAAACCCGTGCCAGGGCCACCCTGCTGATCGCCCGCGAGGGCGAGCTCTGTGTCTGTGAACTGGTCTGCGCCCTTGACGACAGCCAGCCGAAAGTTTCGCGCCATCTGGCCCAGCTTCGTGGCTGCGGGCTGCTGCTCGACCGCCGCCAGGGGCAGTGGGTGTATTACCGGCTTAACCCGCAACTGCCGGACTGGGTACGCACTGTCATCGACACAACCCTGAACGCCAATACCGACTGGCTGGCCCATGACAGCGCACGACTTGCTGCCATGGGCGACCGCCCGCTCAGTACGCCGGCCTGCTGCTGACCCTATAACCAGCCGAGATTTATCATGCTCAGCGCTTTCGCTATTTTTTTACTCACTCTGGTTCTGGTCATCTGGCAACCCAAAGGCCTGGGCGTAGGCTGGAGCGCATCGCTGGGTGCGGGTCTGGCATTGCTGGCAGGTGTGGTCTCGCTCAGCGATGTTGCCCTGGTGTGGGCCATTGTCTGGAATGCCACTGCCACGTTTATCGCCGTGATCATTATCAGCCTGCTGCTCGACGAGGCCGGTTTTTTCCAGTGGGCAGCCTTGCATGTCGCACGCTGGGCCAAAGGTGACGGCCGGCGCCTGTTTGTATTTAGCGTGCTGTTGGGGGCCGGGGTATCAGCACTGTTCGCCAATGACGGCGCTGCGCTGATCCTCACCCCGATCGTTATCTCGATACTGCTCGCACTGCGATTCAGTGCCGCATCGACCCTGGCATTCGTAATGGCTGCAGGGTTTATTGCCGATACGGCCAGCCTGCCGCTGGTGGTCTCGAACCTCGTCAATATCGTATCGGCAGACTACTTCCAGCTGGGCTTTAGCGAATATGCCGCGGTCATGGTGCCGGTCAATCTGGTTGCCATCGCCAGCACACTGCTGGTGCTGTACGTTTTTTTCCGTCGGGACATTCCGCGTCACTACTCGCTGGACCAACTGCCCGAGCCACGCAGCGCCATACGCGATCCACTGACCTTCAAGGTGGGCTGGGCAGTGTTGGTCTTGCTGCTCACGGGGCTGTTTGCGCTGGAGCCGCTGGGTATACCGGTCAGCGCGATTGCCGCCGTGTGCGCCGCCCTGCTGTTCGCTGTGGCTGCCCGTGGCCACATTATTTCAACCCGGCGGGTGTTGCGCGAGGCGCCCTGGCAGGTGGTGACGTTTTCTCTGGGCATGTATCTGGTGGTCTACGGCATGAACAATGCCGGGCTCACAACCTGGCTGACGCTGGCCCTCAACCAGCTGGCCGGATACGGCCTCTGGAGTGCAACCCTGGGCACGGGGCTGCTCGCCGCGCTGCTGTCTTCGGTCATGAACAACATGCCCGGGGTGCTGCTGGGCGCGTTGTCGATTCAAGCCAGTGATGCCAACGCGGTGATTCGCGAGTCCATGATCTACGCCAATGTCATCGGCTCTGATCTGGGCCCCAAAATCACCCCCATCGGCAGCCTGGCCACGCTGCTCTGGCTGCACATCCTGCAACGCAAGGGCATACGCATTACCTGGGGTTACTACTTCAGGACCGGGGTGATTCTCACCCTGCCCATTCTGCTGCTCACCCTGTGTGCCCTGGCCTTGCGCCTGAGCTATTAGAAGAGGAAAACCATGCGCATCCTGTTTATGTGTACTGCCAATAGCTGTCGCAGCATCTTGTCCGAGGCCATGTTCAACCATCTGGCACCTCAGGGCTTTGAGGCCATCAGTGCCGGCAGCTTCCCCGCCGGGCAGGTTCTGCCCGCCAGCCTGACAACCTTGCAAGAGGCGGGTATCGCCACCGACGGTTTGTACAGCAAAGGCAATGATGCCTTCCAGAACAACCCGCCGGACATTGTCATTACCGTCTGCGACAAAGCCGCCGGCGAAGCTTGTCCGGTCTATTTCGGGGCCGCACTCAAGGCGCACTGGGGCCTGCAGGATCCCTCCGCAATCAAGGCCGACGAAGCAGCGGTAAAGGCCGCGTTTCACGCCACCCTGATCCATATCGAAGCACGTTGCCGGGCGTTCCTGGCCCTGCCCTTTGCCCGACTTGACCCTGCGGCACTGAAGCATGAACTCGACCGCATAAGCACCTTGTAACCGGAGCCATCATGACACTTGCACTGCCCAACCTCGACACGACGCTGACTCATGACCAGAGCGGTCTAGGCGATGACCGGCACAAACCCCGAATTCTGTTGTTGTACGGTTCCACCCGCGAGCGCTCATTCAGCCGTCTGCTGGTTGAAGAAGCGGCCAGGCTGCTAGAGCACTTCGGTGCCCAAACGCGGATCTTCAACCCCTCGGGCCTGCCTCTGCCCGATGATGCGCCGGGCGATCACCCAAAGGTCCAGGAGCTGCTCGAACTGATGCAGTGGTCTGAAGGGCAAGTGTGGTGTTCGCCAGAACGTCATGGCGCGATGTCGGCCGTGTTCAAGGCGCAAATCGACTGGGTGCCTCTGGCATTGGGCGCGGTACGCCCGACTCAGGGCAAAACCCTCGCGGTGATGCAAGTGAGCGGCGGCTCCCAGTCATTTAATGTGGTCAACCAGTTACGCGTGCTGGGTCGCTGGATGCGGATGTTCACCATCCCCAACCAGTCATCCGTACCCAAGGCCTATCTGGAATTTGACGAACACAATCGCATGCTGCCCTCTGCACTGTATGACCGCGTAGTGGACGTCATGGAAGAACTGGTCAAGTTCACCCTATTGCTGCGCGATCGACCCGATCTGGTTGACCGCTACTCGGAACGCAAGGAGTCGGCGCAAGCACTGAGCCTGCGGGTCAATCAGCGCTCAATTTGAACCCTGGCGGCGGGTGAAGAAGTCGCCACGCGCCCCAACTTCTTCACCCCGACCATTTACAGATGCCTGAACACCGCCGCCATAACCACCCCGGCGGCAATCGCCGGCAAAGGTTTCTTGAGCAGCAACATGACCACAGCCGTGGTCAGCAGTGCCAGGCGCGCGCCGTTGTCGCCGTTCAGCGCCAGGGGCGCCAGCAAAGCCACCAGCACCGAACCCGACATGGCACTGATAAATTGCTGCACACGGTAGTTGATGGGCACGAAGGACATGACGAACACGCCACCCAGGCGCGTCACCAGCGTGACGAGGGCCATGATCAGAATAATGATAAAGGAGCCGTAACCGGCACTGTCGATACTCATTTCTTCTTCTCCATCCACACGGCACCCAGCACGCCACCGGCCAATGCGCCGACCACAACATGGCTGTTTTCAGGCAAGTAGCGGTGCGCCAGCAGCGACGACACGGCGGCCACGCCCCAGATCACCAGCATGCGCAGGTTTTTTTGCCCGCCGATCACCATTGCCAGCAAAAAGCAGCCCATCACCATGTCCAGCCCCAGGCTGACCGGGTCCTGGATTTCACTGCCAAAATACACCCCCAGCCAGCTGCCCAGCACCCAGGCCGCCCACAGTGCAAGGCCACCGCCCAGGATCAGGCCGATACCCGACTTGCCGCTGTTGAATGCCTGCATCGACATCGCCCAGTTGGCATCCGAGATCACCATCATTACCCCGTAGCGCTTGGCCGCAGGCAGCTCGCGCAGCCAGGGATACAAGGTCGCGCCCATCAGCAGATGGCGGGCATTGATAGCAAACACCGTGACGATCAGGGGCACTACCGGGACCTGCGCGCCCCAAAGATCAAGGGCACCAAACTGCGAGGCCCCGGCAAATACCAAAGCGCTCATCAACAAACTGGCGCTGTTGTCCAGACCGGTCTGGGCGGCAGCCAGACCGAAGGCCACACCGAACACCACTACAAACATGGAAATGGGCAACAGCTGCTTGAAACCATCCCCTACCTCGGCCCAGTTCAGCTCGGCCACGCTTTTATCACTGCTCGACAACACACCACCCCTTCTGCGCTACGCCACACTGTTTTTATGCCCGCATTATGCGGGGCAGAATCTAATCCACAACAGCGTGCAGGTGTAAAAGGTGTCGCAATAGCATCCTTTACAGGGCGTTGTCAGGCATTGGCGGTGCTTTTGACGGGCCGGCTGAACCCGTTGACCACGATATACAGCAGCGGTCCCAGGGACACAAAAACAGCGGTAACCAGCAGATAAGGCAACACGGCGGCCAGCGAACGGCCTCTGGCCCGTGCATCCCGGTACATCCAGACGCAGGCCAGCACCGCCAGCAGATAAAGGTCGATCACCACCTGGGCCGTGTCAGGGCTGGACATCAACCCCATGCCAAAGGCCATCAGCGATTGCTGCGCCGTCCACATCGTGTAGCCCGTGTAGGCGGCAAAACCGAGCAGTGCGGCAAGTGCGAGATAGGGTCTGTTCATGGGTTTTCCTGCAAGGGGCGGCTGATGGAGAGCCAGTTAGTGATACTTTTGCCCGATCAGCAATGACCTCACAGGTCATGGACACCCGCCCTTGCCACTGCCAGAGTTGATCCATGAACAGCCAACCTTTCCCCCGTACCACGGCCCCGACCAGCGCCGGCCCGCAACTGCGCTTGCTGCGGCGTCAGGCCGGCTTGAGCCAGCTCGACCTGGCCATGATCGCGGGCATTTCCCAACGCCATTTGAGCTGCATTGAAACCGGCCGCGCCCGGCCCGGCCCCGGTACCCTGCACAACCTGCTGATGGCTCTGGAGCTACCGCTGGAGCAGTGCAACAGTCTGTTCCTGGCCTCGGGTTATGCACCCCGTTACGAAACCACTCCGTTGTCTTCACCGGCGATGGACGCCGTGCGGGACGCCATCAGCCATGTGTTGCATGCCAACAATCCGGCTCCGGCGATCGTGCTGGGCAGCCATTGGGAGGTGCTGGCTGCCAACGCCAGTACTGCAGCCCTGTTCAATCTGCTCGGGTTGCCCGCAGAGGCGGCCCAGGGTTTGAACCTGCTGACCACCCTGCTGCAACCCGGTGGCCTGGGGGATCACCTGATCAACCCCGGGCAAATCCGCAGCATTGCCTGGCAACGGGCGACCCGCGAGGCGCTGGACAATCCGGCCCTGGCCAGCCTGCTGCAAACCCTCACGCCACCACAGGCTTGCGAATCCGTCAGCAACGAGCTGCCACCCTTGGTATTGACGCGCATCGCGTCGCCCCGGGGCGAGCTGAATTTCATGTCCACGTTCACCACGTTCGGCATGCCGCTGGATATAACCGTGACCTCTTTGCGCATCGAGCATCTGATCCCTGCCGATACCAGAACCTGGCAGATCATGACCGCGGCTTATGAGCGGTCATCGGGCTGAAAATCCGTCAGTCCTGGCAAAAACGGATACGGTTGCCGAACGGGTCACACACCTCCAGCACCCGTCCCCAGCCCTGCTGGACAATCTGCGGGCGACCGTAGCCATAGCGCTTGGCCATTAACTCGTCGTGCAGCAGTTCGATATTGGCCATGGGTACGAATACCGTGGAACCAGGGCTGGCATCGCCATGATGCTCGGAAAGATGCAGCTGCAAGCCGCTGCGGCTGATGCCCAGGTACAGCGGCAAATCTGCTTCGAAGCGGTGCTCGAATTCGACGCTGAAGCCCAGGAAATCGAGATAGAACTCCCGGGCCTTGGCCTCATCAAACATCCGCAATATGGGGATGGGTCTGTCAAAGGTGACCGCTGGCGCCGCATTCTGCTCAGGCAGCCGTGCGCTGGCCGTGTTCCAGTCCTTGTAGCCCAGTTGCCTGGCAACCAGCTCAAGGGCGATGGCGTGGGTGACTTCCAGATTGCGCGCCTGCAGTGAGGTTCGCAGGCTCTTGGCCATCTGTTTAGCTTGCTCGATTGACAGCATCAGTGCTCCCGGGGGCGAAGATTTTTGGTGCTCGCGTTGCCAAACCTCGACCGTCAAGAGAGAGGGGACAGAGTCAGAAATTCATGCTTTCACCTTCCCTTGGGGAGCGAGCGGCGGGCAGCATCGGCCAGTGCCGATAGTACACAAGGGCTGCAACGGATTACAGCCGCAAAGCCCCCTGCCTGACATATGCTTGAAAGCACCTTCCGCGATCACTCAGGCAAACTTATGGGCTCGTCTTTCTTTTCATCCTGGACATTCTGGGCATTGCTTTCGGCGGTTTTCGCCGCCATGACGGCGATTTTCGGCAAGATCGGCATCACCGGCATCAACTCGGATTTCGCCACCCTGCTGCGTACCGTGGTGGTGCTGGTGAGCCTGGCACTGATCCTGTACGCAACCGGTCAGTATCAGTCGCTGGGCTCCATTTCGGCGCGCAGTTATGTGTTTCTGGTGCTCTCGGGGCTGGCCACCGGGGCCTCGTGGATCTGCTATTACCGGGCACTGCAACTGGGCCAGGCGTCACTGGTGGCGCCGGTGGACAAACTCAGCGTGGTGATTGTGGCCGTGCTGGGCGTGACGCTGCTGGGTGAAAAGCTCGATCTTCGCCAATGGGCGGGGATCAGCCTGATTACCGTGGGTGTGGTGTTGCTGGCGTGGCGCAAATGACCACGGCCCTCAACGCCGGTGCGCCAGGGAGCGCACCAGCCTGTCCCCCAGGCTTTGCACGCTCTGCACCAGGATCACCAGCACCACGACCGTGGCAAACATGACCTGGTTGTTGAAGCGCTGATAACCGTAGCGGATCGCCAGATCCCCCAGACCGCCGCCGCCAATGATCCCTGCCATGGATGAAAAGCCGATCAGCATCACCAGTGTCAGGGTAATCCCGGCCAACAGTGCGGGCAGTGCTTCGGGTAGCAGCACCTTGAAAATCACATGCCAGATATCGCCCCCCATCGCCAGGATGGCTTCGATGCGGCCCTTGTCGACTTCGTCCAGGGCGTTTTCAACGATACGGGCAAAGAACGGAAAGGCGCCAATAGTAATAGGTACCACCGCAGCCGTGCTGCCCAGTGTTGTGCCGACCACCAGCCGGGTCAGCGGGATCAGGGCAATCAGCATCACCACAAACGGCAGCGAACGGCCGATGTTGACCGCCCCGCCCAGGCAGTTGTTGAGCCGGGGCATCGGGTACAGGCCATCGCGGCGGCTGATAAACAGCAACACCCCCAGCGGCAAACCGATCAACAGGGTGAAGAGCCCCGCCAGTACTACCATATAGAGGGTTTCACCGGTGGCATTGAGCACCAGTTGCAAGATGTCACTCCACTCGTTCATGCGGTTCATAGTCGCTCCACCCTGACGCCGCGCTGCTTGAGAAAATCCATGACCCGGTGCAATTTCGGCTCACCGCCGCCCTGGCCCAATGACACCCGCAAGCGCCCCACTCGCCGCCCGCCAATGGTTTCGACGCCACTGGCCAGCAGGTTCACCTGCACGCCTTGTTTCTGCACCAGTTCATCCAGCACGGGAGCGGCCAGCAGGTTGTCAAAAAAGCTCAATTCCAGCGTCTGGCTGTCCTTGCCCAATGTCGAGCTATAGCCCGGCAACAGTGAGCGCCCCAGGCTCGATTGCGGATTGGCGAGCAGCTGCGCAATCGGCCCAGCCTCGACCAAGCGGCCGTTGGCCAGTGAGGCGGCGTGATCACAGATGGCCTTGACCACATCCAGTTCATGGGTGATCAGTACAATGGTCAGCCCCAGCTGACGGTTAATATCGCGCAACAACTCCAGGATCGACGCCGTGGTCTCCGGGTCCAAAGCGCTGGTGGCCTCATCGGACAGCAGATAAGCCGGGCGCGCAGCCAGGGCGCGGGCAATCCCTACCCGCTGCTTCTGACCGCCGGACAACTGCGATGGAAACGCCAGCGCCTTGTCACTCAGGCCCACCAGGTCGAGCAACTCCCGCACACGCTCCGTGCGTTGTGCCTTGGCCACCCGGGAGATTTCCAGAGGCACGGCAATGTTGTCGAACACTGTGCGCGAGTGCAGCAGGTTGAAGCCCTGAAAAATCATGCCGATGCGCTGGCGTTGCTGGCGCAGCTCGCTGTCGGACAAGGCCGTGAGGTCCTTGCCGTCGAGCAGGATGCGCCCGCTGCTGGGGCGCTCGAGCAGATTTAGGCAACGCAGCAAAGTCGATTTACCCGCACCGCTGCGCCCGAGAATGCCGTAGATCGCGCCATCGGGGATGCTCAGCGACACCTGATCCAGTGCAGGTGCCTGCCCTGCCCGATAGGTTTTGCCCAACTGCTCGACAATGATCATGGCTTGGCGTCCAGCGCTGCCACCGGAATCACCGAACCGGCGTAATTGTCGGTAATAAATGTGCTCACCTGCGGTGAAGCCAGGTCCTTGGCCAACTGTTTGATCCGCGGGTCATCCTGCAGCTTGAGTGTGGTCACCACGATATTGGCGTACGGGTTGTGCTCGACCTTCTCCAGCCCCAGCGCATCCTGGGCGGGTACCAGGCCCGCTTCCAGTGCGTAGTTGCCGTTGATTACCGCCAGATCCACATCGTCCAGCGATCGCGGAATCTGCGGTGACTCGATTTCCAGGATCTTCAGTTGTTTGGGGTTTTCGGCGATGTCCTTTGGCGTTGCCTGATTGGCGGCCGGATCATTGAAACCGTCCTTGAGCTTGATCAGGCCGTTGTCCTGCAGCAGATACAGGGCGCGGCTCAGGTTAGTGACGTTATTGGGCACGGCGACCGTGCCCTTTTGCGGCACCTGATCGAAGGCTTTATGGCGGTGCGAGTAAATCCCCAGCGGCTCGATATGCACCGTTGCCGCCACGGCCAGTTTTACGCCAAGGGCCTGTTCCTGAGAGCGCAGATAAGGCAAGTGTTGAGTGTAATTGGCATCTACATCGCCATGCACCAGCAGCTCGTTGGAGTTGACCCCGGGTGGAATCTCGATGATCTTGAGGTTCAGCTGCGGGTCGATTTTTTGCACGTATTCGAGAATCTGCGCATGGGGCACAGCGTCTGCTGCGACCCGTAAAGGCGCCTGCGCCTGCACATTGAAAGCAGCGGTCAGCGCGCCCAGCACGGCCAGGGTCAAGCCTGTTTTTTTAATCATGTTCACGGTCCTTGCTCAAATGAGGGCTCAAGCGCTCAGCGCGTTGGGAATTAATGCGTCGGCGTAATAACGTTGGGCAACATCGGGGTGCGAGCGCAGGCGGCCCTTGAGGTAGTTCCAGCCGACATCGCGAAACAGCGGATTGGCCGGGTCACTGGCCGGGCCCCGCGCCTCGCGCAGCAACGCCGCCGGCAAGGGGTAAAGCGGCACCACGGCATCCAGTTGCGCGCCCAGGAAAAACGCGATCGACAGGCGCTCGCTGCCCTGGGCGGGCGACTGCACACGGTGCACCGTGGCGCGCAAATAACCGTTGGTGGCCAGCTCCAGCAATTCGCCGATATTCACCACCAGGGTATTGGCCCGTGGCAGCACGTCGATCCAGCGGCCCTCCTCGATTTCGACCTGCAAGCCGGCCTGTTGGTCCTGCAGCAAAAAGCTCAGAAAACCCGAATCCTTGTGCGCGCCTACACCCTGGTGGCTGTCGTCCGGGGCCTGGCCCGGATAGCGCATCAGCTTGATATGCTCGTTGGGTTTGTCACCGTACAGCTGGTCAAATGCCTCTTGCGGCAAAGCCAGCGCCTGGGCGAAGGCTTGCAGCAAGCGCAGCGACATGGCGGTCATGGCCTGCTGCCAATCCAGCAGCAGGGGCTTGAGCGCGGGCAGCGCCTGCGGCCACTGGTTGGGACCTTGCAAACGCGCCCAGTACGGGCTGTTTTCATCTAGAGGCAGCGCTTGCCGCTCAGCGCCCAGATCGAACTGTTCGCGCAGGTCGGGTTTGCCCCGGGTGATCTCGGAAGCGGCACGGTTGTAACCGCGAAAATGCGGGGAGTTGATCATGCCGACTGCGGCTTTTTCACTGTCCGGCAAGGCAAAAAACTGGCGGGCGTGGTCCTGTACTTGCTGCAACAAAGCACTGTCGATGCCGTGTCCCGTCAGGTAGAAAAATCCCACATCCCGGGCCGCATGACGCAAATCGTCAAGCAAGCCCTGACGCTGCGCGGCAGTGCCTTCAAGCAATGACAGGTCCAGGGTTGGCAAAGCGATGATGTCTCGAGTATGCGGCATGGCTCACTCCCATGTTGAGCTGCTGAAAGGCCCTGGACCTGTAGATGTCCGGCGTTGACTTAAAGCTAAACGATCTTAAAAACTGGTAATAAATATCGTTTTTGCATTAGCTTAGTGTCATTTCAAGCAGCCTTTTTTGTATGCCTTGGCACTTGAGAACCGCGGGCTATATGGCACCACGACACTTTCAGACAGATACGCGGCCCAGGGAGTGACTTTTCCTGCACGCCAATCCTAGTATTGCCGCGCGTCACCCTGCCCCTAAAAAAATAACGTATGGAAACTCAGCAAATGCCCTTCACCCGTACTCTTCTGGCCCTGTCTTTGGGCATGGCTTTACTGCAAAACCCGGCCTTCGCCGCACCGCCACTGTCGATGGTCGACGGCGTTGCCCAAGTCAACACTCAAGACAGCAACGCCTGGGTCGAGATCAATAAAGCTGCGTTCGTGCACAACATTGGCGTGTTGCAAGCCACTGTCGGCGACAAATCGAAAATCTGCGCCGTGCTCAAGGCCGATGCCTACGGTCATGGCATCGGCCTGCTGATGCCTTCGATCATTGCCACCGGCGTACCTTGTGTGGGTGTGGCCAGCAACGAAGAAGCCCGTGTGGTACGTGAAAGCGGTTTCAGGGGCCAACTGATCCGTGTACGCACGGCAGCACTCAGCGAGCTGGAAGCAGCGCTGCCGTACAATATGGAAGAGTTGGTGGGTAACCTTGATTTCGCCGTCAAAGCCAGCCTGATTGCCGAAAAACACGGTCGTCCGCTGGTTGTGCACCTGGGCCTGAATTCCAGCGGCATGAGCCGCAACGGCGTGGAAATGACCACCGCCGAGGGCCGGCGCGACGCCGTCGCCATCACCAAGGTGCCGAACCTGGAAGTGCGCGCGATCATGACCCACTTCGCCGTTGAAGATGCCGACGACGTGCGCGCCGGGCTCAAGGCGTTCAACGAGCAGGCGCAGTGGTTGATCAATGTCGCAGAACTCGACCGCAGCAAAATCACCCTGCATGCGGCCAACTCGTTCGCCACCCTGGAAGTGCCGGAATCGCACCTGGACATGGTTCGCCCTGGCGGCGCGTTGTTCGGCGACACGGTGCCGTCGCACACCGACTACAAGCGCGTGATGCAATTCAAGTCCCACGTGGCTTCGGTCAACAGCTACCCCAAGGGCAACACCGTGGGCTACGACCGCACCTGGACACTGGGCCGCGACTCGAAGCTGGCCAATATCACCGTGGGTTACTCCGATGGCTATCGCCGCGCCTTTACCAACAAGGGGATCGTGCTGATCAACGGCCATCGTGTGCCGGTGGTGGGCAAGGTGTCGATGAATACGCTGATGGTCGATGTGACTGACGCGCCGGATGTCAAAAGCGGTGACGAAGTGGTGTTGTTCGGGCAACAGGGCAAGGCCGAAATCAGCCAGTCGGAAGTTGAAGACATCAACGGTGCATTGCTGGCCGACCTTTATACGGTGTGGGGCAACTCCAACCCGAAGATCCTGGTCGAGAAGTAAGGACTGCGTAAACAAAGCCCCTCACCCTAGCCCTCTCCCGGAGGGAGAGGGAACTGACCGCACGCGGCCTCAATATCTTCACAAATCGGCCCCCTCTCCCTCCGGGAGAGGGTTGGGGAGAGGGGCTTTCAGCCATCACTTTTTCCCCAGCTTGTAGCCCCTGACGGACGAAGCGAGGCTGCGTCCGGCTGCGAAGCAGTCGCAAAGCCATCGCGTACGGCTTTTCTGACACACCGCGCAACATTCCCGAGCGCACGCTAATGAGAAGCGCTATCATTGCGATCCTTGTCAGTGTCTGCTCCGGGATTGCAATCGATGCTCACGTCTTCCCCTTCCTCACGCCATGCCGTGGGTGAGTTCTATGTTCAGCATCACGGCTGGGTGGTGCAGTTGCTGCGCCGCAAGCTGGGCAATCAGGAGCAGGCTCTGGATCTGGCCCAGGACACTTTTGTACGCATGCTGCGTACCGACACACCCGCGCCGCTGCGCGAACCCCGGGCCTATCTCACCACCATTGCCAGCCGTCTATGCGGCCAGTACTTCCGTCGTCAGGCGCTGGAGCGGGCCTATATGGAATCCCTGGCGCTCCTGGAGCCGCCGCTTGTGCCCTCCCCCGAGTCTCGCCTGCTGGTGCTGGAGGCGCTGGACGCCGTCGGCCAGGTGCTCGATGGCCTGGGCGCAAAAGTGCGGGAGATTTTTTTACTGTCGCAACTGGACGGCCTGACCTACCCGCAAATCGCCGAACGCATGGGCCTGACCGTCAACGTGGTGCAAAAAGCCATGCTCAAGGCTTACCGACACTGCTACAGCGCGGTCTACACCGGGTGAGTCTGTTCGAGCCCGCCAACACCCAGCGCCTCGACCAGGATGTGGTCGAGCAAGCCTTGCAGTGGATGGTCACCGTGCAATCGGGCGTCAGCACCGAGGCCGAGCGTCTGGCCTGCCAGCATTGGCGCGCGCAATCCGCGCAACATGAACTGGCCTGGCAGCGCCTCGCCGGGCTTAATACCGACATTCGCGACAGCACCCGCATGCTGCCTGCCGCCGGTGCCCGGACGTTGCTGCGCTCGCGCAATGCCCCGGGCAGACGCACGCTGCTCAAGGGCTTTGCCGGCCTGGGCGTGATGCTTGCCAGCGGCTACGGGGTGCAGGAACGGGTGCTGCTGCCAGAGCTGTTGAGTGACTATCGCACCGCCACCGGCGAGCGGCGCCAGTTAACTCTGGCACAGGGTGTCGACCTGACCCTCGACACCCACACCGCCCTTGATACCCGCACCACCGCCGCTGGCACCGAACTGTTCCTGAGCCTGGGCCGCGTGCTGGTCAGCGGTGGCGATATCAGGCTCAGCACCGCCAATGGCCAGGTGCTGCCCGCGCCCCGCTCACGCCTGGTGATCAGCCACAACCTGCCGTGGCAGGCTGGCACCCAGGTCCAGGTGCTGACCGGCAGTGCATCGATCAAGCTGGCACGGGGCGACAGCTTCAGTCTGAATGCCGGCCAGCAGGCAACGTTCGACAGCCAGACAGACAGCGCACCCCGCCCGGTCATGGCAGGCGCCGATGCCTGGGTCAACGGCCTGCTGATCGCCGAGCGCATGCCACTGGGCCAGGTGATTGCTCAGCTCAACCTCTACCGCCGTGGTGTGGTGCGCTGCGACCCGCAAGTCGCGGCATTGCAGGTGTCGGGGTCGTTCTCCATCGACCGCCCCGATGCCAGCCTCGACCTGCTCACGCGGGTGCTGCCAATCCGCGTGCAGCGGGTGTTTGGCTACTGGGCCAACGTGGTCGCGGCCTGAAAATAATTATTTTCAATACCGCCGGCAGTTTTTCTTATCTGGTGCATCAAGTTCAGGGAAGACGCTGATTAACAGCGCAACGCCGACCCTTTTCACACATGGACAGTCTTTATGCACAGCCGACTTACCCCCCTCGCCGGTGCCTTGCGCACCTTTGTATTCGGTTTATCCATTGCCACGGCCAGCCAGGGCGCGTTCGCAGCCCCAGGCAGCGAGCATGTCTACAGCATTGCGCCGGGCAGCCTGGACGCGGTGCTGGGCAGCTTTGGCCAACAGTCCGGCGTGATGATCGCGGTGGACTCGAGCCTGACTACAGGCATCCGCAGCAGTGGCTTGAGCGGCAACTTTGCAGTCGACGAGGGACTGCAGCGGCTGCTCGCCCCGCTGGGCCTGCAAGCGGTCACTGACGGCGACGGTTACCGGGTTATTGCCAGACCTGCGCAAGGCAACGGTGAACTGCAATTGCAGGCCACCCAGGTCACCTCCAACCAGCTCGGTACCCTCACCGAAGGCAGCGGCTCGTATACCCCCGGCACCATCGCCACGGCCACACGCATGGTACTGACGCCACGGGAAACGCCGCAGTCGATCACCGTGATTACCCGCCAGCATATGGATGATTTCGGCCTCAACTCCATCGATGAGGTGATGCGCCATACCCCTGGCATCACCGTCTCGACCTTCGACAGCGAGCGCACCAACTACTATGCCCGCGGTTTCTCGGTCGAGAATTTCCAGTACGACGGCATTCCCACCCTGCGCAACTCGGCGTACTCGTCGGGGCAGACCCTGAGTGACATGGCCATCTACGACCGCGTGGAAATCCTCAAGGGTGCCACCGGCCTCTTGACCGGTGCCGGAGCGCCGGGGGCGACGATTAACCTGATCCGCAAAAAACCGACCCGCGAATTCAAGGCCAGCATCGATGTCGGTGCCGGCAGTTGGGATAACTACCGCACCCAGGTCGACGTCAGCGGCCCGCTTACCGACAGCGACAACATTCGCGGCCGTGCCGTGGCGGCCTACCAGGACAAGCACTCGTTCATGGACCGCTACGAGCGCAAGACCGGGGTCTATTTCGGCACCCTCGAAGCCGACCTCAGCGATGACACCCTCCTGACCCTGGGCTTTGATTACCAGAACAACGACCCCCACGCCTCGGGCTGGTCGGGCAGCCGCCCGCTGTTCGACCGCAACGGCGAGCGTATCGACGTCAAGCGCTCGTACAACAACGGCGCCAACTGGAGCCGTTGGGAGCAGACCACCCAGAGCGTGTTCGCGACCCTGGAGCACAGCTTCGCCAACGGCTGGGTCGGCAAGGGCCAATTGACCCATCAGGTCAACAGCTACGATGCGCCGCTGGGTTCGGTCATGAGCGGCCCCTTCCCGGCCACCGGCCTGTCGTCGATCTATGCCAACAAATTCACCGGGAACACCCGCACCGACGCCGCCGATGCCTACTTCAGCGGCCCCTTCAGCCTGGCTGGCCGCGAGCATGAACTGGTGATCGGCGCATCGGCCTCCAGCGCCCACTGGCAAGGCAAGGACTACGGCAACCCGACCTTCCTCAGCGCCAACGTCATTGATTTCTGGAACTTCGACGGCAAGACCACCGAGCCGGACTGGGGCGCACCGACCCAATACAACGACACCACCACACGCCAGACCGCAGGCTACATCAGCGCACGCTTCAACCTGACCGACGACCTTAACCTGCTGTTGGGCACACGGCTGGCCAACTACTGGCTGACCGGGGATTACCACACCACCGAGACCGGCCGCCTCGTGCCTTACGTGGGTGTTACCTACGACCTGAACGACAACTTCACCGCGTATGCCAGCTATACCGACATTTTCATGCCGCAAACCTACAACCGCGATCGCAACAACAAAGTGCTTGAGCCCGATGAAGGCAAAAACTACGAAGTGGGAATCAAGGGCGAGTTTTATGGCGGCAGGTTGAACACCAGCCTGGCCTATTTCGAGGTACATGAAAGCAACCGCGCCGAACCGGACGCCGAGTACAACGCCGATCCGACCAACCCGTCGATCCTCTATGCATCAGTCGGCACCAAGGCCAAGGCCAAGGGCTTCGAAGCCGAGATGTCCGGCGAACTGGCACCGGGCTGGCAGGCCCAGGCCGGCTTTACTCACAAGGTCATTCGCGGCAGCGACGACGAAAAAATCTCGACCTGGGAGCCCGAAGACCAGTTGAGCCTCTACACCACCTATAAATTCAAGGGGCCGCTGGACCGCTTGACCATCGGTGGCGGCGCGCGCTGGCAGAACCGCAGCTGGCAGAACATCTACAACCGCGCCAAAGACCAGTACCAGGACTTCAGCCAGGACGCCTACTGGCTGGTCGATGCGATGGCCAAGTACCAAATCAGCGAGCACCTGTCCACCACAGTCAACGTCAATAACCTGTTCGACAAGCAGTACTACACCAATATCGGCTTCTATAACACGGCGTATTACGGTGATCCGCGCAATGTAATGGTCAATACCCGCTGGGATTTCTAAGGCGCATTTTTTGCGCCCGCTGGACACTCAAGCACTGACCCAGCGCTACTCGAGATCTCCCAATGGAATAATCTGCGCGCTGCCATGGCGCACTCCGCGCTCGGCCATCACCTGGCGCGTGAGCTGCGCCACCTCGCCGACCGTGCCCTTGAGCACCGAGACTTCCATGCATTTGCCCTGGTCCAGGTGCACATGCAAGGTCGACAGGGTCAGGTCATGGTGCTCGTGAAAGGCCGTATTCAGACGTTTGGACAGCTCCCGGGTGGCGTGGTCATAGACGTAGCTCAAGGTCGCCACGCAGGCGCTTTGCAGGTCGCCCTGCTCCGGTTCCAGCAGGCCGGCGCGCAATAAATCGCGGATGGCCTCCGAGCGGCCCTGGTAGCCGTGGGTGCCCACCCGTTCATCAATGGCGGCCAATAAAGCATCGTCCAGCGAAATAGTGACCCTCTGCATCTAATCGGCCTCGCAGTTATGAACTTTTGACATAGACTTCATACCCAGCATCTGATCAGGCCACCGGCCATCAACTGAGGGAGACGCAGTGTGAAGCAGTCATGGACTAAAAAACAGCTGACCTTATGGATGATTGGAGCCTGCCTGAGCGCAGGTTTGTCGACTGCATGGGCGGGCGATCCAGCCCCCACACTGACCTACTCGTGGCCAACCAATGCCGGGCCGCTGGACCCTCGCGGCTATTCGCCGAACCAGATGTATGCCCAGGCCATGGTCTATGAACCGCTGGTGCGCTATACCGCCCAAGGCACCCTGGAACCCTGGCTGGCCACGTCGTGGACGGTGTCAGCGGACGGCAAGACCTATACCTTCACCCTGCGCGACGGCGTGACCTTCAGTGATGGCAGTCCGTTCAACGCAGCTGCAGCCAAGGCCAACCTTGACGCGGTGCTCGCCAACAGCAAGCGCCATCAGTGGATGGAACTGGTTTCTACCCTGGAACGCGTCGAAGCACCGGACGCACACACCCTGGTGCTGGTACTCAAACACCCCTACTACCCGACCCTGATGGAACTGGCGCAAGTTCGCCCGTTGCGCTTTGCCGCCCCCGACGCCAAACCCGGTGTGCCGGTGGGCACCGGGCCCTGGGTACTGACGCAAACCCGGCGCGGCGAGTTCGACCGTTTCGAGCGCAACCCGCACTACTGGGGGGTCAAACCGGGCTACGCCGCGGTGCTGGTCAAAGTCATCTCCGACCCGGACAGCCGCGCCATCGCCCTGCAAACCGGTGAAATCGACCTGATTCAGGGTGCCGACGGCGAAATATCCCCCGGCACCTTTGTGCGCCTGCGCGATTCGGGTTTCAAGACGGCCATTTCCGCACCGCTGGCCACCCGTACCGTGGCGATGAACACGGACCTGGCCCCGACCAATGAACTGGCCGTACGCCAGGCGATCAATCAGGCCGTGGACAAGGACACCATCATCGCCAAGGTGCTGCACGGCCAGGAGCCCCGTGCCGATACACTGTTCGCCAGCAACATGCCGTATGCCGACCTGGGCCTCAAAGCCCTGCCCTACGCCCCTGAACAGGCGAAACAAACCCTGGAAGCGGCGGGCTGGAAAATCCCTGCAGGCAAACGCATTCGCGAAAAAGACGGCCAGCCGCTGAGCACCGAACTGGTGTTTCTGGGCCCCAGCGCCCTGCAAAAAAATCTCGCCGAAATCATTCAGGGTGAACTGGCCAAGGTCGGCATCGACGTCAAGTTGCGCGCCGAAGAAGACGGCGCCCTGGTACAGCGCCAGCGCGAGGGCAAGTTCGGCATGATCTTCGCCGACACCTGGGGCGCACCCTATGACCCGCACTCCTTTGTCAGTTCCATGCGCTACGCCGGCCACGCCGACTACATGGCCCAGCGCGGTCTGCCGATGAAGCCGGCCATCGACCGGAAAATCGCCGAAGTACTGGGCGAAACCGATGAGGGCAAACGGGCCGACGATTACCGCGAGATTCTCACCACCCTGCACGATCAGGCCGTGTACCTGCCAATCTCACATCTGACGGCCATCAGTGTCAGCGCTGACAACGTCGACAACGTGCAATTCGGCAGCACGCTGTTTGACGTGCCGTTTGAAGTCATGCACCCAACCACCGGGAAGCCCTAAACCATGCTGCGCTATATCATCCTGCGGCTTGTGCTGCTGATCCCGGTGTTGCTGGGGGTGTCCTTGATCGTCTTTGTGCTGCTGCACCTGGGCAACGGCGACCCGGCCCTGGACTACCTGCGCCTGTCGCAGATACCGCCCACCGACGCCGCGCTGGCCGAGGCGCGCCATGCACTGGGCCTGGACCGGCCACTGCCCGAGCAATACCTCACCTGGTTGTGGAACGCCGTGCATCTGGACTTCGGCATCTCCTATATCACCGGGCGCCCGGTGCTCGATGACATCCTCTATTACCTGCCCGCGACCCTGCAACTGGGCGGACTGGCGTTACTCACCACGCTGGTGATGAGCATTCCCCTGGGCCTGGCTGCGGCCCGCTGGAAAGGTCGCTGGCCCGATCAGGTGGTGCGTTTCATCACCTTTATCGGTGTATCCATGCCTAACTTCTGGCTGGCATTCCTGCTGATTGCCCTGTTCTCGCTGTGGTTGGGCTGGTTGCCGCCGATGGGCCGTGGCGGCCCGCAGCATCTGCTGATGCCGGTGCTGGCGATTGCCCTGATGTCGATGTCGATCAACGCCCGGCTGCTGCGCGCCAGCCTGCTGGATGTACGTGAGCATCGACACGTGTTCTACGCCCGGGCCCGCGGCCTGAACGAAAAACGCGTGTGGCGTGACCATATTCTGCGCAATGCCTGGATGCCGCTGGTGACCGCCACCGGCATGCACATCGGCGAGTTGCTCGGTGGCGCGCTGGTGATCGAAACCATCTTCGCCTGGCCCGGCGTTGGACGTTTCGCCGTCAGCGCCGTGCTCAACCGCGACTTCCCGGTCATGCAGTGCTTCACCCTGCTGCTGACCACACTGCTGGTGCTGTGCAATCTGGTGGTGGACATCTGCTACGCCTGGCTCGATCCGCGCACACGTTTCTCGGGGGTGATGGCATGAGCACCCTGGCTGCTGTTTACACAGGCAAAAAAAACGGGGCGCGCATCGGTTATGGGCTGGTCGCCCTGCTGCTGTTGATGGCGCTGTTCGGCCCCTGGCTGGCGCCTTACGACGCCACCCTGGTGAATCTCGACGAACGCCTGCTGCCCGCCAGCGCCAGCCATTGGCTGGGCACCGACCACCTGGGGCGCGACGTACTCTCGCGACTGATTGTCGGCACGCAACTGTCCCTGGGCAGCGTGGTGCTGGTGCTGGGTCTGGTACTGGTGCTGGGCGTGGTGATTGGCGGTATCGCAGGGATTGTCGGGGGCAAGGTCGACATGTTCCTGATGCGCCTGTGCGACATGTTCCTGACCTTCCCCACCCTGGTGCTGGCGTTCTTTCTGATCGCCTTGCTGGGTACCGGCCTGACCAACGTGATTATCGCCATCGCCCTGTCCCACTGGGCCTGGTATGCACGTATGGTGCGCGGCATGGTCCTGGCCCAGCGCAACCGTGACTATGTGCTGGCGTCGCAACTGGCCGGTGCCTCGCGCCTGACCCGGCTGCGCCAGCATGTGATGCCCAACGTCGTGGGGCAATTGCTGGTGCTGGCGTCGATGGATATTGGCCATATGATGCTGCATGTCTCGGGTTTGTCCTTTCTCGGCCTGGGCGTCAGCCCGCCGACCCCCGAGTGGGGCGTGATGATCAACGATGCCAAGGAATTTATCTGGACCCAGCCGCAACTGCTGCTGTGGCCGGGCCTGATGATTTTTATCTCGGTGATGGCCTTCAACCTGCTGGGCGACGCCTTGCGCGACTGCCTTGACCCCAGCGTACTGGCGGAGATCAAGGAATGAAGCAGACATTGACCATTCGCGGCCTGACCCTCAAACACCGGCAACGCACCCTGGTCGACCGGGTCGAATTGACCCTCAAGGCGGGTCAGGTGCATGCGCTGGTCGGTGCCAGCGGTTCCGGCAAGTCGCTGACCAGCCTGGGCATCCTCGACCTGTTGCCCCCCGGCGTGCACTGCAGTGGCGCCAGCCTGTTGCTGGACGGCCAGGCGGTGGATGCTGCGCAATTGCGCGGGCGCCAGGTAGCGCTGGTGCTGCAAAACCCGCGCAGCGCCTTCAACCCGGTGCGTTCCCTGCGCCAGCACGCCCTCGAAACCCTCCACGTCCGTGGCCTGCAAGGGCTCGAGGCCGAACAACTGATCCAGGCCACGCTGCATGAAGTGGGCCTGCACGATGATCAGCGGGTACTGGACTCATTTGCCTTTCAACTGAGCGGCGGCATGCTGCAACGCATGATGATCGCCCTGGCCCTGCTCGCCGACAGCCGCTTCTTGCTGGCCGACGAACCCACCAGCGATCTCGATGTGGTCGCGCAGGCGCGCTTTCTCGACCTGCTGCAGCGGCTGGTAGAGCAACGCAACCTTGGCGTGCTGTTGATCACCCATGACATGGGCGTGGTGGCGCGCTGCGCCGATCAAGTCAGCGTCATGGCCCACGGGCGCATCGTCGAACAGGCCGATGTGCATCAGCTATTCAATGCCCCGCAAAGCCAGGAAGCGCGCACGCTGCTGGCGGCGCACCACTCATTGACAATGGAGAGCTGCGCGCCATGAGCTTTATTCAAGTACGTGACCTTGAGCACGGCTACAGCGCCGGCGGACTGTTCAGCAAACGGCATCGGGTGCAGGTGCTGAGCGGCTTGAATCTGGACCTGCACGAAGGTCAAAGCCTTGGCCTGCTGGGAGGCAGCGGCAGCGGCAAAAGCACCCTGGCGCGCCTGCTGATGGGCCTGGAAAGCGCCGACCGGGGCAGCATTGTGTTCAAGGGGCAGCCGCCGTTTTTGCAGCGTGTGCAGATGGTCTTTCAGGATGCGCTCAGCGCCTTCAACCCCCAGCGCAGCATTGGCTGGAGCATTGCCGAGCCTTTGCGCCATCTTTCAGACATGGACGCTGCAGCGTGCAGGGCCCGGGTTGAGCAATTGCTCCAGCAAGTCCAGCTGGAGGCCCGTGACATCGACAAACTTCCGGCACAACTGAGCGGCGGGCAACTGCAGCGCGCCGGTATTGCCCGGGCCATGGCGATCGGCCCGCAATTGATCATCCTCGATGAAGCCCTGTCCAACCTTGACCGGGTGCTGCAAGTGCAGATTCTGGATTTACTGGCCCAGGTACGACGCGAGTCCGGCACCGGTTTCTTGCTGATCACCCATGACCTGAGCCTGGTGCAGCGTTTTTGCCAGCGGGTGGTGGTATTGGCAGAGGGCAAGCTGGTGGAAGACCTGCCGGTCACGGCGCAGATGCGCTTTACCCACCCTGCTGCGCGGACCTTGCAGGAGGCAGTGTTGCCGGCGATGCCGAGGGCCAGGAGCGTTCGTGACCATGTTGATGCACGGACACTGGAAAAACTCTAACACCGTAAAACGTAAAACTGTAGCCGCTGACGAGGAACGAAGGCTGCGATCGGGCGCGAAGCGGCCGCAAAACCTCAGCACTCAATATATCTGCCACACCGAGTTGTATGATTTTACGAGCGCTTCGCGCCCGATCGCAGCCTTCGTTCCTCGTCAGCGGCTACAGGGGTTCAGAGGTTCAGAGGTTCAGAGGTTCAGAGGTTCAGGTCACGTTCCGCTTTTAACCTTGCTCCACACCCGTGTGCGCACCCGCTCAAGTTTCAGCGCCAGCGGCTCCAGCGGAAACAACGTTGCCATCACCTCTTTGCCTGGGTAGATATCCGGGTTGTCGCGCAACGACTGGTCCATCAGTGGCCTGGCGTCCTGGTTCGCATTGGGATATTTGAGGTAGGCCGAAGTCTGGGCTATCACCTGCGGGCGCAGCATGTAGTCGATAAAGGCCAGCCCCTGTTGCGGGTTGGGCGCGTCGTTGAGCAATACCAGGCTCTCAACCCAGATCGGCGCCCCTTCACGGGGGATGCTGTAGCGGATAGTGCGCCCATTGCCGGCCACCTGCGAGGCGGTTTTGGCGTCTTGCACCCCACCCGCCCAACCCACCACCACGCAAATGTTGCCATTGGCCAGGTCGGTGATGAATTTCGACGAGTCAAAATAGCGGATGTAAGGACGTAACGTCAGCAGCAACGCTTCGGCCTTGGCATAGTCCTGGGGTTGGTTGCTGTTGTACGGCAATCCCAGGTAGTGCAAGGCGATGGGAATGATTTCACCGGGGGCATCGAGCATGGCCACACCGCACTGGCTCAATTTGCTCAGGTTCTCGGGCTTGAAGATCAGGTCCCAGGAATCCACCGGCGCATCCGGCCCAAGAATCGCCCTGACCTTGTCGACGTCATAACCCACCCCTGTAGTGCCCCACAAATACGGCACGGCATAGCGATTGCCGGGGTCATTGCTCTGCATCTTGGCGAGGATGGCCGGGTCCAGGTGTACGCGGTTGGGCAACTGCCCCGGATCGAGTTCCTTGAGCACCCCGGCCTTGATCAGGTTGGGTAGCAGGTCACCGGTGGCCACAACAACGTCATACCCGCTGCGACCGGCCATCAGCTTGCTTTGCATCACATCGCTGTTGTCGAACACGTCGTACATCGAGCCTATGCCGGTTTCGGCCTGGAAGTTTTTCATCGTGTCCGGAGCGATAAAGTCGTACCAGTTGTAGATATTCACCTGAGGCCCGGCGGCTTGAACCAGGCTGCAACCCAAGAGCGCAGCCAGGGCAAGACCCGTAGTGTTTTTAGTCTTCATTGGCTGGCTCCGATCAACAGTTCTCGACGCCCGTCCGAGTGCTCTATCTGTTCGCCCGACAGCATCAAACGACGATCCTTGAGGTAATCGTAGTCACGCCGGGCAGCCTTGAGCTGATCCAGGTCCAGCTCTACAACATGGCGAACCTCATCGCGCCCTGCTTCAAACAGCACACGCCCGAACGGGTCGACCGCCATGCTGCCCCCGGCAAACACCAGGTCGTCATCCCCCGCCCCGACACGATTGACCATCACCGCAAACAGCTGGTTTTCCTGGGCGCGGGCCATGATCGCGGTGCGATGCACCGGGCCGTAGGGGTCCATATTGCCGTTGCTGACGATGACCAGTTCTGCCCCCAGTTGCGCCAGTGCGCGGCTGGTTTCCGGCAACTCGATGTCGTAGCAGATCAGCAGGCCAACCCGCACACCCCGCCAGAGCACGGTGGTAAAACGGTCGCCGGGGCTAAAGTCACTGCGCTCGCTTGGCCACAGATGGGTCTTGCGGTACTGCAACGCAATACCCTCTGGAGTCACCAGTACCGAGCTGTTGTAGAACCTGCCTTGATGCACTTCGGCAAATCCCAGCACCACCGCCACGTCACGCTGGCGCACGGCCTGCAACACAGTTTGCAGGGTCGCACCGTGCAAGGGCTCGGCCAGCTGCGCCAGTTGCGCGCCGCCGACAAAACCGCTCAGATGGGTCTCCGGGAACACCAGCAAATCGGTATCGCCAGCGCAGGTGGCGATGGCATTCAGTGTGCGCGACAGGTTATAAGCGGTGTCGCCGTCACGGCCTGGCAGTTGCACCAATTCAATTTTCATCTCGGTTCCTTGCACGGTGGGATGAGCCGAGTATGGTGCGCGGCACCGCGCCAATAAATGACTTCGATGGGGTAACACCCGGTGGGTAGTGAGATGAATCTGACCTTGCAGGATGTGGCCTGGCACGACGCGATGGGCCGCGTGATCGAAACCCTCGACCGGCCCAATTTCTGGACTGCGCTGGTACGTCTGCTGGGCCGCTATATACCCGTGGACAACTGGGTGGTGCTGATCTACAGCGCCGGCAAGCCGCAGGTTCTGGCCGAGTCCCCCGGTGCAGACGGTGGCATGGATTCGTTGTTCCAGGACTATCTCAAAGGCCTGTACCTGCTCGACCCGTTCTACATTGCCAACCGCGAAGCACCACAGAGCGGGTTAGTCCGCCTGCAGGACGTGGCCCCGGAGTGCTTTGCACAGACCGATTACTACCAGCGCTATTTCCGCCTGAATATCGTCACCGATGAAGTGCATATCAATGTGCAACTCGACCAGGGACGCACCCTAAGCCTGTCCCTGGGCAGCCAGTGCCGCTTCAGCCTGGAACACGGCGCGTTGCTGGGGCTGGTACGGCCCTGGGTAGCAGCACTGATGCGTCAGCGCCTGATGTTTGAACGCGACCCCGGGGAGGCGCCGGAGCAGCCTGGCAACTGGCAAAGCCGCCTTGAAGCGGCTGCCGAGCAGTTGACCACGCCGCTGACCGCACGGGAAATGGAAGTCGCCCTGCTGCTGCTAAGTGGTTGTTCGAACAAGGAAATCGCCCGCAAACTGGTGATTTCCGCCGAGACCGTCAAGGTCCATCGCAAGCACATGTACGGCAAGTTGGGAATCAAGTCACAGTCCGAACTGTTCTCGTTGTTTTTACAGGCGCAGGAGTAAAAAGTACCTACCGTCCCACGTCCTTGCAGTGTAAGTTTGGAAATGTTTTGTTTCATTTTTATGACTTATCTACCCTCACTGCCTGCCAAGGAATGCCCCGCACCATGGACTTTTCACTCAAGCAACTGGCCACCGCAACCCTGATGATGGCCAGCCTTGCTGCGTTCAGCACTGCAGCCAACGCCAGCATCACCCCGCAACAGAGCGCGGTCATCCTCAAGACCTTCAGCGACACCCTTATCACTGACTTCCGGCAGTTTCTGGGGGCGTTGGGCAAGAGCGAACTGGCGAAAAACGATAACCTGGGCCCGACCATCAGCGCCTTTCTCGACCACAAGGCCATGACTGCGGACCAGCAGAACGAAATCTATCGCCTGCTGGGGCTTTACACCCGCCTCAAATACGGCAAGGCCGCCACCGAAACCCTGCGTGAACTGGTGGCTATCCCCACCGTCAACCTGGACAACGTGCCCCAGTACGAGAACCCGCAATTTCTCAAGATCGCCGACAAGATCAAGGACCTCGCCAAGGCCTTCAACCTGAACTTTCGCAACATCGACAACCGTGTCTATGAAGTCTCCCTCGAAGGCAGTGGCGATGAAGTGGTCGGTATTCATGCCCATGCCGACGTAGTGCCGGTCACCCCGGAAAACTGGGTACTCAAGGACGGCACCCAACTCGACCCGTTCAAGGTTACCCTGATCGGTGACCGCATGTATGGGCGCGGTACCGAGGATGACAAGAACGGCATAGTGGTGGCGATGTACGCCATGAAAGTCATCAAGGAAGAACAACTGCCACTGGCCAGGCACTTCAAGTTGCTGATCGACACCACCGAAGAAACCAGCGGTGATGCCATCCCTTATTACTTCGAACACAACCCGGTGCCCAATTACAACCTGGCGCTGGATGGCGGCTACCCGGTGGTGATCGCCGAGAAAGGCTACGGCACCGTCATGGCCAGCTTTGCCCGGCGCAAGGGCGAAGGCCAGGGCGCAGAAATCATCTCGCTGACCGGCGGCATGGCCACCAACCAGATCCCGTCGACCTCGGTTGCCACCCTGGTCACCGACCAGCCTGCTGAACTGGCGGCCAGCCTGAACAAGGCCGGTGCTGAATATGCCAAGCGCAATGGCGGCGATTTCGAGGTCAATGCCAAGGTGGTGGGCAAAGATGTGCTGCTGACCGTGACCGGCGTCTCGGCCCACTCCTCGGAACCCGAGTCGGGGGTCAACCCGGTGGCACGGATGCTCGATTTTATCAGCAGCGTTGACGGCCAGATTGCCCTCAAGCACAACCACATCACCGATGCTGCGCACTATGCAGCCGACAACTGGGGCCTGGACTACAAGGGCGGCAAGCTGGGGATAGGTTTTGCCGATGAGTTTATGGGGCTGCTGACCACCTCACTGACCTTTGTGGGGCTGGACGACAAGGCGCTCAAATTGGCGGTCAACCTGCGCGTGCCCAAGGGCAAATCGCCTGAAGCACTGAAAGCGCAGATTGCCGGGAAACTGGCGGCCTGGAGCAAAAGCCAACAGGTGCCGGTGATCTTCGACTACAGCATCGCCGAGCCGATGTACCGCAACCCCGAGGGTGAGTGGGTCAAAGCGTTGCTGGCCGTGGCCAGTGAAAACCTGGGCATGGAGCACAAGTTCGGTACTTCGGCGGGTGCGACCTCGGTGCATGAACTGCCCAACGGCGTGCAATTCGGCCTGGCCATGCCGGATGTGAAATACACCGGGCATACGGACAATGAGTTCAAGACTGTCGAGCAGTTTATGCTGGACCTGCAGATCGTCACCGAGATGATGGCCCGGGTGGGGCAGTTGCCCAAGCTCTGAACCAGATGCTTGGGTAAACCTCAGGTTCTGAAGGCTGCGCAACACCTGTGGGAGCTGGCTTGCCTGCGATGCAGACGACGCGATTTAACTGCTGCACCGCGCCGATTCCATCGCGAGCAAGCCCGCTCCCACAATGATCCTGCAAGCCTTAGATTGTGGCACCCGCTGAGGCTTTCCAGCCCACCTGCTGCAATGCCGCCAGCAAACGCTCGGGTTTGAGCGCCAGCACGGTGTTGCCACAGCCCGTCAGGTCATCGGCACCGAGCATGGCATTGAGTATCGCCTCTTCTACTGCATCCGCCGCTGCCACAAACAGCGGCGAGATATAGTCGTTGTTGACCATCTGCAATGCCGTGGTCGGCTCACCCGGATGGCCGAAGTTGGCTGCCGGCAAGTTGCTGTTACCCACTGCAAAGGCAATAAAAATATCACCGCTGGAGTCTTCGGTGCCGCCCCCCACTCGCGCCAGCCCGACACTGGCACGCTGCGCCAGACGGGTACACTGGTGTGGCAACAACGGCGCATCGGTAGCGATGGTAATCACGATCGAACCCATGCCCGGCACACCCACATTTTTCTCGCTCTTGAACGGCGACGGCACATCATCGAGGACGGTACCGACCGGGTACCCCCCCACTCGCAAGGCTTCGCGCACACCATAGTTGGCCTGCACCAGCGCACCGACGGTCCAGCCACCCTGCTCCGGGCTCAGTACCCGCGAGGAAGTGCCAATGCCACCCTTGAACTCGTGACAGATCATCCCTGTGCCACCGCCCACATTACCCTCCTGCACCGGGCCTGACCTGGCATCCTGCAACGCAAGTTGCACATGCTCGGCCGTAACATGCTGGCCCCAGATATCGTTCAGGGTACCGTCGTAGGTTTCCAGCACCACGGGCATGCACCAGTAGGTGTGCTGCTTGCCCAGTTCGCGCTCGGCCGCCACCAGCGCATCGCGCACCACGCCAACACTGTGGGTGTTGGTATAGGCAATCGGCGAGGTCAGCAAACCGGCTTCGCGAATCCACTCCAGGCCCGTGGCGTCGCCGTTGCCATTGAGCACATGCACGCCGGCAAAGCACGGTTGCAGATGTGTGGCTCCCGCACGCGGTTCAATCACGGTGACACCGGAATGGATAGAAACGTCGCCGGTTTCCAGGTTGAGCGTGTGATGACCTACTCGCACACCCGGCACGTCGGTAATGGCGTTGAACACGCCGGGGGTGCCCGAACCGATGGTGATGCCAAGCTCACGGATACGCATGGTGCTGTTCTCGTCGTTCGATTAAGTACGGCCAGTGTAGAAACCTGGCCGGCGCTTGACGATAACCCCCATGCACTACCCCCGGGGGGTTACTTGTCCGACTTGATGCTGGTCCACACCCGGGTGCGCACACGCTCCATTTTTTGCGGCAACGGTTGCACTACATACAAAGACTTGAGTGCCTCGCTGGTCGGGGTCAGGTTGGGGTTGGCGGTGATGTCCTTGTTGATCAGCGCCAGCGAGTCCTTGTTGGCATTGGGGTAGCCCAGAAAATCGCTGATCCCGGCAATGACCTTGGGCTCCAGCAGGTGGTTGAGAAACTCGTGGGCCTCTTCGACGTTTTTCGAACTTTTAGGGATGGCGAAGGTGTCAAACCAGATCGGCGCCCCCTCCTTGGGCAAGCGCCAGTCCACCACCACGCCGTTGCCCGACTCTTTGGCGCGGTTGCCAAACTGGTAGAAGCTGCCGGAATAACCAATGGCCACGCAGATGTCGCCATTGGCGATATCGGTCATGTATTTGGCGGAGTTGAAGTAGGTCACGTAAGGGCGGATCTTGAGCATCAGCGCCTTGGCTTTTTCATAATCGGCCGGGTTCTGGCTGTTGGGGTCCAGGCCCAGGTAGTGCAACGCCAACGGCAGGATTTCCGAAGGCGAATCGAGCATCGCCACGCCGCAGGATTTCAGCTTGGCCATGTTCTCGGGCTTGAACACCAGGTCCCAGCTGTCCACCGGGGCATTTTCCCCCAGCGCCGCCTTGACCTTGGCCGGGTTGAAGCCGATCAGCACCGTACCGTACATATACGGTACGGCGTACTGGTTGCCGGGGTCGTTGGTGTCCAGCAGCTTGAGCAGGGCCGGGTCCTGGTGCTGCCAGTTGGGCAGCATGCTCTTGTCCAGTTTCTGGAACACTCCGGCCTTGATCTGGGTATCGAGGAACTGGTTGGACGGCACCACCAGGTCATAGCCGGAGTTGCCGGTCAACAGTTTGGCTTCCAGGGCCTCGTTGGTGTCGAAAGAGTCCCAGGTGACCTTGATGCCGGTCTGTTTGGCGAAATCCTTGGGCACGGACGGCAGGATATAGTCCGCCCAGTTGTACACCCGCAACTCGCGCTGTTCGGCCTGTACAGCGCCGACCAACAGCGTCAGCCCGCAAACAGTGGCGCCCGTCAGGCGTTTCAGAGTGTCCATGGCTCAGTTCCCCGAATTCGGCGTGAGATCGATAGTTGTTATGTTCTGTACACGGCAGAGGCCGGCAAAGGGCCCAGGGCAAAGGCGAAACAGTTTATTGTTAGGGTGTGGCGAGGTTGATTCTTGCCCAGAGCCCGGCACGATCACAGAGGGAAGCAGGCCAAAAGGGGATAGTTGCGGCCATTGTCGATGTCCGGTTCTATGTCCGGTAAAACGCTCCTCACCCCAGGGGTGAGGGGGAGCGCCTGGTCAGTGACTAAAAAGCCGCCCGCAACTCATTCTTCGCCACTTTGTTCGAGGCATTCACCGGCAGCGCAGCATAGAAGCGCACCAGACGCGGCACTTTGTAGTTGGCCATATGCTCGCGCGCCCACAGGATCAACCCCGCCTCATCCAGTTGCACGCCATGACGCAACACCACGCATGCACACCCCACCTCGCCCATGCGTTCGTCCGGCACACCGATCACCGCCACCTGGGCAATGGCCGGATGCTCCATCAGCCCGGCTTCGATTTCCGCCGGGTAACAGTTGAAACCACCCACGATAAACATGTCTTTGAGCCGGTCGGTAATGCGCAGATTACCCGCCGCATCCTGCTGGCCAATGTCACCTGTATGCAACCAGCCGTCACTGTCGATGGTTTCGGCGGTGGCCTGCGGATCCTCAAAATAGCCCTGCATCACATGAAAGCCACGCAGGCAGATCTCCCCGGTACTGCCCGCTGGCAACGCCTGGTTTTGCGGGTCGCGGATGCTCACTTCGGTGCCCGGAATCGGCCGCCCGCTGGTGCTGGCGATGATCGTCGCCGAGTCAGAGGGGTCGCAAATAGTGGCCAAGCCGCCGCATTCGGTCAGGCCATAGGCGGTGGTCACCACCGCAAAGCCCAGCTCGCTGCGCATGCGCTCGATCAGGATCGGCGGCACCGTCGCGGCACCGGTCACGGCAATGCGCAGGCTCGACAGGTCGGTTTCGGCCAGCTTGGGATGGGCCAGCATCGACAGGTACAGGGTCGGCGGCCCCGGCAGCACGGTGATGCGCTCTGCGGCAATGCGCTGGAACACCGCTTCGGCGTCGAACACCGGGTGCGGCAGAATAGTCGCCCCCGCCAGCAGGCAGGTCAGCCAGCCCGCTTTGTAGCCAAAGGCATGAAAAAACGGGTTGATCACCAGATAACGATCACCGGCCTGCAAACCGATCACCGACACATATTCGCTAAAGGCCCGTATCGTTTGCCCATGGGCGCTCATGACGCCCTTGGGCTTGCCCGTGGTGCCGGAGGTAAACAGCAGGTCACTGAGGTCATCGCTATTCACGCTGGCTGCACGCAACAGCGCGGCAGATTCGCTGGTGGCCGCGCCCAGGGCCACAAAGCCGTCCCAGTCCAGGCCGGCGGAACTGGCCGTCGGGGTTTCGCCCAGCAACACCAGGCACTTGAGGCTGGCCGGTCGATAGGGCGCGAGCAACGCCAGGTAATCGGTGCCCAGAAAACTCGGCTGCACAAACAGCAGACGGCTGCCGCTGCGCAGCAAAATATCGGCAGCTTCAGGGCCTTTCATCCGGGTGTTGATCGGCACCATGACCGCCCCCGCGCAATGTATGCCCAGCGCGGCAATGATCCAGTCCCGGCCGTTGGGTGCCCAGATCGCCACCCGGTCCCCCTTGCCAATGCCCTGGGCCATCAGGCTGCGGGTTACGCCCAGGGCCAGGCGCGGCAGTTCGCTGTAGTCGATGCATTGGCCATGTTCTTCAATGGCCGTGCGCCCGGCATGCTGCACCGAGGCGTTGAACAGCAGTTGCGGGATCGAGCGCGGCAGGCTCTGTTGCAGGCTGGAAGTCATCGGTCACTCGTCTGGCAGGTTATTCGGGAAAGCACACGCGCAGCTGTTCGCTGCTGGGCACCGATTGGCACGCCAGCACCCAGCCGTCATTGAGCTCTTGTTGGTCCAGGGCATCATTGCGCAGCATCTCGACACTGCCGCGCTCAACCGTACACATGCAGGTCGCGCAGGAACCCACCAGGCAGGAGCTGGGCGGTTTCAGACCGGCGCGGTGCATGGCATTGAGCAGGGTTTCGCCTTCGGCACAGGGCACTTCAAATTCTTCACCGTCCAGGCGCACCGAGAGCTGGCTGCCGATCACCTCGGTGTTGACCGGCGCCGGCGCGGCCACACTGCCCTCTTGCGGCAACGAGACAAAACGCTCGACGTGGATGCGCCCGTGCTCCATGCCGATATCGTGCAAGGCGCTGACGGCTGCGTCCATAAACGGGCCGGGGCCACAGATATAGGCCTGGGCATGCACAAAAGGCTGTGCCATCTGCGCCAGTTGTGCCACCGCCGGTATGCCCTGGACCGAGTCCAGCCAGTGGATCACCTGCAATCGCTGCGGGTGTGCACTGGCCAGGGCTTTAAGTTCGGCAGCAAAGATCACCGACGCTTCATCGCGATTGGCGTAAATCAGCAGAATCCGGCCTGTACCGGCAATCAGCGCAGAGCGCAGGATCGACAGCACCGGTGTGACCCCGCTGCCGCCGCCAAATAGCACAAAGTCATCGTCAAAATGCCGCGGTACAAACACCCCGGCCGGCGCCAGCACTTCAAGCTGATCGCCCTCACGCAACTGCTCACACAGCCAATTGGACGCACGTCCGTCGCGTACTTGCTTGATAGTCACGCGCAGGGGCTCGTCCTCCAGCGGGGTGCTGGACAGCGAATAGCAGCGCGGCAACCAGCCGCCCTCAAAGGGCACGCGCAGGGTCAGGAATTGCCCGGACTTATAGGTGAACTGCTCACGCAGGGCCGCAGGGACGTCGAACACCAGGGAGCGGGAGTCCGCCGTTTCAGTCACGATTTGCGCCACGCGCAGGGAGAAATACGCCGGTTGGTTCATATCAGATACTCATCACAAACTGGCCGCTGTCGATCCGCAGCTCGATACCGCTGATGGCGCGGGACTCGTCACTGGCCAAAAACAACACGCTGGCAGCGACATCTTCGGGCAGGCACATGCGTCCCATGGGGTCGGCATCGATGGTCAGGCTCCACGGGTCGAGCCCGGCGGGCAGGCCCGCGGTGGTCATAGGTGTGAGGATGCCGTCAGGATGCAAAGAGTTGCAGCGAATGCGGTATTTGCGCCGACGGCACAACACCGCCACGGTACGCGACAGGGCAGCGACCGCGCCTTTGGAGGCGCTGTAGGCAACGTAATCATCGCGTCCGGCCACGGCCGCAATCGAAGACATGTTGATGATGGAGCCGCCCTCGCCTTCTTTCATCAGGCTTATGGCAGCGCGACAGCCCAAAAAGACACTGTCGGAGTTGGTGCGCTGTACCCGCTGCCAATCGCTGTAGGTGGTCTGTTCGATATCGCCCTTGAGCAGGATCCCGGCGTTGTTGAACAGGATATCCAGGCGCCCGCAGTGCTCGCGAACGGTGTCGATCACCCGCGTCCAATGCGTTTCGTTGCCCGCGTCATGCTCAATAAACAACGCTTGCGCACCGATCTCTTCAGCCAGGGCCAGGCCACCCGCCACATCGATATCGCTGATCACCACCCGGGCACCTTCACGGGCGAGCAGCAGCGCCGTTGCCCTGCCCACGCCACTGGCCCCGCCGGTAATCAACGCCACCTTGCCTGCAACACGTGCGCTCATGTTTTTGTCCTTTTCATAGAGCAAGCCGACTCTGTGGGAGCGGGCTTGCTCGCGATGCCAGCCACTCGGTGTGTCAGGCATGGCGTGTCGATGCCATCGCGAGCAAGCCCGCTCCCACCAGGGGTTTGCAACGCTTTTCTAAACAGTTTCAAGGGTCTCTCTCCGGGCATTGACAGAGCTGGCCGCACGCCCGGCACGGCGGCCCGAAAACACGCAGTCGGCCAGGGACAAGCCGCTGATGTACAGGTGCGACGCCACGCCGATGGCGGTGCGCCCGGCGCTGAACAGACCGGCAATCGGCTGGCCTTGTATATCGAGGACTGCGCCATTGTCTTCATCGACCTTCAGGCCGCCCAGGGTCAGGGCACCCAAAGGAAAGATCGGGTTGCCGACGCTGATATCGCAGGCATAGAACGGCCCTTTATCGAGCACCTGGCGGCTGTCTTGCGACTTGCCGAAAGCATCAGGCCCATCGCCCCGGGCACCGGCGTTGTAAGCGCGCAGGGCACCACTCAATTCCCCCGCCTGCATGCCGCAAACACTGGCCAGGCGGTCGGGGTTGTCGCCCTTGCGCACCTTAAGCAGCATCAAGGCCAGCGCCGGCAGGCTCTGGAACCACCAGTAGCCACCCAACAGCGCCTGACGGATTGCCTGTTTGCGCAAGCGCGCATCCAGCACCAGCCACGCCTGCCCGCCCTGCTCATCGCACAGCGGCTGGCCAAGGGTGGCGCCGTAGACTTCTTCGTTGCAAAAACGCTGGCCATTGCTGTTGACCACAATGCCCTTGGGCCAGCAGTGCGGCGGGTTGATAAAGCGCCAGGCCGACACCCGGCTCAAACGCTCGCTTCGGGCCCCCACTGACTGCCCCAGCAGCAGACCGCTGCCATCACAGCCGGTAGCGCCCACCTTGAAATTGCGCCTGAAGTTGGGCGCATGATCGCGGATCAGCCCGCGGTTGAAGATAAAACCACCGGTGCTGAGGATGACGGCGCGACTGGCACGGATCAGCAGCGGCTGGCCATGGTCACGCTCCAGCTGGCTGACCTTGAGGCGCAGGCGGTCGCAGTAACCGGGGGCGAAGTTTTGCAGGCGCTCGGCCCGTGCCGCCAGGCGTGCATGCAAGCGCGCTTCGCGGCTGCCCTCGGCCAGGCTCCAGAACTCGGCACCCACTACCCGCCCGCTGACATCCACCACCAGCCGGCGTGCCGCCGATTGCAACAACGGTTGCACCCCGGCCCGCAGGCACGCGGCTTTGAGATGTCCGTACAGCACCGCGCCGCACTGGCCCTTGCCCACCGTGCGATGGCCGCGGGGGGCCGGTGGCCGGGTGCCGGCATGGGAAGGCACCAGTTCATTGCCCGAGTAATACAAAAAATGGCCATCGGACGGGTATGAGGTCTTGCCCCCCGGCGGTACGCTGTGGGCGTAGCGGGCACCGTGGCTTTCAAGCCAGTCAAGATTGCTGACGCTGTCATCGCAGAATTTTTGCAGGGTGGCGTCGCTGACCACGCCCTGGGTTTCGTGCTTGAGGTAGTCAAACATCGCTTGGGTGCTGTCGTCGAAACCTGCGGCCTGTTGATGCCGGGTGCCGCCCCCGGCGTAGACCACACCACCGCTTTTGGCACTGGCGCCGCCGCCGGTAAAGCGGTCGGCCACGATCACCCTGGCGCCATTGCTGCTGGCCTCCAGCGCAGCGCAGGCACCCGCCGCCCCCCAACCGATCACCAGCACGTCGCAGGTGTCGTGCCAGTCCCCTGCACTCAGGCGCTCGGCCTGCAAGGGCGCGAGGATTTTGCTGTTGCTGCCGGTAGTTTTGGCTCGACTCATGACAGTGCCCGAACCTTGGCGCTGGCCGTTGCTGGCACGCTGCTGGCGATATGATTCGCGGCGATATAGCCAAAGGTCATGGCCGGGCCCAGGGTGCCGCCGGCGCCGGGGTAGCTGGTGCCCATCACCGATGCCGAGCAGTTGCCGATTGCGTACAGGCCGGGGATCGGCTGACCGTCCTCACGCACCACCTGAGCATGCTGATTGGTCAGCAGGCCACCTTTGGTGCCGATGTCCCCGGCATCCAGGCGCATGGCGTAAAACGGGCCTTTGCGCAATGGCGCCAGGCACGGATTGGGTTTGATATTGCTGTCGCCGTAGTAGCGGTCGAAGACGTTGCCGCCGCGATCGAAGTCCAGGTCGACACCGGTTTGGGCGTAGCCGTTGACCTTCTGCACGGTGCTGTCCAGCCCCTGGGCATCCACACCGATCTGCATGGCCAGGGCTTCAAGGCTGTCGGCCTTCCAGTACACGGTGTTGAGCCACTCCTTGCGCAGACGGCTGTCGGGCACCACCTGGGCCGGCATCAACGGGCCCATGGCGTAGTTGAAGCGAAAGTGCCCGTCGAAGATCACCCACGACGGCACCGATCGGCCATCAGTCTTGCGATTGTCCTGGTACATGGCGTCGACGAATTCCAGGTATGGCGCCGCTTCGTTGACGAAGCGCTGGCCCAGGCTGTTGACCACAATAGCCCCCGGGAACGCCCGTTCGGCAAACACGCCGCGGGGTTTTTCTTCGCCGGGTACGGCAATGGTCGGTGCCCACCAGGCCCAGTCCATAAGCGCGGTGGCCGCGCCAATGTGCAGGCCGGCCTCAAGCGCTGCCCCGGTATTGTTGCCCGGTGGCGTAGCGCTCCAGCTGGCACGGGTCGGCTGCGGCAGGAACTTCTCACGCAGCGTCTGGTTCTGTTCGAAACCGCCGGAGCCGAAAATCACTGCACGACGGGCCTTGAGTTCAAGCACCTTGCCGCCGGTGGCGACCTTGATGCCGCACACCCGGTCACCGTCGAGCAACACATCCTGAAAGTCGGTGTTGAGCCACAGCGGCACGTTGCGGTCCATCAGCGAACGACGCAACGACGCCACCAGCGAACTGCCCAGCGCAGCGCGGCGGTCGTACTTGCTTTTGCGCCGCCATTTGAAGTCGAGCTTGTAGCGCGCCATCAATTTGAAGATCAGCCATTGCCAGCCAAAGCTGCGCGCCATGGCCTTGTGCGCATCGCGGGCCGTCCAGGCAATGCGCCCCATCAACAGGGTGGAGGGTGAAGGCTTGCGCAGGTTGGGCAGTTCTTCGGCCAGCAGGCTGGTGTCGAACAGCTCCGGGTCCAGGGTGCGACCACCCGGCAAGGCGCCGGGCAGTTGCGGGTAGTAATCGGGGTATTTGTCGGCCACCGCATAACGCACGTGGCTGTTGGCAGTGAGCTTTTTGATCATCGGCGCGGCGTGATCCAGATACGCCTTCAGGCGCACCGGGTCGCCATGCTCGCCGGTGGCCGCCTTGAGGTACTGCATCGACAGCTCGGGGCTGTCCTGCCCGCCGAGCGCGGCAAAGTAGTGGTTGTTGGGGATCCAGATACCGCCACCGGAAATCGCCGAAGTGCCACCGTATTTATCGCTTTTTTCGACAATCAGGACCGACAGGCCCTGATCAGCCGCAAACAGGGCTGAGGTCATGGCGCCGGCGCCGGAGCCGACAACAATTACGTCATAGCTGGACTGAGACTGATCGTGAGCCGTCATTATTGTTATGCCTTGCGCTGAGGTCAGAGGTGTTTTGCCGGATGTAGATCAGCCGATCACACAAACGGATCCGCGTTGGGCAGGCCCAATTGCACCAGGCCGTAACTGCGCCGGTAAGCCGCCTCGTTATTGGCGATATGCCCGCGAGCCTGATGCAGGTCACGGAAGAAGCGCGCCACCGGGTTGGTGTTATACAAGCCCGATGCGGCCATGCAGCGCAGCAGGTCACTGACCCGGTCGGCGCACACATTGGTCACATGGGAAGACTGGTAGCGATACAGCAAGCGGGTTTCCACATCCGGGTATTCCCCGGCGGCGGCCAGCGCCATCAGGTTGGCGTAGTTGCGCATCAGCACCAGTTTGAGCGAGTCGACGGTGATGATGGCTTCGGCCACGGCAGCCTGGGCGGCCGGGTCTTCGGCGGTTTTGGCGCCATGCTTGCCGATGTGCTTGGCCGCGTTGTCACGGAACTCGTTGATCGCGCCTTGCAGGGCGCCGAGGGCCGAGGTAGAGACGGCACGGGCAAACACCTGGGCAAACGGGATGGCGTACATCGGGTTGGTGTTGACCAGCCGCCCCGGTGTGGCTTCGATGCCGTAATTGTTGGTGCGCTGTACTCGATGGGCCGGCACAAAAGCGTCTTCAACGACGATATCGTGGCTGCCGCTGCCGCGCAGCCCCAACACGTCCCAGTTCTGCTCGATACGGTAGTCGCTGGCCGGGATCAGGAAGGTGCCGTGTTCGGTAGGGCCGGTTTCATCTTGCGGCACGATGCCGCCAAGCAGACACCACTGCGCATGCTGGCTGCCACTGGAGAAGCCCCAGCGCCCGCTGACCTGATAGCCGCCCTTGACCGGCGTGACCTTGGCCACGGGCATATAGGTCGAGGCCACCAGCACCGAGCTGTCCTCGCCCCACACATCACGCTGCGCCTCTACCGGGTAACGCGCCAGTTGCCACGGATGCACACCCACTACGCCATAAACCCAGGCGGTGGACATGCAGCCTTCGGCCAGGGTCATCTGGATTTCAAAAAAGGTGCGCAAGTCGATTTCATGGCCGCCCCACTTTTTCGGTTGCAGGGCACGAAACAGCCCAGCTTCCTGCATTTCGCGAACGGTTTCGTCAGGTAGCTTGCAGTCCTTGTCCGCCTGGGCTGAACGGCTTTTAAGCGCAGGTATCAAATTGCGCGCGCGTTGCAGCAGCTCAAGCTCAATCGGACTTTTCTCTCGTATCTGATCCATCCGTGTGTTCTCCGTCAGTCTCTCGCTGCGCGAATGCGCGGGCGGTGTGTGACGAATAATCCCGCCAGCGGGGTTGTGGATCATCGTCAAAGCGGACTAGTCGGGATATCGAGTGAAGGCTGGCCCTCAGCCCGACCCTTTCCCTAAGGCAGAGGGTTGGGCTGAGGGCGCTTTTTAAACCACCGGCAACTTCGCAAAAGGCCGATCCTGCTCGATCTGCGCGCCCAAACGCAGCAACACGTCTTCACCGCCCAATGGCGCGGTGAACATCATGCCGATGGGCAGGCCGTTGTCGCTCATACCCACCGGCAACGACAGCGCCGGTTGCCCGCTAACGTTGGCCAGTACGGTAAAAGCCGCGCTGCCCATGGCGTTGTGGGCATAGCTGTCCCACGGCTGATCCAGGCTCAGCAGGCCCAGGTCGGGGGTGACGTTGGCCGTGACTGGCGAGAGGATCACATCAAATTTCTGGAATTGGTCTTCCATGTAGCCGCCAATGCTTTCGAACGACTGGCGAGCCCGATACAGGCCCTCTCCGGTGACTTTTTGGGCATTGCCCAGTACCACCTGGGTGATGCGCTCGTAATCGTCGGCGGTGGCGCTGCGGCCCAGCGCTTGCTCACGATCGTGCACCATGGTCAGCAAGGCATCGCCAACCACCGAGCCGTGTGCTCCAAACAACTGCCGCGGGTCGATGCTCAGGCGCAGCTCTTCGACCTCATGGCCCTGCGCTGCCAGACGCCTGGCTGTGTCGTCCAGTACCCGGGCCACCGCCGGGTCCAGGGGCGAGCCGGTCAGCGAATCACGCACCACACCGATACGCAAACGGCCCGGCGCGGCGCGCAGCTCTTCAACATAAGGACGTACCAGGGGTTTGGCCCAATAAGGACTGCCCGCCTCATGCCCCTGCCCCACGTCCATAAACAGCGCCATATCGCGCATATTGCGCGACACCACGTTGCCCACGCTGGCTCCGAACCAGCCCTCGTACTTGCCCGGGCCGCTAGGCGTGCGGTAACGCGTGGGCTTGAGCCCGACCAGCCCGCAATAGGACGCCGGAATGCGGATCGAGCCGCCGCCGTCCGTGGCATGGGCCACCGGCACAATGCCTGCGGCTACCGCCGAAGCAGCTCCGCCGGACGAGCCACCAGCGCTTTTGGCCAGGTTCCAGGGGTTGCGGGTCTGGCCCCAGAGCAGGGATTCGGTGGTGGTGGTCAGGCCGAATTCCGGGCAGGTGGTCTTGCCAAACGGCACAGCCCCGGCCGCCTGATAACGGTCAATCAGGGTACTGGTGTGGGGCGCTGGCGGCGCGTCCTTGTACAACCTGCTGCCATTGGTGGTGCGGGTACCTTCCAGGTAGGTGTTGAGGTCCTTGATCAGGATCGGCACCCCGGCAAGCGCACCGGTGGTGGAAGCGCCACTGGCGCTGCGGGCCTTGAGCAATGCCTGGGCGTAGTCGTCGTGACGCATATTGACGGCATTGACCTTGGGGTTGACGGCATCACAACGGGCCATGGCCGCTGCCAGCAGAGTGTGCGGGCTGAGTTCACCCTTTTGCACAGCGCGGGCCATGTCGGTGGCATCCATTGACAGGTACTCGGCGGACGAAATGGCGGTGCCTTCAGCGGCATTGGCAAAACGCCCCAGCAGCCCGGCACCCACGGCCAGGGCGCCAGCTTTGAGGACATGGCGACGGGGCCAGCCAGAGGATTGTTCAGGTGTTTCGGCAGGGTTTGGCAAGGTCAATCTCCAGAGCAAATCTTGTTTTTATTTAAAGAACAACGCCCCTGGTGGGAGCGAGCCTGCTCGCGAAGAGCTGCATAGCATCAAGGCCTTCGCGAGCAGGCTCGCTCCCACAGGGCATTTCGGGTTTCAGTCGGCGGTGACCATCGCCTGCATGGCGGGCAAAAAGTGCTCGCCATAAGGCGGCAACAGGCCCCACTCGCGGCGCGGGTCGTGGGCCGGGGCCTTGTACACGGTGCGCATATGGCTGAACTCCAGAAAGCCTTCGCGACCGTGGTAGTGGCCCATGCCCGAAGCGCCAACCCCGCCAAACGGCGCGTCGTGCAAAGCCGCGTGCATCATCACGTCGTTGATGCTGACCCCACCGGAAATCGTGTGCTGCAGCACATGGCGCTGCTCTTCTTCACTTTGCCCGAAGTAGTACAGCGCCAGCGGGCGCTCGCGCGAGTGGATATCGGCCAGGGCACGATCAAGCTGTTCATAGGGCAACAGCACCAGCGCCGGGCCGAAAATTTCTTCCTGCATGATCTGGCTGTCGCGGGGCGGGTTGATCACCACTTGCAACGGCCGCCTGCGCGTAAGCGCGTCGACCTCAAGAGCCCGGGGGAAGCTCTCGATACGCGCGCCACGCTGGCGGGCGTCCTGCAGATAACCTTCGATACGGTGCAGATGGCGGGCGTTGACCACCGCGACCACGTCCGGGTTGGCGTCGGTGGCGGGCAGCAACTCAGTGTAGGCAGCACCCAGCAGGCCAATCAGGTCTTCCATCTGTTCCCGAGGCACATACACCACGTCCGGGTTGATGCAGATTTGCCCGCCGTTGTTGGCCTTGGCCACCGCAATACTGAAGGCCGCCTTGGCCAGGTCGGCACTACGGGAAATGATCACCGGCGACTTGCCGCCCAGTTCCAGGGTCAACGGCACCAGGTTTTGCGCTGCATTACGCATCACTGAACGCGCTACTGCGGTGCTGCCGGTAAATACCAGATGGTCGAAGGCTTGTGCAGTGAACACTTGCGCCAGTTCTGCATCGCCGGTCACCACGGCAACTTCCAGGGGGTCGAACAGCTCGGCAAACGCCCGGGCCAGTACCTGTGCCGTACGCGGCACCACTTCCGAAGGTTTGAGAATCGCCCGGTTGCCTGCCGCCAGCACGCAGGCCAAAGGGCTGAGCAAGGTGAACAACGGCGCATTCCAGGTGCCGAGAATGCCGATACTGCCCTTGGGCTGGTGCATCACCCAGGCCTTGGCGCCCAACTGGTCATAGGGTGCAAACACTTGGCGCGGCTCGTCTGCAACCCAGTGCTCAAGATGGTCGCGGGCATATTTGAGCGAGGCCAGCGAGCCCAGCACGTCATTCATCAAGGAAAAACCCTGGGGCCTGCCGCCAAAGTCGGCGTCCATTGCCTCAACCAGCGGCTGCTGATAACGCACCAGTAACTCGATCACCCGCTGGATGCGCTCCCGACGTTGCTCGGCACTGACGTGGCCTGCGCCGACAAAGGCTTCTTTCTGCGCCGCCAACAGGCTGGTCAGCTGTTCTGGAGCAGTGCTGCTGAACGTCATGGATAAGTCCTCTGATACACCGGTTCGATCAACCGACGCTAGCGAACTAGGCCCCGCAATGCCTCGTCCGATCGGACGATAATCGGCCATATCCGTTAGTCCATTAAGACGATGTACCCCCCGCAAGCCAGGGGAATACTGCCAGCACGAAAATTCAATCCATGAGGTTCGTCATGGCAGTGCAAAGCAGTTTTGACCCGCAGGCATTCCGTACCGCGCTGGGCACCTTCACCACCGGGGTGACCATCATCACCACCCAGGCTGAAGATGGCTCGCCCATCGGCATTACGGCCAACAGTTTCAACTCGGTCTCACTCAACCCGCCGCTGGTGCTGTGGAGCCTGGCCAAGTCCGCCCGCAGCCTGCCGGTGTTCAGTGCCGGTTCGCACTGGAACGTGCATGTGCTGTCGACCGAGCAGGAACCTCTGTCCGGCCGCTTTGCGATGCAGGGCGAGAACAAGTTTGCTGAAATCGAACTGGACAATGGCATCAGCCCGGCGCCGCTATTACAAGATTGCACGGCCCGCTTTCAGTGCCGCACGGCCTTTCAGTATGAAGGCGGCGACCATGTGATATTTGTCGGAGAAGTACTCGCCTTCGATCACAGTGACCGTGCACCGCTGGCCTTTCAAAGCGGCCAATATGCGTTGGCAACCCGCAAGCCGCGCAGCGAGCTGCGCCTGGCAACCACCCCGCCACCGCCGGAATGCAGTTACACCGAAGACCTGCTCGGTTACTTGCTGGGCCGCGCCCATTACCAGCTGCTCGACGCCCTGCATCGCCTGCTGAGCAATCAGCAACTGGACGAACATGCGTTTTTCATCCTGTCGGTACTGTGCATTCGCGACAACCTGACCCTGGATGAAATCAACCATTTCGTCAGCTACACCGGGCATGTGGTGAGCGTGGCGAGCATGCGCTTTCTCGAAAAGCAGAACCTGGTCGCCCTCGAAGGCAGCCAGCAGGCACCGCGCTATGTGCTGACCGCCACCGGCCGCGAGGCATCATTGCAACAGGTGGCGCTGGCCAAGGCGGTGGAAGAGAACGTCTCGGCGCGACTCGCCCCGGGCGATGCCCAAGCCCTCAAGGTGCTGCTCAAGCGCCTGATTGCAGCCAGTGATCCCGGCTTGCCTGATCTGTGGGCGCCGCGCTAGTTTTCTACCTAAAAAGAAAAAGGATTCTCTATGAACATTATTCAGCGCTTCAACCTCAACGGTAGCGTGGCGGTGATCACCGGCGGCGGCCGCGGCATCGGGCGCGGCATCGCCCTGGCCTACGCCGAGGCGGGCGCCGATGTGGTCCTGGCCGCCCGCACCCTGGCCGACGTTGAAGCCGTGGCCGAAGAAATACGCAGCCTGGGCCGCCAGGCCCTGGCCCTGAGCTGCGACGTCAATGACAGCGAACAGCGCAGCGCTCTGGTCACCCAGGCCCGCGAGCAGATGGGCCGCATCACCCACCTGGTAAACAATGCCGGCGGCGCCGGGCCCAACGACCCGCTGACCCTGAGCGTGGAACGTTTTGAAGAAATCATGCGCTTCAACGTGTCTTCGGCCTATCACCTGAGCCAGCTGTGCGTGCCGCATATGCGTGAAGCTGGCAGCGGCAACATCATCAATATCACCTCGGGCGCGGCGCGTTATGCGCAAACCCAATTCAGCGCCTACGGCACCGCCAAGGCCGCGTTGAGCCATATGACCCGCCTGCTGGCCCAGGACTTTGCGCCGCAGGTCCGGGTCAACGGCATAGCCCCGGGCCCGGTGCTGACTGCCGCCCTCAATGGCGTACTGCCGGTGGCCATGCGCGACGGCATGATCAAGGCCACGCCGCTGCAAAGCCTGGGCGAAGTTGAAGACATCGCCGCGGCGGCCCTGTACCTGGCCAGCCCGGCTTCACGTTGGGTCACCGGCAAGATCCTGGAAGTGGACGGCGGCGCCGAATCGAGCGTCTGGCCGGGTTGAGCCACCTGACACAAAAACTGTGGGAGCGAGCTTGCTCGCGATGGAATCAACGCGGTCTGCCTGAAAGACCTAACCGCCTGCATCGCGAGCAAGCCCGCTCCCACAAGAGGATTTTCTGCATAGCCTCCCGAGAGCCAATTTATGGACACACAGTTGATTGAAGCCCTGGGCGACGAGCTGTTTCACGCCCTGCGTGAACGCCGCAGCCTGCAGCCATTGACCGCCCGCTACCCGGACTTGACGCTGGACACCGCCTACCGGATTTCCCTGCGCTTTTTGCAACGCCGCCAGGCCTTGGGCGAGCAAGTGGTCGGCAAAAAAATCGGCGTCACCAGCCGTGCCGTGCAGGAAATGCTCGATGTACACCAGCCTGACTTTGGTTTTTTGACTGACCGCATGCAAGTCGCCGACAACAGCGACGTCAGCTTCGCCGCCCACCAGTTGGTGCAGCCACGGGCTGAAGGCGAAATCGCCTTTATCCTTGGCGAAGACCTGCACGGCCCCGGCATCACCGCCGAAGACGTGATGGCGGCCAGCCAATGGGTGGTGCCGTGCTTCGAGATTGTCGACTCGCGCATTGCCGACTGGAAAATCCGCATTCAGGACACCGTGGCCGATAACGCTTCCTGCGGCGTATTCGCCCTGGGTGAACAACGCATCAACCCACGCGAACTGGACCTGGCCAAGGTCGAGCTGCACTTGCGCAAAAACGGCGATCCCGCCGGTCACGGCTTCGGCTCGGCAGTCCAGGGCCACCCCTGCGAGGCCGTGGCCTGGCTGGCCAATACCCTGGGCAAGTTCGACATTCCGTTTCGCAAGGGCGAAATCATTCTTTCTGGCGCACTCGCGCCGCTGGTACCGGTACAACCCGGCGATGAGGTCAGCCTGACCCTCAGCGGCCTGGGCTCTGCCCGCCTGCGCTTTGTGCCCTAACCCCTGTTCGAGACTTTCCCCATGAGCAAAAAGATCAAATGTGCCCTGATCGGGCCAGGCAATATCGGCACCGATCTGCTTTACAAGCTACTGCGCAGTGAGGTGCTGGAGCCCGTGTGGATGGTGGGCATCGACGCCACCTCCGAAGGCCTGAGCCGCGCCCGCGAAATGGGCCTGAAGACCACCAGTGACGGGGTCGACGGCCTGCTGCCGCACGTGCTGGCAGACAATATCCAGATTGCCTTCGATGCCACCTCGGCTTATGTGCATGCTGAAAACAGCCGCAAGCTCAATGAACTGGGCGTGCTGATGATCGATCTCACCCCCGCAGCCATCGGCCCGTATTGCGTACCGCCGGTCAACCTCAAGGCCAACCTCAAGCGCGGCGCCATGAACGTCAATATGGTCACCTGCGGCGGTCAGGCGACCATTCCGCTGGTGGCGGCCGTGTCCAGCGTACAGCCGGTGGCTTACGCCGAAATCGTCGCTACCGCCGCGTCCAAATCGGTGGGCCCGGGCACGCGCAAGAATATCGACGAATTCACCCGCACCACGGCCAGTGCCATCGAGCAGGTAGGCGGCGCGAAAATGGGCAAGGCGATCATTATCGTCAACCCGGCCGAGCCGCCGCTGATCATGCGCGATACCGTGCATTGCCTGACTGAAACCGAACCGGATCAAGCCGCGATCAGCCTCGCCATCGCCACCATGATCGAGCAGGTGCAGCAGTATGTGCCGGGCTACAAGCTGGTCAACGGCCCGGTGTTTGACGGCAACCGGGTATCGATTTTCATGGAGGTCGAAGGCCTGGGCGACTACCTGCCCAAGTACGCCGGCAATCTGGACATCATGACCGCCGCGGCCGCACGCACCGCTGAAATGTTCGCCGAGGAAATCCTCAAGGGCGAATTGCAACTCAAGGCATCAGCCCCACAACCTGCCCTCGCTTAAGGAGCCGATCATGGATCTTCGCGGCAAAAAAATTACCGTGCATGACATGTGCCTGCGCGACGGCATGCACCCCAAGCGTCACCAGATCAGCCTGCAGCAGATGAAAGACATCGCCTGCGGCCTGGATGCTGCCGGCGTGCCGCTGATTGAGGTCACCCATGGCGATGGCCTGGGCGGCAGTTCGGTGAACTACGGCTTCCCGGCGCACACCGATGAGCTGTACCTGTCGGCCGTGATCCCGATGATGAAACAGGCCAGGGTATCGGCCCTGCTGCTGCCCGGTATCGGCACAGTTGACCATCTGCAAATGGCCTATGAGCTAGGGGTTAACACCATCCGCGTGGCGACCCACTGCACCGAGGCGGACGTATCCGAGCAACATATCTCCTATGCCCGCAAGCTGGGCATGGACACCGTGGGCTTCTTGATGATGGCCCATATGAACAGCCCCGAAGGGCTGGTCAAACAGGGCAAGTTGATGGAGAGCTTCGGCGCCAACTGCGTGTACCTCACCGATTCGGCCGGCTACATGCTGCCCCACGATATCAAGGCACGGGTCGCGGCCCTGCGTGCAGCCCTGCACCCGGATACCGAGATCGGCTTTCACGGCCATCACAACCTGTCGATGGGCGTGTCCAACTCCATCGCGGCCATCGAAGCCGGTGCCACGCGCATCGACGCCGCAGCGGCCGGGCTCGGCGCGGGCGCGGGCAATACGCCGATGGAAATCCTGGTGGCGGTGTGTGACCGCATGGGCATTGAAACCGGGGTCAGCGTATTCGGCATTCAGGACGTGGCCGAGGATCTGGTGGTGCCGATCATGGACTTCCCGATCCGCAGCGACCGCGATGCCCTGACCATGGGGTATGCCGGGGTGTATGGCTCGTTCCTGCTGTTTGCCAAGCGCGCCGAGAAAAAGTACGGCGTGCCGGCACGGGAAATACTGGTGGAGATGGGGCGCCGCGGCATGGTGGGCGGCCAGGAAGACATGATCGAAGACACCGCCATGACCCTGGCGCGCCAGCGAGCCTGAGACCTGGCACCTTGACGAAGGCGCTGACCGGGTCAGCGCCTTCGGCGTTTTAATCTGACAGGAAATTCACCATGTCCAACACTCATGTCGGCTGGCGCAGCCATGCCTTGCTGTTATTGCTGGCAGCAGTGTTTGCCGACAATTTTGTCGGGCGCCAGATTCTGGCGGTGATGATTGAGCCGATCAAAGCCGAATTCGGCGTCAGTGACACGGCGATGGGGCTGATTTCCGGTCTGGCCTTTGCCGCAGTATTCGCCCTGCTGGCCTTGCCTGCCGGGCGCCTGGCCGACCGTATGGTGCGCACCCGCTTGCTGGCGATCGCCTGTTTGCTGTGGGCCGTGGCCACCATGCTGTGCGGGCTGGCAGTGAGCTTCTGGATGCTCGCCCTGGCACGCATGGCCGTGGCGGTGAGCGAGTCGCCGACCACCTCGACATCGATGTCGATCATTGCCGACCTGTACCCGCCCCATCGCCGTTCGTTTGCCATCAGTTGCTTCACTGCGGCACCGACCTTCTCTGCGGTGATCGGTCTGAGCCTGGGCGCCTGGGTGGTCGAGCAGTATGGCTGGCGCACCGCATTTATCGTGATCGGCATGCCGGCGCTGATGTTCTCCACGCTGCTGGCCTTTGTAGTGAAGGACCCGGCGCGTGGCCGCTGGGACCTGGCCAGCGCGCACGTGGCCCACCCCCTGCAAAGCATGGGCAAAGAAGCACGCAAACTCTGGGCCCTGCCCGCCTACCGCTGCCTGGTGATGGCTGGCGGTTTGACCACATTGGGCTCGTATGCGATCGGCATGTGGAACACCAGTTTTCTGGTGCGCTCCCACGGCTTGTCACTGCAACATGCAGGGCTGCTGGCGGGTTTTATCTGTGGCGGCTTTGCCGGGATCGGCGCCTTGTTCAGCGGCTGGCTGAGTGACCACCTGACCCGGCGCAACCCGCATTGGCAAGTGGGTATTCCGGTGATCGGGCATGTGACGGCACTCAGTGCGCTGTTCGCGTACCTGCTATGGCCAAACACGGTGTGGCTGCATATGGGCAGCGTGCCGGTTCCCAGTGCGATGCTGCTGTGCGCGCTCTACAGCTTTTTTTCGGTGTGGTGGGTGGCGCCGTCGTTCAACCTGATCACACAACTGGTCCCGGCCAACCGCCGGGGTACGGCGATGGCCTTGCAGACCATTATTTCGACCCTGCTGGGGATTGGCCTGGGGCCGTTGCTGGCCGGTTTGCTCAGCGATGCCCTGCAGCCGGCTTTCGGTATTGAATCGCTGCGCTATGCATTACTGCTGGTAAGCCTGCCGGTGGCAGGTGCAATCATGCTACTGATTCGCACCGCCAGCCATGCCGGGCAGAACCGCTATATGCATGCAGAACGGGCGATATAGTCCTCGACAAACTGGCGTGTCAGCTCAAAGGACGACAGTTCGGCGGTGCGCCCGGGGCTCAGGGGGAAAGCCTGACCTGCCCACAGGTTGATAAAGTCGCCGCTGCCGACGTCAGACTTGGCCTTGAGCGGCAACAGCACGCCCCCGGCCAAGGGAAAGGCTGGCGCCTGGGAGTTGATCGGGCCCAGTTCGCGCATCACCCGATTGACGATGCCGCGTGCTGGCCGCCCGGTAAACAGGTTGGTCAGCGCGGTGTCACTGGCGCTCGCCTCGCGCAACGCGCGGTGATGAGCCTTGGCCAGTTTTGCCTCGGGGCAAAACAGATAGGCGGTGCCGATTTGCACGGCACTGGCACCCAGGGCAAACGCCGCCGCAATCCCTCGCGCATCGGCGATACCGCCTGCGGCGATCACCGGCACTGACACGGCATCGACGATCTGCGGCACCAGGGCGAAGGTGCCGATTTGCGTGGTCAGTTCACGGTGCAGGAACATTGCCCGATGCCCGCCCGCTTCGTAGCCCATGGCGATAATTGCGTCACAGCCGTGCTCCTCCAGCCATTGCGCCTCGTCAACCGTCGTGGCTGAACTGAGCACCTTGGCCCCGCTGGCCTTGACCCTGGCCACAAACTCCGGTGCCGGCAGGGCGAAATGAAAGCTCACCACTTCGGGGCGCAGTTCCTCGACGAGGGCGCAGGTGGCTTCATCGAATGGCGCGCGGCTGGAAACCGGGGTCGGCGCGTCATAGTCGGCAGCGAGTTCACTGTAATAGGGCTTGAACAGCGATTTCCACTGCTCGATGGCAGCCTCGTCGTACTCCGGGGGCTGATGGCAGAAAAAGTTCAGATTAAGTGGCTGGTCGCAGGCCGCACGAAAGGCTGCCACCTCGTTGCGGATCGCCTCCAGACTCAAGGTGGCACAGGCCAGGGAACCCAACCCTCCGGCCTTTGCGACGCCGATCATGATATCGGCGCCAGCGCCCAGCATCGGTGCCTGGATCAGGGGATGGGCAATGCCCAGCAGATCGGTGAAGCGCGAATCGGGCCAGCAGCTCATGAGGGCTCTCAGGGTCGACAATCGGGGGCTGGATACTAGGGGCTCGCCTGCGGGTGAGGCAAGTTACCCAAGCCTCTGTAGCCGCTGAGGAGCGAAGCGAGGCTGCGATCGAGATGGTGCGCCACTGCGACGAAGCGTTCGTGAGGTCAGGCACGGCTCTCAGGTTTTGCGACTGCTTCGCAGCCGATCGCAGCCTCGCTTCGCTCCTCAGCGGCTACGTTAAGCGCGCAAAACAATATTATTGTTTGCCGGCCAGTGCCGCAATCAAGGCCGGGTCATGATTGTAGATATCCGGCGCATAGGTCACCTTGCCGTCCTTGCTTGCCTGGGCCGTCCAGTAGGTCATTAGAATTGGCGTCGGGTTGGACAGCCTGAATTCGTTGGTCAGGCCGGTACTCAACAACTCTTCGGTACGCACTTTTTCCGCAGGTGTCACCAGCAAGTCACGCAGCTGGAACACCGCTTCAACCCGCACGCAACCGGAACTGAAAGCCCGTGGCCCCTTGCTGAACAAGGCCTGGCTGGGCGTGTCGTGCAGGTACACCGAGAACGGATTGGGGAAGCGGATGGCAATTCGGCCCAACGGATTCCTCGGTCCCGCACCCTGGCGCAGCAGGATATTGCCCGGACGGTCCCAGTCAATGTCCTGAGCCGCCAGCGGCTGGCCGTTGCTGTCCACGATCTGCAGGTCCTGACGGCTGAGGAAAGACGGATCGCGGCGAATCTGCGGCAGTTTGTCTTCGCGAAAGATGGTCGGCGGAATGGTCCAGGTCGGGTTGAGCGTAAGGCGGTTGACCCGGGACTTGAGCAACGGCGTCTGGCGCTCCGCACGGCCAACCTGGGTGCGGGTCTGCCACACCGGTACACCGCTGCGGTACACGGTCAGCTGCGCTGCGGGCACATTGACCAACAGGATATCGGGCTCCAGATCTTGGGCGATCCAGCGAAAGCGCTCCAGGTTGATACGCAGCTGTTCTCGCCGCGCCTGGGGGCTGATGTTGAGTTCTTTAAGGGTACCAGCGCCGATTACACCGTCTGCCTGCAGCGAGTGGTCGAGCTGGAAGCTCTTCACGGCCGCGACCAGTTCATTGCTGTAATGGTGATCGACAGTCGCCGGCATGTGGCTGAGGTAGCCTTCGCTGACCAGCCGCCGGACCAGTTCGGGCACTCGCGCATCCTCAGCCCCCGGACGCAGCAACGGGCCGCTTGCCAGCGGTTGCCATTGAGGCAAAGGTTGTTGACGCTGGCGGGCATAGACCCGGCGCAGGTTTTGATACAGCTCGTTTTGCGGCCGTGCCTGTTCAAAGGCCCGGGGCAAGTCCGCCAGACCAGGGCCGGCAAGGGCCAGAATGCGGGCCTGGCGGTCTTGTGTCACCTCACTGGCATGCCATACCGGCTCGAACCGCGACTGCTGCAGACGACCATAGTGCAGATCCTGCAAGGCTTGCAAATACTGCTGGCTGATCCCGATATCGGCACACAGATCCCCCGTTGCAGGCAACTTGTAGTTGCCGGGGTCCAGACCGTCATCCGCCAACTGCGCCAGCGCCCCTTGCAGAGCGCTCAAACGGCCATTGACCGACCACAGGGGCTGGTCATTTTGCCCTTGATATAACCCTTGCAGCATTCGCAGCATCGGCTCATTGACCCGTGGCGCCAGCCCCGGGCAGGCTTGCGGCAGCTGGCTGAGCGCCTGCTGCACCGGGCTTGCGGTGCCTGACTGCAGAGGATCGGCTACAGCGACCAGTGGCACAGTCAGTAAGGCAATGCTCAAGTAAAATGCGCGTTTTTTGAACAACTGCTTTACTCCAATTATGGGCCGTCATCTTTTAACTTCAGCTCAATCAGCGGTCACGGCAAACCCACAGGCTAGCAGTTAAAACACAAGCGCCAAGTTATCGGCGCAGCATTGCTGGTCTGACCACATCGAGAACATCCTAATCATGCTCAACTTTTTACGCCGTTTTTGCTTTGCAGCCATCGCCTTAAGCGCAACCTGCAATACTGCCTACGCTGCTAATCCGCTCTTGCTCAACAAGCTCAGCCATGCCGCTCCGGAACTCAACCCGCAGGCCCTGAAGAGTGCCCTGAGCGCCATGCAGTGCGCGGTCAACAACGGTGCCAAGCAGGCCCGACATCTGGCGGTAATCGACTTCTCGCAACCTTCGACTGCTCGCCGTCTCTGGATCTTTGACCTGAACCGCAAGACATTGGTTCTGCGCGATCTGGTGGCCCACGGCAAAGAATCCGGCGAAAACTTCGCTACCAGTTTCTCCAATACCGAAGGCAGCAACCAGTCCAGCCTCGGGCTGTTCAGTACCCAGGAAAGCTATGTAGGCAGCCACGGTTACTCATTGCGCATGGACGGCCTTGAGCCGGGTATCAATGACCAGGCCCGTGAGCGGGCGATCGTGATCCATCCAGCCAATTACGTGAACCCGCGGTGGAGCAAGACCCAGGGCCGTATAGGCCGCAGCCTCGGCTGCCCGGCGGTGCGCCCGCAAGTGGCGCGTCAGGTCGTTGATAAACTCAAAAACGGCCAGTTCATGTTTGCCTGGTACCCGGACCAGCAATGGCTACAATCCTCGGCCTATCTCAACTGCCAGCCACGTCAGGTGGCGAGCATCATGTCAGCCAGGCATGAAGTCGCCCACGGGGGTTGAAAGCGCGGCGGCAATACCGATAGATAGTGCGCACATGTTCAAGGAGATTCATCATGTCCGCGCCGCAACAGACTGCCTGTACCTACCGCACCCTGTCCCGGGCCGATTTGCCCGCCGCCCACGGGCTGTCCGCGCAACTGAACTGGCCCCATCGCCTGGAAGACTGGGAGCTGTTGCATCGGATATTCAAAGGTTTTGCGGCCTGTGACGGTGAGCGATTGATCGGCACGGCGTTTGCCTGCCCGCAAGGTGCGTTTGCAACCATTGGCCTGGTGGTGGTCAGCCCCGATTACCAGGGCCAAGGGATTGGCCGCCAATTAATGGAGCTGGCGCTCGAGGCCTGCAAGCCGGCCACAGCGATCCTGAATGCCTCGGCGGCAGGTGCACCGCTGTATCTAAGCCAGGGCTTTGTCGAATTCGGTACCATCGAACAGCGCCAGGGCCCGGCGCAAAGCGTGGCACACGAACCGTTGGCCGCAGGCGAGCATGGCCGCAGCCTCAACGCACAGGATCAGGCCCGGCAACTGGCACTGGCCAACGCTGGCAGCGGGCTGGACCGCAGTGCAGTATTCGCGCAGTTGCACGGCACCATCGAGCACTCGGCAGGTATCGAGTGTGACGCGCAGTTACAGGCTTTTGCCCTGTTGCGCCGCGCCGGACGTGGTCATTGCATTGGTCCGGTCATTGCACAAAGTCCCAGGCAAGCCAGACATCTGATCGCCACCCTGCTCGCCCGGATTCCTGGCCAGTTTGTCCGTATCGATGTGCCACAGAGCAGCGGTCTGAGTGAATGGCTAACGCTGGTCGGCCTGGAGCCCGTAGACCGGGTAACGCAAATGGCCCTCGGCACGCCCCCGCAATCCACTGGAGGTGTTCATCAATTCGCACTGCTTTCACAGGCAATGGGTTGACCTGCAGGATCGGACAGGACTGATCCGCCACAAACCGGTGTGGCATGCAAAAGACTTTGATATGAACGGGGATATGGGTGACTGGCTGGATTGCGTCAGGCCAGACTGCCTTGACGCTGTGCTTGAAGAGTCTTGCCCGATGCGGAACAAGATCTGAAATATGGCAGGGGCGGCTGGATTTGAACCAACGCATGGCAGGATCAAAACCTGCTGCCTTACCGCTTGGCGACGCCCCTGTAGTTGTTGCGATGAATGCCTGGCATTCATTTAACGTTCTTGCAGCCTGCGAATGTTGCCAATCGCTGTGAACCTGTAAGGGTTCGCTGTGAGAACGAGCGCAAATATACCCGCACTCTCAGAACTTGGGAAGCTTTTTTTTAAATAATTTTATTCAAAAACAGCCACTTAGTGATGAGCACTGGCACATTGTCCCGGCTGGCCGGGCTTTTCCCCGGCCTTGGCACGGTAATGGCCCGGTGTGCCAGGTGCTGGCCTGCACAACGGCGTCACCTCAATTGAAGGCACCATTGAGAATTTCATAAACCAGTCCGGTGGCAATGGAGACCAGAATCAACTCGGTACCCACCTGCTGCCATTCATACCCTTCATAGTGAGGCAACCTGCTGGCCAGTCGGCCATCCAGCTTTTTGGCAATACCCGGCGGCAGCGGCTTGCCCCGCGCCAGATTCTTCTGGATGCCGGGCGGCAGCGCCTGGCTGCGGCTCCAGTAATCCCGATGCCCCTGAATGATTTCAAGGGTGGCTGAGCGATTGATACTCGGGCCATGTGCCCTGTCGTCACCGCCGGATTTTTTGCCTTTATTGCCTTGACCACCTTGCTTGCCATGATCCTGGTCATAGTGCTGACCGCCCTTGTCATTGCCTTTACCGTTACCCGGATCGGCCGAGACAGTGACCGGGCCACAAACAAGCGCAACACAGGTGATGGCTGTAATCAGTGAACGAGGCGTTAACATGGACGTGGACTCACAATAAGGGTGGCGCTTTGACTATAGACCACAGCTTAAGTTCGACAGGCCAGATGGGTATCAAGGGTGCGCCGCGCATTGCTGCTTCAGCCAGGGTCCGGTGCGAACCAGGCCATGGTGATATCCGCGATCAGATTGCCATCGGGCAGGCGGATACGCTTTTGGAGACGACCTTCCTCCACAAAGCCGAACTTCAGATAAAGGTGCCTCGCCCGGCGATTGACCTCACGCACACGCAGTTCGACTTTCACCAACCCCGGGCGATCCCCGGCCCACTGCAACAAGCGCGTCATCAACACGTGGCCGATACCCTGCCCCACATGGTCGGGATGCACAACGATCGTCAGGCTCATAACGTGCTCAAGGGCCTCAAGCCCCATTGGTTCAAGCAGTGCGTGCCCGACTATCTGGTCATTCCATTCAGCAACCAGGTAAAGGCCATCGTCCTTCAGCGCAAGAATTTTTCGCTCAAAGGCTGCAGTGTTGAATTCACTCGGCCGCGAAACAAGCAAACCGGGGGTTTGGGCAGTTTCACGCTCCGCGTTGCAGAGCTGGGTCGCATCAGTGAGTTCAGCATGACGAATGAGCAGATTTTTCAAACGACTACTCCATTTAAACGGTTCCAAGTTGGTCAACGGCTTAGGCTTGAACATCCGGGACTCCTGATTAACTGTCGCACCATTACAGCGCAACCCAATCCGGGCCCTGCCCTTTCCCCTCCCTCTTCAGCCTTTCTAGCAATAAGCGTTCCCCATGATAAAAACTCCGCACAGCAAGGATTTCTTATATTGCCTGGCCCGCAAGCTAGTCAACAGTTGCTCAAACTTGTAGCCGCATCTGCTTATATGCAAGGATTGGCCATGACTCAATTTATTCCAAGCAATCGCCATCATCATCACGGACCTCGCTCAGGGTGCCGCGGTTGCATACGCTCATCGATTGATCACAGCTCTCAATACAGACTCTGATCTTTCCGTGAACCAAACCAAGGCGCCAATGGCGCCTTTTTTATTGCCTGTAAATTGGAGATATTGAAAATGACCATGCTGCGCGGAACACGAATTGTGACTGGGCAAGAAGCTGCAACAATGCGAGAGATCGAAGGCCGTTTCCGGAGCTATCTTCATCGATGCCGGGGCTGAAGAGGCCATAGTTCCAGCGTTATGGGGCCAGGACACCTTTATTGAGAAGGCTGGAGGGAGTGAAATTATCGGACAAATGTGGGCCTTCAATGACAAGGCCCAACGCCCTTGTTGCCTTATCCCGGAGGCAACGGCCCTTTTTCAGGAGCGCAACACTATCCTTCTGGGGGCACGAGAAGAAGCGATGTTCTTCTATATAGCTCGATGCTACCGGTACGAGCGCCCCCAAGCGGGTCGCTATCGCGAATTCACACAACTGGGGCTCGAAATTCTTGGCCCCACACCAGAACAGGCTTTGCTGCGTAGCCAAGCCATTTGCACGGGTTTTCTTGATTCACTGGGGCTGGAATATGAACTCAGTATCGCAGTTAAGCGCGGACTGAGTTATTACCTTGAAGGGAATGGCTTCGAAGTTCGCTGCCCTGCATTGGGCGCACAACAACAAATTGTTGGCGGCGGTGCCTATCGAGAAGGCGCAGGGTTCGGTATCGGGCTCGAACGGTTGGTCCTGGCCTCAGAAATAACCCGCAGACGATAATGGTTAAAGCGCCCCCCACCAGGGGGCGCCAGAATTCAGGCATCGGATGATCCAGCACGCCTAGACAGCAAAAACTGTCTCCTGAGAATGTGCCCGACATGCCGGGACAACGCGATCACCCATGTTCAGCGGCCAACATTGATCTGAACTGAGAAATGCTCTCTGAAGGTAGCCCGGCACCTGCAAACACTGCGCAGGTGAAGCTAACGGGGGCGGTGCCTGGAGCAGTAATGATGCGGTCTGCGATCACCGCAATTGAGCTGCTTCGGTAAAGCGCGCAGCCTTTATAACTCACGGCATTCTGTAAAAATTCAGCGCTGTTCGAGGTATGAGGAACCGAGTCTAGAAGCCCGGCCCTCGCAAGTGCCAGCGTTCCTCCACAGATACCGGCAAGGGTTGCTCCACTTGAACGACTGGCATGCAGAAAGTCTCGAATATCCGGGGCTTCAGCACTTTCCCAGACCATTCCACCAATGACGACAACAACGTCCGGTTTCCAGTCCAGACATTGTTGCAAGCTGCTATCGACCCTTACAGCCAATCCACCCTGGGAACGAAACTGCCCCGTAGTAGGCGCGAAAAACCTGACGTCGATCCCGTAAAACGGGGACGCCGTACCAGCAATGAAAGCATATTCCCAGTCTGCAAAACCGGGAGTCAGTATCAAACCTACGCGTGCCATCAGTCAGAATTCTCCATGAATGCCCATAACATAGAACGACAACAAACAGACATCAATGGCTGCTTCGGGTCGTGAGCTGCCCCGGCGAAGGGCAGCTTTGGGTCAATAACTGCCCTTCGTCATGGGCTGCTATCGGCCAAAAGCGGACGCTCTTCCTACGACCGACATAGCCCAGAAGTGAACGTATCATTGAAGGTCAGCCTCAGGAATGAAGCACTGTTTCCAGATGATCGAGGAAAACTCTTACTCTGTGAGGTACATGCTGGCGAGTAGGCAATATTGCGGTGATAAAGAGTTCTTCCGGGGTTACATCTTCCAATTCGACCAGATGAAGGGCCCCAGTATCTAGATCATCACGGACGTCCCAGTACGTGAGCATCGCTACCCCTAAACCTTGCCTGCTTGCAGTGCGGACTGCCTCGACACTGTTAGCCGAAAAAACGCCCTCCGCCCGCATGGCGACCGGTTCACCGCCACGCATGAACGGCCAATAAGGCATGCCATGTAAAGCGATGCGACGATGGTTCAACAATGCGTCCATCGTAGTAGGTACTCCATGACGTTCCAGATAATTCGGACTGGCACACAGCACTCTTCGGTTCGGGGCGAGGGGGCGCGCAATTAAACCCGAGTCTCGCAGAGTCGCAATGCGAATTGCGACATCAATCCCAAGACCGACGATATCCACGATGCTGTCCGACAGCGTCAGATCAACGCGCAACGCCGGGTGTTCTGCTAAAAGCGCGGGAATCAGCGGCATGATCACTGACTGGCCGAATACGGTGGGGGCAGTCACCTTCAAAACACCGCTAGCAGTGCCAGCATATGATTTCAGACTGATCCTCGCCCCCTCGCTGGCTTCCAACAGCGTCGTTGCAAAGGGAAGAAATGTTTCGCCCTCAGCTGTCAACGACACGGAGCGCGTTGTTCGATGAAACAGCCGAACGCCTAACTCTCCCTCCAGCGATGCCAGTCTGCGAGACACTGTCATGGGTGTCAGACCCAGTCGTCGGGCGGCGGCTGAAAGGCTGCCGCTCTGCGCAATGGCCCTGAATACTTCCACATCCGGGATTTGCATCATTATATCCATTTTTGATATAGCGGCTTATCGTTGTTGCTGGCTTCTCAACGCATCAGGCCAAGCTTACTGTCCTCTACATCAATTATTGAAGCGTTTCGGATAAATGAGGACTGATCACATGAATGACTACAACCAGCAGATTTTAACTCCATATGATATAGGCAACTGCAGATTAAGGAATCGTCTTGCCGTAGCACCGATGACGCGTGTCAGTGCCACCGAGACGGGCTTAGCTACAGTCGAGATTGCACGTTACTACGAGCGATTTGCCAAAGGGGGTTTTGGTCTGATCATTACAGAAGGGCTGTACACCGATCAGAAGTATGCTCAGGGCTACCCCTTCCAACCAGGGCTCAGTGATGTCGAACAGGCCAAGGCGTGGCGCGGCGTGACAGATCTGATTCGTGTCCACAATGGATCAGTATTCGCTCAACTCATGCATGCTGGAGCACTGAGTCAGGGCAACCGCTTTGAAACTGCTACCGCTGCACCCTCGGCTGTTCAACCGAAAGGAGCGCAGATGAAGTTCTATTACGGTGAGGGGCAGTACCCGCTACCCCAGGCGATGAGCGACGAGGACATCGCTGATGCCATTGCGGGATTTGCACAAGCCGCCGTGCTGGCAACGCATACCGCTGGATTCGACGGTATTGAAATCCATGGGGCGAACGGCTATCTGCTAGACCAATTTCTGACTGACTACACCAATCAACGAGATGATCGCTGGGGCGGAAATGTACAGGAACGGATTGGGCTGACATTGGAAGTCATCAAGGCAGTCAAGGTCGCTGTCGGCACACTCGCTCCTGTGGGTGTGCGCATCTCGCAAAGCAAGGTGAACGACTATGAACACAAGTGGGCAGAAGGCGAAGCTGCCGCCGAGGTCATTTTCGGCTCGCTGAAGGACGCTGGTGTGGACTTTATCCATGTGACGGAGTTTGAGGCATGGAAACCTGCATTCATCGAAGGCAATACAAGTCTGGTTGAACTGGCTCGCCGGTATGCGCCCCAGGTTGCGATCATCGCCAATGGGGGGCTGGCTGTACCGCACCACGCGGAGCAAGCATTACGAGACGGCGCCGATGTGATCGCGTTGGGCAAAGCGGCTCTTGCTAACCCGGATCTTCCCCGTCGCCTGGCAACTCACACAGCCCTTGCCGAATTTGACTCCTCGATTCTGGGGCCGATTGCGAACATCAAGGACAGTGAATTCGCGTTGGCGTGACAACAGATTGAAAACGGTCGAGCCGACGTCATGGATATCTGCTTTTGCCTGGGGTCATCCAAATGAAACGCCGCTATGGGTCGATAGGAGCCTGTCACTAAGGGCTGCTTCCGGCCAAAAGCAGTCAGTCCTGTGTATTTAGTAATCTGGAGCAATTCAGAATGCCGCCCTGCATCGACGGCATAAAGTTTGAGGATACGAAGATCCTCCCAACCCCCGTGTTTATTGAGGGGTTTGAGTGTCAGTTAAACAAACCCCCAGGCTAGAGGCGACTATGCACTCTGCTCTCACAGCACAGGATCCACATGACTCGACAAGGGCCGATTTCAAGCACGATGGTTGCACTTCTAAGTTGATGAATCCGCATTACTTACCTTAGAGACGTCCATTTAATGAGGGCTGACGACTCTGTCGCCCCCCAAAGGATAAGTCAGAGGGCCTAGCCCTTGGCTATGCAATAGGCGTTGACGAACGTTGCAGTGTGCTGCAAAGACTGACGTATATCTGGCTTGACTATTCCATACCTGTTGGCAAATTGCTCGACCGCAGCTGTATCAAAACGAGTGGTCTGAATAAAGCCCAAGGCTTCGGGCTTTGTATTCAACATCCGCGCGACCGGAGGAATACTCAGTAGTAACTTCAACAATCGGAGTGAAATATAATATTTGGGAGACTTTATGCCCAAAGGTTGAGCCAACTGTGCCAAGAGTTCTCGCAAATTGGGCGTTTGGTCATCAAGCGCCAGTAGTTCCTGACCAGCCATGGCAGGATCAAAAGCACAAACCGCCACCAGTTCAACCAGGTAATCCACGGTGACCAGTGGCAACCAGTGCTTGGCGGTACCAGGCACTGCAGTCAGCTTTCCCTGCACAAGGTTGCGTATCAGCTCCACTAGCGGCTGGCCGTCAACGATATGCCCCGTGCGACTGTGGCCACAGACCGTCGCGGGGTGGACAACGGTAATCTCCCCACCCGTGGCGGACATGACTTCTAAGGTCGCAAAATGCGCTTCCAGCTTGCTCGCCTCGTAACCACCAACATGCAGGTAGACGGCAGGCCAATTCGTCCGCTCCGGATAACGAGGATCAATTCCGATTCGTTGCAGATGCTCATGGTTCTTCAGCATGTAGCCGCCGATCATCACTAACCGGCTCTTTTGCTCAGTCGCCAGCAGCGCAACGCGCTTTGCCCCTTCTACGTTCACCGCACGAGATTGCTCGACTGAAAGTCCCCAAGCGAAGTGGGCACCCAGGTGGAATACGACGCTGGCGTGCCTTATCACTTCTCGATCAGCAAGACTCAGCCCTAGTTTGTCCCGTTCCAGATCGCCAGCTACGGCAAATACCCGGGTTGCACATCCGCCCAAATTGTCGATTTGCTCCCGCAGTTCAGCTAGTCGCTCCGGGCGACGCATCAACACCCGAATGGTGTGACCTTTTGCACTCAGGTACGCCACTAAATGTTGACCGATGAAACCGGTCCCCCCCGTGACAAAGCACTCCACGCTCATTTCCCTGTTCCTTGTTCAAGGTAAGGAACCAAGCGTAAACTGTCGACCAAACTCTATGGTCAAGCGGTGTTTTCATGAAAATCGGCGAACTCGAAGCCCGCAGCGGTGCCAGCCGCCATACGCTACGTTACTACGAGCAAATCGGCCTGATCTCACCGCAGCGGCGAACTAACAACTATCGTGATTACACAGTACAAACCCTGCAGGATCTGGACTTTATCAAGCGCGCGCAAAGCATGGGGTTTTCCCTGGGGGAAATCGGCGAGATTCTGGATGCGCAGCGCAATAAGCTGATTGATTGTGCTGACGGCGCCAAGCTGATTGAAAAGAAGATGGCTGAAGTGAAACAGAAAATCGCCAACCTCCAAAGTATTTATCGGTATCTGGCTGTAGAGCGTGCAAACCTCGAAGCCAGTGCTGCCAAGCAACTTGAATTTCAGCAGTTGAACAACTCATCCAGCTGAACGGTCAGCATCTAGAGATTCGGAAGCTGCAGCCTGCCTCAAGTTTCAAGCCCCCTTAAGCATTTTCCAGAGCCTTCTGGCCAGGCCAAGGACAGCAAACATCCGCCCAACAGACCTTGCATGGTTAAACCGGCGCCCCTCTATGCGGCACCAGGTCGACAATCTTTATCCGTCCACCAGTAGCCAATGGAAGCCTGTCACGAAGGGCCGCTATCGGCCAAAAGTGGTCACAGTATGCTTATAAAAAACGAGGCCATTCAATTGATGAGGTAGATTTATCCAATAGATAAATTTACAACTCTATCGCGTACTGATTAAAATACATTAAAATTTAAAAACCCTGCCTCAGGTAAGCTCATGAAAAATATTTTGATTGCATCTGTCTTGTTCGGCTCCGCGCTTTCTTTAAAGGCTTTGGCGAGCGGATTAGAAGTCGATCACAGACTCATTGAGCAGCGCTGGTATACTTTTGAAGACGTGATAGAAAAGAGAAAGGTATATAACAGGAACGATATTTCGCGAGGGTACATCGAATACTATTTCGAGGGTGACAAATATACCCCCAAGTATCCCGAAGAGAAATTATCGCCACGCCAAAAATTTTATTCCAATCATGGCAGCGTTGGAACCTATGCGGCTGCTGATTATGAGACCGAGCTAGACAAGGCGTGCGTAGATGTTGTCTCTGGTTCTTTGGGATCATTTATAGGTGACTATAAAAACTCCAAAAGACCTGATAGACAACACTATAAACGCGCAGTAGTCGGCATAAGGTCTTTAACGTACAAAGGTCCTGAGTATAACTTCAAGAGCCCTTCATCTTGGTCGCCTGTAGCGTTACCCAAGGACAACAGAAGTCTTCTTTGTGATATTTATGAAGTCAATAGCAAAGAGAGTGATGTGAAATACATTGTTTATGCTGCTTCAGTGACAACCGCTATGTTTGACGAAATTCATGCGGCCCCACTGCCTGATAATAAGGTCGAGTAATTAAAACTCTTGGCCGGAAGCAGCCCTCCGTGACAGGCTGTTTACGGCCAAAAGCGGCCGCTGCACATGGCAACTGCCTCCCAGTGTAATCGGCGATCGGGTTATATGCCTATGTCAAGGTCGTCTACCAGCGCCATTAGCTTCGGTGACACAGTAATGATCTCTTCTTTCGTAATGCCACAATAAGTGAGAATTAAATTACACGGGATGTGCTGCGCGAGACCTGTTCCAGATGCAATAAAATACCTTTGCTCGCAGCGATCGTGTTCTACGCCACAAAAGATTTTGCCGTAGCTTATGAGACCGTCAAGGGCACGATTACTAGCGGTCAAAAAAAGATTGTTACAAACATGATCCATGTGCCTATTGCCTGAAATTGTTGCTCTCACATCAACCGGCTATTGAGACTGAGGGTTTGCGCCGCAACGTCCGAAAGAGCTTGGCCAAGCTCGCGGTTGTGCGCTCGGCGGCCTCCCATACCCAAGTCGAGCCCGCCCCAGCATTCGCGCGACAGGCGCGCATCGACATAGCTGTAGCCACTAGGCTACTCTTAACCCATGGCCGAAAACAATAAACCCATGTACGCAATCGATACCACACCAGAATTCACAGATTGGCTGGGCGGTATCAAGGACGTCGAGGGAAAAGCAGCCGTAACCGTCAGGATGTTGCGGGCACAAAACGGAAACTTTGGTGATACAGAGCCCGTCGGCGACGGCCTGAGTGAAATGCGCGTTTTCGTGGGCCCTGGCTACCGGGTGTATTACGTCCGATCAGGCCAGGCCAGCTACCTGATGCTTTACGGTAGCGATAAGACGGATCAAAAACGGGGCATCAAACGCGCCAAAGAAATTCTAAACGCACTGCGAGGTGCATGATTATGAGTAACCAAAATAAACCCGAAGACATGCCCATTCTCAACCTGAATCTGAATCTGGGTAATACAAGCCGCTTCGAGGCCTCCCGCTTCCTGGACACGCCCGAAACTATCAGTGCGTTCCTCGCCGAAGCGATGAAAGAGCACGACCCCGAAGTCATGATGCAGGCGATCGCCGAAGTGGCCAAAGCCCAAGGCGTGAACAGGCTGGCGCAGAGCGCCGGGGTGAACCGTGAAAGCCTTTACAAAGCACTGAAGGGCGGAACCCACGTTCGCTTCGACACAGTGATGCGCCTCATGCTCGCTGTTGGAGTCGAACTGACTGTGAAGCCATCACAAGCGCCTCGACCCGATGACCTTGTAGTTGATGCAGAGTCCTACGAACACCTCTGGCGCAGCGCAAATTTGCGCACACGAAAAGAGCTGGTGAAACTACGACCAGGCTTGCGCCCTGCAGCCGCGAAAGCTGCTACTAAGCCAACTGCAAAAACTGCAGCGAAAAAGCCTGCGAAACCTGCCGTAAAACCGGCTGCAAAGCCAGCTGCCAGGCCCGCAGCAAAACCTGCAGCGAAACCCTCGGACGTTCACGCCAGCGCCTAATTCTTGCCGACCGATATGGACCGAACCACGTTCGCCACGCCCATCTCTTTCACTCGCCTGGCGAACTGGGCGCCCGGGCCGTGGGCATCGACCACGACAGTGCAGTTCGACTGCCCCGTCTACAGCGCAACAACACTGGTGCATGGTACGAAACGGCTGATAACAAACCCTATTAACCTGACCGCAGCCTGACGCCTGCTGCCAATGCCCAGCCCCCAAGCGCAGCACAGTGCTGCCTTGACGAGACCATCGCAGGGGAATAGCCTAGCACTTGAGGACTGCAACTGCGCATTCGTCGGGACTGGGTACCAGTTTTATCCCCCCGCATTTTGGCAGCAGAGAAAACTGGTTTCTCTGAAGTAGTGACGATCAGCCTGCTGATCGGATTCTGAACCCAGGGCATCCGTGCCGGGAGCTAAAGAATCGCTGCGACTACTCCTCCACCACACCTAAAAGGCGTCCTCTGGACGCCTTTTATTTCAGCGCGAGCTATATTTGCGCACAAATGACCTGCCCAACCAGTGTCCCGCTCGCTTTACGCTTTGGATACCACGTCACAATGTAGTAACCAAAGCCACTGCGCTCCTCCCGGGGCTCCAGTACTAATGACCCTGCTGATGTTTTCATGAAAGTCAGCCGATGATTGCCACGGACATCTCGAAACTCGCAATATATAGGCGCTTTGTGCACGATCATGTTCGCAATAGGTTGGGCTACCTGATCAATGCAGGTGCAACCGCATTTTGCCAGGTCGGCTTCGTGAGCTTCCCAAATATGACGAATGCCAAAACCACGGCCGTCCCCTTTGTGGACGCCCAAGTGTGACATGTTCAGTGAAAGCCGGAATGGCTGCTTGTTACCAGGTAATTCGCAACACCAGGGTGTTGCCACTGACAGGGTGTGAACGGCTACATAAGCCTGCTGGGTTCATTAATAAATAACGCGCCTGCTGCACTCAGGCGCGTGCTGCATCAGTGCATCGCCACACCGTCCAGCGATTTATCGACATACGCCCTGGCCAGCTCCACCAGGTGCATGACCGACAACACCCGGTCGCGCGCGGGCCCACACAAACCATCCCCTGCCTCACTCGCCGAAGCAACCGCACAGCGCAACAAGTCTGACGCTTGGGCCAAAGCCGCTTCTGAATTGACGCTGTCCGGGATGGCAAATATGGCCGTGCTTATGGGGCGAGCAGGCTTATGGTCCTGCAGGTAATAATCGAGCGCACGCCGGACGGCGGCACGGTCAAGCGACTGTGAATCGCACTGTTCAGCATCTTGCAGAGTCAATGAGGGAGGATCGGGGACAATTTTTTTCATAGCGTTAACTCCTGGCTTCTAAGAGGAGCTGTCACTTATCGCGACCAAACGAATGGGTGGCAGCCGTACGCAGGTTAGTCGACCGGAGAAACCAGGAACCCGGCGCGCCCGAAGGCGCCCTGCGCACGGCCACCAAAAAGCGAAGGCAAAAAAAAACGCCTCTCTGAGGTGGCGCTGTGCGCCTGGTTTCACTACGGGCGACTAAACCCGACCGCTGATTTTGCAGCGATGGGCCGAGACTATTCCCCGATTCAGGCAGGCGCAAGCGAGCGGGATTCTCTCGGATGATTCGCGAGATGGAAAGCGAAACGTCGTACGAAACGCCTGATTTTCTATCGGTATGCTCACCTCCAATGTTCAACTGCCCTACTAAGGATGAATACCCAGGAATGAAGCCCACTTGGGTTGGAAGTAGCTTGCAAGACCTGCGGGACTTCCCTGAAGTGCCTATGAAGCGAGCAGGTTTTCAGCTAGAACTACTGCAGGAAGGGGAAGAGCCTGACGACTTCAAGCCAATGAAATCCGTTGGCTTTGGATCTGGGTAAAACCCGATACAAATCGCTGGGTTGAGCGTAGGGTGGCGTGGCGATCCCCTTTGCCAACGGTGAAGGGGTAAAGCCCTAGCTAAGACCCGACTCAAAAAATGTACGCCTGTCACTTTTTAAAAGAACTTGTAGCAAAACAGTTGCCCAAAAATTAGTGAGCAAGTGATTGATCAGAGGAAAAGTGTATGTCAAACGAACGCCCTACCAGTGTCTGGGATGCGTTGGTTGATACGCCAGAAGAAGCCGAGAACCTGCGTGTCCGTTCTCAGTTGATGCGAGCCATCAGACGGGTAGTGAAAACCTGGGATGTATCGCAAAAAGAAGCGGCCCAGCGGCTACATATCACTCAGCCAAGGCTGAATGATTTGCTCAAGGGGAAAATTGAAAAGTTTTCTCTGGATGCTTTGGTGAATATGTTGGCCAGTGCAGATCTGGAACTTGAAGTTCGCATCAGTAACAAGGCAGCCTGATTTTCAGGTGGTGGTTTCAAGCAAGCAAAAAGGCTGGCCATGATGTGGCTGGCCTTTTTTCGCTTTAATGGCACTCAAGGCGAAAATATGGCGAGCACGAATGAGAGGCGCTGGACATTCTCAAAGTCCTTAAACCGGCTGAACTGGAAAGCCTGTACCTGATTTTTGATGAAGCCTCTCAGGTGCGGGTCAAAGCGCTGCTGCTGTAATCAGGCAGGGGAATCATAGAACGTGGAGCCACATCTTGTGCATGGCATCTGGAAGTGAACACCGGACTAAAGCCTCCACACTCAGGTACAAATAACGCGCCTGCTGCACTCAGGCGCGTGCTGCATCAGTGCATCGCCACACCGTCCAGCGATTTATCGACATACGCCCTGGCCAGCTCCACCAGGTGCATGACCGACAACACCCGGTCGCGCGCAGGCCCGCACAAACCATCCCCCGCCTCACTCGCCGAAGCAACCGCACAGCGCAACAAGTCTGACGCTTGGGCCAAAGCCGCTTCTGAATTGACGCTGTCCGGGATGGCAAATATGGCCGTGCTTATGGGGCGAGCAGGCTTATGGTCGTGCAGGTAATAATCGAGCGCACGCCGGACGGCGGCACGGTCCAGCGATTGTGAATCGCACTGTTCAGCATCTTGCAGGGTGAATGAAGGGGGATCGGGAACAACTTTTTTCATGGCGTAACTCCGGACACAAACAAAGGGAGCTAACACCTGTCGCGACTAAACGAGTGGGTGGTAGCCGTACGCAGGTTAGTCGACCGGTGCATCCGGAACCCGGCGCGCCACAAGGGCGCCCTGCGCACGGCCACCATAAAACGCAGGCCGTAAAAAAGCGCCTCGCGGAGGTGGCGCCTTGCGCCGGATTACAGACCGGGCGACTAAACCCGACCGCTGATTGTGCAGCGATGGGCCGAGACTATTCCCCGATTTAGGCAGGCGCAAGCGAGCGGGATTCTCTCGGATGATTCGCGAGTTGGAAAGCGAAACGTCGTACGAAACGCCTGATTTTCTATCGGTATGCGCACCTCCAATGTTCAACTGCCCTACGACATGCATAACTGCGCATGATGCGGCGAGATTCAAGTCTCCCCTCCCCGGCACAGGCTGACAGCCACCGATGGGACGCCTCAGAAATCGGTGATCTGCGTACCCTGAATACTCTCGGCAAACCCGCCACCGAATACATTAGCGGGTGTAGCGAACCCCAACAGACGTTCACCTTCCAATACCCGCCGCGCCGCCTCCACTGCGGCCAATGGTGTATAAGAATAGCCGTTCACGGTTTGGATTACGGACCGGGCAATGGCTCCGTCAATGTCAATGATCTCAACCACTGCACGCGCCGGATAAGCCTGCCTCTGTGCTTGTGTCGGGCCATCGGGCAGTTGCGACAGATCGCCATCTGCAAACGCGTCCCCTGAGATGTGCACGAACATTGCGATGTTCGGGATGCCGGTCGAATGCCAGCCTGTCACCAGATCACCAAAGGATAACGGCATGCACAGGACGGGGCCCTCACCAAAATCGAAATGACGCGGCGTTGCATCAGGCGTGGCGAGCAGTTCACCATCGACCCTCGCAAGCACCCCTGCGCCTATGATTTCACTGACGCTCAGGGCCGAGCCACGGGACATCGAGCCTGGGACTTGAAGCGCAATGCTCAGCGCAAAAGGCTGTTCGACACGCTTGGCGACATGCACCGCCAGCGAATCCGTCGGTACAACGTCCCAACCCACACCCGGCAAGAGCATGACGTGCTGTGAAGCGGCTTCTGCGCCCAGCCGCTCGGCCAGCCGATAGACGTTGATCTCGGCCGTGATGTCCAGATAGTCGATCCCTGCCTCGATACAGGCCCGCATCAACGGTTCTGCGGTGTGCGCAAAAGGTCCGGCGAAGTTGAGCAGAACCGCGATGCCAGAGAGCGAGCCCGCCGCATTCGCGTCGGTATCGAACACCCGGAACGGCACGTCCAGTTGTGCAGCGAGTTCACTGAGACGCACGTGATTACGCCCGGCGATTTCGAATCGCAGGCCCTGCATCTTCGCCCGTTCAGCGGCCATGCGACCGGTATAGCCGGTGGCACCGTAGATCAGCAGTGTGCTCATTGGCCGTGCTGCCATTTTTTAAAAACAAATTCGAGGCTGTACCCGTCGGGGTCCAGCACATTGGCGGCGTAGTAATTCGGATCGTAGTGCAGACGTGCACCTGGTGCGCCGTTATCGACGGCTCCCTCATCCATTGCCGCAGCGTAGGCGGCGTCCACTTCAGCCTTGCTCTTGGCGACGAAACCCACATGGGCGGCGCATCCCTCAGTGCCCCCTTCACGCAGCCAGAAAAACATCCGGCCATGGGCGCCAAAGCCTTTGAGGTCGGGATGGCCAGGCGGGCCGTCCTTGCCGTCGTAGTCCAGGCGCGCGGTGATGCCCAACGGGGTCAACGCGGCTTCGTAGAAACGGATGGAGCGGGTGATGTCACTTACCGACAGAAAGACATGATCCAACATTGCGTACTCCTCAAATGGTGTAGCTGCCGACGGTTCAGATGTTGTAGCCGCCAGCGACTTCGATGGTCTGGGCATTGATCCATCTGCCCTCCTGCGAAAGCAACATGGCAATCACGCGCGCGACGTCCTCCGGTTCACCCACTCTGCCGAGCGCCGTCTGCCCCGCCAGCAAGGCCTCGAATTCATCGTTCAAGCCGCCGCCAAGCTGCGTGCGGATCGCGCCGGGTGACACGGCGTTGGCCCGAATCCGTCGTTCGCCAAACTCTTTGGCCATGTAACGCGTGAGCACTTCGAGCCCACCCTTGAACGCTGCGTAAGGCGCCACACCCGCCGTGGCGACGCGGGTAGTCGCGCTGGTCAGGTTGACGATACTCGCGCCGTCCGCCAGCAGCGGCAACAATGTTTGCGTGAGGAAGAACGGGCCTTTGAGATGAACATTGAACAGGCCGTCGAACTGCGCTCCGTTGACGCTGGCCAGGGGGGTGAACAGACCATACCCGGCATTGTTGACCAAGCCACTCAGGGTTGTGAGGCCCCAGGTCTGGCGCAAGGCCAGTGCCACTGACTCGCGAAAACCGGCGAAGCTTGCAACGTCAGACACATCGAGCTTGAGCGCAACCGCCTTGCCTCCCGCGTGCTCGATTCGCTCAACGACCGAAGCGGCTGCTTCTGGGTGGCTGTTGTAGGTCAGGATGACGCCCATGTCCCTTTGAGCAATATACTCGGCGGCGCTGGCCCCGATGCCGCGACTTCCTCCCGTAACGACGATAACGCTCATGTGCTGTTCCTCTGGGGTTCGAATGTGGGCCCAGCGTACTGATCTACCCAACGCGGAGCGCATCCGTTCCTGCTCGAAACCTGCCTGTTTCTGCTTTTTACTTGCAGCACACCTGCGTCTACCCTCAGCATGCCCTTCATGGACAATCAACTGAACGAACTCAGATCACTCGCGGCCAAGGCTGAAAACCGGCGCACCGAAACCGGCATTCCTCGCGTGGCCATGGTCAAGGGCAAGATCCCCGAGCATATGCTCGCGGCGGTCTATGAGCCGATGATTAACGTGATTCTGCAAGGCAGCAAAAGCATGACCGTGGGTGACCGCACGTTGCGGTATAACCCCGCAACCTATTTCGTCATGTCCATCGATCTGCCCGCCGTGGGCTCGGTGCACCCCGCCGAAACCGGGGAACCCTATCTGGCAGTCAGCCTGACACTCGACCCAACAGTGTTATCAACGCTGTTCGCCGACCTGCCCAAACCTGCCAATCGCGTCGACGCACATTCTGGTTTTTCAGTTGCATCGATGACCGCTGATCTCCTGGACGCCTGGGTTCGGATGTTGAGACTCATGGGGGACGCCGATGCCATCGCCGCGTTGGCCCCAGTGTACGAGCGTGAAATCATCTTCCGCGTGCTTCAGGGCCCCCTTGGCTGGATGCTGCGTGAGATCGCGGCACCCGACAGCGCGATGGCCCGTGTGAACCTAGCGGTCCAGTGGATTCGTCGCGACTTCGCCCAGCCCATTGGCGTCGAGCGTCTGGCCGAGCGAGCTTCGATGAGCGTCTCGGCGTTTCATCGCCACTTCAAGGCCGTCACCAACCTGAGCCCTTTGCAGTACCAGAAGCGCGTGCGCCTGCTCCAGGCAAGAACACTGATGGTGGCTAATGCGAAAAGTGTCATGGTGGCTGCTTTCGAGGTCGGCTACGAGAGCGCGACGCAGTTCAGCCGGGATTATGCAAAAGTGTTTGGGCTTCCTCCCTCGCAAGATGCGAGCAGAATCCATGGGCAAACGAGAGTGGTAGCAGGCGATTGAGCGGCATACCACAGGTAGCTGTGACTGACAGCTATCGGCCAATTGTGTTGAAACAGTCGATCCGCTCAAACTGCCCGGATAGTGACCGGTGAAAACGTCATATTTGCACGCGGCTACGTGAAACCTGAGCCTGGAAGCCTCTGCAAAAGTAAGGATTTCAATCTCAGACACTTCCTTTGCTGGCGTGAAAACCAAAATCGACTTTTAAAAACGCTGGATGATTGGGAAAGTTACGCCGCACACTTTTATAACTATAAAGTGTGCGATGACTTGCCCGGCATTTTCGACCGAGATGAAAAACTCGATCTGGCAAGCATCTGGCATATCCACCTGGCCAACACGCTGGATATCCAGCACCTCTGGGCCAGACAGAAAAGCCAGTACTACCGCACCACCCGCCTCAATGACCCAGACAACGATATATGGCTTATCTATGCCCATGATGAGTATCGGGATGAGTACCTGTTGCTGACGATTGTGGGCCCCGACGCTCATAACCGAAAAGAGTGGGGTTCTTATCTGCGCACTATTCATAACCAGATTGTCGAGCCCTGGCTAGTTGGCAAGCTGGTTTATCCGGACATTGATGAGTAGCGGGCGGGGTCTGACGGCAGGCAGTTAAAGGTTGCTGGAGCTGGAGTAAATCAGGATGACGCACGCAACGAGCCCTACGTGATGCAGGGCTGAACACTTGCGCTTAGTGAATCAGTCGAGCGGCGGTGAACGCGATACCCGCCAGTACGGCAGCGGGGGCAACAAACCATTTGGTCTGGTTGTTAAACCCTTCAATCATCGAAACTTTGAGTTCGCTCAAGTCCGCTTTTGTGGCCATGGTTTTTTCAATAGCATCCAATTTTGTCTCTACCCGCACCACCCGTTCGCGGATGTCGGGGAGCGCATTTTCCAGTGCGTCTACTCGGCTTTTCAATTCATCATCTCCTGGAGGGCCTGGCGGCGTCCCACTCCCTTGATTATCGTTGACACTTTTCTTTCTGTCACCGCTCAGGCGACCAGAGCGCCTTTCACTCAAGTACACCAGTTCAAACGGTTTAATCATGAAGACACTCCTGGCCCGACGTTAATGACATCGGATTCGATTAGCACCCCGTCCAGTGCATCTAGAGCATGCAGACGTATGAAACCGCAGTGTTTGCAGTACAACAGCACAGCAGATGGGCCGTTAAGCGCGAAATATTCCCCAAACGCCCAGGGAATCCTGACGCCTGTAGAGTCTGTCATGTGCGGCAATACCCAGTCGTCCTGCTCACACAATGGGCACTCCGGCTTTGTTATGCGCTCTTTGAAAATTTGCGCTAAACGATCTGTATCAAGACTTTGATCATTACTGGACACAGCATCTCCTTTTCAGGTTGGGGACTGTTGTTCAAGGGCATACCCAATAAAGATTCGCTCAGTTTTTAGGGTTGCGGATGCCTTGATAGTTTGTACTAGCCTTGAATTGCTCTGGTGAGCGTCTATGTGCCAGCCTGACTTCAACCGTTCGTTTAATTGCCATCCTATAGCCATCACCTTCAAGCCGACATGAATTGGCGAGTTCACCCAAGACGAGCTGGCCTTTAGTGTTGTCCGTATCCACGGCATCAGATTCATTACATTCAAGAAGCAAGACGCAAAAAACACTGATGACTGATAATCATATTAGGTTGATCACTTGCCCCTCTCCCCTGACCCTTCGTCCTGATATCACCGAGTATCCAGCGAGCCGAAACAACCCGGGAAGCCCAAGCAAACACTTGGGCTGCTGAACAAATTAAGTTGAACCTGTGGTTTCTGCAATCACCTCTGCCACTCGACGAATATAACGCCTATCAAGTTCAGACATCTCCCTATAAAGAGTAAGCAGGATCCTCTCGTCATGGGTTAATGACTTGGTTACTACGACTACTTCAATTGCTTGACTGTCCTTGGACTTCGATATGTCCGACATGCTCACTTCTCCATTGATCGCATAGTCGGAGGGACGGTAACGGGGACATTCCCAAAGTTAAGGGGGGCAGATGCGCAAATATTTGAAGGATTATTCCTTTCCTTTCGAAGATTGCTGCCACATAGCGCCCAAGATTCGATCAACAGTGGCTTGATCGGCTTCAGGTTCAGTCTGGCTGAATCCCAAACGTTCACGCTCTTCTTTGAGACGCTCACCAATTCCCACAATCGTCTCCCTTGAGCACACAACCAAAGCGTGGGCTGAACAACATCGATTCAACCCTTCTACGGTGTACGCGGTATTGAACGGGCAGAAAAAGTGTTTGCGAGGCGAAGCTCACCGGGCAGACGTTTTGCTTGGGATCAAGGATGGCGCCGTTTCACGCCAAGGCCTTGGGCACCAGGGAGAACCCTGAAGATGAAACGCCCAGTTTTGGCTATCCGCAAAGACGTTGTGTTGCCCCGCGCAGGAGCCTGCCAATGAGCACTTACAAATTGATCTGCCCCCACTGCCATTCCCGTATGCGGATTAGCACGAGCGAGGGCAAGCATATTTTTCTGCGCGGGGCCTGCCTGCAATGCACCCATAAGGGTTGCGGATGGTCGGTATGCGCCGAGTTTGAGATGACCCACGAGATGAGCCCCAGCAGGATGGCCAACATCAACCCGGCCTGCTGGACCCACTGAAAAAGAGCGTGCGATATGAGTACGGCAACCCGCCTCAAACATCAGGAGTACGACGCCAGCATGCAATCGGCGGCTCTGTTCTTTCTGCAGCGCCATCAGGCTGAACACCTGGGCAATGATCAATTGCTGTTTTGCCGTGCGGTGCAGCATTTGACCGCCAGCCTTGAGGTTCCATTGCATAAGGCTAAGAAGCTGTTGCCCAAGGGCCGGGCCTTGGCCATTTCAAGCAAGTAGCGTCCGATCATTTCCTTGATCGTTGTCCCGACGCGATTGGCCCGTTCGATGGCGCCGGGCTGGTCCAGTTCCACTTCCCGCTTGCGAACCCAGGCTTGGGCGGCCTGTTTTCGGGCGAAGGGCTGGCTCTCTTGGTAGACTTGCGCCCCTTCACGAATCAGGCGCATTTGTGCCGTGTAACTGGAGCTGCCGTCGGTGCGTTTACGTGCTCTGATCGTGGCCTTGGTCAACTGGTACAATTCGAAATTCAGATGGTACATTCACCATCGACATGCAAATAACGCCTTTTTACACCCTAAAACACGCCTTAAACACGTAGAGCAAAATGGTAGAAAAATCAGCTACAACCCACGTAAACAAAGGCTCTGCGGTGTCCAGGCGCTTTAGCGTTGCACCTATGATGGACTGGACAGATCGCCACTGTCGGTTTTTTCTGCGTCTGCTATCCAAAAACGCCTTGCTGTACACCGAAATGGTCACCACTGGCGCGCTGATCAATGGTGATGCCGAGCGTTTCTTGCGTCATGACGAGTCTGAGCATCCGCTGGCCTTGCAGCTGGGAGGGAGTGTTCCGGCTGACTTGGCCGT